>Ga0068859_100005372_pt1 | contig 13038 bp, 12 predicted proteins | sample KBSSwiS22_FD_66585 | JGI IMG/M metagenome (GOLD analysis project Ga0068859, IMG submission 66585) | Switchgrass rhizosphere microbial communities from Kellogg Biological Station, Michigan, USA - KBS Switchgrass S2-2 | ecosystem: Host-associated > Plants > Roots > Rhizosphere > Soil ... | reverse complement strand
CCCCGGGCGGCCCGGACACCCGCGCGGACCACCAGGTGGTTGACGTCCTCGACCTGGAGGCCGTGGCCGACGCCCTTGACGGCTGCGACGCGATCTTCCACCTCGCCGGCATGTCCAACGTGGACCTGGCCTTCGCCGACCCGGTCGGTACCGTCCGGCTCAACGTCGAGGGCACCGGGAACGTCTGCGAGGCCGCCCGCCGCGCGGGCGTGCGCCGGGTGCTCTTCGCGAGCACCGTCTGGGTGTACGGGGCCGTCCCCAAGGGCGGCGCCGCGAAGTTGGGCGCCGGCGGACCGGGCGGCGCCGGACTGCTCGAGGACGCCCATATCGAGCTCGCCCGGGCCGGCCACGTTTACACGTCGACCAAGCTCGCCGCCGAGCTGTTGCTGCACAGCTACCGGGAGACCTACGGGCTGCCGTTCACCATCCTGCGGTACGGCATCCCCTACGGCCCGGGGATGCGCGACGAGCTGGTGCTGGCCCGCTTCGTCGCCCACGCGGCGGCCGGCGAGCCGTTGACCGTCGCCGGGGACGGCCGGCAGTTCCGCCGGTACGTCTACGTCCGCGACCTCGCGGACGCGCACGTCCGCGCCCTCACCACGCCCGGCGCCGAGAACGCGACGATCGCGCTGGAGGGCGCCGAGCGGATCAGCGTTCTCGACATGGCCGAGGCCGTCCGCACGCACTTTCCCGATGCGAAGATCGAGCACGTTCCCGCGCGCCCGGGCGACTACCGGGGGCGCGAGGTCTCGGCCGAACGCGCCGCCCGGCTGCTCGACTGGCGGCCGACGACGAGCTTCCAGGACGGCGTCCGCCAGTACGTCGAGTGGTACCAGACCGAGCGGGCCGAGCACGGCCGGGCCGGGGTGGCCGGCCGCGCCGGCCGCGCCGGCGGCCCGTCGGAGGCCGGCCGGCGGCCAGCCCCGCCCGTGCCCGCCGCGCCGACCGAGAAGGCCTCCGGGCCGACGGAGAAGGGCGCCGCCGGGGAGTCCGCCCGGCAGAACGGCGCGCCGGCCACCCCGTCCGCGACCTCGCCCGCCACCCCGCCCGCGACCCCGCCCGCGCGCCGGCCCGGCATCGCCGCGACTCCGGCGGAGCGGTGATGGTGGCCGAGTTCGCCCGGCGCCCCGGCCCGGCCCGGCCGGGCGATCCGGCGCAGGTTCCCACGGTTCCGTTCCGGCCGCAGGATGTGCCGACGGCGCCTGACGCCGCGAGCCCCTCAAGAGCGGGGACGCGGATCTGGCCGGCCGCCGGCCGTGCCGCCGCCGAGGCGACGGCCCGCGGCGAGCCACAGGCCGCGGCCCCGCTCGGCAAGAACAGCTTGGTGGTCCCGACCGCGCGCCCGCGCCCGAGCGGCGGCGCCCTGCTGCTCACCGGCTCGCTGGGCATGGGGCACCACGTGATCGCGCAGGCCTGCGCCACGTCGCTGGAGGCCCGGCAGATGCGGGTGCGCACCCTGGACAGCCTGCGCATGCTCGGTGGCCCGGGCGGTCGGCTCGGCGAGGCGGTCTTCCGCGCGATGGTGGCGGTTCCCGGGCTCTACGACGCGTTCCACTTCAACCAGCTGCGGACCGGCGGGCAGCTGGCCACGGCGATCGACGCGGCGTCCAGCCGGTTCCTGGTGCCGCGGATGCGCGACGAGCTGACCCGGGAGCCGGTGAGCGTCGTCCTGTCGGTCTTCGCGACCGGTGCGGCCGCGACCAGTCGGGTGAAGCCCGACTTCCCGGGTCTGGTCACGGTGGTGATCTGCACCGACGTCTGCCCACATCGGCTGTGGGTGCACCAGAACACCGATCTCTACCTGGTCACCTCGCGGACCGCGATGCGTTACGTCCGCCGGTTCCATCCGCGCGCCGAGATCGCCGTCGTTCCGACGCCGGTGCGCGCCCCGTTTTACGAGGCGCCGACGCAGCGGGACGCCCGGCTTGCCTTCGGCATCCCGCTGGAGGCGAACTGCGTGCTGCTGATGTCCGGCTCCTGGGGCCTTGGCCCGCTGGTCGAGGCGGCCGAAGCGATGGCCGCCGCCGGGGTCTGGGTCTTCGCGGTCGCCGGGCACAACGCCAAGCTCGCCCGCCGTCTCGCGGCGCTGGCCGAGCGGGAGCACCGGGTGATCCCGTTCGGCTTCACCGACCGGATTCCGCAGCTCATGGCCGCCGCCGACCTCGTCGTCACGTCGTCCGGTGACACCTGCAGCGAGGCCCGCGTCGTCGGTCGCGACCTGCTGCTCCTCGACGTCGTGCCGGGCCACGGCCGGGACAACCTGCAGGGCGAGTTGGAGAAGGGCGGCGCCGAGGTCGCCGGCCGCGACCCACGAGCCCTCACCCGGTCGGTGCTCGCCGCCCTCGACCGGGTGCGGCCACCGACCGCGCGGGTCGCCCGCGGGCCCCAGGAGTGGGAGGACGCCTTCGGTACCGCCCTCGCTCAGGTCGGCCTGGCTCCTGGCCGCTGAGCCGCGCGCTCGGGTACGCCGATGACCGACGCGATCGGGTACGGGCTGCCGGCCACCATCGGATCGGCGGCGCTCTACGGGGTGGCACCGCTGGTGCAGGCGATGGCGGCGCGTCGTGAACGGGCCGGGCGCGGCCTCGGCCTCGGCCTGCTCGCCCGGCTCGCGCGCCGGCCGCTGTGGCTGCTCGGGCTCGCCGTCGAGACCGCCGCCTTCCTGCTCGAGGTGTACGCGCTGTCGGTCGCGCCGGTGGCCATGGTCGGCCCGGTCATGGCGCTTGACATGATCGTCTTTACGCTGCTGGCCGGCCGGGCGCTGCGCGAGCGCCTCAGCCGCCGCGGGCGGGCCGCGATCGTCCTGATGGTCACGGGCGTCGGCCTGCTCGCCTACGCGTTTGAACGCCACGGCGACGTCGGCTCGATGGCCAGCACGAAGCAGTTGTTGCTGTTCCTGTCCGCGGGGCTGGCGTTCGCCCTGGTCGCCGCGCTCGGCGCGAACCAGGCAGCGACGCGGGGCCGGGTGGCCACCGCGGCGTTCGGGTTCGGGGTGGCGGCCGGCGTGGCGTATGCGATCGCGACGCTCGCGACCCGACAGTTCGGGCTGGCGCTCGACGAGCGCCGGCCCGACGGCGCCTTCGTCGGCTCCTATCTGGTCGATCTGCTGCGCACCCCCGCGCCTTACCTGCTGATCGTCTTCTCGGTTCTCGCGATGAGCCTCGAACAGCGCGGCCTGCAGGGGCCGGCCGCCGTCGTCGCCTTCCCGGTGACCAGCGGCGTCTCGGCGTTCCTGCCCGCGGTGCTCGGCCTCACGCTGTTCGACGAGCCTGCCCCGACCGGGTGGCATTTCGTCGCCTTCGTCGCGGCCCTGGCCTTCATCGCGACCGGGATCGCGAGTCTTGGCAGAGACCGGGCGGCCGCCGGCACAGCCCAGGAGAGCGGGGCTTCGGCCGGGCCCGGCGCCGGTGCGGCGGATCGGCCAGAACCGTCGCCCGCCCGCCCGACGGACGGAAGCTCGGCGGCTGATTCGCCGGAGTCCGGTCCGGTGGCACCGGTGGGCCGGTCGCGGGCACTCCGGGACTCCGACGCGTCGCCTGGGTACCGGTCCACTCGCGGTTCGGCTGAGCGGGAGGGTGGGCCGTCAGCCTGACGGGCCGTGGGGCGGTCCAGTCATCGGGCTGCCTGGCCGGTTGGCTGTTTGGCCGGCGGGATCTCAGGCGGTCGAGGTGCCAGGCCGGCCGGTCTTGAGGCTGTCGACGGACCGGGGCGCCGGCCGTCCCGGACAATCTGGTCGGTACGTCGCGTCGTGGGGCCGTGTGTCGCTCAGGTGGCACGACGGCTATCAAAGCGTGACCACTCATGTGCGGGCTGTTATCAATGAGGCAGGCCGGCCGCCCGGGTTCACCCCCCGATCGCCCGGGCGCCCGGCCGTCCACCCGCTCCCGCTCCTCGCGGGTTTCAGCCCGGATCGATCCGCTGGTGACCTGACACGCAGCCGACGGAGTGGCAGCCGTGGTACTGAACCGGCGCTTGGCCGAGCCGCTTCGGGGACTGGCTGGTGTCTCCCGCGCGGCCCGGCACGGCGACCGGCTCCTACACGATGCCCGCCGCCAGACCCAGAACGCGGCCACCGCGTATGAACAGGTTCCCAGCGCCACCCCGGGTCACCCGCTGCCTCGCGCGGTCAGCCATGCTCGGCCATCGCGCTCGTGACCCGCGTCGCGACCACAGGAGAACGCCCGCGTGACTACCCGGAGACGCTCGCGTCGCGTGCACTGACGCGCGGCGATCCTGGTTGCGCCAGGGGCACTGTCGTATGCGGTGCCGTTCGCGACCGCGGCTTGGCTCGCCGGCGTACCCACGAAGCGCGCGTACGCCGGCGAGGTGCCGCGGATCAGCGATCCGCGGGTGGGATCTGGTTCAGCCGTGGAAGCGCTCCATGGCCTTGCGGACGCGGGAGTTGGCCTGCGCGAAGGTGATCTTGCCGTCCACGTAGGCGGACAGCGCGGCCCGTCGAACGCGCTCGGCGCGCGGGTCCTCGAGCGGGGTGTTGAGCAGGTTTGTCGTGGCAGTGGCCACGGCGATCACCTCCCGGTACCGGGGACAGATATGGAACTTCAGGAGAACTGGCGGGTCGCGGACTGACGGTGGGGGGAGCCTCGCGACGCTGCGAGCGGGGTGGCGACGCCCGGGGCCGCCACGAGGAGTGCTGGTTGGGGAGAGGTCCGGGACGCCGCTACGAGGGAGGCGCTGCCAGCGGACCGATGATCGGTGCGGCGTACCGGGCCTGGCCCAGCGCCGCCGCTACCCGGGCGCGCACCGGGGCTCGTCCGGCCGTTCTCGACCGTGGGGCGCTGGTCGGCCGCGTGGCCGCGCCGGGCCGGCGACTCGGGGCGGGCGCGGGCCAGCCGGGCGCCGTACTTCCGGCGAGCGTTGTGAAGGGGCCGCGGCCGCGCGCCGGAGCCAGGCGCGGCTCGGTGGCCGCGTGGGTCCGGATGGCGATCACAGCTGCCGCTCCTGTCGTGTCCGCTGGCGGCGGGCCGCCTGCTGGCTCGTCGCATCGGTTCGCCGGGCCGGCGCGGTGCCGTCCAAGGAGGCGGCCGGCGGAGCGTGAGGGTCGCTCCAAAAGGCGTCGATCGGCGCAAGCCGACCATCGCCGGCCGGTCAACACAGCCCCGGGCGAACAGCCCCGGGTGAACGCCATATCAACGCAGCCCGACTGAACCTCTACAAGAGTGCGCGACGCCCGCCGGTCATGCAAGAGCTAAAACGGCCGTGTTGGGACGTTCGACGCCGCCGCTTCGTTCCCGGCACGACGACCTCGTTCCGACAACGGCCGCGCGTGCGGGTGGCCGACGGCTTCTCGGGTCGGCCGGGGGGTGCGTGAGCGACCGCCTGCCAGTGGTTTGCGCCGGTGGACGGCTGCCGTCCCGAAGCCTGACAATTCGGAGCTTCGGCGGGTTCGGGCCGGGTTCTCGGCCACCGACCGCGCCTGTCGGTTCTCGGATTCGGAGTGTTCCCCGGGCGCCTCCGAACTCGCTGTCCGGGCGGCGTGAATGCCGCGGCACGGCGAAGTCGTCCGGATCTCTTCCGGGCGCAGGTGGGCCGGCTGTTTCCGGCGCGGCAGCCGGCGCCGCGACACACGCTCGGCCGGGCCCTGGCCGGCAAGCCGCGAGCGGGCTGGCCGGCCAGGCCGAGCGCCTTCGGCCGTCCGCGGCGGACCCCCGAGACGATGCCGATGACGAGCCCGCGGCGGGCAGGTCTCGGCGGCGTCCCGGTCGGGCTCGTCGTGGACCTCCGCGGCCTCCGGGGAACTCGCGGGCCCGGTACCTTCGCGGTGCCCGGAGCGTTCCGGGGCCGGGATGCTCCCTCAGACGAGGACGCGCCGGGTCAGCGGGTCGCCGAGCGCAGATCGAACTCGCCGTCGCGGGCGCCGGCCAGAAACGCGTCCCACTCCGCGGCGGAGAAGGCCAGAACCGCGCCAGCCGGATTCTTCGAGTCACGCACGACCATGCCCGCGCCGAGGGGCGCCACCTCGACGCACATCCCGCCGGCTCCGTTGCTGTAGCTGCTGGTCCGCCAGTTCAGCTCGCGCACCTCGACACCGGCGAGGGACGGCTTCTCATATTTGTTCACTTCATTTCCTCCGCTATTGTCGAAATCATCTGAATCGACTCCTCAGGGCTCAGTGCGGACGCCATCAGGTAGTCGAGCTTGACTCTATAGCGTCGGATTTCCGAAGCACGTTCGAGGTAGAGGCTTCCGGCCGCTTCTTCGATATAGACCACGTCGTGGTCGCTGGAGTCCGGAAAGCCCAAAATGGAAAATGTGCTACCTAGTCCGGCGTGTGCGCCGACGGCGAACGGAAGTGCCTGAATGGTGACGTTCGGCAGTTCCGCCTGCTTCTGCAGCCATTCGAGCTGCCCGCGCATGATGGCCGGGCCGCCGACCGGCCGGCGCAGCACGGCCTCGTCGAGGATGACCCACAGCCGCGGCGGATTCTCCCCGGTGAGGCGGCTCTGGCGGTCCCGACGCAGCGCGACCTTGCGCTCCACCTCGTCGTCCGGGCTTTCGGGCGCCTCCGCGCGGATGACGTGCCGGGCGTAGTCGGCCGTCTGCAGCAGCCCGTGGACGAGCTGGGACTCATAGACGCTGATGGAGGCCGCGTCCTCCTCCAGGCCGATATAGATCTCGAACCAGGCCGGGACGACGTCGTGATAGCCATGCCACCAGCCATGCCGCCGGGACTCCCGGGCTAGCGCCAGCAGCGCTTCCCGGTGCTCCTCGTCATGCACGCCGTAGAGGCTGAGCAGATCCTGCACGTCCCGCGTCCGGACGGGAACCCGCCCGTTCTCCAGCCGGCTTACCTTCGACACCGAGCAGCGCAGCAGCTCGCAGACCTGCTCGACGGACACGCCCGCCGCTTCCCGCAGCCGGCGCAGCTCCGCACCGAGGCGCCGCCGTCGCACCGTGGGGCCACCGCTGGTTGCCATGGTCGCCTCTCCTTCGTCGCTCGCGCCGGCCCGCGCGAGCCCGCCCGCCCCAGGCGCCGCCGGCCGGCCGGCGGATGGCCCGGGCCCGGGCCCGGTCGCCCCGTCGCCCGTCGCGGCGCGAGCCGTTGGGTCGATCACGACTGCCACCCCCGTCGAGATTCCCGCGGCGTCATCGCGACGGCTGTCGGTTTCCACTCAAACGGCGCCTTGGCAGCGGCGCCGACTGGCGGGGGGTTTGGCCGGGATCCGTACGTCTGGTCCGGTTTCGGTGGTGTAAATGTCGTGCCACCTCCACCCTTGGGGTGCATTGTGGCCACAGTTACGGAGAGATATGGCTCGGACGCGCCGTCCGCACCGGGTCCCGGGGTGGTCCTGTGGCCGTCCGCGAGCGTCCTCGGGTGCTTTGGTCCGGGCCGGCGCGAGGCGCCGCCAGCTCCCGCGAAAGCGCCGCGGGTAGCCCGTGAATGCTGCGGCCACGCAGGTCGTGGGTCTGTCTGTGTTGAGCCGGTCGAGTCCGACTCCTGTAGGCATCTCGCCACCGGTGCGCCACCGCCCTCGCATGCAACTGAGCATCCTGTAGCAAAACCCTTACAGAAGCTCTTGCATATGCGTCCGGCGGGCGCCATGCTTCCGGTCTGTCCTCACCTTGAGTGGCAAGTTTGCATCTCAACGTGAGATGTTGGCGGCAGGATGCAGGGGGGAGCACGGGGATGAGCGCAACCGTCCCGATCGCCGGCGCCGCGCGCCGACGAGGCCGACCCGCTGGCACCCCGGCCGCCGACCCGACGGCCGACATCCCTTGGAGTACCGATGACTTCCCGGCTACGTGTGCGGAACTGCGGTGGCGTCGCGCCGCGAGTGCTGGCCCGGCCCCGCGACGAACCGCTCGTCGTCGCCCCGACCGGCCCGGTGCCACCGCGTCGGCCCGCAGCGGACGACGCGACCGAGAAGTTCGGCGTGATCGTCTTCGAGGGCGGCCCGTGGCAGGCACGCCGGGTCGTGCTCGCCTTCGACACTCGCCTGGAGGCCGCGTCCTACGCGACCGAGAACTCCTTCGCGGACTATCTGATCGCGCCACTGTCCTTCCTCGCCCCCGGCGGCGTGCCCCAGGCCTGACGGCACTCGAGCCTGCCTCGTCTGGCGCTCTTCGCCGGCCTTCTCGATCTGGCCAGGGGCACGGTCGGGAAAGGCTCACTCTCGACGCGCGACCGGACAGGTTTGCCGGCCGCGTCCGTATCGGCGCGGGTTTCCCTGCCCGGGCACCGACCGCCGCGCGGCTGTCGGTTGGTGGTCCGCGGCCGGAGGGCCTCGGTCGTTTCCCACGATCGAACTCCCGGCGCGGCGACCGAGCCCCAGCAACGGTCAGACCGGCGTCTCTTCTCGAAAGGCGTGACGACGATGACTCGCCCGTATCTCGTGTTCGACGGTGACGGCGAACTGGTCGGCAGCTTCCCGGACTGGGAGGCCGCGCACACCTGGGCGCATCGGCGATCCGCCGAGCCGCTGACCCCACAGCCGGTCCAGATCGAGGACCGGGTCGGCCGGCGGACCTGGACCGTCGAAGGCGGCTCCTGCCGGCTCACGGTCTGGCGCCGGCGGGTCGAATACGGCTACTGCGTCGAGGAACGCCGCCCCAGCGTCGTCCCCTTCCGCCCCCACGCCCGGGCGTCCTGAGCCGCCTTCCGACTTCGCCGGTGACGGCCCTCGTCATCCGGAGCGACTCTCGGGAACGACAAGGCCGGACTCGTAGGCGGCGATCACAAGCTGGGCCCGGTCGCGGGCGCCGAGCTTCATCAACAGGTGGCCGACATGGGTCTTGACGGTCGAGACACCCACGTACAAAGCGGCCGCGATCTCCGCGTTCGAGTACCCGCTCGCGACCTGGCACAGGACATCGCGTTCCCGTTCGGTAAGGGCGGCGACGAATTCCGCCCGTTTGGGGCCGTCATCCGCCGCAGGTCGCGGCCGGCGGACGAACTCGGCGATGAGCCGGCGGGTGACACCTGGCGACAGCAGCGCGTCCCCGGAGGCAACCGTCCTGATCGCTGCCAGCAGAGTCTCGGGTGGCGTGTCCTTCAGGATGAAGCCGGCGGCTCCCGCCCGAAGCGCCTCAAACACGTACTCGTCGTCGTCGAATGTCGTCACCACCAGAATCCGCGGTGACGTCGGGCCGACGGCCGCCTCGGCGCTTCCCGGCGCCGAGGCGGCGTCGGCGGCGAGCACGCGGGTCGCCTCCACACCGTCCATGGCGGGCATCCGGATGTCCATCAGGACGACGTCTGGTCGTACCCGGCGGCTCTCGCGGACCGCGCCCTGAACCCGGCCCTGATCAGCGCCTCGTCGTCGGCGATCAGCACCCTGACCGGTCTGGGGCCTTCCTCGTTATGGTCCGACATTGGTCACCGACTGGCGGATGGCAGCGGGAACCGGGCGATGACAGCGAAGCCGCCCTCCGGGCGCGGGCCCGCGTCGAGTGGGCCGCCGAAGAGTGCCGTCGTGCTCCTCCTCGCGTGGCCCGGGCGGGCGCGCAGGTACTCGGCGGCCTCGACCCCAACTTCACCGTCAACGCCTGGGGCGGTCCCACCTACCTGGGGGCGATGACCTGCCACTACCTCGACTGTGCCCTCATCTGTGCTGCCTCCGCCTGGCTTGCCTCCCGCATCCTGCTTCGCTGAACCGGCGGCCGTGCATGAAGGGTCGTCTCCCGCCTCATGGCGGCGGCCGCGGGGCGGGAGATGTCAGCCGGGGCGCGGCGACTCGGGCTGCTGATGACAACTGTTCGTGCTGGTAACCGGTCTGCCTCGGCATCGCGATCCGCGAGGTGCGGCGCCCGGACCGCTCGGTCAGGTGCTCAGCCAGGTGCGTCGGTCGCGCGCGGCGTCGTAGATCAGCTCGACGTCGGCGAGCGACCATACGGCCGGGAAATGGTCGAACTTCGACGTGCGCGAGCGGCGCGGACGGCCGGCTCGCGACGAGTGACGCGCCCTGGCCGCCGCCCTACTGTGACACCGGCACCGCCTTCGGTGAACTGTGCGGACGTGAACCGCGCGGCCCGCGTGCGGTGGCGCTCCCCACGCGGGCCGCGGATCCCGCTAGGCCGAGGTGGTTCCCGCCGGCACATGGGGGACGGCGGAAGCGGGATCAAACCCCGCGAACGCCAGGCCGATGACGAAGCCCGCGACTTCTTCCACCTGACGGGCGCGCTTCAACGGACCCAGCACGGCTGGCACGCCGCCGAGGTCCCGAACGAGATCACTGGTGATCTGGAGCGCCACCGGGTCGTCGCCGCAGATGGCCACCGTCGGCGCTGAACCGTCGCGACCGCCGGCCGCGGAGCGGGCCCACTGGTCGGCGGCGAAGAGATGGAGCGCCTTCACCACATGTGCCCCGGGAGCGTGGGCGGCGATCAGCTCGGCCGCGGAACTGCCCTGCTCGGGCAGCAGCACGCCGACTCCGTGCTCCACGGCGTTGGTCGGGTCGATCAGCGGCGTTCCCGCGAGCGTGCCGTCAGCCGCGCCGGCGTCGTGCAAAATGTCCTCGACTCCGGCCCACAGCACGGCGAGGAGCACCGCGTCGCGCCCGGCGACCGCCTCGCGCGGCGTGACTGCCCGGGCCGTCCCGCCCAGTCGCTCCGCGAGCGCGTCTGCCTTGGCACGCGATCGTCCGCCGATCAGCAGCTCGTGCCCGGCCCGAACCCAGCCGCGCCCAAGTCCCTCGGCCAAGGTGCCCGTGCCCAGAATGCCAATCCGCATCGTCTCTCCTCGCTCGCGCCGACTGTTTCGACGGCAACGGTAAGAAGGCCAGTACGCACCACCTGGTGCGTACGAGAACTGGGACGATGCCTGGATGAGCGAGCCTGAACGCGACTGCACGGATCTGGTCGCGGATTGTCGCCTCAGGGCGGCGACGGACCTGTTCGCGCACACCTGGGACCCCGTCGTCCTCGCGGCTCTTCGCCCGGGCCCCCGCCGGCGCCGCGACCTGCGGGCCGCGATCGGCGGGATGAGCGACAAGGTCCTCACGGAGGCACTTCACCGACTCGGCGCGCACGGACTGGTGGGCCGCCGGATGTTCGCGCAGGCCCCGCCGCGGGTTGAATACGAGCTCACTCCGCTCGGGCGGAGCCTGGTGGACGGCCCGATGCGGGCGCTCGGCGACTGGATCACCGAACACGGCGACGAACTGCTGGAAGCTCAGGACCGCTCGGCGGCGCTCTGAGATCGTCCAGGGCGCTGACAAGCCCCGATGCCAGACGTCAGGCTTGCCCTTGGCTGGCGGCGGCGCGCGTGTATCGGCGGGCCAGGGTGGCGAAGGCGTCCGCGAGCTCGGGCGGGCCGACGACCTTGATGTCGGCGTCGAACCGGCCGACGGTGGCGGCCAGGCTGGGCCAGGACCAGGAGCCGAGGACGAGGCGGCAGCGTTTCGGGCCGAGCTCCTCGACGATCCCGTCGGGGGAGTATCGGGAGACGACGGCGGCGGGCAGATCGACGATCATCTCGCCGCTGCACGGCCACCGGTCCGGGCCGGCGGGGCCCCCAAAGCGCTCGGCGACGAAGGTGGCGACGTCCCCGCCGGGCAGCTGCCGTGGGGTGAACCGCGGCCCGGACGGGGTGCGTGGGCTGATCCGGTCGGCGCGGAAGGTGCGCCAGTCGTCGCGGTCCAGGTCCCAGGCGACGAGATACCAGCGCCCACCCCAGGTCACGAGATGATGGGGCTGCACCCGGCGCGGTGGGGAGACATCGGCCGGAACCGACTGCGACGGGACGGCGTAGTCGAAGCGCAGTTCCTCCCGGGCATGGACCGCGGCTCCGAGCGTCACCAGAACGGCCGGCTCGACCCGCGGGTTCGGCCGGCCTCCGCCGCGTTCGACCGCGGTGACCCGCAGCGCGTCAACCCGGTGGCGCAGCCGCGTTGGCATGACCTGCCGGACGGTGCTCAGCGCCCGGGCCGCCGCCTCCTCGATGCCGGCACCGGACGTGGCGGCGAGCTGGAGCGCGACGGCCAGGGCGACGGCCTGCTCGTCGTCGAACAGCAGCGGAGGCAGTTCCGCCCCGGCATCGAGCCGGTACCCGCCATCGGGGCCCTTGCTGGCCCGGATCGGATAGCCCAGCTCGCGGAGGCGGTCGACGTCGCGGCGCACCGTGCGCGGGCTGACCTCGAGCCGCGTGGCCAGCAGCGCCCCCGGCCAGTGCCGGCGCGCCTGCAACAGCGACAGCAGGGCGAGCAGGCGCGCTGACGTCGACGGCATGCCGATGAGATTGCCCGAAGAAGCGGCCAGAAACTGACCGCTTCTCGGACGACAGTGGGGTGTCACAGCGGACAACGGCAACGACAGAAGGGGCCGATCACGATGACGACCACGAACGCCACAGCCCTCGACGCCGAGCGGGCCGACCTGCTCGCCGAGCTCGCCGTGGCCCGGGCCAGCCTGATCAACACGACTCGCGGTCTCACTGACGAGCAGGCCGGCGAGCGCCCGACCGCCAGTGCTCTGTGCCTGGGCGGACTGATCAAGCATGTCGCCGCCGGCGAGGAAAGCTGGATGCGGTTCGTGCTCGAGGGTCCTTCGGCGATGGACTACGCGTTGCCTGACGGCGTCACCTGGGAGCAGTTCATGACCGGCACCGCCCGGGAGTACCCGGCCTGGGCCATCAGGCGTCAGAACGATTTCCAGATGTTGCCGGGTGACACGCTGGCCGGAGTCCTCGCCCGCTACCAGCGGGTCGCTGCCCGGACGGACGAAATTGTCGCGACCATTCCCGATCTGTCAGCGACGCAGCCGCTGCCGGAGGCGCCCTGGCACGAGCCGGGCGCGCGGCACAGCGTCCGCCGGGTACTGCTCCACATCATCGCCGAGACCACCCAGCACGCCGGGCACGCCGACATCCTCCGCGAAACGATCGACGGCCAGACCACAACCTGACGGCCGGGACTACACCGCCTCCCTAAAGGATCTGTCGCCCCGGGTTTCTGTCGAATCGCACTAGCCTCAGGCTTTCGCGCGGATGATCGTCTGTTGGGCTGCCGGAAATAGGAAAGTGCCCCTGAGCAGGGAGGATTGGGCTTGTCGAGGGCCTGAATCCGACCAAACCAAGGAGCACCT
>Ga0068859_100005371_pt1 | contig 13039 bp, 11 predicted proteins | sample KBSSwiS22_FD_66585 | JGI IMG/M metagenome (GOLD analysis project Ga0068859, IMG submission 66585) | Switchgrass rhizosphere microbial communities from Kellogg Biological Station, Michigan, USA - KBS Switchgrass S2-2 | ecosystem: Host-associated > Plants > Roots > Rhizosphere > Soil ... | reverse complement strand
GAGACGCAGAACGTCACCAATGCGCGGTATCAAGAGTTCGTCAACGCCGGTGGCTATCGTGATCCACAGTGGTGGCAACCGGAGGATTGGGCGTGGGTACAGCGCGCTGAGCTGACGCATCCGCTGTTCTGGTCACAGATGGACGGACAGTGGTGGTGGCGCGGGATGTTCGACTGGATTCCGCTTCCTGCCTCCTGGCCCGTGTACGTCAGTCAGGCCGAGGCATCGGCATTCGCACGCTGGGTCGGCGCACGCCTGTCGAGCGAAGCCGAATTCCACAGAGCGGCGTTCGGGACCCTTGATGGAAGCGAACGCACGCATCCATGGGGACAGGCCGAACCGAACGCGTCGCATGGCGTGTTCGACTTCTCGAGCTGGGATCCGGAACCGGCCGGCACGCACCCTGCAGGCCGAAGCGCATGGGGCATTGAAGATCTCGTTGGCAACGGCTGGGAGTGGACGCGAACGCCATTCGAACCATTCCCCGGTTTTCAGGCGATGCCGTCATACCCGGAATACTCCGCTGATTTCTTCGACGGCGAGCACTACGTGATGAAGGGTGCATCGCCGGCTACCGCCCGCGAGCTGCTGCGGCCGTCGTTCCGCAACTGGTTTCGCGCGCAGTATCCGTACGTCTATGCGACGTTCCGGCTCGCGAAGGACAGGCGCTGATGGATTCGAGGACGGAGAAGCCTTTCGTATCTCTCGACCATTCGCTCGAGCAGTTCGCGGCCGACGTGAGGTACTACCTGTCGCTGACGCCGCGCCAGCTCCCGTCGCGCTACTTCTATGATGATCTCGGCTCCGCTCTGTTCGAAGCGATCTGCCGGTTGCCGTGGTACACGATCACCCGGGCAGAGATGCGTCTGCTCGCGGCGCATGGCGACGGCGTCTTCCGCCGCCTGCCATCGTTGACCCACGTCGTCGAACTGGGCCCGGGCAACGGCGAAAAGCTGCGGACGCTCCTCGAGGCGGCGTCGCGGCGGCAGAAGCCAATGGACGTACATCTCATCGACGTGTCGCCAAGTGCCTTGGCGATCGCTGCGCAGGCCATCGGAAGCGTCGGTGACGTGCGCGTCATCACGCACCAGGCGACCTACGATGCCGGTCTGCGCGAGGCGCTCACGCAGAGAACGGGTCGGACGCTCGTCGCGTTTCTCGGGTCGAACATCGGGAACTTCGATCCGCCGGGGGCTTCCGCATTTCTGCAGAACATCCGCGCCTCCGTCAAGCACGAAGATGCGGTGTTGCTGGGGGTCGATCTCGTCAAGTCGACGGAGCGGCTGCTCGTCGCCTACGACGATCCTCTTGGTGTCACAGCGGCGTTCAACCGCAATCTGCTGCTTCGAATGAACCGTGACCTGGGTGCGTCGATCGATCTCGATGAATTTCTCCACCGTGCCGTGTGGAACGCCGAGCAGGGTCGTGTGGAAATGCATCTGGTGGCGCGCAGCGACCAGACCATTGACATCCCACGCGCGCACGTCGAGGAGCACCTGCGGGCAGGCGAGACGATCTGGACCGAAAGCTCCTACAAGTACGTGCCAGAACAGATTGACGATCTGCTGGAGTCGTGCGGCTTCAACCCGACCGCCCAGTGGATCGATCGTGATGACGGATTTGCGCTGACGATCGCTGAGGCGTTCTGAACGGAGAGAGGTCGATGGGGGCTGACAGCCGATGGGACGACAGCAAGGTGGATGAGGCGCTCGAACAAACATTTCCCGCGAGCGACGCATCCGCTTACACCGTGGAGACAGGGATTCGGATCGCGATTCCGCCTGCGACCGAGATCGGTGATGTGACGGACAACACGGCGCAGAGCCGCTTCGAGTTGAACGTCGATGGACACGTCGCATACCTCGAGTACGAGCGGACTCCCAATACGCTGACGTTGCTTCACACCGAAGTGCCGCCCGAGATCCGCGGCCGGCACATCGCCGATCGGGTGGTCGAGGCCGCGCTCGCAATTGGACGATCAGAAGGACGTCGGCTGGTCGTTATCTGTCCATTCGCGCGGGCTTATCTGCGTCGGCACCGCCGGGACGTTTGAATCTGGTGCGCGCGGTTTCAACGGCGGTGCGGCTCGCACAGCCGTCAATGTGATCGTTGACCAGACCAACCGCCTGCATGAACGCGTAGATCGTGGTCGGCCCCACGAATGTCCAACCGCGCCTCTTCAAGTCCTTGCTGAGGGCGCTCGATTCAGGTGTCACGGCGAGGTCCATCAATGCCGCTCTGGTGATCCGGCGTGGGCGTGACTTCGCATCCGGTTCCCACTGCCAGATGTAAGCCGCGAGCGAACCGAACTCGCCCATCAACGCTTCGGCGCGCCGGGCGTTGTTGATCGCGGATTCAATTTTGCCGCGGTGGCGCACGATACCAGCGTCGCCGACAAGCCGAGCGATGTCGCGCGCGCCGAACCGTGCCACGCGTGAGATGTCGAAATCGGCAAACGCCTGCCGGAACGCCTCGCGCTTACGTAGAATCGTCAGCCAACTCAATCCCGCTTGAAATCCTTCGAGGCAGATCTTCTCAAACAGACGCCGGCCGTCGACGACTGGTCGTCCCCACTCCTCATCGTGATAGCGCAGGTACAGTGGATCGCTGCCCGCCCACCAGCACCGGGAGACGCCATCGTCATGACGAACCAGACCGTTCGCGCTCATCGTCCTGAATCCTAGTCCGACGCCCGGCTAGAAGTGCAGCACGCCTGCCAGAAACAGAAAGAGCTCGATCACGAGGATGACGACGACGGTGATTTCTAGCACCTCGCCGCGCGCCATCGATGTCTGCTCGACGGCGAAGCGATAAATGTCGTTGAGAGTGCGCAGCTTTTCCTGCACGCTGCCTTTCCATTGATTCAGTCCGAGCCGGGCAGCCACCAGCGAGAACAGCCGCGCCGCGTACACATCGCCAGCGATCTTCAAAGCGTTCTCGGTTCGGTCGGTCAACTCGGTCACGTCGATGAAGAGCGAGTTGACCTGCCGCGCGGCGCGCACATACCGCCGCGCCACCCAGTTGTAGAGCCACCCCTCGCGCTGCAACTGCGGATAGATCCGTTCAAGTTCCGCGTCGAGCAGTTCGTCGTAGTAACGAAACTCCAGCAACTGCGAATTGGCGAATTCGAGGATCTCGATTGCCCCCTGGGCACCCGACTCCGTGTCGCGGATGAAAGCGCTGTTCCACGTGGGAATAACAAGATCGTCGGCAAAGTACGAGATGCGGTGGCGCAGGATTTCGTCGCGCTCTTCCGCGCTCAACGGACTTCTTTCGCCACGCAGCAGCTGCGCAATCGCTCCGCCGCGTGAGGCGATCAGCGACTCCGACGACGCGGCGTCATCAAGCTGCGTGACGGTGAAAACGATGTAGTCCTCGGCGAGGAAGTCGGGCCGTAATCGCGTGATCGCCGTGGCAATCCGGCTCACCAGCGTCCTCGCCAGATGCTCGGCTGCCCGTGGAAGCGCCGCGTTCTCGTAACACGATCGCCCCAAGGCCACCCATTCGTCCCACGTCGCCGAGACCGGCCGGGTCAGCGCGACGGAGATCACGCCGTAGTCAAAGGCCTTGAACCGGACGGTGAAGCCGTCGGCTTCGGCCATGTCGACGACGTGCCCATCGATGGTGATCGGCGGCTGGCGATATTGGACATACGGCGGGGTTGTCGGCTTCGCGGCGAGGCGTGACTTCACGCCTCCAAGCTCGTGCTGCAGGCCGGCAAGATCGATCGCTTCAGCTACGTCAAACAGGAAAAACGCCGTGATATGGCCCGAAATGACGCCGTCCACACGGCCATGCTATCGCGCGTCTCGATGTTTTACCCATCAGGATCCGACCCGTCACAACCCCGTTACATACGACGCCTACGCTCGGTTCGACCGTGAGGAAGAAAGCTCAGCGACAACCCTCTCCTCTAGGAGCTGTAATGCGTAAACGATCGTTGTTGAAGGTGTTATCGGTGACCGTGCTGGCGATGCTGGTGGCATTGCCGAACGCGTCTTTCGCGCAGGGTGATGCTCGGTTCTCGGGCACGGTCCTCGATCAGAGCGGGGCGTTCGTGCCAGGTGCGATGGTGACCGTGAAAAATCAGAAGACCGGCGAAGTGCGCACGGTGACAACCACCGCGGATGGGCGCTACGTCGTGCCGAATCTGAAACCGTCGGTCTACACGATCAGCGCCGCCCTCGGCAGCTTCCAGCCGCTCGAGTACACCGACATGACGCTGGCGGTCGGACAGGAGTTCAACCTGGATCTCGAGCTGCGTCCTGCCGGTGTCACGGAGACGGTTCAAGTGACGGCGCACGCGACGGCCATCGACATGAGCTCTGCGCGCATCGGCGCCAACGTGAGCGAGCGCGAAGTCGCTGCGTTGCCGGTGAACGGGCGCCAGATGTCACAGCTGCTGTTGCAGGCGCCTGGGTCGCAGAACGCCGGCACCGGTACGTGGCAGGACATCCGGTTCAGCGGACGCGCGGTCGAGCAGAACGTGATCAAGTACGACGGCATCGAAGGCTCGGCCATCATCGACGCATCCCCCGGCAACGTGAACGGCGAGAACAACACGCCGTTCAAGCTGCAGGCGAGCCTCGAGAACGTCCAGGAGTTCCGCGTCGAGTCGAGCAGTTATCCGGCGGAGTACGGAACCGGCACCGGCGGCCAGGTGAGCGTCATTACCAAGTCGGGCGGCAACGCGTTTCATGGCGCGGCGTTCGGATATTGGCGCCGGGACGACTTCGATTCCCGCAACTACTTCGACTCGACGCGCAACGTCGACGGCAGCGAAATCACCAGACTCCCGAAGTCCGCGCTCAAGCAGAACCAGTTCGGCGGGTCCATTGGCGGTCCGCTCGCGCGGGATCGCGCATTCTTCTTCGGCAGCTACGAAGGCTATCGTCTCGACGCGGGTCTGAACTTCGTTGAGGCGATTCCCAGTGGCCTTGCGTGGGGGCGCGCGGTGCCGGCGATTGCGCCGCTGCGCTCGGGATTCCTCGCGCCTGGCGCCGTCGTGCTGGCGGGCGCGTCGGCCAATCCGGACTTCGACATCGCACAGCTCCAGACGCTGCAGAAGGTCAAGGAGGATGCCTTCAGCGCGCGACTGGACTTCAAGGCGGGCAACAGCTGGTCCAGCTACGTGCGTCTGTTCCGCGATAACGGAAAGAACAACGAGCCGCAAGGCGTCACCGGTCGCGTGTTCAGGACGACGGCCAAACCGACCAACCTGGTGTACAACCTCCAGGGGATCCTCAGCAGCAGTCTCACGAACGAATTCAAGTTCGGCTACAACGCGGCGAAGTCAACGGAAGAGGGAGTGGCGCCGGCCGGGTTCGGCAACATCATCCTCAACCTGAGCGGCTCGGTCGCCAACACGGGGATTGCCGGTCAGGGCGCCACGTCGGGTCTCGCGCTTCCCGGAGGCCTCGTCCGCGTCAACAGCGCAGGCAACGGCCGCTCCGCTCCATATGATCCGTACTCGCTGACGTTTGCCGACACGCTGAACATGGTGAAGGGATCACACTTCCTGAAGGCGGGCGCTGACGTACGCGTCATCCGCATGGCGACCGACCAGCAGGGCGGCATTACCTACAGCTTTGCGAATCTCGATGCGTTTCTCGCGAACACGCCGGCGACCATTCAGTACTTCGGCGATCTAAGCGAGCCGAGCCCCTTCCACAACGGCGCAACCGGCATGAAGCACATTGTGCAGAACTATTACGTGGGGTTCGCGCAGGACGAGTGGCATGTGAACCCGAACTTCACGCTCAACTACGGCGTGCGTTACGACTATTACACGCCGCTGCGTGAGCGCGACAACCGCATCGTAAAGTTCAACATCGATAACGGACAGATCGATCCCGACACAACGCCGCTCTACAAATCGTTGAAGACGAACTGGCAGCCTCGCATCGCGGCGACGTATAACATTATGGAAAGGACGGTCCTCCGCGGTGGATTTGGCATCTTCGTCGGTCCGGGGCAGACGGAAGATCAGATTCAGCCAGTCGAAGCCGAACGCATCAGCACGACGCTGTCGGCCGGTGCGCCGGGCGCCTTCTATCCGGTGGATCCGAACGTCATCCGCGCCAACTTCATCAACAACCCGAACAACCGGTCCTTCCAGCCGCGAGCCTACGCGAACGACTATTCGATTCCGGAGAAGGTCTATCAGTACACGGTGTCATTGCAGCGTGATCTCGGTGCAAACCTGATCGCCACGGCCGCCTATGTCGGTAGCCAGGGTCGGAATCAGTTCCTCAGGAGCGTCTCGAACCGGACCGTCGGTGCCCTGCAGACGACTCCGACCGCGGCGGCGACCAACATCCGCGAATTTGACATCGTCACCTGCTCGGATGGCCGTGTCCTCAACGGCACGCAGACCCCGATCACGAATGCAGTCTGCGGTTCCGGCGTAACACCGGTCAGCAAACAGTCGCCGTTCGCGGAAGTCGACTACAAGACGAGCGGAGGTCACAACAGCTATGACTCGATGCAGCTGTCGCTGACGCGTCGCTCGAATGTCGGGCTGACGATGAATGGGCAGTACACGCTCGGCTACAGCAAAGGGAACACCGGAGGCTCCAACGAGGCGGTCACCGCTGGCAACAACGCCCGCGAAATCTCCGACTTCGCTTACGACGACGGCTACAACAATTTCGACGTTCGTCACACCTTCAATCTCAGCGCGCTCTACGAGCTGCCCGGCAACGGGCCGATCCTCAGCGGGTGGAGCGTGGCGGGCATCTTCAACGCGCGCAGCGGCATCCCGGTGCCCGTCCTGATTCAGCGGAACGACATCGTCTACGTCAACGGGGTGGGCAACGTGTTCAATAACCCGGCGGCAGATCGCAGGGCGGTGGTGAACACGCCGGGTGGCGGCGCTTCCCGCAATACCCGCCGGCCAGACGTTGTTCCGGGTGTTGACTTCTTCACCAAGCAGGATGGACTGCTGTTCCTCAATCCTGCGGCGTTTGCCACCCCGAAGCCGGGCACCTTCGGTAATCTCGAGCGGAACGCGGTCCACGGCCCGTGGATGCGGCAGACCGACCTCATGATTGCGAAGCACATCGGCGTAAGCAACGGTCCAAACGTCGAGCTGCGCGCGGAGATCTTCAATATCTTCAACGTCACGAACTTCGCCAACCCCGTCGGCACGCTGCCCAACGCGCTGCCCGGCGCCGCGCTGACCGAAGCCAACCGCGTGCAGCCCGGGCAGCCGTACACCGCGGCATCGGCAGGGACCTTCGGCCGTCTGACGAGCACCGTCGGTCGAACGGTCGGTCTCGGAACGCCTCGTCAAGTTCAGTTCGCGCTGCGCTTCAACTTCTAAGAGGCGTGGCGGGTTCACTCGCCCGCCGCATTGTGGCTGAAGGAGTGGGGACGGCCCTGCTCCTCGCCACGGTGGTCGGGTCGGGCATCATGGGGGAGCGGCTGGCGGGCGGCAACGTCGCGATCGCGCTCCTCGCCAACACGCTCGCCACGGGCGCGGCGCTCGCGGCGCTCATCCTCACCTTTGGCCCTGTATCAGGCGCCCACTTCAACCCGGCGGTCACCATTGCAGACGCGTCACAGGGTGGTGTGCTCTGGCGAACTGTGCCAGGCTATGTCGTTGCGCAAGTCGTTGGGGCCGTGATTGGCGTCTTCGCGGCCCACGCGATGTTCAGTGAGCCTCTCTTGATGGTGTCGACGCACCAGCGCTCGGGTGTTTCGCAGGTGTTCAGCGAGTTCGTCGCGACGTTCGGCTTGCTGTCCGTGATTTGGGGCTGCGCGCGTCGACGGCCGTCCACGGTTCCGTTCGCGGTGGCCGCCTATATCGTCGCGGCCTACTGGTTCACCGCGTCGACATCGTTCGCGAACCCCGCCGTCACGATCGCGCGTGCGTTCACAAACACGTTCTCCGGTATCCGGCCGGCCGACGTGCCAGGGTTCTTGGTCGGGCAAAGCGCTGGCGCAGCCGTCGCAACGCTGCTGTTTCGATGGTTGATGCCGCCTGTGACTGTCGCCGCCGAGGCGATGGTGCAAGAGCTACTTGTGGCGGAGAGTCTGGCCGCCGGCGAATGACTCGTCTGACACGACCGAACCGATCGAATCGAGTTGTCGCTGCAGTGCTAGTCTGTCGAGCGATTCGAGCGGCAGGCTCACGAACAGACGGAGACGCGCGTCAAGCGCACGGAACGCGGCATTGAACGCCCGCAACTGCTGTTCGATCGTTCCCTCCACGGCGGCGGGATCCTCGATACCCCAGTGCGCGGTCATTGGTTGACCGGGCCACAACGGACATACTTCCTTTGCTGCGCGATCGCAGACCGTGAAGACGAAATCAAGAGGTGGGGCACTCAAAGTCGCGAACTCGTCCCAGCCTTTGCTCCGCAACCGATCCACAGACAGGTGATTCCGTGTAATCGTGTCTAGCGCCAAGGGATGGACGGAACCACGCGGCTGACTTCCGGCGCTGAACGCACGGAATCGGCTCTTGCCGAGATGATTCAGCAGCACCTCCGCCATGATGCTGCGCGCGGAGTTGCCGGTGCAGAGAAACAACACGTTGAACGCATGGCCAGATTGCACGTCCGTCACCCTATCCCGCCCTCGTAACAAATCGATGACAATCCAACTCCCGGAGCGGCCGTCCCCGGGAGTTGGCGTTTCAGCGATGCGTCAGTCGCCGCAGCAACCGCCGCCACACCCACAGCTACACATACAGGCCTCCTTTCTATATTCGCGTTAGCGAATATTTGACCACGTTGGATCAATGCCGCTATATTTGTCAAGGCGAATATATGAGCCAGTTGAACCAGCTCGAGGAACTGTTCAAGGCACTTGCCGACGCCACCCGGCTTCGCATCCTGAGATTGCTGATGGCAGGAGAGCTGTGCGTCTGCAATATTCACGACGCGCTGAAGATTCCGCAGGCAAAGGCGTCCCGTCATCTCGCATACCTGCGCCGAGTCGGTCTGGTGACGACGCGGCGCGACGGCCTCTGGGTGTATTACAGCCTGTCGAAATCCGCGGATCCCATCGTCGGCACCATTGAGCACGCCACGACTCACGTGCTCGCGCATGTCGACGTGCTTCGAAAGGACGCTGAACGCCTGGAAAAGCAGACCGGGTGCTGCGTTCCGGCCGCCGCGCGGGCGAAGGACCTGCCGTGCTGCGCCGCGGTGGCAGCAAAGGATCTGCGATGACAACCATCACGATTGATCGAGCCCGCTCCTCGGATTACGACGTCGTCGCGGCGCTCCTCGAACGTGAACACCTGCCGCTCGATGGCTTGCGGCATCATTTCGAAAGTGCGTTTGTCGCGCGGGCGGTGAACCGCATCATCGGCTGTTCGGCACTCGAGGTGTACGAAGGCGGCGCGCTCTTACGATCGCTCGTCGTCGACGCGGAATATCGCGGTGCCGGCGTTGGCGGCAGTTTGACCGACGCGGCGATTCAACTGGCGACGCGGCGCCTCGCCCCGGCGGTCTATCTGCTGACGACCACGGCCGAGCGGTTCTTTCCGAAATTCGGGTTCGAGGTTGTCGATCGCGCCGACGTGCCTGCCAGTGTCCTCGCGTCCGCAGAGTTCACGCACGCGTGTCCCTCGACGGCGATCGTCATGCGCCGGTTCCTGACTTCGACGTTGTAATCGCGCGTCGCGGTGTCGCTGTCTCGGCGCCGGCCGCGCCACAGGGCGGAGCCTCCGTCACATTTCCTGATCAATCTGTTTTCGCGCTTGTCATGACATCGCCATCGGCGTGTCATCGCCGGTCCATACGCTCCGGTGTGATTCCTCCCCTTCCACGATCGGAGATGCTGCACATGAAATCGACTCGAATTCCGCTGGCGCTTGCGCTGGCTGTCACGACCGGATTCACCGCGTTTGCGGCAAGCACGAAATTCACGGGTTTCACCCCGCTCACCAGCTCCGCAACGGCACTGCCCGTTGATGGCCCTGGAGAAGCGACGCCAATTACGCTCTCAAACGCGAAGTGGAGTCAGCGCACGCTTGCCGACCGGCGAACGCAGAACAACCGCGTGATCAATTCGAACTCCGGCAGCTTTGACATGATTACGTCGAACGCGACGGGCCCCGACGCAGGACGCTATCTGTTCATGCCGTTTGAAACGGGCACCGCCGGGGTCCAGCGTATTGATACGCAGGATCCGCACTACCTCACGCGCACCATCACCATCGTCCAGCCCGGCACGCAGGGTTTCGTCTCGGGTGACGCGTCGCGCTGGGCACCTTGGGGTGGCTACCTGACGGCGGAAGAGTCATGGGGCACCGGGAGCGTCAAAGGACGGCTGTTCGAAGTGACCAATCCGATCACCGCCGGCCGGTACGGCGGCGATTTCGTGTGGCGTACGATTCTGCCGCGCGTGTCGCACGAGGGTCTCGCATTCGACGAGCACAACACGCTTTATTTCGTCGACGAGCTGAACGGCGGCTCCATCTACAAGTACGTGTCTGTCCATCCTGACGCGACCAGCGGTGATGAATTCTTTGCCGCCGGGCAATCGTTCGTGCTTCGTGTCGGTGCGGGCGGGCAGAACGAAAACACCAACGGTCCCGCGATTACAGGCGCCGCAACCTGGGTGGCAATCACCAACGCGACCGGCGGTGCGATTCCAGGCGTCTCCACCGTGCTGCCCGATGGGACGATTGACGGCCGCGTCACGGCTGACAATGCGGCGCTCAAGGCAACGGGCTACAACCGTCCTGAGGACATCGAGATCCAGACCCTCGCCGACGGCACCCAGCTGCTGTACTTCAACACGACCGACTCGGACGTCAACACGACCGGGAGTGACGGTACCAGCCGCACATACAACCTCAATCTATCGACCTCTGTCGTTCAACTGTTCGCGGCTCCGCAGACGATCAATCTGGCGACCGGTGCGCCAGCCGGTGGCGCGTTCAGGAACGCTGATAACCTCGCCATCGACCACGAGGGCAACATGTACATCGTCGAGGACCGCCCCGGCGCCGAGGACGACGACATCTGGTTCGCTGTCGATCTCAACAAGGATGGGGACCTGAACGATCCCGGAGAAGGGATCGCACGCTGGGCTTCCAACGGCACCGTGGGCTCGGAGTTCACCGGCCTCTATTTCGACCTGCGCAATCCGAACAAAGCCTACGTGAACATCCAGCACCCGGACAGCAACGTCGATCGCACGATTGAGATCGTGGCGTCGCCGAATCTGGAGAGGGGTAACGAGTAATGTGCAGGCGGACCTACAGGTCCGCCTCTACGCGTGAGGCTGGTTGGGGAGCGTGATGACGAAACGCGCGCCCCCTTCCGGCCGGTTCTCGGCAACGGCTTGGCCGCCGTGTAGCTCGATGAGGTGCTTCACGATTGCCAGACCGAGACCTGTCCCACCCGGCCGCGTGCGCGACTTGTCCACCCGATAAAACCGCTCGAAGACGCGTGACAGATCTTCCGGCGGAATTCCGGGCCCTGAATCGGATACCGAGATGCGCACAGCGCCATTCTGGTGCGTGGCTTCAAGACGGATGGCGGCGTGGGCAGGCGAGTAGTGGACGGCATTCTCGACGAGGTTCCGTAACACATCGTGCAGTTTCGCCGGGTCTGCGATGACCCGGCTTCCGGCGCCGTCAACGGCCGTGGTGATCTGCTGATGCTTGGCTTCGGCGGTCTGCGCGACATCTGCGATGACCGTGTTGAACAACTGCTGTAGATCACACGACGCGAGATCGAGCGCTTCCTGCCTGGCATCGAGACGCGCCAGACGCAGCAGGTCGCTGACCAGGCGCTCCATGCGCTCACTATGTCGAGCGATGATCTCGAGGAACTTGTTCGTGTCTTCCGAATCTGAGCGATCGTCCAGCAGCGCCTCGACATAGCCACGGATGGCGGTGAGCGGCGTGCGCAGCTCGTGAGAGACGTTGGCCACGAAGTCGCGGCGGATTTGATCCGCGCGCCTCAGGTCGGTGATCTCGTGCAGGACAAGGACCGCGCCACCCCCGCCGCCACGCGACACGGGTGCCGCGCGCGCCACGAAGGTGCGTCCCGGATCGCGGGTCAACGCGATTTCGCGGCTGTCCACCTCTTGACCCCGCAGTGCGGTCCCAAGCTGCGCCGCGATGTCAGGATGACGAATCACCTCGACGTACGGTCGGCCGATTGACGAGGTGTCCATTCGCAGCATGCTCTGGGCTGCCCGGTTGGCCAGCTGAATGCGCCCGGCCGCGTCGAGGAGCAGGACGCCCTCCACCATGCCGAACAAGATCGCATCGAGCCGCGCGCGATCGCGCGACAACTCGTCCAGCCGGCGTCCTAATTCCTGAACGGATCCATCGAGTACACGCGCGACTTGACCCAGTTCGTCCGGACCGTAGTCGTAGCTTGGTCGTGTGAGATCGCCAGTCCGGTACCGTTGTGCGACCGCCGCAATTGCACGCACGCGCTTGCTGAGGAGCGCGGAGGCGAGCCATGCCAGCGCGAGGGCAAATGGGATGGCCAGCGCGAACGCGAGCACCGCCTGTCCGCCGACGCGGCGCATCTGCTCCGACACGGTCGTCAACGGCAACGCGACGCGTACATATTGAACTTGCGGGTGATGTGCCGTTACCGCGGCGTAAAGCATCTCGATCCGGACCGTCGTGCTGTATCTCGCGACAACGCCAACTCCTTGAGCCCGCGCCTGTTGAACTTCAGGTCGCTGCAGGTGATTTTCGACGTCGGCGAGCGCCTGCCCTTCGAGGTCGGAGTCACCAAGCACACGTCCATCGGCGGCGATCAAAGTGACGCGCGTCTGCATCAGTTCCGCGAGACGATCCGCTTCGTCATCGAGGTCCTGACTCGACGAGATGCTGGAATTCTGTGAGAGGAGTTCAGCGATGAGTTGCGCCTGGGTGATGAGGCGCATCTCAATGCTGGATCGTTCGTCCTGGCGCCGTTCGTAGGCCACGATGACCGTGACGAACACGAGCGCCGCCGCAGCCACACCGAGCGACGCGAGGAAGATCTTCGCGCGGAAGCCGAGGGTCACGTCACCTCATTGTCCGCAAGCTTGTAACCAAACTGTTTCACGG
>Ga0068859_100005370_pt1 | contig 13040 bp, 14 predicted proteins | sample KBSSwiS22_FD_66585 | JGI IMG/M metagenome (GOLD analysis project Ga0068859, IMG submission 66585) | Switchgrass rhizosphere microbial communities from Kellogg Biological Station, Michigan, USA - KBS Switchgrass S2-2 | ecosystem: Host-associated > Plants > Roots > Rhizosphere > Soil ... | reverse complement strand
GTGAAAACCGCTATCATTGATGTTGCTTTCTGTGAGCCAATTTTCTTGCCACCGTTCTATTTTGGATCATCAAATGGGTGTGGATTTTTTAATGTTAATACTTTGGATTTCAATATTACATTTTTGGGAACTGCTGCTAATAGAATGTGGTCTCATGATGATACTTTAGGAAATACATTTATAAGTAGTTCAATGGTACCTGGTGGTATTATTGGTGGTCCGACATCTAATTTTGGACAAAACTTAGGAACACAACCACAAATGCTTATTCAATTTATTACTCCACAAGAGAATCAAATTATTCCAAATAATATGCCAATCACATATCCATATTTTGATCTTTTAAGATTTCCAACTGATATTAGTGATTTGGGTGCAGGACTTACTCAGACATTCAATTCTAATAATATTCAGTTAAATTCGGTTCCACGTCGACTTTACATATTTGTACGTGAAAGAAACTCACAATTATTTTCAAATGCTAATCGTACAGATACATTCTTCCAAATTAATCAAGTCAGTTTCCAATTTTTGAATAAGAATGGTTTATTGGCATCTGCCTCAATGTCACAGTTGTATGAAATGAGTGTTAAGAATCATTGTAAATTATCATGGAATCAATGGTCAGGTGGACCAGTTTACAAACCAGGTGATTTTACTGCTACATATGGTACTGTTGGATCAGTATTATGTATTGAATTTGCAACTGATATTGGATTAGATTCATTAATGGCACCAGGAATTTTGAATCAGTGTCAACTCCAAGTCCAACTTACAGTTACAAATGTTGCAAATAGAACCATTAGCCCAACTATGTATATTGTGCCAGTATTAGAAGGAACATTTACAATACAATCAATGGGACAAGCATCAATTAATATTGGTGTTATTACTCCAACAGATGTGCTTGATTGCCAAGAATCAGCATCAATTAACTATGCAGATGTTGAAGAAGTTTCAGGAGGTGATTTCTTTTCTGGATTAAAAGCATTTGGAACTAAACTCTTACCATACTTACGAATGGCTCATGATTACATTAAGGAGAATAAATTATTGAGTAAGGGCCTGAGTTATATTCCTCACCCAGCTGGAAAAGCAGCTAGTACTGTAGCAAGCGTACTTGGTTATGGTGAAGGTGAAGGAGAAGGTGAAGGAGTATTAGTTGGTGGACGTAGATTACAAAAGAAACAACTACATAATAGACTAAGACGTTATTAATCATTTTTTAATAATTAATAGCTTCTACATATCAGTATCCAATACGATATTAGATGTAATGATTACTTTATCATTACGTTCATGCATTTCTAAGAATTGAATTTGACGTTTGAGATATCCAATATACATCTTTCTTTTAGGTAATTGCGCATCTGTCATTTGATTAAGCGCATCAATTATATCAAGATAAAATTCTTTTTTATTAAACATCTATATCATTTACTTAGTAAAAATCAAATAGATTCCATCCGCCAGAAGTAGGATTTGGATGATTCATGTATTGATTTGCAAAAGGATTAGAATGCCAATCTGAATGTACTCCTGCATTCCCCCCACTTGCATGTAATAATTTTAATGGATTGATTGGATCTTCTTCTGGTGTTCTAATAATACCCCAGTTGTATCTTGGATTTTCAGGTAAGACAGCTCGAGGAGGTGGATTTAATTTTACACTATCAAGATACACAATTGTATTGTAGTTAATTATTCTTTTGAGAGTTTTAACTAGCGATTCAATCAGTTTGATTTTGATTACTTTGCTTGCAGTCTTGACAATTTTATCGATATGCGTATCCATTTCAATTAGTTTAGCTTGAGGTATTTCTAGCACATTACCTAATCGGAACTTCATACCATCAATTTGTTTGTTAATACTTATCATTGGATTTCCGATCGGATTTTCTAAGACAATGATGATTGATTCTAGTTCTGATTTAATTTGATAAATAAGTGATGTTCCTGATGAAATGAATGGAAATAACTTATCTAGAATATCTCGATATACTGGCTGTATTGAGTTCTCCGGTGCTCTGCAGAACGAGAATATTCGCTTAAGAGCTTTGAAAGGACTATACCACATATTTGAGAAGTACAATTTTTCAATGTCTTCCGGAAGACTAACATATATATTACGTGGTTTATTGATGGTATGTATTTCATGATGTATTCCTTCACTATCTTTGTACGATAAAAAAAATGCATTGGTGATCTCAATAAATCGATTATTAATTTGAGTAATCTCGTCAATTTTCACTAATGAATCTACATTGAGTGCATCTGCTAATTTAATACTTTGATTACCAGGAAGCTTTTTTGATCCCTTAAGAATCTCATCAGATGACCATCTCAATACAAAATACTTTCTGAGAATAAACATTACAATATCGTAATTATCAGAAGAGTTTTTTACCTGTGCTGCTTTTAGTACTGCTTGAGTAATAATATCAACATCCTCTGAATCAATTAACTTTTTCTTTTGGAGATAGTTGATATTATCTAGAATATGCTCATCTGGATAATATATTCCATTATCTAATTCACCAATATCAAAATTGTATCGTTCATCAATACCAGCCTTAGCTTCAGAATAATAGTGTAAGCGACTACTAATAATTCTTTTGATTGTATTTTGGATATATCTAGCAAATTTTTTAGTTACTTCTTCAGCAGAACAGCATCCTGTATATGTTTCTAGTAAGTCAAGATCACCTGGATATTGTTGAATTCGATATGCAGCAGATCCAAATGGCATGATGAGACCATCTGGTGATGCTTTAAGTAATTTGATTTCACTAAGCATTTGCTTTGAATATGATGATTCTGGTCGCTGTTCAATAAATCGGTCAAAATCTTTAACTGGATCTAATAAGCTAAACATATTATATTATTAGATCGGAATATTATTAAACTGCAGTATTGTAAGCAAATGGTAAACTACTTATTAGAACACTAGCACCATTAGGAAAGTTAACATCGGTAACATTTGGTTGAATTGCAGACTGACCATAAAATTGTAGATTGAAATTTCCACCTGTGCTTAATGACATTGTTGCTGGCCAATCAACACCATCTACATTAACTGTTTGAGGAAAATTTTTTGTTTCGGGTGGGAGAAAACTCGCTCCTGGTGGAGTTCCTGATGGTAGAATTGCTAATGGTGCTGTTACTGTTGTAAATGGTGTAGAACCAATCCAATCAGCACTTCCACATACTTCTGAAGCTACTTTTGTCATTGATACCATCATACTACTTGTTGAAGTATATGCTTGTGTTGTATAATAGACTCCTGTATATGTTTGTGTAGCTGTTCCTGGACCAGTTGGACCTGTAATACCGATTGGACCTGTTGGACCTGTATTTCCGATTGGGCCAGTTGTACCAGTAGAACCATTAGGTCCAGTTGATCCAGTATTACCTAATGGGCCAGTCGGACCAGTTACACCTCCTGGAAATCCACCTGGAAATAATACTCCATTAATATATACAGGTGTGCTTACTCCACCAATATTTATTGGATTTGCTTTAACTAATCCAATATTTAATTCTGAACCGAAATCAATTGAATCAAAATTATGTACATATGCTGTTTCTGTAAATGTAATGTCTTTGTTAATACTAAATAGATTTGATAAACTCATTATACTGATAGATAAGAAATTTTATGAATTAACATTTTGATATGTTATTGAAAATGGTAACCATCCTACGAGAGAAGTACCATTAACAGGCCAAAGCCCAAGTGTTGGAGTTGGTGGTGTTCCAGTTGGAGGATAAGTAGATGATACCTCGAATAATCCAGTTGATGCACGTACTTTTATTAAACCGGCTCTGAAACCACCTTGACTAAAAGCAGTTATTGGAAAATATTGATCACTAGTTGGAGCAAAACCTGGCACTCCTATGTTACTGACAAATGTTGATGTATTAGGTCCAGTAGATCCGGTTGCACCAAATAATGGAAAACTTACTGTTACTGCATTTCCTACTATTTGATATGTAAATAGACTTGTTATGGGACCACTAATTATTGGACCTGTCCAAATTACTCCAGTTTGACCATATGTAGATAATCCTGCACCAGTTGCACCTGCATTACCTTGTGGACCTGTAGAACCAGTATTTCCTTGTATTCCGGTAGGACCAATATTACCGAGTGGTCCAGTTGAACCAGTATTTCCTTGTATACCAGTAGAACCAGTATGACCTTGTGTTCCGGTTGAACCTATATTTCCTTGTGGGCCAGTGGATCCAGTTTGTCCAGTTGAGCCAGTGGGACCTGTTTGACCAATAAATGCTCCCGTAAATCCTCCAGGAAATAGTACTCCATCAATATATACAGGTGTAGTTGCTCCACCGATACGAATAACACCTGCTTTGACTAATCCAATATTCAAGTCCGAACCGAAATCAATTGCATCAAAATTATGTGTGTATGATGTTTCGGTAAATGTAATATCATGGTTAATACTAAACAGATTAGATAGACTCATTATAATCTTAGGTGAGATTAATCATTGAGTATTTGGTAGGTTACCGTAAATGCTAACCATCCATTATTACCACCACCACCATTAGCAAATGGTTGTAATGTTGGACCTGCACCTGGAGTACCAACTCCAATTTCTAAATGACCATCAGCTGATATGACTCTAAATGTTCCTGCAATATATAGACCATTTTGTTCAACTATGATTGGATAATATTGATCACTAAGTGCTCTAATTCCAATAGGAATTGCAAAATTTTCTGTAAATATTACACTTGATCCTCCAACAGCTGAACTCAATATTGGAAAACTTAGTACTACTGCATTATTTAATACTTGATAAGTAATTGTTGATGTTTCAGAACCAGATGACCATGCACCTGACCAAGTTATTGCAGATTGTATAACTCCAGGTATACCAGTACCGGGAGGACCAGTCATTCCTGTTGCACCTAAATGTCCAGTTGAACCAGTTGATCCTTGAGGTCCCGTCGAACCAGTATTTCCTTGTATTCCGGTAGGTCCTGTATTTCCACGAGGTCCTGTTGATCCTGTATTCCCTGTACTTCCACGAGGTCCAGTGGAACCAGTATTACCTAGTGGGCCAGTTGGACCAGTACCTCCTAAAAAACCAGTTGACCCACCAATAAATAGTACTCCATTAATATATACAGGTGTACTTGCTCCTCCAATATTTATTGGATTTGCTTTAACTAATCCGATATTTAATTCTGAACCAAAATCAATTGAATCAAAATTATGTACATATGCTGTTTCAGTAAATGTAGTATCTTTATTAACACTAAATAGATTCGATAGACTCATATATTATATACAGGCAAATTAATTATCAAGTAAGTATAGAATTTTTACAATGCACAGTAATTACAAATAATTTCCAACCTAAGATTATAATGAGTTTCGGAAATCTACCAGTTTTAAACTTTTCAACATCAGTGGGAGTAACAGGCGCGTATCAAGCTGACAATGTAGCACATGTTTCTTTTGCAACCATTGCTGCAGAAAATTCACAACATCTAGGTTTTGTTGCTTGTGAAATTAGTTGGGCATCTGAGGCTATATTTACCATTACAGCAAATGATTATTTATATATTACAGTAGATAATATGCCTATTTGGGCAAGACCTTCTTTTGTTAAAGAATTTTCAGGATATATATTTTCAAATACACCTCCTACTCCAGTATCTACTACATTATGTAGATTTACCTTATTCCAAGATACATTCATAATTACTACAGGGGGAACTACATTTGCAATAGGTGATGAAGTACAAATATTTAATTTATCTGCAGTGTATACAACAGAATATTAATTTTAATAATCTATTGTGTAATTACTTACATGCCATGATATATCCTTTTTACTTCAGGATCTCTTAACAATTCATTGTATGGAATACCAGTTTCCTTAACCATTTTCTTTAAAAATGAAACCCATGGATTAGTTGATCGCTTTCCTGATTTTCCCTTCAAAGTTTTGGATCCACTTCTCTTTCTCTTGGCAACTCCAGATGCTTTCATTACTTTAGATTTTCGTATACGACCTCCTACCATTCGAGATTCACCATATATTCCTTCACCAGATCCGCAATGTTCACAGCTATGCCCACATTCCATACATCCTCCAATTAAAACTCCTTCGCCACGTCCAAATATGTGTTTTTTACGTGAAACTTTCCCAGCCATAACTCCTTCACCACGTCCTACAACACATTTCTTATGTGAACCCTTAGCACATCTCTTTGGATTAGCACCACCTCGTTTTTTCCTTCTTCCTTCACCTCCAGTCATTCCTAAAGCAATTCTTTCCCTTAGGATTTGATCTGTTCTTTGTCGTAAATGAGCGTTTTGATCCATATATATTTATAGAAGAATTTTTTTTGTGAAGCAATCAAATTTCCAAAATCCTATTGTTTGATTCACATGAACTTATGACATTTTCATTACTATTTATTGTTTGATTCAAAGCTGCGAATAATAATGCCTGATCTGGACTAATTGGTTTCTTACTATGATCAGTAATATGCTTCATACATAGAGCAGTCAAATCATTCAATAGTAAAATATATTCTTCAAGCATATCAATTGCAAATTGCTTATCAACAAGCTTAAGTTTCTGAATGATTGGTTTGAGTTCATATCTGAGAGTTTCAATTCCTTCTTCAATGATTTCAATTGTCCTATCATCTTGACCACATTCTCTCATATTTTTTAGCAATTCCCTGTCCATAATATTATATGTAACATAATATTATAAATGAGCAAATTTTTCTGCGGTATTGGTAATATTCCTACTGGTAAAGTAATAGGTACTCCTCAACAATGTTTAGATCAAAAACAGATCAGATATTATGGTAAAGTCGCAGTTGATCCTAAAATAATTAAAGCTAGGGGTCAACCTAATCTACTGAAAGAACAGATCAAACTATTAAAACTACATCAGGATGCTAAATTATTAGTTAAGGAATTCAATATGAATAAAATTGCTTTAACCAATGATGAATTATCTAAAGCTAAGCGAAAGAGATTATTGAATAAGAAAGATCAGATGATTTTGAAGCGAGATCGACTTAAGAAGCAACTCAATAATCAAACTAAAAAAGTCGAACAGCTGAGGAAGAAAGCTAAAAATTAATCTTCTTGAAGGATTGCAATCATTCGATCTAACTTATCAATCTGTGTATTTGTTATGGCTAGCTTCTCCTTGTACTGTTGCTTCCTATTTGTTAATACCCGTAAACTTTCTTTTGCATGTGTACGTAATTTCCCATGAAATGGAATATATCTAATAGTTGGATTCCCACCTTCTTCTAAGAAAATCTGAATACCATTAATTTTCTTTCTAACCGTACTCAATTCAGTTTTGATTTTGTCTCGCTGTATCTTCTCCTTCTCTAAGATTGATTCTAATTTGGATTGTATTCTAGTTCGTTGTTTGCATAAATTTTCATGTTCAATTGCCCATATTCTAGTATCACTATGAGAAAAACATCTATCATTAATCTTACATGCATTTGGGCATTGGATTCCTGCCCTTGGTCCCTTTTGAATAATATAATTACACTGTTGAGTCATTATATTAATAAGTTAGATTTTCTTTATATCAATTTTTTTTATAGAGCCACAACTAATTGTTTTAGATCCATTTTTTAGACATCTGCGTCCACATCCATAATTAATTCGATATACTTGCATACGTTCTGTTAGACCAATATATGCATTCTCTTTTTCATGAATAATTCCTGAAATATGACATGGATGTGGTTTTATTCGAAGTAGAGTCATAAATGCTCCTTTGGTTGATCCTTTAGCAAATACTCCTGGAAATTTATTATTAACAATTTCATATGCTTGATCATACAGTTCAATTGGAAATTCTGTAGGATTTGGAGGACCGGAAGGAGAAATAATAATTCTATTAGGCTTAGTGGTTTTTTTCTTACCCTGTTGCCTATTTTCATAATCACCACTTTCAATCTTTGCCAATGCCTTTCTCCTTTCCTTACTAGTCATATTGCCTAGTATCTTTGGGATTCCATTATTCATACTAAATGGATATGGAAATCCATCTACATACACAATATTTATTTCTGGTCCAAATAGTATTTCATATGCATCTTCCATTTCAGATCGTTCTTGTGCATTAGGAGGTACAACATCCATTTCTAATTCCATATATTCTTGCCTACTGAGTTTACCATATGGACCCTTAATAGGTTCATCCATCATATCATCAAGTGGACTTCTCTTCAAAGCACGTTCTAAATCAATATGCTCTTGCATGGTTAACTCTCCATTCGGTCTTTCTATCTCATCCATCATAGTACCAATCATCATATCTGTGATGTTCTCAATAGTAATATTGCTTGGTGCCATTCGAATGTATGATTCTCGAAGTTTATTCCAATCACGCCTCATTTGTATACTATACTTAGTAGAGATTTCTTTATATCGAGATCAATTTAATTGGGGTTTTTAGAATTAATTTCTGTGACTTTCGCCCCCTCCACTGTTATAAACCAACGGCCACATCCCCGAAGGCCTTTAATTAGTCAAGTTTACACAGATGACGGTCGCTACCGCTCCCTCTTTCCAGTAACTAAAAAAACAACGGGCTGCGCCGCCAATTTCTGAATGCACATTGGAAGTTATAACTCCGAAATTGGCGGCGCAGCCCGTTGTTTTTTTAGTTACTGGAAAGAGGGAGCGGTAGCGACCGTCATCTGTGTAAACTTGCTTGAGGAAATTTCCTAAGGAATTACCTGATAGTGGGAAGTGGGAAAGGCAAAATCGGATATGCTAAGTATCCCACCCACAGTATATAAAACTTTTAAAAAAAAAGAAAAATTATTAGTAATATATATATATATATATATAGGAAAGCCCCGTGGATGAGGCAAAACGCGGGAATGTGGGAATGCCCAGGGGGCTGGAGCTGTTGGTCTACTATGAAAAAGGGCGGGTGTTAGAAATCACACTATTGAAATTCATCATTAAATTTTCATTCTATTCAAACTGGAATTCATACTGAGTTATAAAGAAATAATTATTATCTTTCATATAAGTAAGAATGACCCTGAAGGCAGTAGTGAACCAAGCAATTTACAAAAAGACTGATCTAACTATCCGTGATCTATTCATTGAGATATATGACAATAAACTAATTGCTACCAATCTAATTCCAAAGACGTATACAGTCTATAAATGGAATGATAATACTACTTTGTATGAGAAAATCTGTCATACGGAATTAACTGTACTTGTGATGACAGAACTCAATACATTCATGTCCAAACTGATAGAGAATCTTGAAAATAAAATCATGAAAGCAGAAGATGGACGTGATATTGGAATGAGAAATGCACTAAAGAAGAAGGTGAAGGAATGCTCAAAACTTCAAACTCGTATAAGTAGTCTCAATAATATAAAGAACGTAGCATCTTTGGTTGCTGCTCATCTTTTGGATAAGGAATTTGAAGAGAAACTTGATATTGATCCAAACATTGTTAACTTCAAGAATGGAATAATGGATTTGAAGACAGGAGAATTTAGGAAGCGTACTGAAGAAGATCTCTACACTAAAACTTTGGACTTTTCATACAATATATATGTCAATGATGATATAACTGCTGAAGTGAACCAAATCTTCAAGGAGATCTGTAATAATAATGATAAGGATACAGAGGCTATGAAACAATGGTTTGGATATTGCATGACTGGATGTACTGATGAGCAATTATCAATGTGGGCAGCTGGATATACAGCTAAGAATGGTAAATCCACATTGGCAATCATCTTCTCATTGATGTTTAAGATCTATTGTATTGAATTTGATAATCGTACATTTGAAGATGGATTTACTAAGAATCATAAACAATTCAATCGAGCAAAAGGGAAACGGTATGCATATATTGAGGAAATGAGTCTTAAGAAGTTTCATACTCAGTTAATTAAGGCATTGATAGATGGATTTCAGATTGGTAATAATGAAATACTATTCGCAACAGCAGAAGAGATTGATATTGGATTTAAGCTTCATCTGATCTCAAATTTCAATGCCAACTTCAAGATGGATAATGGAATGAAGCGACGTTTCCTTTTCTTTGCTCATAATAGTGAATTTTTCCCTGAATATGAATATGATGAACACAAGGATGAACCAACTGCATTTTGTCAACGTAAAGATATCAGAGAACTATTTACCAAATCCACTTATAAATTAGCTCTATTTCAGATTCTTTTGCCATATGCTGTAGAATACTATGAAAATCGAAAATTGGATAAGTGTTACTATCTTAGAGAAGAATGGAAACAGATGTGTGCCGAAAATGATAAAATGCAAAACTTTATTGAATCTTATTATATCAAAACAGGTAAGGATGATGATATTATTTACAAAGAAGACTTCCTTGAAGATTATCAAAGATATTCAGGTCTTAAGAATATCACTTGGCAGAACATATCAAATGATATTGGAAGACTAAAACTTAAATATGATAGACAGAAAGAACAAGGTAAAACTGAAGATGGTGATCGTCGACGCGGATTTTTAATTGGGATTAAGAGAAACACTACTAAATTCCCTAATGCTAGACATAATGCCTTGGATGATATTGAAATTGATGATTAACTTATGATCCCTTAAAAAGGAACCATAAGAAAACGTGTTATACAAATGGGCCATCGGTGTGATCAGTTATTTTTTACCCACTGCTTTTCTATTTATAGATTAGAAAATAATTTTGGTGGTCCATTAAAATAAATATGTGCATGAGGACATGCGACCTTAGAAAGCAAAATATACTAAGGTCGCAAGCTTATTTTCCAAGAAAGGAACAAAATCCCATCTTCCCTGGTTCCCGCCAGATTAAGAAGAAGAAGTTACATTTTTGTCCACCGTTACAGCAAAATTAGAAATTGAATTACCTTTTTTGCTGATGGAGTACCAAAATTAAGATTGAATTGCCTTTTTTGGTGCTAAAATCAGAAACAGTATTACCCTTTTTGGGGTAAGAAGACGATTCTGAAAACGTGATTTATCCCTCAATTCAAAAATCAGATACGGTAAGCATGCGACCGAATGAGTTGTTCTACCGCAAGATTACTTTCTCAGTATAAATTAGGATGAGTGGTAAGCGTAGTGGACCAGAGAATGCTAATTCGGGTGAAGAAGAGGAAAAACCAGCAACAGGTTACGATAGAAATGTTGATTACTTGGAGATGAAGAATAAGCTAATATTGGAGTATGATCAGTTACGAGTTAAGCATAAAAAGGAAAAGGAGACTAAACCAAAAGATAATTTGTTAAGAAAATTAGTTTATTGTACGGTCGCAATGATTCAGCTAAGGAATGGAAGTAGGATTAGTGAAGCATGCGAGGCCCTTCATAAATTTGGGCGCCCGGAAGCCGACTTGGAAATTCCAGTTACGGTTAAGATTGCTAAGAGTAAATCAGTTAAGTACGAAAGAGGTACACATCGAAAGTATGTTACAAAAACAAGATTCCGTAAAATACTTTTTCCAGGAGCATGGGTTCCAGAATTAATGGATATGAGTCTTATTAGAGAGTTTTTAAATACATATACAGGAGATCTGAAAAGACGAACCTGTGATTATTTATTAAGAGGTTTTGATTGTAATACTCATAGTTTGAGATATGCGTGTATTAACTATTTACTGTATGATCAGAAGAAAGAGATGGCTATCGTAGCTAAGTTCGTAGGTCATACTGGAATTGCTCAGCTGGTACGATATACCCAGCTCAAGGAATCAGATAAAATTTTCGATCTTGATATATAGATGCCCATATACAGAAGATATGATACACATGGTCCATATTATCAATGGGGGAATCATGGAAAGAAGTATTACTACATAAATGGTGATAGGAGATCAAGAGAAAGAGCTTATAATAGATCACTTAACCAGGCACGCGCCGTTTATGCTCACGGTTACCATCATTGATCATTAGTTTTATGAGTTTATCATTAACTTTCTCATAGATTTGATGTTCCTTAGTTTGTGTATGATGTTTCTTGTTTCCTCTAGTGTATGTCTTCCCACATAACTTGCATTCAATTCGATCATTTGGACTTACCTTTTGTTCTTCAGTTTTTCGTGGTCGACCGATAGTCTTATTCGGTATCGGTTTACTGATAGCAGAATTTTGATATATTGCTTTGCCGATCGGTTTTTGAACATAGGAAAACTCCTCATCATTCATATTAATCATCGGTTTTGATTTTTCCATTGCTTCTTGAAGCTCTCGCTTGTTCATTTATTATAGGTTAGATTTTACTCCCATGAAAAGTATTTTCAATAATATTAAGTGTATTAGAAAAAGATCCACTAAGGCAAATAATAATCTAGACTATAATTATGAATGTTCTCTTTTACGGAAGGTAGACCAATTGCAAAGATATGTACTAAAAAACCAGTTATACTAAGCATAATTGATCCGGATAGCCCAGAAGCCTGCGGGAGTAGCGAATATTCTTCAGAAAGGTCGCAGTCGGAGGAGGATCTATTAACTGAAGTAGAATTTAATGATAAGCTTACACCACTTCCAGACTTTACTAATCGATTTGTAGAATACATAGCTGGTCCATCAGGTTCTGGAAAATCAACAATAGCTGCTGAATTAGCATTTCAATTTAGGAAAATGTATCCTAAGAACAAAATATATATATTTAGTCGTACGGACGCAAAGGATGATCCAGCCTATGCTAAACTACGCCCCATCCAAATTCAGATGGATGAATCATTAATTGAAGATCCAATTGATCTAGCGGAAGAGATAACTGAAGAGGGATGTTTGATCATTTTTGATGATTGTAATACTTTGCATAATGATAAGATAAGGAAGGAAGTTGAGAAATTAATGGCAGATGGTATGGAAGTGGGTAGAAAGTTGAACTGTAATATGATTATCACTTCTCATTTAGTCATTCCAAATGAAAAGAAATTTGCTAGAACAGTTATGAATGAATTACAGATGCTAACTGTATTTCCTAAGAGTGGATCAAGCCAACAAATC
>Ga0068859_100005366_pt1 | contig 13043 bp, 9 predicted proteins | sample KBSSwiS22_FD_66585 | JGI IMG/M metagenome (GOLD analysis project Ga0068859, IMG submission 66585) | Switchgrass rhizosphere microbial communities from Kellogg Biological Station, Michigan, USA - KBS Switchgrass S2-2 | ecosystem: Host-associated > Plants > Roots > Rhizosphere > Soil ... | reverse complement strand
TCCCCTCGTGGGGACGATCACGGAGAAGGTCGGCTCGTTCAGGGGCGCGCGGAGGAGGACGCGGCGCCCGCGGGGGCGCGCGCTTCGGAGCGGTACCAGTCCACGGTGCGGCGCAGACCGTCCTCGAGCGGCGTCGCCGCCTTCCATCCGAGGAGCGTTTCGGCGCGCGACGTGTCGAGCGAGCGCCGCGGCTGACCGTCGGGCTGGGACGGATTCCACTCGAGTCTTCCGGTGAAGCCCGTCAGCCGCGCGATCGTCTCCGCGAGATCGCGGATCGAAATCTCGAATCCGGCGCCCAGGTTCACGGGATCGCTCCCCTCGAGGCGCTCCATCGCGGTCACGATCCCGCGCGCCGCGTCCTCGACGTAGAGGAACTCGCGCGTCGCGCGGCCGCTCCCCCAGACCTCGATCGACCCCGCGCGCGACTCCACCGCCTCGACGCACTTCCGGATCAGCGCCGGAATCACGTGCGAGGTATCCGGATCGAAGTTGTCGTGCGGTCCGTAGAGATTCACGACCAGCACGTTCACGCCGTCGAACCCGAATTCCTGACGGTAGGCCTGCGACTGGACGAGGAGCATCTTCTTCGCGAGGCCGTACGGCGCGTTCGTCTCCTCCGGATATCCGCTCCAGAGATCGTCCTCGCGGAAGGGAACCGGGGTGAACTTGGGATAGGAGCAGATCGTGCCGACGCTGAGGAACCGCCGCACGCCGGAGAGGCGCGCGCGCTCCATGAGGAGCGAGCCCATCATGAGGTTCTTGTAGTAGTAGGTGCCGGGGTAGCGGCGGTTCGCGCCGATGCCCCCCACGGCCGCCGCGAGATGGATCACGATTTCGGGCTCGTACCGCGCGATCACGCCCTCGACGTCGGTCTCGCGGGTGAGATCGTAGTCCAGCGACCGGAAGGTCTCGGCGTTCCGGTAGCCGCGCGCCTGGAGCTCGTTCATCACGTGGCGTCCCAGGAAGCCGGAGCCGCCGGTCACGAGGATGCGGGTTTCGGGAGTGATCGAGCCGGTCATGTGGGCCTCTTGTCGGAAGCGGTGCCGCAGTCGACGCGAGTTTCCCCCAGTTCGAGGAGGCGAGTCAAGGCTGCCCGGGCTCGAGGTACGGGCCCCGCGCTTGACCCCACCCTCCTCATGGCCCACGATCCCCTCGATGTCCGCCGCTCTCGAGCGCGCCGCCGCGCTCTCGTTCCTTCTCCTCGCCGCCGCGCTTCCCTGGTCGATCGCGCCGATGTCGATCGCGATCGGGCTCTGCGCCGCGCTCACGGTGGCGCTCTGGTGGCGACCGGGGGGCGAGCGCTGGGTGCGCACGCCGGTGGATCTCCCCGCGCTCGCCTGGCTGGCCGCGCTCGCGCTCGCGGCCTTCGCCGGTGAGGATCCCGGCGGCAGCGTGCGGCGAATCACGAAGGGACTTCTCCTCGCGATCGTGCCGCTCGCGGCGTACCACGCGCGCGATCCGAAGCTCGCGCGCCGCGCCATCGCGGTGCTCCTCGTCTCGGCCGCGGCCGCGACGATCTACGCGCTCGTGAAGTTCGCGGCGCAGGGGGGCGTGTTCCCGGCGCGCGTGCGAGGCCTCGTGGGACATCCGCTCACGTATGGCGGCCAGGCCATGTTGCTCACGGTCGTCGCGGCCGCGCTCCTGATCCGCGGCGTCGGCCCCCGCTGGAGGATCGCCGGCACCGCGCTCCTCACGCTCCTCGTCCCGGCGCTCCTCGGGAGTTACACGCGAAGCGCCTGGATCGGCGCCTTCGCGGGATTCACCGTGCTCCTCGCGTGCACGCGGGCGCGCTGGATCCCGGCGCTGGCCGGCGCGGCCGTCGTGCTCGTGCTCCTCCTTCCGTCGGGATATCGCGCGCGCGCGGCATCCCTCTTCGACACGAAGAACCACTGGAACCGCGAACGCGTGATTCTCTGGGACGCCGGATGGAGGATCTTCCGCGACCACCCCATCACCGGCGTGGGACTGCAAGACCTGAAGCCCTACGTCGCCCGCTACCGCTCGCCCGACGCGCACGAGCCGCCGCACGGCCACATGCACAACATGTGGCTCCAGGTCGCGGTCACAATGGGTGTGGTGGGTCTAGCCGCCTTCGTGTGGCTCTGGGTCGGGCTCTTCCGCACGGCGGCGTGGCGATTGCGCCAGGACCTCCGGGATCCGTCCTCCGACCGCTTCGGGCTCGCGCTCCGGCTCACCGCGCTCGCCGCGCTCACGGGATTCTTCGTCGCCGGCTTCTTCGAGTGGAACTTCGGCGACGAAGAGCTGATCGACCTCCTCTTCACGCTCGTCGGCATGGCGTTCGCCGCGAGCGCATGGCCCCGGACGTGGCACGGCGAGCCGCGATCATCCTGACGCCGCGGCTCCCGTGGCCGCTCGACGACGGAGGACGGATCGCGTCCTGGCAGACGGTGTGGGCGGCGGCGCGAGAGTACGATGTGACGCTCCTCACGTTCGTGCCCGCCGGAACCGAGCGCGCGGCGGTGCCTCGCACGTTCGGCGATCTCGGCGTGACGGTGGCGCGCATCCCGTTCCGTCCGCCCGCAGGGCCCGTGGCCGCGGTCCAAGGTCTCTGGGGACGGTGGCCGTACACGCTCGCGCGCTACCAGGACTCCTCGTTCCGCGCCGCGATTCGCGAGCGCGCGGCCGCGCTCCGGCCCGCGTTCGTGCTCGCGAATCACCTCCACATGGCGCCCTACGCGGAATCGATTCCCCAGGTCCCGCTCGTCCTCCGCGAGCACAATGTCGAGCACGTCTTCATGCGGCGCTACGCGTCTGCGCGCGGCGTCGGCTTCACGGGACTCTACGCGCGTCTCCAGATCAAGCGGCTTCGCCGCGCGGAGGCGCGACTCTGCCGCTCGGCCGCGCTCACGCTCGCGATCCAGGACGCGGAGACCGAGACCCTCCGGCGGCTCGCCCCCGGCGCGCGCGTCGAGACCCTCCCGATCGGCGTGGACTTCGCGCGATTCCACGCTCGCACGCCTTCGCCGGCGCCCGTCCTGCTCCTGCCGGGCGCCTTCGGATGGGCGCCCAACGGCGACGGCGCGCTTCGATTCCTCGCCGAAGGATGGCCGCGGCTGCGGGCCGCGGTGCCGGGCGTGCGGCTCCGGATCGCCGGGAAGGAGCCTCCTTCGGCGCTGGTCCACGCGGCGTCCCGCCTCGACGTCGAGCTGGCCTCGCAGGTTCCCTCGATGCCCGACGAGTTCGCACGCGCCTCCGCGGTTCTGGTTCCGCTCTGGTACGGAGGAGGTTCGCGCGTGAAGATCGTGGAAGCGATGGCGGCGGGCGTGCCGGTGATCTCCACGTCGGTCGGAGCGGAAGGCCTCGGGCTCACACCGGGAGTCCACTACGTCGAGGGGAACGTCCCCGCGGCGCTGGCCGACCGCGCCGCCGAGGTGCTCTCCGACTCGGCGCTCGCGGACCGGCTCGCGCGCGAGGGCCGCGCGTTCGCCGAGTCGCGCTGGTCGCTCGAGGCGGTGTCGGAGCTCCAGAACCGTCTCGTCGCGGAGGTGGCGCGTTGAAGGAGGCCGCCCTCTTCGTCGCGTCCGCGTGCGTGAGCGCGGTGGTGAACGCGCTCGGCGTGTTCCACGCCCGCGGAGCCGGCCAGGAGCGAATCCTGGTGGTGAAGCTCGACCATCCGGGCGACGTCGTGCTCGCCGTTCCGGCGATCCGCGCGCTGCGCGACGCACACCCCGACGCGGTGATCGACGCGCTGGTCGCGCCCGGATCGGCCTTCGTGCTGGCCGGGAACGCTGCCCTGAACCGCGTCCTCGCGTACGACTCGCCCCGATTTCGCCGTGCCCCAAAACCGGAAGGGCCGCCGCGAGCTGCCCTGGCCGGGCTCGTCACGAAGGGCTACACGATCGTCGTCGAGCTGCGGGGGGACGAAGAAACGCTCTCGCTCCCGTTTCGGATCGGCGCGCGCCGGCGCGTGGATCGCGGCACGGTGCGGCTCCTGGACTGGATCTCCCGGCGATTCGACAAGAGGCCGCCCCTCCACGAGGTGGAGACGAACCTCGCGATCGTACGGCCGCTCCTCAACCGCGACGTCCGGGATCGCGTGCGCGACGCGACTCCGGAGCGCGCTCCGCTCGAGGTCTACGGCGCGCCCGAGGCTGAGCGATCGCTCGCGCGGAAGCTCGAGGCCGCGGGCGCGGATCCGCACGCGCCGCTCGTCTGTGTGCATGCCGGCGCCTCGTGGCGCCCCCGCGCGTGGGACCCCGCCCGGTTCGCCGCCGTTGCCGACTGGATGCAGGGCCACTATCATGCGCAGGTCGTGTTCGTGGGATCGGACGACGAGCGGGACATCGAGGCTTCCGTCCGGGCGAACGTAACGGGAGGACGGACCTTCTGGCTGACCGGCGCGATCTCCTGGCTCGAGCTCCACGCGCTCCTCGCGCGCTGCATCCTCTTCCTGGGGAACGACAGCGGGCCGGCGCACCTCGCCGCGGCCGTGGGCACACCCTCCGTGGTTCTCTTCGGGCCTCAGGATTCCCGCCGGTTCGGGCCGTGGTCCCCGCGGACCCTCGTGCTGCATCATCGGGCGCCGTGCTGGCCCTGTGCGCAGACGCGATGCGTCCGTCCGGAGGCGCCCTGCGTGAATGACATCTCCGTTTCCGAGGTGACCGCCGCCATCGCGCGGCTCCTGGACGTGTCGTCGCGCGCGTTGGACTTCACCCGGCGCCGGATCGAAGACGAGGAAGCGTCATGATGTTCGCCCGGCACCGCCAGCTCCTCTCGACCGCGATCTTCCTGATCGACGGGTTCCTGATCGCCGCCTCGTGGGTTGGCGCGTACTGGATCCGATTCCGGCTCCTCGACCTTCCCACGCCGCTCGGAGTGCCACCGCTCGAGCGATATCTCTGGTTCGGCGCCGTCGTGACGCTCGCCGGGCTCCTGATCCTCCGCTCCTTCCGCCTGTATCGCTCGGCGCGGACCGCCCGTCTCTCGCAGGAGCTCTGGACGCTCGCGCAGGGGATCGCGATCCTCGCCGCGCTCGCGGCCCTCGCCTCGTACACGCTGCGCGGCGAGCTGGCGCGCTCGGTCCTCTTCCTCTTCGCGCTGCTCGCGGCGGGATCGCTGATGGTCGGGCACGTCGTGATCCGGATGACGCTCCGCGCGCTCCGGCGGAGCGGGCGGAACCTGCGCCACGTGGTGATCGTCGGCACCGGTGAGCTCGCCGAGCGGGTCGCGAGGAAGATGCAGTCGGAGTCGGACTACGGGCTCTCGGTGATCGGCATGGTGAGCGCTTCCGCGATGCCGGACGGGACGCGCGTGGCGGGGCTTCCGGTCCTCGGCTCGGTCGCCGATCTCCCGGGGGTCGTCGAGCGCGCGCGCGCCGAGCTGGTCTACGTGGCGCTCTCGCGCACCGAGCACGAGGCCGAGCTCGACGCTCTCGACCGGCTCGCGGATTCCACCGCCGCGGTGCGCCTGGTTCCAGACCTCGCGCGCGCCCACACGCTGAACGCGAGCGTCGAGGACTTCGACGGTACCCCGGTCGTGCTCGTGACGGAGACGCCGGAGCAGGGGTGGAACGGCGTCCTGAAGCGTGGATTCGATCTCGTGGTCTCGGCCGTGGGGCTCGTCGTGCTCTCGCCGGTCCTCGCGCTCCTCGCGCTCTGGGTGAAGCTCGACTCGCCGGGACCCGTGCTCTACGCGCAGGACCGCGTCGGCGTGAACGGAAAGCGTTTCCGGATGCTCAAGTTCCGCACGATGCGCGTCGACGCCGAAGCCGACGGCCCCGGTTGGAGCCGTCCCGGCGATCCCCGCCGCACCGGCGCCGGCGTGGTGCTGCGGAAGCTCTCGCTCGACGAGCTGCCACAGCTCTGGAACGTCCTCGTGGGGCACATGAGCCTCGTGGGCCCGCGTCCCGAGCAGCCGGTGTTCGTCGACCGCTTCCGTGCCTCGATCCCGCGCTACATGCTCCGGCACCACGTGAAGTCCGGCATCACCGGCTGGGCGCAGGTGAATGGGCTCCGCGGCGACACGCCCCTCGAGCAGAGGATCGAGTACGACCTCTACTACATCGAGCACTGGTCGATGAGCTTCGATCTCAAGATCCTCTTCCTCACCGTCTTCCGCATGTTCCGCGACCCGAGCGCGGTCTGACGGGACACGCGATGGCGCTCAAGCTCCATGTGGGATGCGGCACCGTGTACCTCGACGGCTACGTGAACCTGGACGTCGAGGTGCCGGGATACTCCTTCCTTGCCGCCGAGCGGCCGGATCTGATGGAACGGAACCGCACCTCGGTGGACCGCTACTACAAGAAGGAGGAGTCCCGCGAGACGCTGGAGCACGGCGTGCGCGAGGCCCAGTTCTGCGTGGTCGACCGCTACGCGGACCTGCGCGCGCTCCCGTACGAGCGGGACAGCGTCGACGAGATCCGATCGGTCCAGTCGCTCGAGCACCTCGACATGAAGGAGGGCCCGCGCGTGCTCCGTCACTGGCGCGATCTCCTCCGTCCGGGCGGCGTGCTGCACGTGGACGTCCCCGACCTCGAGGAGACCGCGCGGCAGCTCCTCGCGCAGCCCGACGAGCCGTCGAAGGAGTGGTACTACCGCCTCGTGTACGGGAGCCAGAAGAACGCGTTCGCGTTCCACAAGAACGGCTTCAGCCCGGCGCGGCTCGAGTGGATGCTGCACGAGGCGGGCTTCCGCGAGGTGCGCCACGTGCCGAACACGATCCACTTCTATCCGGTGACCATCGCCGAGGCGGTCAAGTAGGGCGGCCCGCGCGCCGCCGCCGCATGCGTCTCTTCCTCGCCATTCCGAGAAGCCCCAACCCCTCCTTCACGTCCGACCTCTGGAAGGCCAATCTGCACGATCCGCTCGTCGACATGGGCCACGACGTGGTGCTCTGGGACGAGGGGAGCCAGCCTCTCTTCGACCTCGACCCCGACGCCCCCGAGACCGCGCCCGTCCGCGCCCGCTTCAGCCGGAGATTCCTGGAGGCGGTGGAAGCCGCGCATCGCGCGAGTCCGCTCGAGCTCGTGTTCACGTACTTCTGCGACAGCCACCTCGAGCCGGACACGATCGACCGCGTGCGCGAGCGGATCGCGCCGATCGTGAACTTCTTCTGCAACAACGTGCATCAGTTCCACCTGGTGCAACGGACCGCGAAACGTTACACCGCGTGCCTCGTGCCCGAAGCCGAGGCGCTTCCGCGCTACCGGACGGCGGGAGCCGAGCCCCTGTTCTTCCCGATGGCGGCGAATCCGTCGATCTATCGCCCCGTTCCTTCCGCGCTCCGGTACGACGTCACGTTCGCGGGGCAGCGGTATGGCGATCGCACGGCGGGGATCCTGGCGCTCCGGGAAGCGGGTGTGGACGCGCACGCGTTCGGGCAGCACTGGAGCGGGACTGCCGCGCCGGGCCCGGCCGCGCCGCGGACGAAATCCTCGGTCGCCCGGGCCGTCGAGCTCGTGCTCCAGGGGAGGAGCCCGTTCCAGGCCGCGCGCGACCGGCGCGACTGGGACCGGCTCCGCACCGGGCACCCCGGCGCGCTCCACGGTCCTGTCGGGGACGAGGAATACGTGGCGCTCTTCAGCGAGAGCCGCGTCAGCCTCGGCTTCCTCGTCCTCGGGGACACGCACCGCACGCGGCATCCGCTTCGCCAGATCCGACTTCGCGAGTTCGAGGCCCCGATGGCCGGCGCGTTCTATCTCACCGGATGGCTCGAGGAGATGTCGCTCCACTACGAGGTGGGGAAGGAGATCGTCTGTTATCGCTCCCTCGAGGAGATGGTCGACCTGGCGCGTCACTTCCTCGCGAACGATATCGAGCGGGAACGGATCCGCCGGGCCGGGCACGAGCGCGCGAAGCGGGATCACACCTGGCGCCGCCGGTTCGAGGACCTGTTCACGGAGCTGCGCCAGAGGGGTGTTCTCCGCCCCTAGCCTCGCGACGAGCGGTTCGGCTGCCCCGCTTCGTTGCCTTCCGGCGCCGACTATGGTCCAATGTGCCCTTCGTTCGGAACCGATCTTCCATCGTTCGTGAGCCCGATTCGCATGCGCCTCCTCTCGCTCGCATCCGTCGTCCTCGCCTTCGCCCTCTCGGCGGCCCTCGGGGTCGCGCCGGCGCACGGGTCCGGTTCGCCCCACTCGATTCCAGGGTTCAGCTATGTCTCCCCGGCTCCGGACTCCAAGCTCCTCCGTCCCGAGAACAACATCATCGTGCGGCCGGGGGGCCAGGTGGACCCTGTGTCCCTGACGGCGTCCACCATCACCGTGACGGGAACCCTGTCCGGCGATCACCCCGGGACCCTCCGCCTCTCCGAAAACGGAGCGACGATCCTGTTCCGGCCCGCGACGCCGTTCTCGTACGGTGAGTCCGTCACGTGCACGATCGCGCCCGGGATCCATGCAACGCCCGGCGGCGAGCTGCCCGGGGCCTCGTTCACGTTCCAGGTCGCGCCCCCGCCCGCTCCGGCCTCGCTCGCCGCGGGCGGTGGCGGCCTCGCGGCTCTGCTCGGCGACATCGAGGCGGCTACCGTCGTCCCGGCCCCGGCACGGAGCCCTGCCGCGCGCACGGACTCGATCGGCATGCCCTCCTACGAGCTCTCCGTGACCGGAACGACCGCGCCGGGGGCGCTCTTCGTCTCCGACTTCCGGTTCGACGACCCCCTGTACCCGTCGCATCTCTTGATCCTGCGCAACGACGGAACGGCGGCGTTTCAGAAGCCGCTCGCGAATCAGGGGCTCGACTTCAAGCTACAGCCCGACCACCGTCGCGTGACCTATTTCGACGGCGATCGCGGCTACTACTACGTCATGAACGCGAACGGCGCCGTCATCGATTCGTTGCAGCCCGGAAACGGCTATCCCATCGATCTCCACGAGCTGGTCCTGCTCCCGAACGGGCACGCGCTCCTCATGTCGTACGACCCGCAGCCGCTGGACATGAGCACGGTCGTGGAAGGTGGAAATCCGAACGCGGTGGTGGTCGGTCTCGTGATCCAGGAGCTCGATCAGGAGAAGGACGTCGTGTTCCAGTGGCGCTCCTGGGACCACTTCCAGATCACCGACTGCGTGCGCAGCATCACCGGCGCGAATGTGGACTACGCCCACGGCAACTCGATCGAGCCCGACACGGACGGGAACCTGATCTTCTCGAGCCGCCACATGGACGAGATCACGAAGGTGAGCCGGGAGACGGGTGAAATCATCTGGAGGCTCGGGGGGAAGAACAACCAGTTCACCTTCGTGAACGATCCGGACCAGTTCTCGCAGCAGCACTCCGCGCGCCGGCTCGCGAACGGGCACCTGCTCCTCTACGACAACGGGAACTTCCACACCCCGCCCCGCTCCCGCGCCGTCGAGTACACGCTCGACGAAGTCCATCGCGTCGCGACGCTCGTCTGGCAATACCGGAACACCCCGGATACGTTCGGTGGCGCGATGGGGTCGGTGCAGCGGCTTCCGAACGGAAACACGCTGATCGGGTGGGGGGCCACCAATCCGACCGCGACCGAGGTGGCGCCGGACGGACGGAAGGTCGCGGAGATGACGTTCGCCCCCGGGACGTTTTCCTACCGCGCGTTCCGGTTCGAGTGGCCGCCCGTGGTGCCGGTGGCGGCGCGTCCGAGTCTCGAGACGATCGACGTCGAGACGAAGGATCAGACGGTCACGGTGGTGCTCTCGTCCGATGTCTTCGAGGGGGAGGAGATCGACCTCACGAGCATCCGGCTGGCCGGAGCCGTGAGTCCCATCTCCCACCACGTGCCGTCCGAGCCGGTTCCGATCCGTCCCTGGCGCGGGGGCCGTCCCGGAGTCCTCTCGATCGTGCCCGACATGGCCTTCACGTTCTCCGTGGAATCGCTCCTCCCGTATCTCCGGAACGGCACGCAGGAGCTCACGCTCACCGGAGCGCTCACGACGGGAGAGTCCATCACGGGATCGGTCACGTTGACGGTCGAAGGGGAGCGGAGCACCCGCGCGCGATGGGTGAGCCCCGTCGGCGCATTCCCGATCCGGCTCGCCGTCCGCGCGACCGGCGCCCCGCGTCCGGTCGTCTTCCAGGCCTACGACGTGCACGGGCGGCGCGTCGCGCGGTGGACCGCGACGACGGACGCGTCGGGCGTCGTGACCTGGGACGGCCGCGCCGGCGACGGCGAGCGCCTTCGTTCCGGGATCTACTTCGTGGGGACGGAGGGCTCGGTGCTCACCGAGCGGACGAAGGTGGTCCTCGTCAAGTAAGGAGCGCGGCGAGCGTTCCCAGTCCCGCGAGCGCGAGCAGGATCCACACCACGTCCCCGGTCCGCGGCCGCACGCCCCGCGCGCTCATCGTCACGACCGACACCGCGAGGGTGGCGATCCCGGACGCGGCATACGCATAGGGGATCGCCATCTCGTGCATTCCCACGGCCGTGAACCAAGCGTACGCGGCCGCCATCACGATCGGCTGCGTCACCCCGATCCGTAGCCACAGCGAGCGCCCCCCGAGCGGCAGCGATCCAAGCCCCCACGCGTGCGCCGCCACCCGGCAGAACTCGCCGAACAGCGTCACGGCCATCAAGGGTCTGGCCGCATCGAACCGGTCCGAATAGAGGACATGGAGGAGCGGGCTCGCCGCGACCATCGCGAGCCCGATGGCGAGGAAGCCGAGGAGGGTGATCGGTCGCCACTGCCGGACCGTGTAGGCGCGCACCGCGTCCACGCCACCGCCGGCCGCCGCCGCGCTCACCTTTCCGAACGCGTATCCCGAGTAGTACGCATAGAAGACCGCCCCCACCTGTTGCGAGAGCGCGAGCGCCGCCTGGAGGAGGCCGTTCCACTCGACGCCCTGCGTTCGGAGATAGTGGGCCCGGAGCGCGAGCATCGTCCCGACGTCGACCAGGGAGAGCGCCAGCGCGGCGAGCCCCACCTGGAGGAGGGAGGCTGCTTCCCGACGATCGAACAGCGGTTCGGGACGAGGCGACGCGACGGATCGGATCTCGCGCCGGCGGAAGAAGAGCAGCGCCAGGATCCCCGCGGGCCAGAGGAGCGCCGTGGCCAGGGTCGCGCCCGGCAGACCGAATCGCGGAACGAGGGTCATCGTGGCCGCCACCGAGACCGCGCCCCCGACCGCCACGCACGTGAGGGGCGCCTTCACGTCGGAGCGGCCCGCGAAGAACCCGAGCAGGGTGTTCACGATCGCGATCGACGCGACCGCCACCGTGGAGATTCGGATGAGTCCCGCGTAGGCCTCGGTTCCGAGGAGCGCGCGGGAGATGGACCCCGCGAACAGCACGCACGCGACCACCGCGAGGAGCGCCGCGACCTTCACCAGCGTCAGCGCCGTCCAGACACTGCGACGCACGGAGGTCTCGTCCCCCCGTTCCGACGCGGCGGCGACCGACCGGGAGAGCGGCAGGGCCATGCCGAGCCCGGACGCGAGTCCGAGCCACGTGAATCCCGAGACCACCTGCGCGAGGACGCCGATTCCCGCGACGTCCAGGTGCACCGCGAGCCACTTGTTGCGGATCACGCCGGCCACCGCCGAGAGGATCGGATATCCGGCGCTGACGAGGAGCCGGTTCATCCGGTCGATCCAGAGGCGTGCGTCGGGGAAGCGCATGGCCGGGGAGTGTCGTTGGAATCGTCCCGGAGTGTCAACCGAGGCGGGCCGAGCGTCTCACGGGGAACCGAGGCTTCCGCGCGAGCCGCGTGCTACACTCGCGCCTCCGATGTGCGGCATCGCAGGAGTCGTCTCCCTCACCGAACGCCCTCCGGATCCGGAATGGGGCTCCCTTCTCACGCGCGCGCTGAGCCACCGAGGCCCCGACGGCGACGGCGTGTTCTCGGATTCCCGCGTCCTCCTCGCGCACACGCGTCTCGCGATCATCGACAGGAGCGAGGGGGGACGGCAGCCCATGGTGTCCCGTTCGGGCGATCAGGTCCTTGTCGTGAACGGAGAGATCTACAATCACGCCGAGATCCGTCAGGATCTCGAGCGCGAGGGCGCCGTGTTCCGTTCGCGTTCGGACACGGAGGTATTGCTCGAGGCGCTCGCCCGGCGAGGTGTCGATGCGCTCCAGCAGGTGAAGGGGATGTTCGCCTTCGCACTCTACGACCGGCGCGCCGAGACGGTTCTCCTCGCACGGGACCGTCTCGGCAAGAAGCCGCTCCTCTACGTTCGCACCCCCGACTGGCTCGCGTTCGCGTCCGAGGCCGCCGCGCTCTTGCGGCTTCCGTTCGTCCGGGCACGCCTCGATCGCAGCCAGCTCGCCGCGTACGCTCACTACCTCTATGTGCCTGCTCCTGGAACGCTGATCGAGGAGATGCGGAAGCTTCCTCCCGGCTCGACGCTCGAGATCGCAGCTGGGGGCGTCCGTGGAGCGCGAGAGACGGAGCCACGGCGGTACTGGTCCATACCGGCGGGGAACGGGTCGGTCGCGGCGCCGGAGCGCGAGATCCCCGTGAACGACCACAGACTCGACCGGGAGCTCGACGAGCTGCTTCTCGACGCCACCCGCCTGCGCACGGTGAGCGACGTCCCGATCGGAGTCTTCCTGAGCGGAGGCATCGACTCGAACGTGGTGCTCGCATCGCTCCATCGCGCCGGGCACCGACCGATCCGAGCCTTCACGGTGGGCTTCGAGGGTCTCCCCGACGAGCGGGATCTCGCGCGCGCGGGCGCCGCCCGATACGCGGACGAGCACACGGTGCTCGACGTGCGCGCGGATGTGGCGGAGGAAGTGCCCCGCATCCTCCGCCACTTCGGAGAGCCGCTCGGGGACAGCGCGATCGTCACGACCTATCTCGTCGCGCGCGAGGCATCCCGCCACGTCACGGTGATCTTGAATGGCGACGGGGGTGACGAGCTCTTCGGAGGCTACGCGCGCTATCCGTTCGCGCGCCGCCTGGACCTCCTTGCCTCGCTCCCGGGAGGACTCGGGTTCGCGAGACGGATCTACGCAGGGCGGCCCTACCTGGACCCGTTCTTCGGCGCCCTCACGCGACGCGAGTACGGCACCGCGGCGCGGCGACTGACGTCGGTGACGACCCCGGATCAGTGTGACGCGCTCTTCACGCCGGAAGCCGTGTCCGGCGGAACGGGTTCCGGCAC
>Ga0068859_100005360_pt1 | contig 13052 bp, 7 predicted proteins | sample KBSSwiS22_FD_66585 | JGI IMG/M metagenome (GOLD analysis project Ga0068859, IMG submission 66585) | Switchgrass rhizosphere microbial communities from Kellogg Biological Station, Michigan, USA - KBS Switchgrass S2-2 | ecosystem: Host-associated > Plants > Roots > Rhizosphere > Soil ... | reverse complement strand
CTCTATCGCTGCCCGTTCATCATGATGTTCGAGGTCGGCAATTCCTACTTCGACGAGGAGGAAGCGGCGGCACTGCGCGCCTACCTGTTGAAGGGCGGGTTTCTCTGGGTCGACGACTTCTGGGGCACGCGCGCATGGAGCATCTGGGAGAGTCAGATTCGCAAGGTGTTTCCCGCCGGCTCCTATCCCATCGTCGATCTGCCGCTCGACCATCCGATTTTCAGTCAGTTCCGGAAGGTGTCACGCATTCCGCAAATCCCCTCGATCGACTACTGGCTCGGAAGCGGCGGCGATACCTCGGAGCGTGGCCCCGACAGCCGTCCGCCGCACATTCGCGCCATCAACGACGACCGCGGCCGCGTCATGGTCCTGATGTCGCACAACACCGACTTCGGCGATTCGTACGAGCGCGAGGCCGTCAACCATCAGTACTTCCTCACCTTCTCCGTCGAAGGCTACGCGTTCGGCATCAACGCGCTCGTCTACGCGATGAGCCACTGAGGAAACGACGCGGGCGGACCAACCTTCGGTGTTGACGTGGCGTCTAAGCCGTAGCTCACCATGTTGAACGACCTTCGCCACGCGATCCGTCTTCTGGCTCACGCCAAGGGGTGGACGGCGGTCGTGGTCGTCTCGCTGGCGCTGGGCATCGGAGCCAACGCGGCGCTCTTTGGCGCCGTCAACGGCATGTTTCTCCGCAAGCTTCCCGTCCGAGACCCCGATTCGCTCGTGCGCCTGCGAACGTTTGGCCGCAACGACATGAGCAACAGTTCGAGCGATTACGGCTTCAATCCGCCGGACGTCAGGGCCTCGTTCTCCTACCCGATGTACCAGCAGTTCGTCGCCAACAACCAGACGATGACGGAGCTGATCGCCTGCGCGCCGTACTCCCGCGGTTCCGTCGCGGTCAACGGCCAGGCCGATCTGGCAACGCTGTTTGTCGCCTCCGGCAACTATTTCCAGATGCTCGGCATCACCGCACGATTGGGTCGCACGATCGTCCCAGACGACGATCGCCCGTCGGCTCCAGGAGTGGCGGTGATCAGCTCGCGCTACTGGCGGTCGCGCTTCGGCAGCGACTCGAAAGTCGTCGGCACATCGATCCGCGTCAACAACGTGCCAATCACGATCGTCGGCGTATTGCCGCCTGCGTTCACCGGCGTGCAGCAGGCGGTCGCGGAACCCGCGGACGTGTCGCTGCCGATCAGCCTTGAAACTCAATTGAGCGTGGCTCCGCCCGGTGCCCCGGGCACGCCGCCCCGTCTCGCACAGCCGACCAATTGGTGGGTGCAGGTCGTGGGCCGATTGAAGTCAGGAGTGACGGCGGCGCAGGTGGAAGCCAATCTGGGGGCGTTATTTCAGAATCAGGCACGCGCCGGGATGGAGGGTTATCTCTCGACATTGCCGGACGCGCAACGCGCCTTGTCGGGTAATCGCAACCGGCGCGACGTTCCCGAGCTGCGCGTGGATTCCGGAGCGCACGGGATCTACGATGTGAACGTCACCGATCGCCGCACCGTCACCATCCTCACCGTGGTCGTCGCCATCGTCTTGCTGATCGTGTGCGCGAACGTGGCCAACCTGCTGCTGTCGCGCGCCGCCACGCGCCAAAAGGAATTGGCGGTGCGGCTGTCGCTCGGTGCCACGCGATCGCGGCTGGTCCGGCAGTTGCTGACTGAAAGTGTATTGCTGGCGGCGATCGGCGGGGGGCTCGGTGTGGCGGTGGGTTATTGGGGACAGCAGCTCCTGCCAGGTGCGCCCGGCCGCGGCGTGGCCCTCGATTGGCGCGTACTTTCCTTCATTACCGCCATCGCCGCCGCGACCGGCATCGTGTTTGGCATTCTGCCGGCGCTGCGCGCCACCCGCGTCAATGTCCACAACAGCCTCAAGGAGAGCGGCCGCGGTGTCGTCGTGTCCCGTTCGTTGTTGACCCGCGTGCTGCTCATCGCGCAGGTTGCGATGTCGCTGGTGCTGCTCGTCGGCGCCGGGCTGTTCCTTCGTACGCTGCAGAATCTTCACGACGTCGATGTCGGATTCAATCCGAATAACCTGCTGCTGTTTCGCGTCAACCCTCAGCTCAACCGCTACGACGACCAGCGAACGCTCAGGCTCTACCGGGATTTGACCGAACGGTTGAACACATTGCCGGGCGTCAAGGGAATCGGCCTCTCCAATCCGGCGCTTCTGTCTGGCAGCGTGAACGGGACGGCGCTATTCGTGCGCGGCCGGACCTATGTGCTCGATCGGCGCGATCGCAGCAACGACATCAACCGCGTCGTCGTGTCGTCGGCATTTTTCGAGGCGCTCGGCATTCCGGTGGTGGCTGGTCGTGGCTTCGACAACCGCGATACGTCCGACGCACCCAAGGTCGCGATCATCAACGAAACCGCGGCGCGAAAGTTCTTTCCCGGCGCATCGCCGCTGGGCGAGCGCTTTGGCTACAACCCCGACTCCAGCGAAACACCAATGGAAATCGTCGGCGTCATCCGCGACACGAAATACAACAGCGTTCGCGAACCGGCGCCGGCGACGATGTACGTGCCATACGAGCAGACGCGGGCCACCGGAATGACGGTCGAGCTCAGGACTGCCGGCGACCCGCTCACGCTCGTCAACAGCGTGCGCGAGGCCGTCCGTCAAGTCGATGCGAATTTGCCGGTGGCGGATATCTCCACACAATCCGAGCAGATCGAAACGCGGCTGCTTCAGGAACGCCTGTTCGCGCAGGCCTGCGTGTTGTTTGGCGTGCTCGCCGGCGCTCTCGCGGCAATCGGTCTCTTCGGTGTGATGTCGTACAACGTGTCGCGCCGCACCAACGAGATCGGCGTTCGCATGGCGCTCGGCGCCCGGGCAGCGACGGTGCTTGGCCTGATCATGCGCGAGTCGATGTGGCTGGTGGTCGGCGGCGTGGCGATCGGACTGCTGTTGGCAGTGGCAGCCGGCCGGCTGATTGCCAGCCAGTTGTTTGGTCTGACACCCACCGATGCGACCACGCTTCTGCTCGCCACCGCGCTGATGGTGGCGGTCTCCGCTGCCGCCGGATACCTGCCGGCGCGTCGCGCCTCGCGGGTCGATCCCAACGAAGCGCTTCGCTATGAATGAGCACTAGCGCGCGGTCGACATCTGTAGGCACCGCCTCAGCCGGCCGCTCGGCCGGCCGAAGGCCGCCCGCTACAGTGCTGTGGCGTGCAGGCCTTCAGGCCGATGTGATCTGCCGCCACGACAACGGAAGGTTTCGCTCGATTTCGATGCCGGCGAATGGCGCGCCGTGGCGAGGCCCCACACTTTCCGCCCACCTCGCCATGCGATGCAACCCATCGTCGAGCGTCGTTTCGGCGGGGTAGTCGAAAAACTTCCGGATCTTGTCGTGGGACGAGTGCGCGTGCGCCACTTCTTCCCGAGCCGGAAGGTGCGTCACGTGCGACGGCCGGCGCATGGCTGCGGCGACCCGCTCGGCGAGGCGATTGAGATCGCAGGTCGTGTCGGCTCCGACATTGAACACCTGTCCATAGGCGCCGGTGGTCGTGTGCGCCCGGGCGATCACCGGCGCGATGTCGCCGACATAGGTGAACGCACGCGTCTGCGTGCCGTCGCCGAAAATCGTCATCGGCCGGTCCTGCATCAGCTGATTCATGAAGATGCCGATGACATTGCGGTAGGGGTCGCCGATATTCTGGCGCTCTCCATACACGTTGTGCGGGCGGAAGATCACGTGGTTCAACCCGAACATGCGACGCGTGGCTGTCAACTCCTGCTCGACGGCCAGTTTGGCAATGCCATAGGAATCTTCGGGCTGCGGCGTCAACTCCTCGCGCATCGGCACTTGATGCGATCCGTACACCGCAATTGACGACGTGAACACCAGACACTCGACATCGTGCCTGACGCAGTTGTTGATGATGTTGACGCTGCCGATCAGGTTGTTCTGATAGTTGAAGCGCTTGATGAAGTGGCTCAGTCCTTCCGCGGCATACGCAGCCAGATGGTAGACATACTTGATGCGATGCTCGTCGAAGATGCGATCGACCTGCTCGGCGTCGACGACGCTGCCCTGGATGAAACGGGCAGCGGGATGCACATTGTCGCGAAACCCGCCGCTCAGATCATCGAGAACGATGACATTGGCATTGGCCTGCACCAGGCAGTCGACGACGTGGGAGCCGAGAAAGCCGGCACCGCCGGTGACGAGGATCGAATCAGTCATGTCGCCTGATGATAGTATCCCGGCCCCGCCGGCGAGCGCCGCGCCGCCCGCCGTGACGTCCCATCGGCGGTTGGGCCAGTTCAGTGAGTGCCGGCACTCGCCAGCGATGCCTTCAGCGATTCGAGCAGGGCGGGTTCGAGCAGCAACGCGCCGGCGCGGGAGAGATGATTCTGGTCCGAGTAAAATTCAGTGCCTCCCTGAGCCACGCGGCAGCGCTCGCGGTCGCAGAGAACGGTTGCCGGATCGAAGAGAACGGTGCCCGGGTTTTGATTGGCCACGAACCGGTCTGCGGCATCGGCATCGCGACGCGCCGCCAGCTGCTCGGTCACGGATGTAAACCGATCGGGGGGTGGCTTCATCAGCAATGTCAGACGTGCGGACAGTTCGTCCGCAGTCGGCGCGACGGCAACCACCATCACACCCAACCCGGCCGCACGCAGCCGCTTCACCGCAGACGAAATACTGCTCTGCCAGACCGAAGCATGCGATGTGGCATAGGCGATCGACTGATTCGCGATGATGACCACTCGGGGCCGGCGGGTCAGCGCGTATTCCAGGATTGACTCGTCTCGGCTGGCGCAGCCTGGCGACAGGAAGGGCAGCGGCTGCTGCGGGTCGGAGGCGGCATCGGGAGACGTAAACGCGCAGGCGTTGTGTGACCCGACGATGGTCTCCAATCCCAGCCGCGCCGCAGCGGGGATCAATCCATCGGCGATCGCCCAGGCTTGCGAGTCGCCAAGCAGCAGCACGATGCCAGTCGCACCCGAAAGGGGCCATCGGCAGCGCTCCGGATCGAACGCCCCCGAATCGCAATTCTTCTGCATCACGACGTGCGCGCCGAGCGTCCACTCCTGACCCCATCCCGCGCGCGACCCGACGCCGAGGGCGCCGGCCAGCACGATCGGCACGCCGGCACTGGCCGCGAGCACGGCCATCAGCCGCCGCCCGCCGAGGTGGGGCGAGAACCGAATGGGATTTTCGAGGTAGCGGAAGGATAGAGAGGCGGGGATCAAGGCGGCGCCCGCGCTCAGCGCTGGAACAAGCGTCGCATCAGGAAAGAGCAGCCGGCCGAACACGACCGCCGGCCAATGCCACAAGTACCAGGAGTACGAGCGGTCGCCGATCCATCCGAAGACCGGCAGACTGAGCAAGCGGGCCGGCGCGTTGGCGCCAGAGACTCCCGATGCCAGCAGACACGCCGTGCCGATGACCGGTGCCAACGCCGCCAGCCCCGGAAAGGGCGTCTGTTGCCCGGTGAGGACGGCTGATGCGAGCACCAGCAGGATCCCGGCAAGGCCCGCCCCGAAAAGGAGGCCGGGCGGGAAGCGCCGGAGTCGCGCCGCGGCCAGCGCCACCAGAGACCCGGCACCGAACTCCCACGCCCGCGCCGGCGACGAATAGAACGCCGGCACCACTAAAACACCAAGAGATGCGACCAGGGCCGGGCGGTAGGTCGAAACCATTGACACCACGCCCGACGCCAGCGTCACGGCGCCGATCGCGAGCGCCGCACCCGAGAACTGCCACCGGTACCGCCTCGCGATGAACAGCCCGATCAGCAGCAGCCCAGGGAACACCAGGTAGTACTGTTCCTCTACTGACAGTGACCACGTGTGCAACAGCGGATTCGCCGACGCCGCGGCGGCAAAGTAGTCGTTGACCAGGCGCGGAATGACCACGTTGGCCGTAATGAGCATCGCGCCGAGACCCGTTTGCGCCGTCTGTTGCTGGGCCCCGTTTGGCGGCTGCACGAGGATCGACGCGATCGCCGTCACGCTCACCACGAGCGCGAGCGCGGGGAGCAGCCGTCGCGCCCGTCGCAGGTAGAAGGCGCGAAAGTCGATCCGCCCAGACGCGGACCATTGCCGCATCAGCAGACCGGTGATGACGAATCCTGAAATGACGAAAAATACGTCGACGCCGACAAAACCGCCGGGAAGGGGCGCGCCGGCATGAAATGCCACGACCAGCAGGATAGCCAGCGCACGCAAGCCCTGAATGTCTGCCCGGCGGAACGATCCGTCTGTGGACGTCACCCGCAGTCGTGTACCTGATTTTCCCAGCGTGCGCAACAGAAGAAGCGATCGCCGACGATCAAACGGTCCATAATCAGCGCGTGCAGCCGCCCGCGACGCGTGTGCTCCGAATCATCTCGCGCCTCAATGTCGGTGGGCCAGCCAAGCACGTCCTCGCTCTTCACCAGGGGCTCACCGCCAACGGGTTCGAATCGCTGCTCGTGACCGGCACGGTCGCACCAGGCGAAGCCGACATGGCTGGCGACGCCCTGGCGCTGGGTGTCACGCCGCTGGTGATCCCCGAGATGGGCCGCGAACTGGCGCTGCGCGACGCGCTCATCGTCTGGCGGTTATGGCGCCTGATGGTCGCGTTTCATCCCGATTTCGTTCACACCCATACATCCAAGGCGGGCGCCCTCGGGCGTGTCGCCGGTCTGTTGTACCGGTTTGGCACGCCGGGCACGCTGGTCGGCCGCCCTCGGCGTTGCCTGTTCGTTCACACGTATCACGGCCACATCTTCCACAGCTACTTCGGCGCGTTGAGAACGCGCCTGTTTCTCGGGATTGACCGGATACTGGCCCGCGTGAATACCGACCGTATCGTGGTGCTCGGACCGCAGCAGCTCCGCGAAATCCTCGATCGGTTTGGTGTCGGACGGTCATCGCAATTCGCGATCGTGCCGCTCGGGATCGATTTCGCGCCGCTCGCTGCCGATGCCGCGATGCGGGAGCGCGTCCGATCGGCTCTCGGGTTCGATCGCGCGGAGCCGATTGTCGGCATTGTGGCGCGACTCACCGCGATCAAGAATCACGAGCTGTTTCTTCGTGTCGCGGCACGCAGCGGCGGACCGGCGCGGTTCGTCGTGTACGGCGATGGCCCCGACCGCCAGCGGCTCGAACGGCGTGCCACAGAGCTGGGCCTCGGACGGCGGGTCGTCTTTGCGGGTCTCTGGAAGCCGGAGGAGATCTATGCCTCTCTCGACGTCGCGGCACTCACGTCAAGAAACGAGGGCACGCCGCTGTCGCTCATCGAAGCGATGGCCACCGGCAAGCCGGTCATCAGCACGGCCGTAGGCGGCGTTGTCGATCTGCTCGGCCAGCCCGAGGAGCGCGTCGTCACCGACGCCGGCAGCTTCGAGATTCGCGAGCGCGGCATCGCCGTCGCGCCCGACGATGAGGCGGGCTTCGCGGCGGGGCTGACGCGGCTGCTCGCCGACGAGCCGCTGCGATTGCGATTGGCCGGCCGCGCCCGGGCCTATGTCGAGCGCAGTCATACGGAATCGCGGCTGGTCGCCGACATCATGCGTCTCTATCGGGAAGTGGCGGCGCAGGCGTCGTAACCCCAGCGAGCGTCAGCGGCAGCACCGCGGCCAGCGTGTACAACATCCCCCTCAGCCGGAACATGGTGCCGAAGTTGGTGACCGTGTAGGCCATCGGTACGGCGGTCGCCACCAGAACGATCAACACCATCACGAACAGCGGGGTCGCTCGACGATAGCGAGACAAGTAGCGGCCACAGTACCAAATCGCGAAGATCAGGACGCAGTCGAGCGCGATGGTGTCCACTTCGACGAACGCCCACAAATTCCGGCCGCCGCCGACGTGCAGGATGCCAAAAAGGCTCCCGATTGTGACGGGCAGCACCAGCGCGGCGATGCCGGTCGCCACCTGCCGCACGGTCTGGCGCGTGGGGCTTTCCGCGGCCGCTCGACCGATGGCATTGGCACTTCCAGGCGCTGGCGACTGTGGCAAGTCGCCAGCCGCCGGGGGCGCAGCGGGGGCCGGCGGACGGGCGGCCGCCGGCCCGGTCGGAAGTGCGCCTGGCACGGGAGCGGCCGAAGCCGGCCCCGGCAACGTGCCGGATGTGATGTGCGTGGCGCCCGGCGTGTTCTCAAAACCGCGGCGGGTTTCGCTGAGGACGAAGAGGATCGGAAGCGGCCGCGAGCCGGTCAGCGCCGTTCGAAGATCGAGCTGACGGCGCACCCACGGCGAGACGTCGTCTCCACCGCCCATCAGAAACGACTGTGCCAGGAACAGGAAGAGCACGGCGCCGGCAGCTGACGCGGCCCATCGTCGACGCGCGGTGATCGCCGTCAAAGCCAGGAACGCGCCGCACGCACCCCAGAGGATCGCGCCGAAGTACCAGCGAATCCCCGAGACGGCGTACATCATCGCCAGCATCGCGACAGCACTGGCGCCGGCTTGCCACCACGTTGCGGTCCCATCGCGGTCTCGCCATGCGGTCTGCCATGGACGACAGGCGGCCAGCATGGCGACCGCGAAGATGGTGAGCACGGTGTCCTTGAGGGGCTGCAGGGACCAGAGAATGGCGCCGGGACCCAACGACAACGCACCCAGCGCGAACAGGCACGGGATGCGCGCGGGGCCCCGGGGATCGGCAAGCCGAACCACCACCAGACAGGTGGCGAGGAACGCAAAGGCGTTCAGCAGGAGAGCCACCGACGCCACATGTCCAAACGCTGCGACAGCGATCGTCAGCACTTGCACGAACACCCGCGAGGGATACGTCGCGTCGATCGTGAGCACCGTTGCCGGGCCCTGCCCCAGGATCTTGTCGGCGTACTGCAGATACCACTGACCATCGATGGCATAGAACCAGAGGCCAGAGCCGAGCTGCAAGGACCGCGCGAAGGGCAGCTTCAACCAGGAGATCCAGAACAGCGTCTGACCCGCGACCAGGCGAATCAGGAGTCCCACGCCCGCGATCATGGCGGCGCGGCGATCGATGGTGTCGATCGCCCGCCACAGCCGCCAGAGTCCGAAGCAGGCGGCACTCGTCAGGATGAGGCGCAGGACCGCTGTCATGACGCGGCCCGCAGGATCGACGCCAGTCGATCCGCGTATCGGTCGATCGAGTGATGCTCCTCAGCAAACGCGCGCGCCTCGCGACCCATCCGCCGGCGAAGCGGCGCGTCGGTGAGCAGGCGTCTGAGCGCGATCAGCCAGTCGTCGTCGGTGGTGGCGAGAAAGTGGGTGGTTCCCGGCAGTCCCATCGCTGCACACATTCCGACGGGGCTCATCACGAATGGCACGCCGGAAGCCATGTACTGCACGGCTTTCAGGCCGGACTTTCCCGCGCTCCACGCATCATCGGCCATGGGGTAGACGCCGATATCGAGTGATCGAAAATCTTCGGCGTCGCGCTCGACGGTCCAGGAGCGGGTTTCCACGTCGACTCCTGGCACTGTAACACCGCTCCGGCGCGAGCCGACGATCACGATGCGAAATCGGAGGTCGCGTGCGAGCCGCTCGAACAGCGGCAGCAGCCGTTCGAAAAAAGGATACGTGGTGTGAGTGCCAATCCATCCAATCAGCGGTACGTCGCGCTCGACAACGGCGGGCCGGAAGATGTTGGTGTCCACCACATTTTCGAGAAGGTCCACCTTTGGATGCCGGGATCGTACGTAATCCGCGATGGTGGGATTCCCGCAGGTTACGATGCGCGACCAGCGGATCAGCTGATCGGTCTTGCCTGGCCATTTCAGCCACGTCGCCAGTCGGCCGTAGACGGGACTGTCGACGCGAAGATACGTCGCGTCGTCGAGGTCGAGCACGAGCGGACGCCGCAGTAGGCGCGCGGCCATCCATTCGACGAGCGGCGGACCAAAGAACATCGCTTCGCGCTGGACGAACACGACATCCGCGCGCGCGGCCCAAAGGGCCTGGACGAACCGCCGCATCACAGCAATCGCCAGCAGCGGCAGCCGCACGAGCATGCGTTTCGGGTCGTACAGAGAGGCGAACAGCCGGCTGTCAAGAAATGGCGAGAACCGCACGTCGACGCCGCGCACCGCCAACGGCTGGATGTGTTGAACCAGGCGGAAGTGCGTGGCCGGCGATTCAACCGGATATGAGGCGAGCGCCAGCACGCGAAGGGGACGATCAGTCGCGATGGTCTCATACAGCCGCCGGTAACGCTCGCCGCCGATGGTGGTCAAGTCGTACTGCGTCAACGCCTCGTGCCGGCAACGCGCGCCGAGATCGGGATCTGTGCGCAGCGCCTGAATCGCCGCGAACGCGTCAGCGAGGGCCGGTGGATCGAAGCTGCGCAACAGGACCCCGACGCGCGACTGCTCAATCTGGCTATCGAGATCACCGATGCCGGCGGTGGTGACGATTGGCAGGCCGGCGGCCAGATACTCGCCGATCTTTGTCGGCGACGAGCCGACTCTGCCGCGTCCCGGGCGGAGAACAGCGAGGCCGACATCGGCGGCGGTCAGGTATCGGGGAACAGCGTCTGGCTCCGCGGAAAGGACGCGAAAGTCATCGGGAGTCAATCCAGCGCGCTGGAGCTCAGCGGAAACGTCGGCGGACGGCGAGGGAGAAAGGACCAGTGCATAGACGCGCGGATCGGCGGCACGCGCCAGTTGAAGGAATCTCGCTGTCTCTGGCCAAAGATATGCGCCGCCGATCGATCCGGCAAAGACGCAGACGAGCCGCTCCCGAATCCCAAGCTCGTCACGAGTACGCTCGCGATGCTCTGCCGCTGCGCCGAACCGGGCCAGGTCCACACAACAGGGAATCACTTCAATCGGACGCCGACGTTTCCCGGTGTCCCGGAGTATCTCGCGTGCGCGTTCCGTGAGAACGACCATGGCGTCCGCGGACCGACAGAGCCGGCGCTCGGCCCATTTCGCCAGCCGCGATAGATACCCGGTGGCCGGCCAGTGGCCGGACTCGATGTATTCGTCGGCCAGGAAACCGCGGAAATCAAAGATCACCAGACCGCCGACCAGCCGTTTCGCGAGCGTCGCGATCGCCGCGCCGACGTGGCTGCGTCCATGAAAAATCGTGATCTGCCGCTGCCGCGCGATTCTGGCGGCGCGCCAGGCGCCTGCCGCAATGTCATAAAGCTTGGCCGGGAGCGCGGGCCGGCGATGATATTCGAGCAGGGACCAATCGATTCCCTCCTCGGCCAGCCGCTGCTTCCAGTGTGCGACGGCGTCGTCGTTCCATCGTTCTTTCAGATCGGGCTCGAAGGTGAGGAGCGACATGCGCACACCGCCGGCCACGAGTTCGCGCAGATAGGGAAGGACCTGAGTCTGTACGAGTGGCTCGCGAAGGCCGAAGTAACAGATGTAGAGTGAGCCTGAATGCAGAAGGGGTCGCGGCAAATCGCGCGTGGGCAATTTCGGATTGCGTATACTTTCACATTCGTTCTCAAGTGTCGAGCAGCGATGCGTTGATGCGCTGCCCTTCGTGCGATTCGCTCTCCGTGGAGCAGCTCGCCCTCCGAATCGAGGGCGATATTGTTCTGCGCCGCTGTCGCTCGTGCGGACTGATCTTCCATCTGGGATTTGCAGACGCCGACGTCGTACAGAACTACTACGCGCATTACTACGACCGCCCGGACGTGTTGGCGTTCAATCCGATTACCGACAAGCGTTATCGCGCGCTCATCGCCCAGTTCGAGCCGTATCGAACGGCGGGCCGCATCCTCGATGTCGGATGCGGATCGGGCCATCTGCTATCGGTGGCGTTGGCACATGGTTGGGAGGCGCACGGCGTAGAAGTCGCCGCCGGCCCGCTCGAAGAGCTGAGGAAGCGGGGGATTCACTGTTTTCATGGCGAACTGAAGGCCGCGCGTTACGCCAGCGGTTCATTCGACGTGGTGCACTGCTCGGAAATGCTCGAACACGTTCTTGCCCCGGCGGCGCTCCTCGGCGAAATCGGGCGTGTTCTTCGTGACGGTGGACTCCTGTATCTCACTACCCCGAACTTCGACAGCTTGAGCCGCCGGCTGCTCGGTGCGAAGTGGCGCGTCCTCTGTCGCGAGCACGTCCTCTACTTCACGCCACGCGTATTGGCACGGACGCTGTCACGCGCCGGCTTTGATCCGGTGACCACGACCTCGCGCAACCTCGATCCGACCGAGTGCCGGAAACTGTTTCAGCGCCGTCGTCTTCCATCCACTTCGGGATTTCAGGCGACCAGCATCGACCACCTTCGGGATCGACTGGAACTCAACCCGGCGTTGCGCCTGATGAAATACGCCGTCAACGGCCTGCTGTCGGCGACGGCGAGCGGCGACACTATCATCGCGCGCGCTGTGAAGGCGCCGGCCGCCCGGTCGCGGCCCGAAGCCAGCCGGTGAATGTTGCGGCATCGAGAATCAGCAGGACGCCGACGACGGCAGCGATCTGCAGCGGATTGAACGCTTCGCTCGCGCTGGCAATTCCCCACCGCCGGCGCCAGATGCTCCTCGTGGCTCTGAGAATCGCTCCGGCGGGAATGGCCATCCACCATGCCGGATCGATCGCGACGCCGAGACCGGCGAATCCGAGGGCGAGCAGGTACTGTCTCGCGACGCCGTAATGCCATCGCGACTGCAGGCCCGCGCGCACGTTGTGCCACGAATATTCCGAGAATCGCCGGAACGTGGTGGTCACCGAAGGTTGTATTTGCCAGCGTACCGTGGCGGTCGGCGCCCACGCGCTCGGAACACCATCGTGTGTCAGCCGATCGAAAAACAACAGGTCCTCGGCGGCGCGAAGATCGGCAAAGCCCCCGGCGCGAGACCAGACGTCCCGGTGAATCAGCATCGACGCGGCCGACGGCGCCCGGAGCCGTCCCTGCGAGGTGGCGCGCGGCGGCGTGACATAGGCCAGCGCCGCCGACCGTGTGAAAAACGTCTCCACCACCGGAAGACAATTCCCGTAGACGACGCGCGCGCCAGGCTCGCGTTGCGCGGCCGCCATCAACTGCTCGAGCCAGGCCGGTTCCGCACAGTCGCCGGCGTCGGTGAGCGCGATCCAGGGACTGGTGGTTGCCGCGATACCGATGTTGCGGGCGCGGCCGGGGGTCGCGGGTCC
>Ga0068859_100005359_pt1 | contig 13052 bp, 11 predicted proteins | sample KBSSwiS22_FD_66585 | JGI IMG/M metagenome (GOLD analysis project Ga0068859, IMG submission 66585) | Switchgrass rhizosphere microbial communities from Kellogg Biological Station, Michigan, USA - KBS Switchgrass S2-2 | ecosystem: Host-associated > Plants > Roots > Rhizosphere > Soil ... | reverse complement strand
GATCGGGCGGTGGGATGAGCTGTCGAGGCGCGTTCAGGCGTTCTATTCGAGGTAGCGTGCGATGCGCGATGCGCATTGCGCTCTGCGCTGACGGCGTGACCTACGCAGGCGAAAGGGCGTCCCGAGGCTCGGCGCATCGCGCAAAGCGCATGGCGCATAGCACATTACCTTTCTGAATGCCCTCGCTCACCCCGTCCAAGATCGTCTGCGTCGGTCGCAACTACGCGGCGCATGCCAGGGAGCTCGGCAATGAGGTGCCGAAGCAGCCGCTGCTCTTCCTCAAGCCGCCGTCCAGCCTCGTGCGCTCGGGAGAATCCATCTCGCTCCCCGGTGTGTCCAACCGGGTGGACTACGAGGGGGAGATCGGAGTCGTGGTAGGGGAGCGGCTCAGGAAGGTGTCTCCAGATGCGGCGCGTGCGGCCCTGGTCGGGATTTGCGCCGCGAACGACGTGACCGCGCGCGATCTGCAGAAGTCCGACGTTCAGTTCACCCGCGCGAAGGGATTCGACACGTTCTGTCCGGTTGGCGAGGTCGGTCCGGTCCCCAACGATCTCTCGACCCTTCGGGTACGCACGCTGGTGAACGGCGAGGTCCGCCAGGACGGCACGGCGGCGGACATGGTGTTCGACATCCCGGCGCTCGTAGCCTATATCTCCGCCGTGATGACGCTCGAGCCCGGTGATCTCATCCTCACGGGCACGCCTGATGGAGTAGGGACCCTCTCGGCGGGTGATGTGGTAGAAGTAGAGGTCGTCGGCGTGAGCCGAGTGAGCAACCCAGTCACCAGCGAACCCTAGTGCCGACGCGCGCCACCCGATTCTTCACGCTTCCCGAGTACCCGCTGGCGACGATCCCGCAAAGGAAGCGGGAGCTCGCGGCGCGGGGCGTGGACGTGATCGATCTCGGTGCCGGCGACGCCGACCTCGCACCTCCGCAGGCAGCGCTCGACCGCATGCGCGACGCCGTGCTGGAGCCGCCGCTCAGCCGGTATGGCTTCGGGCTCGGCTATGTGCCGTACCGTGAGGCGGTGAGCGCCTGGATGCAGCGGCGATTCGGTGTGCGGTGCGATCCGATGACCGAGGTCGTGCCCTTGCTCGGCTCCAAGGAGGGGATCTCCCATCTCGCGTTCGCCTACCTAGAGCCGGGCTGCGTCTCGATCATTCCCGAGCCGGGCTACAATCCGTATCAGGGGGGCACGCTGCTCTCGAGCGGCGAGCCGTATCGCTATCCGCTGCGCCCGCGCACCGATTTCCTGCTCGACGTGGACGAGATTCCGCGCGACGTGCTCGATCGCACGCGGATCCTGTATCTCAACTATCCGAACAATCCCACGGCGGCGATCGCGCCCGTCGAGTACCTCGAGCACGTCGTGCGCGTGTGCCGCGAGCGCGACATCCTGCTCGTCTACGACAACGCGTACTCGGAGATCGCGTTCGACGGCTACGTGCCGCCGAGCATCTTCCAGATCGAGGGCGCGCGCGACGTGGCGATCGAGTTCCACTCGCTGAGCAAGACGTACAACATGACCGGCTGGCGCTGCGGATGGGCCGTGGCGAAGCCGGAGATCGCGAGCACGCTGTTGAAGGTGAAGTCGTTCGTCGATACGGGGCAGTTCATGGCGATCCAGGCGGCCGGGGCCGCGGCGCTGGAGAGCTGGGCCGAGTTCGTCCCGAAGAACGTCGCGATCTTCCAGGCGCGGCGTGATGCGGCGGTCTCTTCGTTCCGGGCCGCCGGCTTCGAGTGCGAGATTCCCCGCGCGACGATGTATCTGTGGATCAAGCTCCCCGAAGGGATCGCATCGGCGAGCTTCGCCGAGCGCCTTCTGGAGGAGCAGGGAGTGGTAGTCATGGCAGGATCGTCGTTCGGTGCGGGTGGAGAAGGCTTCTTCCGCATCTCGTTCATCCAGTCGCCGGCGCGCATCGCCGAAGCGGCGCAGCGTGCGGGTGCCCTTCTGGCCGGCATGATCCCGGTCGGCGTCGCGTGAGGAAGCTGCGTCGCCCGTCGGGGTCGTTCGCTGTCTCGATCGCGTTCCACGCGGCGCTCGCCGTAGTGCTGGCGAACGTCGTGTTGCACTACGACATCGTGTTCCAGCGTCCGGTGCTGCCGCCGGCGCCGGTGAGGGAACACGTCACGTACGTCGCCGTATCACCGCCCGCGGGCGCTGCGACGGGCACGACCCTCACGACCCCGGCAACGGCGACGGAGACCGAACCGCAGCGCCGGCTGGTCGCGCCATCGCGTGTGCCGACGACGGTCGCTCCGGCGGCGCCGCGTCCCGCGACGGGCGGAACGACCGGCGGTACGGAGGGCGGCACCGGCATCGGCGGCGGGGTGGGCGAAGCGACGGGTATCGTGCCGGGCCCGGTGGATCCGCGGCTGGCGCAGGGGAGCAAGTTCTTCTATCCCGCGTACAAGACTCCCGGCGAGCGCACCGACAGCGCGGTGAAGGCGATCATCGGGGCGTACAACGATTCCGTCGCCATGGCCATGGCGTCAGCGGCGCAGGAGCGCCAGCCGGGCGACTGGACGTTCGACCGCAACGGCAAGAAGTACGGGATCGACGGGAGCAAGATCTATCTCGGCAAGTTCTGGATCCCGAGCGCCGTGCTGGCCGCCCTGCCGATCCACGCGCAGGCGAATCCTGGCGAGCGCGCCGTCAATCGTCTCTCGTCGACCTATCGCGGCGAGATCCTGCAGCACGCGCAGGCGCAATTCCACGACGACGAGTTCAAGACGGCGGTCAAGCGCATCCGCGAGCGCAAGGACCGTGAGCGTCGCGAGAAGCAGCGCGAGACGGAGGAGCGCGGAGTCGCGCAGTCCTCCGGCGGGACGCGCTAGGGAGCTGGATGGCGGCGCGGTCCGCGCCGCCGCTCAGTGCAGCTCGGCGTCCGGCGCGATGTTGAGTGTCGGCTGCTCCTTCTCTTCCATGAACGGCCGGAAGACGCCGCACACCACGCCGAGCACCGCGAAGTCGTCGCGCGGACCGACCTCGATCGAGCGATCGGCATCGTTCGCCGGCTCGAGTACGATGGTGGCGCCGCGATGCGTCAGCGTTTTCACCGTCGCGTCTTCGCCAAGCCGAGCCGCGACGATGTCGCCGTCCTTCGCGCGCGTCGACGGGGAGACCATCACGTAGTCGCCGTCGAAGATGCCGCGCCCGATCATCGACTCGCCCTTGATGCGCAGGAAGAAGACGTCGTCGCTCGGCAGGAAGCGACGGTCCATCGTGATGAAGCTCTCACGATGTTCGGGCAGGAGCGCCGGCTCGCCGGCGTGCACGCGTCCGTAGTACGGCACCGGCTGCGTGGCGGCGGTGCCCGAGAATCCGACGATGCGGACACCGCGCGAGCGCGATTGATCGCGCTCGATGAACCCCTTCTGCGAGAGCGACGCGAGAAGGTCGGAGACCGTCTTCGTCGACTTGATGCGAAATTTCTTCGCGATCTCGCGGATGCTGGGCTGATACGTGTTTTCCGCGAGGAAATCGATCAGGTAGTGGTATACCCGTCGTTCCAGCGGCGTCAGCGGCTCACTCATGGACCCTCACCGGCTCGAGCAGCAGCCGGACGCAAGTGGTGCTCGAGCCCGTTTGCAGCAGTAGATGCTAATGTACAACACCAAACGTAACACGCAACACTTGTTTGCGCTTCTCAGGCGGCCGACGCCCCCGGCGGATGCCGAAGGAACGCCACGGCATCGTCGATTCGCGCCAGAGCCCGGTCGCGCCCCAGCACCACCAGGACGTCGAAGATCCCCGGGCTGGCGGCGAGCCCCGTAAGAGCGACACGCAGCGGCTGGAACACCCGCCCCGCCTTCTCGCCAAATCCGAGCCGCTCGGCCAATACGCGCAACGCTTCCTCCATCGCCGCGGGCTCCCAGCTGGCGAGCCCGGCCAGCGTCTCACGTGCTTGCGCCAGGATGTCGATCGTCGCGGCGCGGTCCTTCCACTGCTTGGCCACGGAGTCCGGATCGTAGCTGATAGTGCCTCGGAAGTACGGGCCCGCCTGGCGCACCACGTCGTCGATCGTGCGAGCGCGCACCTTGAGGAGCTCGAGCAGCGAGACGAACCACTCGCGGCGTTCCTCGAGCTCGGCTTTCGTCGCGAGGCCGGCCGCTTCCATGGCTGGCTCAACGCGCGCGAGCAGCTCGTGAGAGGGGATGAGGCTCAGGTGCTGGCCGTTCATCCACTCGAGCTTCTTCGGGTCGAAGATCGCCGCCTTCTTCTGCAGACCCTCAACGCCGAACAGCTCGACCATCTGGGGCAGCGTCATCACCTCGATGTCGTTGCCGGGCGACCACCCGAGCAGCGCGAGGAAGTTGAGCATCGCGCTCGGCAGGATGCCGAGGTGCTGATAGTCGCCCACCGCCGTCGCGCCGTGCCGCTTGCTGAGCTTCTTGCCGTCGAGCCCGTGGATCATCGGGAGGTGCGCGAACGTCGGCAGCTCAGCGCCGAGCGCGCGGTAGAGCATGATCTGTTTCGGCGTGTTCGAGATGTGATCGTCGCCGCGCATGACCACCGTGATGCGCATCGCGATGTCGTCGCTCACGACGGCCAGGTTGTAGATCGGCGTGCCGTCGGTGCGCAGGACGATGAAGTCCTCGATGTCCTTGTTCGGGAACGCGATGTCGTCGTGCACGAGATCGATCCACGAGGTGGCGCCCTCGGGGACGCGGAAGCGGATCGTGAAGGGCATGTCGTCGGCGACGCGGCGCGCGATCTCTTCGGGCGCGAGCCGGTCGCAGCGGCGATCGTACTTGAAGCTGTCCTTGCGCGCTTCCGCCTCGGCGCGGCGCTCCGCGAGCTCGGCCTGGGTGCAGAAGCAGCGATAGGCCGTACCGTTGTCGAGGAGCCGCTGCGCGTCGGCGCGGTGCCGCTCGAGGTTCGCGCCCTGGTAGACGACGGTGCCATCCCAGCTGAGGCCGAGCCATTCGAGCCCCTGGAAGATCGCGCGCGTGCTCTCATCCGTGCTGCGCGCCTTGTCGGTGTCTTCGATGCGCAGCAGGAACTCGCCGCCGAACTTCCGGGCGTAGAGCCAGTTGTAGAGCGCCGTGCGCGCGCCGCCGACGTGCAGATATCCCGTCGGTGACGGGGCGAAGCGAAGGCGCGGCGGTGTCGGTGCGGACATGACGGACGTGAAGCGGGAGCGAAGCACGAAGGCCCGCCACGTTTGCGGCGGGCCTTCGGAGCGGAGAGAGAGGGATTCGAACCCTCGATAGAGGTTGACCCCCTATGCCGGTTTAGCAAACCGGTGCCTTCAGCCTCTCGGCCATCTCTCCCGACGAGGGAGGAAATGTAACGCGAGGCGCAGGAGGGGTAAACCGCCGATTGCCGTCAGGGCGTCTGGTTCACCATCAGGTGCGCGTACGGCGTACCGGCCCACATGATCCAGCTTCCCGTCTTCTTCGGCGTCGTGGCGAAGCCGCTCGACTTGGCGTCATAGGGCCACATGATCATGAAGTGCGGCGGAGACGAGATGTAGTGATCGGTCGTCGTCGCGAACGGGTTGGTGGCGCTGATGTCGCTGCCACCCTCGAGCATGTAGATCAGCCCGGGTGCAGTGTTCTTCGGCTTCGGCGCTTTCGCCATCAATGCCTGGACCCACTCCATGCCGTTCTTGTCGATGCACATCGGATCGACGCCGGGCGTCGACGGTTCATCCGGGATGCAGGTCCAGCCGTTCGTACCGGCGCGGAGCTGCATCATCTTTCCCGAAGGGTCGGCGGCCATGACCGCGGCGTGATCGCTGACCGAGCGAGGACCGGCGGCGGTCGCGCTGCGAATCATTTCCGCGTTGGACATCTTCTTCACCTTCGCCTTCGCCGTGGCGGCGGACATCTCGGCGCCCTGCTGATTCACCTTCTCCGACTTCTGCTGCGCGAGAGCGGCCGGCGCGCCGAGGAGCAGCAGGACGAGCGAGGCGCGGACCGGGGTGACGCCAGTCATACATCCCTCCATGGTGGTGGAAGGCGACGGCGCGCATCGGGCGTTCGCGGGAGCACGCCGTCGTCGTGTGAGTCGCGGACGGGCGTGCCGAGAGCATTGATTTTCCGGATCAGATCGTCAAGCGGACTGGTGCGTTACGTCCTCCTCGACGTGCACGGCGTGCACGCGTGACGCCCCGCGCAGGCGCCCGTCTGAGAGGCATGCTGATCTTCCTCTGCGCGGTCTTCGTGCTGTCCGGCGCCGCTGGGCTCATCTACGAGTCAATCTGGGTGCGGTACCTCGGTCTGTTCGTCGGCCACGGCGCGTATGCGCAGGTGCTCGTCCTCGTGATCTTCCTGGGAGGAATGTCGGCGGGCGCCCTCGTTGCCGGACGCCGAACCGCCGCACTGCGCGAGCCGCTGCGCTGGTACGCGTACGTCGAGCTCGCGGTGGGGTTGCTCGGCCTCGTCTTCCACGACGTCTTCGTCTGGACCACGCACGTGGCCTACGACTCGATGTTCCCCGCGCTCGGGCCGGGAATCGCGCATTCGCTCGCGAAGTGGACGCTCGCCGCGCTCCTGATCCTGCCACAGTCGGTGCTGCTCGGAGCGACCTTTCCGCTCATGAGTGCCGGCGTGGTGCGGCGCATTCCCGATCGAGTGGGAAACACGCTGTCGCTGCTCTACTTCGCGAACAGCCTTGGCGCCGCCGTCGGCGTGCTCGTGGCGGGGTTCATCCTCGTCGGTCTCGTGGGACTGCCGGGGACGTTGCTCGTCGCCGCGATGGCCAATCTCGGGGTCGCGCTCCTCGTGCTCGTCTTCGCGCGCAGCCGCAGCGCCGACGACGCCGCGCCCTCGGCCGAGCCGTCACCGCGCGCGGCGGCGACGCCCATGGTGCCCCTCTCGCTTTCCCTGCGCAGGCTGCTCCTCGCCGTGAGCTTCGGCACCGCCATCTCGTCGTTCATCTACGAGATCGGCTGGATCCGGATGTTGTCGCTCGTGCTCGGCTCGGCGACACACTCGTTCGAGCTGATGCTGTCGGCGTTCATCCTCGGGCTGGCGTGCGGCGCGTTCGCCATCCGGCGTCGCAGCGACGCGGGCGCCGCCTCGGTGCGCACGCTGGCGCTGGTGCAGGTCGCGATGGGCGTGCTCGCGGTGATGACGCTCCCTGTCTACTTGCAGTCGTTCCAGTGGATGGCGGACTTCATGGCCGCCTTCTCACGCACGACCGAAGGCTATCGGGCGTTCAGCATCGCGCGGTACTTCATCTGTCTCGCGGTGATGCTTCCGGCCACCTTCTGCGCCGGCATGACGCTGCCGCTGCTCACGCGACTGCTGCTTCGCGGCGGCAGCGGCGAGGCGGCCATCGGGCAGGTGTACGCCGTGAACACCCTCGGCTCGATCGTGGGCGTGGCGCTCGCGGCGCTCGTGCTGCTGCCGCTCATCGGGCTCAAGTGGCTGCTCGTCGGCGGTGCGGCGATCGACGTGCTGCTCGGAGCGCTGCTGCTGGCGCTGCCCGAGTCGAACGTGAATCGCGTCGCGCGACGCTGGTGGGTCGTGCCCGTGGCGGCGGGTGTGCTCATCGCCGCCGTCGGCTCGTTCACCAATTTCGACCGGTCGGTGCTCACGAGCGGCGTGTACCGCTACGCGAGAGCCCGTGCGCCGGGCAGCTTGAACGTGCCGTTCTTTGCCGATGGCCGCACGGCGACGATCAGCGTGCGGCGCATCGTGTCGAGCGCCGGTCTCTCGCTGGCGACGAACGGCAAGCCCGACGCTTCGCTCGGGCCCGAGTGGTTCCGGCCAGCGGGAACGCCGGGGCCGTTCACGCACGATGCCTCGACGCAGATGCTGCTGCCGCTCGTCACGCTCGCGCACGTGCCGTCCGCGCGACGCGCCGCGGTGATCGGCCAGGGATCGGGCATGTCGTCGCACGCGCTGCTCGGCGACCCGACGCTCGAGCGGCTCGTGACGATCGAGATCGAGCCCGAGATGCTGCGCGCGTCGCGCATGTTCTATCCGGCGAACCGTCGCGTGTTCGACGATCCCCGCTCGACGTTCGCCATCGACGACGCGCGATCGTACTTCGCGTCGCAGGGCGACACGTACGATCTCATTCTCTCGGAGCCATCGAACCCGTGGGTCGCCGGCGTCGCCGGGCTGTTCACGACGGAGTTCTACGCCCACGTCTCCCGCTTCCTCACGCCTCGAGGCGTGCTGGGACAGTGGCTCCATCTCTCCGAGATCAACGACGGACTCGTGCTGAGCGTCGTGCGCGCCGTAGCCGAGCAGTTTCCGTCGTATGCGCTCTACTCCGTCGGTGGCCACGACATCCTGATCGTCGCGTCGAAGCAGCCGACGCTGCCGCAACCCGACTGGTCGGTGCTCAGGAACTCCGGAACCGTCGAGGATCTCCACCGAGTGCTGCCGATCACGCCAGCGTTCATGAACGCGCTGCACATCGCCGACGGGACGACGCTGGCGCCCGTCGCGCGCGGGGGCGGCGGCAACTCGGACTTCTATCCCAGCCTCGACCTGGGTGCGGAGCGGACGCGCTACGTGAACGAGGGGGCGCTGGGCATGGTGGGTCTCTCGGGCGAGCGCTTCGCGCTGGGAGCGCTGCTCGGCGCGCGGCGGGCCGGCGTGGACGGCGAGCCGTACGCGGTGATCACGGACGTGCCGCGGCTCATGGCCCGCGAGCAGGCGGCGCGTCTGCGCGACGGGCAGTTCGAGGGCGCATCGTCCTCGACGATGGCGGTGGCCGAGGCGGTGCGCGCCCTGGAGCGGCTGCTCGCGTCGAGCGACGCGCCGGCGGACTGGCACGTGTTCGTGACGTCGGTGGCGGAGGTCGAGGCGGCGCGGGCCGGCGCGGCAATCGGAGTTGCCGACGACGCGTTCTTCGGTCGCGTTCGCGCGTATCTGGCGCGACAGCGCGCGCCGGAGCCGGTCTCGGCCTCGGTCGACTTCATCCACGGACTCGCGTCGTGGAACTTCGCGGAGGCGGTACACGGCTCGTCGGTGCTCGTGCGGCTCGCCGAGCGAGGAGAGCATTGGCTCTCACCGACCCTGCTGCGCGAGGGTACCGTGGCGGCGCAGCTGCGGCTGGGAGACGCAGCCGGCGCGCGCGAGACGCTGCGCCGGCTGCGCGGCTCGCCCGAGCGGGAGCGAGGCGATCTGCGCGGGGAGCTCCTGACCGCTTCGGTTGCCGCGGCGGAGGCGGCGGAGCGGCCACCGGTGGCGCAGCGCTAGCGACGGCGCTAGAAAGAAGGGGTGAAGCGCGACCTGGATCTCGTCAGACAACTGCTGCTGCAGATCGAAGCGCTGCCGGCGGGGCCGCCGGCGCAGTATCGCACGAGCGAGATCGAGGATCCGGTGCTGCTCGCGCACTTCGAGCTCGTGATCGGCGCCGGCCTGGTCAACGGCAAGATCGCGCGGTCGCAGGGCGCGCGCGGCGACGTGATCAGCATCTCGGGCCTCACGTGGGAAGGCCACGAGTGGATCGAGATGGTGCGCAGCCAGGCCGTGTGGAACGAGACGAGAGCGACGCTGCTCGACGGCGCGGGTGCGCTGACCTACGAGCTCACGCGGGCCGTGGCAGGGAAGATCCTGCGGGCGCGGCTCGGCCTCAGCGATGGGAGCCCCGAGTCATCCGCGGAGACGGCGATCGCGAAGCGAGAGCGGGCAGGGTGGGATTCGAACCCACGAGACCCGTGAGGGTCCGCCGGTTTTCAAGACCGGTGCTTTCAACCACTCAGCCACCTGCCCGGTAGCTCGGCGCACGAATCGGCACGCGCGCCGCAGAGGAAGGATCGCCAGTGGCCGCGTCTCCATCAACCATCACTTCCATTTCACACACGATGAGCGACACGTTCGTTCGCAGCACGGAGAAGACCTGGGATGCCGCCAGCGACGCCGGGGTGCGGCGCCAGGTCCTCGGCCACGGCCCCGACCTCATGCTGGTACGCGTCGAGTTCGAGACCGGCGCGGTCGCCGCGCTGCATCATCATCCGCACCGCCAGGTGTCGTACGTCTCATCCGGGCGGTTCGAGGTCACGGTGGACGACGAGCGCACCGAGCTCGGGCCCGGCGACTGCTTCTTCGTGACGGCCGATCGCGTGCACGGTGTCGTGGCGCTGGAAGGGGGCACGCTGATCGACGCCTTCACGCCGGCGCGCGAGGACTTTCTGCGGTCGGCACCGCGCGGCTGAAGCGGGCGCGCCAGCGCGCTACGACACGCGAAGCCGCTGGACGCCGCTCCACAGGCTTCCGGCGGCGAGCTGCACGGGCGGGACGATCTGCGCCGATTCCACGGCGAGCATCGTGAGGTACTCGCCGTCGGCGAGCCCGCTCTTGCTGCGCGCCTTCTCTTCCCCAGGGTTCCAGAGCACGACGTCGTTGAACCCGGCGCGGTCGAGGAGAATGGTGCGTTGGCGCGACTCGTCCCGGATGCGCAGGCGGTCGGGGCGTGCCATGTAGATGCGGTCGGTCTCGCCCCTGATGGCCACCGGACGGCGGCGTTCGCGCCGCTCGACGCTCTTCGCCGTGCGGTCCTGGTAGCGCGCGCCCTCCAGCCCCGCGACCGTGACCTGCCGCAGATCGCCGACGCGGAGGTACGTGTGCAGCGCGGCGTGGAAGGGAAAGGGCTCCTGGCCGGTGTTCTCGATCGTGAGGGCGATGGACAGCGCCTCCTCCAGGGTGACGCGCAGGCTTGCACGGAACGGATGTGGCCATACCGCCCGCATCTCTTCCGTGTCGCGCGTGCGGAAGAGCGCGAAGACGGCGCCGCTCGGATCGCGCGAGACCTCGGCGACGTCCCAGGTCGCGGTCCTCAGCAAGCCGTGGCCGGGCAGGGGACCGAGCGCCGCGAACTGCGGGAAGATCACGGGGATCCCACCGCGTATCGGCTGCCCGGGAACGAGCGGGCTGTTCTCACTCACGAACAGCATCTCCTCGCCATTCGCGCGCTTCCAGGAAGTGACGTGCGCTCCCTGAATCGCGATCGCGGCCGACGAGCCCGACGCATGCCGGAGCAGCACGGTCTCTAGCTCGCCGAGGCGCCCTCGGGCGCCGACGGGGGGCGGTGCATCGTTGGCTGGTGCGGGGGCGCTGGGCGCGGGGGCGGTCTTCGTCTGGACGCAGGCGATGAGGCCCGAGACGCCAATCGCCGCGCTCGCTCCGGCGAGGCGCTTGACGAAGAGGCGGCGGTCGGGGTCGAAGTCGAGATCGGTCATGCGCGTGGGTGCTGGTGTCCCGCTCGCTCATCATGATTCGCGCCCGCCTGCTCCACGGAGGCGTGCGCTATGCGGGGTAGGCACGTGAAGCCGAGCCTCGCTCCTCCTGCGAGCTGCTGCGCCTTGTCAGCCCGCCCGCGAAATGATACTGTACGCGAGCGATATTGAACAGAATGAACGTTATTGAGCAAATGTGCTGGTACGCCCTTTCTCACGTGTGAAGTGGCACCGGCATGGCTCGAACGCCGACGCGCGATTCATTTCGTCACGCGCGCTCGCAAAACGTCTCGTCTCATAATCATCGCATGGCCGCCACCGACATCGCCCCCATCGCCCCCGAGCTCGACCCCGCCGTCGAGCGGGACCATCAGCGCGACTTCGCCGAGCTGGCCGATCGGCTCGAGCGCGGCGGACGAGACGCCGAGTCGGTCATCGCGGCCGTGCAGCGGTTCGAGCTCGCGCTGCCGTCGTGGGCGCTCGCCACGGGCGGGACACGGTTCGGGCGGTTCCCCGGCGCGGGCGAACCCCACACGCTGCGCCACAAGATGGAGGACGCCGCGCTGGTGCACCGCCTCACCGCCAGCGCCCCGCGCATCGCGCTGCACATCCCGTGGGACGACGTGCAGGACATCGGCGAGGTGCTGAGCGACGCGCGCCGGCTCGGCATCGGATTCGATGCGGTGAACTCCAACACCTTTCAGGATCAGCCGGAGCAGCCGCTGAGCTACAAGCTCGGATCGTTCAGCAATCCGAGCGCCGCGGTTCGGCGGCAAGCGATCGAGCATCATCTCCGCGTGATCGAGATCGGAAAGCAGGTCGGCTCGCGGGCGCTCTCGGTATGGCTCGCCGACGGCTCGAACTACCCGGGGCAGATGTCGCTGCGCGGCAGCTTCGAGCGCGTGCGCGAATGCCTGCAGGAGGTGTACGCCGCAACGCCGGACGACTGGCGGCTGTTCACCGAGCACAAGCCGTACGAGCCGGCGACCTACGCCACCGTCGTGCAGGACTGGGGCTCGTCGCTCCTGCTGGCGCAGTCGCTCGGCGACCGCGCGCAGTGCCTCGTCGACCTCGGACACCACCTGCCGAACACGAACATCGAGCTCGTCGTCGCGCGACTGCTCGGTGTCGGCAAGCTGGGCGGCTTCCACTTCAACGACTCGAAGTACGGCGATGACGACCTCACGGCGGGGTCGATCAAGCCGTATATGCTCTTCCTGATCTTCCACGAGCTGGTGCTGGCCGAGCGCGAGCGGCTGCCGGGCTTCGACCCGGCGTACATGATCGACCAGAGCCACAACCTCAAGGATCCGATCGAGTCGCTGCTGCAGACGGTCGATCAGCTCCAGCAGGCATTCGCGAAGGCATGCCTCGTGGATCACGACGAGCTCGCGTCGCACCAGGCATCGGGAGACGTGATCATGGCCGAGCGAACGCTGAAGCGTGCGTACGAGACCGACGTTCGTCCGCTCGTCGCCGAGGCGCGGCGGCGTCGCGGCGGCGCGCTCGATCCGGTGCTCGCGTTCCGCGCACTGGGCTACCGCGCGCAGAAGGCGATCGAGCGACCGGTGGCGGCTTCGACTGCACGGCCGACGCATCTGTGATCGTCGAGGAGCGAGGCGGGCGATGAGCTCCGGTGCGGGCTACGTGGCGATCGACCTCGGGGCGTCGAGCGGACGCGTGGTGCTCGGCACGCTCGAGGGCGACGTCATGCGCCTCGCGGAGCTGCACCGCTTCCCGACGCCGCTCGTCGAGCGCAACGGGCACCTGTACTGGGACATCGAGGCGATGTGGGCGGACATCCGGCTCGGGCTCGCCAGGTCGTTCGAGAGCGGCGTCGCGATCCGGTCGGTGTCGGTCGACTCGTGGGCGGTGGACTACGTACCGCTCGACCTGCACGGCGCC
>Ga0068859_100005358_pt1 | contig 13053 bp, 11 predicted proteins | sample KBSSwiS22_FD_66585 | JGI IMG/M metagenome (GOLD analysis project Ga0068859, IMG submission 66585) | Switchgrass rhizosphere microbial communities from Kellogg Biological Station, Michigan, USA - KBS Switchgrass S2-2 | ecosystem: Host-associated > Plants > Roots > Rhizosphere > Soil ... | reverse complement strand
ACTCCCCACTCCCCCCGTCACACCAACAGATGACTCCTACTCAAAGGGATCATCATCGCCTCCTCCGCCTTCTCCACCACGAGCTGCTCCGTGTCGCCTCCCAGGCGGAATCGAGCGACCCGCGTCTGCAGGTCCTCGATCAGCGCGCTCATCTCCTGCACCGCCGAGGCGATCGTCTGGTTCCCCGACGCGGCCTCGTGGGTGACGCGGGAGATCGTCTCGATGTTCTGGCCGATGTGCTGCGTCGTCTCGGCCTGCTCCTCGCTCGACTGCGTCACCTGCTTGATGCTCTCGAGCACCTTGCCCGAGTTCTCGATGATGGAGTCCAGGGCGCCGCCGGCGCGGTCGACGAGCTGGCGGCCGCTCGCGAGGTGCGCCGACACCTGACCCATCCGATCGACCGCCTGCTGCACCGCTTCCTCGTTGTCGCGGATCACCTGCGCGATCGCCTTCGTCGACGACGACGTGCGGTCGGCGAGATCGCGGATCTCCTCGGCGACGACGGCGAACGTACGGCCGTGCTTGCCGGCCCGCGCCGCCTCGATCGCCGCGTTGAGGGCGAGCAGGTTGGTCTGATCGGCGAGCTGCTCGATCACGCGCGTGATCTTCGTGATCTCCTGGCTGCTCTGGCCGAGCGCTGCCACCGACTGCGCCGAGCTGCCGACGGTGGAGACGATCGTGTCCATGCTGGCGAAGGTGTCGCGGACGACGCGCCCTCCCTCCTGCGCATCCTTCCCCGAGCGCTGCGCCATCTCGGCCACGACGCCGATGTGGCGCGCGTTGTCGGCCACCGCCGTCGTCATCTGCTCCGCGGCGCTCGCGACGAGCGCGGCCTGCTCGATCTGCTGCGCGGCGCCGGCGGCCATCTGCTCGGTGCTGGCGCGGATGTGGCGACTTGCTGCCACGGTGGCGGTGACGATGTCGTGCACCTGCACCACCATCGTGCGGATGTTCGCCACCGCGACGTTGAAGCCGTGGCGCAGCTGGCCGATCTCGTCGTCGCTCGACGCGTCGAGCGAGACGGAGAGGTCGCCGTTGGAGAAGCGGCTCATCGCGAGGAGCATCTCGCGCACGTTGCCGGCGAGGTACTGCTGCGACTTGCGGTCCTTCTCGGCCACTTCGGCGAGCTGTGCGTTCATGCGCTCGAGGCCCTGCCGGCGCTCGCGCGCCGCATGCACCACGAAGTAGATCGCGCCGCCGATCGCGCCGAGCATGAGGATGCGGAACCACCACGACGCCCAGAACGGCGGCGTGATCACGAGGTCGAGCGACGCACCCTGCTCGTTCCACACGCCGTCGTTGTTCGAGCCCTTCACGTGGAAGGTGTACTTGCCCGGCGCGAGGTTCGTGTACACGGCGGTGCGCTGCGTGCCCGCGTCGCGCCACTCGCGGTCGAAGCCGTCGAGCTTGTAGGCGTACTGGTTCTTCGCCGGCGACGTGTAGTCGAGCGCGGCGAACTCGAAGGTGAAGACGGAGTGCTCGTGGCTCAGCGTGAGCTTCTTCGTCTCGCCGATCGCCGTCTCCAGCGGCGAGCCCTTCGCGCCGATCGCGACCGGCTTGTTCATGAGCTGGAAGCCGGTGAGCACCACGGGCGGCACGCGGGTGTTCTGCGCCAGCTGCTGCGGCTGGATGACGCTGAAGCCTTCGTTGCCGCCGAACAGCAACGCGCCCGTGCGGGTGCGGAAGTACGCGCGCGGATTGAAGTCGCGTCCCTGCAGCCCGTCGGCCTTGGTGAACTGCTGCCCCTTCTTCACGGTCGGATTGAACCGCGTGACGCCCTGGTCCGTGCTGAGCCAGAGCTTGCCCTCGGCGTCGGTGGCGATCCCGGAGACCGAGGTGGCGTTGATGCCGTCGCCGCGCTTGAAGTGCGCGACGGCCTTGCTGGCGACGTCCACGCGGTCGAGTCCTTCGGCGGTGCCGACCCAGAGCACGCCGGGCTCCGCCTCGCGGATGGCGCGCACCTCGTTCGACGAGAGCGACGTCTCCGGCTTGCCGTCGGCGTCGAAGGCGAGCATCTGACGCGTCTCGGGATCGAACACGCGGAGCCCGGACTCGCGCGTGCCGAGAGCGAGGCGTCCGTCGCGGAGCTCCTCGATGCGCCAGATCTCCGACTGGCCCGGTCCGGCCTTGCCGATCGGGAACTTGCTGAACGAGCGGCTCGCCTTGTCGAACAGCAGCAGCCCTTCGTGCCACGAGCCGACCCACACGCGGCCGCGGCGGTCGACGTGCATGGAGAAGATGTTGTCGTCGGGGAGGTTCGAGTTCCTCGACGTGTAGGGGGTGAAGCTGTTGGAGTGCGGATCGAAGCGCGTGATGCCACCCGCCCACGTGCCGAGCCAGAGCACGCCGCCGGGCTCCGCCGCGACGGCGAGCACCGCATCGACGTTCAGCGCGCTGTTCTTGCTCGTGTAGCGGGTGAAGCGCCCCGACGCGAGATCGAACCGGTTCACGCCGCCGCCGTCGGTGGCGACCCAGACGTTGCCGCTGGAGTCCTGCGCGAAGCCGAGCACCGAGTTGACGCTCAGGCTCGAGGCGTCGCCGGGCACGGAGCGGTAGGTGCGGATCGCGTCGCTGTTGCGCTTGGCGACGTTGACGCCGCCGGCGAAGGTGCCGACCCAGAGCGTCCCCGACCGGTCCTCGAAGAGTCCCCACACGGAGTTGTTGTTCAGCCCCGTCGGATTGTTCGGATCGTAGGTGTTGTGCGCGAACGTCTCGGTGCCGAAGTCGAGGCGATCGAGACCGCCGTTCTCCAGCGCGACCCACAGTCCTTCGCGCCCGTTCCGGATCAGCGTCTGGACCGCATTGAGGTTGAGCGACTTCGGGTTCGCGGGATCGTGCTGGAAGCGAGTGACCCTGCCGGAGAGCGGGTCGATCTTCGCCAGCCCGCTGTGGTACGAGCCGACCCACATCGTGCCGGCGTCGTCCTCGACGACGCCGCGGATGTCGGCATCGTTGGCGTTGCCGCCGAGATAGGCGCGCGCCGCGCCGGTGGCGGGATCGAGATCGAGGACGCCCATCTCCTTCGTGCCGATCCAGATATGGCCACGGCGGTCTTCGGTGAGACCCGAGACGTTCTTGCCGGTGAGCCCGAGCGAGGCGCTCCGCGCGTAGCGCGTGGACTGCCCCGTCTTGCGGTCGAACTGATAGAGGCCGTCGTCGGTGCCGACCCAGCTCTGTCCCGATTTCCCATGGAGGAAGCTGAGGACGTGGCGACCTTCGGCTCCCTCTCCCACCCGGTACGTGACCCAGCGGTCGTGCGCGCGATCGTAGCGGCTCAATCCCTTGCGCGTGCCGATCCAGAGGACGCTGTCGCGATCCTCACGGGCGAACTCGATGTAGTTGTCGGGGATCGTCGTGCTGTCGCCGCGAACGTTGCGGTAGTTCGTGATCGAGTAGCCGTCGTAGCGGTCCAGCCCTCGGCGCGTGCCGAACCACATGAAGCCACGCGAATCCTGGTAGACGGCGGCTACCCAGGGACCGGACAGCCCGTCGTCAGCCGTGAGCTTGGTGAACTGGAGGCGCTGTGCTTCCCCGTTGGCGGGGAGACCGATCGTGCACGCGATCGCGACCGCAACGGCCGCGCGACGAAGCACGCGAGCCTGCTCGGTAGGCCTTGCAGGTGCCGACATGGCGCTGGGAGGCTGACGAAAGAGCGCGGGGGACCTGGCCGGCAACGATGCCGACGGGGTCCCCGGGGAGGAGGGTGCCGCTTTTGTAGGAGCCTCTTCCAAAAGCGAGCACACCTATAACGATCGAGATGGGTGGAGGGTACGGAGGGGGTGAGTTGGTGGTTGGGGGGTGGGGGGGGTGGGTGAAAGCGAACGGCCTCGGGACGCGTCTGCGTCCCGAGGCCGTTTCATCCAACCAACCAGCGATCCAACTCACCAACTCACTGCTTCACTGGCATGCCTGATCCAGCTTCGTCAGGTCCATCGTGCACGTCAGGTTGCCGCCGGGGCCGGTCCGGGAGACGTTGACCTTGCTCGTGCCGCTGAAGGTCATCGTGATCCGGGTCGTGCCGATGGACGCGGTGCCGACGGTACCCGAGCTCTCGACGACGATCGTGCCCGACGTCGGCCAGACCTGCGTGGTGGCCGCGGTCTTGGTGGGGAGCACGAGGTTGGTGATGGCGGTCGTCAGCGTGGCGTCGAGGGCGGAGGTGCCGAAGATGTCGGCGATCTGGCCCTTGAGCTTCGTCGTGGAGCCGCCGTTGAGGGTGTGCGGTCCCGAGACCAGACCGCTCAGGGTCAGCTCCTGCGTGGCGTTCACGTCGAGGGTGGTGCCCCCCTCGCTGAGGGTGCCGGTCGTGGTCGAGTTCGAGCGGACGGCGTTGGTGGTCGCCCTGTCGAACGCCGACTGCGGTGCCCCCGAGCCGGACAGCAGCGTGAAGCTCTGGTTGATCGTCAGACCGTTCGCCGAGAACGGGGTGCAGACGAAGCTCTGCGATCCGCCGGCATAGGCGCAGCGGGAGAGCGCGAGCATCGGCGCCGAGGCACCGGCGTCGAAGAATGCAGTGTTCGCCGCCGAGATGGCCGGGATGGAGAACTCGGACAGCGCCTGATCGAGCGTGGCGGGCTGGTCGTTCGACGGACCGGTCGACGAATCGGAACCGCACGCGCTGACCAGGACGGCCAGAGCGAGGGCGCAAACACTCGCGGGGGAACGGGGAAACATCTGATGCCTCGGCTACAGGGGGACCTCCAGTATAGCTCGCTGCGCAGTGGAGCGCAGTGCCTGGAGGCACAAGCAGGACGATCGGTGGACTTGCCCGTAATCGATTGTGGGGAATCGATTTACGATCGACGTGGCGGACTCGTGCTTTCCAGGGCACCCGCGGATGAACTGATCGAGCGCATCACGCGCGTCTCTCAGTTGAACAGCGTCATCGTCAGTACAGGACCGACCCACTGAAACCGCACTTCGTTACGCACGAGCTGGCAGACGGGGCGACCGTCCAGGCGCGCGGGCTGGTAGCGCATCGCGGGGACATGAGCCCGGAGCGCGGCGAGGTACTCGGGATGCGTGGACGCGATCGGGCGCCACGAGTCGGAGCGCACCCGGCCGGTGACGTCGACGATGTATTGGGCCACGGCTGCGCCCGCCTTGCCCGCCTCACTCTTCGACATGGTGTATCGGAACTCGGCGTCCGGCTTCGCCGCGGCGGCGCTTCGCCAGCCGGCGCCCTCGCCCTGGAGGAGCTTCGCCACGTCGGGAAAGTCGGGGCCGGCGGACTCGCCGAACGACAGCGGATAGACGCGCTCGCGCATGTCGCCGTCGCGCAGCGTGTCGACCGGGCCCTCGAGCCGCTGCCACCCGAAGATCTCGAAGCCGACACGATACGCCCCCGCCGCCGGCGCGACGAGCACGAACGTCCCCGCGGAGTCGGTGACCGCGTGCGCCACCGCGCGCTCCTCGGCGTCGAGCAGCACGACGTGCAGGCATCCCAACGGCGTCCCGAGCCGCGCGTCGCGCGCGATGCCGCTCTCGGCGGGAGGCTGTGCGTTGGCAGAGCTCCATGCCCAAACGGAGACTGCGAGGGCGAGAAGGGGACGAGGAAGCGACAAGAGTGAGTTGGTTGGTTGGTGAGGGGTGGGATGAGCTAACGAACTCACACTTTCCCCGATTCTCCGCCCTCCAAACGCAATCGCGCCAGCTCCCTCGACTCCCCCGTGTCGCGCGTCAGGTGCGCTTCGATCGAGTCGATCGTCACCGGCTCGTCGAATCGCTCGGAGAGCAGGTTGACGAGGGGCTCCAGCGGCAGCTCGCGGTAGAGGTTGAGCGTCACGTGCGGGGTGAAGTAGAAGCGCGGGCCGGCCGAGCGAAAGCCCGCCGTCTTGATGCGCTCGTGCAGGGTGCGGAGCGGTCCGTGCGGGTCGAGCGGGAGGACGACGATCTGCGTGCGCATGAACTGGGTCGGCTGGCCGAAGCGGAGGGTGATCGGCGCGGTGTCCGCGGCGATGGGGCCGAGCCGCTCGAGGAGCTCCTCGCGCGTCGTGTCGGCGAGGATCGGCCCCATCCCCGAGGAGCCGACGAGCGTGACGTGCGGCGCCTGACCGAGCGCGGCGAGCCGCGGATCATACTGGCGCTGGAGGGCGGAGATGCGGGCGCCGACGTCGCCCCCGATCGGCGCGAAGACGAAGATGCCGCTCTTCGCGCGTGTCACACGCGTGCGCGGCGCACGATGCGGCGGATCAGCGGCTCGGCGGGCGCGCGGTGAGCCAGGCCGGGGCCGGCATGATCGACCAGCGAACGGTGTGGCCGCCGTTGTCCGTGGGAATCAGTGAGCCGGAGAGCAGCCACTTGTCGAGCCGGTTGCCTGGGTGCGTGTGGTGATAACGTACGACCTTGAGTCCGGCAAAGGTACCGATCCCCGCCCCGATGAGGACGTCGCTGGCCCAGTGGCGGTTGTTGTACATCCGTGAGACACCGGTGAGGGCCGCACCGGTGTACAGGATGGGCCCGATGATCCACCGCGTCTCCGGCCACCAGCGCGAGGTCTCGCTCGACACGGCCGCGGCGGCGGCGAAGGCCGACGTGGAGTGGCCCGACGGGAACGACCGGTACTTGTCGGGCCCCCCGAAGCCGCGAAACAACCCGTAGCTGTTCGAGTTGCGTGGCTGCACGTACGGCCGCTGCCGGCCGGCCGTCCCCTTGATGACCACGGCGACAAGCTCGCCGACGATGAGCGCCTCGGTGCCGTGCCAGCCCAGGTCCGCGAGCCGTTCGTTCCCGGACAGTCGGCCCGCGAGGTACATCGTGCCGCCGATGACGTACGATCCCGGCGTGGCGACCGTGCGCACGAAGGTGGCCGTCCCCTGGAGCTTCCGGTTCGCCTGGGTCGACGAGTCCTGGAGCCGCGCGGCCATCCGGTCGTCGAACGGCCGAGCGATCATCGTCACCGCGGCGACGCTGCCGGCGAGCACGAGGTCGCGATAGGTGAAGAGCGCGCGCGGGTTGCCGATCGTGTCGGCCTGGGCGTGCGCCGTCTCGCACGCGAGCGAGAGGGTGAGGAGGCCAGCGAGGGCGAGCTTTTTCATCGTGGCCCTCCATCGACCGGATTCGTCGTCCACGGCATGCTCTTCAACTCCCTGTAGTTCGCGATCTTCTTTCCCGTCGTCACGCTGCCGTACTTCGCGCTGCCGCACCGGTGGCGCGGGACGATACTGCTGCTCGCGAGCTGCCCGTTCTACCTGGCGTTCGTGCCGGCGCACATCGGCAGCCCTCTCCCTCACGATCCTGATCGAGGTCGAGGCGGCGACGGGCGCGCGGCGCAGCCAGCGTCGGCGCCGCGCGGCTACACCGGGCTGCCTCTGATCACGCTGGTTCCGCGACTACGTCGACATCCCGCTCGGCGGCAACCGCGTGGCGCAACCCCGCCGGTACGCCAACCCGTTGGTGACTTTTCCTGGCGAGCGGACTGTGGCATGGCGCGCGGTGGACGTTTCGTGGTGTGGGGAGCGTTGCATGGGGCGTACCTCGTGGCGGCCCTCCTCACGGCGCGCGCGCGCGGGCGGCGTTCGCGCGGCGGTGGGTCGAGCGTCGAACCGCGATGCGCCGCGCACGATGCGCCAGCGATGGCGAGCCGAGCACCGCGACGGTCTTGCGGGATGGGGAAGGCGGGCGTCGATTAGCGGGACGCGGGGGGAGACGGCAACGGGCACGTGGCACCGGTCGACGCGATTATTCGCGTCGACGAGAGCCCCCCGATCACTTCCAACCCTCACGAGTGGGGGATCTCATGACCCGGTCAGCTTCCTGCGTGCTCGCGGGAATCGTCCTCCTGACGCTATCGGCGTGCGACGGCCGGACCGACACCATCAGCGTCACCGCACCTGCGGCGTCCCGTGCGCCGAGTGACGTCCGCTCCGACGGCGGCCCGCCCGCCGGTGTGGTGTTCCACAGCCGCCGAAGCGGCGCCGCGAAGATCTTCGCGATGAACCCGGACGGCAGCGACGTTCGCCAGCTCACCGTCGGCCCGGGCAACGACCTCTGGCCCGACCTGTCGCGCAACGGAAAGCGGCTCGCGTTCGCGTCGGATCGGTCGGGCAACAACGAGATCTACGTGCTCGATCTGCAGACCGGGTCGCTCGTGAACGTGAGCCGGAGCAGCGCGGACGACAGCTGGCCGCGGTGGTCGCCCAACGGCCACGAGCTGCTCTTCCACAGCAACCGCGCGGGCAGCTACGATCTCTACGTCGTGAACGTCGACGACGCCTCGCTGCGACAGGTGACCAACGCGCCGGCCCTCGATCAGTGGGCGGACTGGTCGCCCAACGGCAAGCAGATCGCGTTCCGGCGCGGGATGGACATCTACGTCGCCGACGCGGACGGTCTCGAGCAGAACGTTCGGCAGCTCACCTTCTCGCCGAGCGTGCTCGATCAGATGCCCGTCTGGTCGCCCGACGGGAAGCAGCTCGCCTACATGAGCTTCGCCGCCGGCTACTGCAGCATCTTCCTGATGGACACGGACGGCAGCAACGCGGTGAACCTGACGCCGAAGGACCCGGCTGATCCGTCGTCCGCCTGGTGCAGCCGCGCACCGGCGTGGTCGCGCAACGGCCAGCGTCTCTACTTCATGTCGATGCGCCCGAGCACCTCCGGCGACGTGGAGCTGTTCTCGATGGCTCCCGACGGCAGCGCGCTCGTGCGGCTGACCTACTCGAGTGGCGAGGACGGAGGGCCGAGGATGCGCTGAGCGGAGCGCGGGCGACCGAGTGGTGGGGCGCGTGAGCAGCGTCAGCGCCCCACGACTTTGCTCCGCATCGTGATCTCCTTCGAGCGCTCGAGATCGGCCAGGAACATCGCCTCGGCCTGCGCGCCCAGCCTCGGATCCTCGATCACCGCGTCGAGCTCGTAGTTGATGGCCACGCCGAGCGGGTTGAAGTCCGTCGAGCCGACGCGCACCCAGCGGCCGTCGACGACGCTGGTCTTGGCGTGCATCATCGCGCCCCGGTATTCCCAGATGCGCACGCCGTTGGTGAGCAGGCGGCGGTAGTAGCGGCGCGTGAGCAGCGTGACCCAGGGGTGGTCGTTGCGCTGCGGCACGAGGATGCGGACGTCGACGCCGTCGCGCGCGGCGCCGAGCAGCGCCTCGACCTCCGCCCAGTTGGGGACGAAGTACGCGTTGGCGATCCAGATCGAGCGCTCCGCGGAGATGGACTGGATCTGGAGCGCGCGCGCGATGCGCATCCGCAGTGGCTCCCCTTCCACGATGCCGACGAGCGCCGGCTCGGCGGTGGCGGGGTCGAGGTGTGCGCCCCGTGCGATGCGGCGCGTGAGCCGGTGCGAGCCGCGGCGCTCCTGCTTCAGGGCGCGCTGCCACATCGTCTCGAACGCCGCCTGCATGTCGCGCGCGGCGGGGCCTTCGATGCGTACGGCGGTGTCGCGCCAGTGTCCGCGATGTCGCGCCGTCTTGCCCATCCATTCGTCGCCGATGCCGACGCCTCCCGTGATCCCGACGGTGCCGTCGACGACGAGGAGCTTGCGGTGGTCGCGTGGCACGAGACCGAACCAGGCGCGCAGCCCCGGCGTGTTGAACACCCGCAGATCCACGCCCGCCTTTCGCAGATTGCTGACGAAGCTCCCGCGGATGCCACGCATGCCGATCCAGTCGGTGAGCACCCGCACCGACACGCCGCGCGAGATCGCGTCGACGAGCGCGGTCGCGAAGCGCTGCCCCGTCTCGTCGGACCGGAAGATGTAGCTCTCGAGGTCGACCGTCTGTCGCGCCGCGGCGATCGCGGCGATCATGACCTCGTAGGTGCGCGGTCCGTCGTGGAGCAGCTCCACCGAGTTGCCGCTGGAGACGTCGGCCGCGGCGATGCGCCAGAGCCCGCGCGCGAACGCGGGACCCGGTGAGGGGTGCATCGCAGCGGTGGGCAGCGCGTCGTCGGACGCGGCGACGTCGGCGCGCGGGTCTTCGTCGCGCACGACGGCGTGCGCGCCGGCGTGGCGGGGCGTCGGTTGAGTCTTGCGGCGAGACACGCGGGAAACGTTACGTGCGGGACGCTCGCTGCGCAGCTATGTAGTCGTGCGTGTGGGCCTCGAGCTGCGAGAGGTCGAACGGCTTCTGCAGGACCGGGCGCCCCAGCGTCTGCCAGACGCGCTGGCCCTGGCCGGCCGGCTCCACCAGCTCGCCGGTCACGAAGGTCACGCGGCTGGCGAGGTTGCCGCGCACGTCCTCGATCCAGCTCATCAGCTCGAATCCGCTCTCCGTGCCCAGCCAGACGTCGATGAAGATCGCGTCGGGGCTGTGGTGGAGGAGCACGCGCTTCGCCTCGTCCACCGTGCGGGCGACGTGGACGACGTGCCCGCGGCGCTCGAACCACCGGGCTACGGCCCGGCCGATGGTCTCTTCATCGTCCACGTACAACACCACTGGCATGGAGGTTCTTCCGATCGTGGGCCGGGTTCGACGATCGTGGGACGCTGGCGACGATCCCGAGGTGGGATGCCCCCCCGATGCATAGTTCGTGCTCCACAGCCAGGAGGGTTGGCCACCGGAGACGGACGGGTGATACTAGGGCATGCTCAACATCGATCTGAAGGGCCGCCGCGCGCTCGTCGCCGGCGTGGCGGACGACGGCGGGTTCGGCTTCGCGATCGCGAAGGCGCTGGCCGAAGCCGGAGCGAGCGTGTGCGTCGGGACGTGGCCACCCGCGCTCAACATCTTCCTCAACCTGCTCGAGCGCGGAAAGATGGACGAGTCGCGCCGGTTGTCGGACGGAACGCTGCTCACGTTCGAGAAGATCTATCCGCTCGACGCGGTGTTCGACACCTACGACGCGATGCCGGAGGATCTGCGGGCGAGCAAGCGCTACAAGGACGTCGGTGACTGCTCGATCGACGGCCTGGCGCAGAAGCTCGTCGCGGACTTCGGCGAGCGGCCGCTCGACATCCTCGTGCACTCGCTGGCGAACGGCCCCGAGGTGAAGAAGCCGCTGCTCGAGACGTCGCGGAACGGCTATCTCGGCGCGGTGAGCGCGAGCGCGTATTCGCTCGTGAGCATGATCGCGCGACTCGGCCCGCTGCTGCGCGAGGGCGGCGCGGTGGCGTCGCTGACGTACATGGCGAGCGAGCGCGCGATCCCCGGCTACGGCGGCGGGATGTCGAGCGCGAAGGCGGCGCTCGAGAGCGACACGCGCACGCTCGCGTTCGAGGCGGGGCGCAAGTGGAAGATCCGCGTGAACACGGTGTCGGCGGGTCCCTTCGCGTCGCGCGCCGCGAGCGCGATCGGCATCATCGAGCGGATGGTGCAGTACGTCGGCGAGAACGCCCCGCTCACCGAGCATCTCACGGCCGACGAAGTCGGCGCGGCGACGGCGTTCCTCTGCTCACCTCTGGCCAGCGGCATCACGGGGACGACGCTGTACGTGGACAAGGGGTACCACGCGATGGGGATGGCGGTGCAGGACGCCTGATCTGGCGCGCGGAGCCTGAACACCTTACGGCGCGCGTCGATACTCCGACCGTGACAGCATCGTCCAGCTCCCGCCGCGATCGGTCGACAGCCGGCTCGTGATCGTGAAGTGGTCGCGGTCCGCGATGCGGACGACATGGTCGACGATGACGCTGTCCGGTCGCGGTGCCAGGGTGAGGCTGAGTTGACGCAGCGTCAGCTCGGCACCGACTCGGCGCCCCTGATAGATCCCGAACCGGCCATGCTGTGAGTGCACGAGCGTGCGCTGGATCGTGCTGTCCGCTCCGTTCGTCCCCCAGTACACGATCGATTCGTACGGCGGTGTGCCCGACCGACCTCGCACGCGCTCCTGAAGGACACAATCCTGTAAGTCAGGAGAGATCGTCGACTCGGCGACCAGTGAATCGGGACGCGGTCGGTCCAGATTGCCGAGCATGAGGACGTCCCACTTGCCCACGAGCTCGGGCAGAGCCGTGGTCGCCGCGACGGGGCACGACGCTCGCGCGGCCGGCGCACTCGCGAGCAGGATCAGCAGCGCTTCGGCGATCATCGATCACTCCCGGTGATTCGGGGGGCGCACCTCGGTAGACGACAACGGCGACGCTGCATGTTGCGGCCGGTGCGCACGCGATTCCATGACATCCTTGCGCGCTTCAGGCCCGCCGGCACGGATCGCCTCGCGCTAGTCACGCAGACGCTTCTCGTAGCGCCACACCTCGAGCTGCATCGTGCCGTCGGGAATCTGCACGTGCTCGACGACGTTTCCGGCGCGCTGCCAGCCGCACTTCTCGTAGAATCGCGCTGCCCGCTCGTTGCCGATCGCGCAGGCGAGCCAGCCGATCTCGACGCCGGCGTCGCGAAGGAGAGCTTCCGCGTCGGCGACGAGTGCCGCGGCCGCACCGGTGCCACGCGCCTCCGCGGAGACGTAGAGCTGGTGGAGCTCGTGGTCCCGAACGATGCAGAATCCGGTGGGCTCACCCGGAGCGCCGACGGCGCGCACCGTCGGCAGCATCGCACGGAGCCGCTGCCGGAAGCTCTCGTAGGTCCGATGCCGGCCGAGCTCCGCCGGCAGGATCGCTTCGTGCGCTTCGCGCCAGCCGTCGTGCCAGATCCTGGCCAGGCGGTCGATCTCGTCTTCGGTCGCGCTCCTCACGTCCATCTCGCCGCTACCGTGCCGCGGCTCCTGGCGTCGCGGATGTGCCGAGCGCTCGATCGATCTGCGGCAACACCTCGCCGTACATCACGAGGAGCTTGGGCTCCATGAAGGTGACGTCGCCGAAGAACGCCTCGGCCGCCTCGGCGAACGCGTCGAAGTTCTCGCTTCGTGGGAGCAGGTACATCGCCTGCGTCATGCCCCGCGTCAGGTCGGCGTACGACTGCTGCGCGCTGTAGATCCGCGACAGCGAGTAGGCGACGTCCCGGTCGAGGTAGGACAGCGATTGGGTCGCCAGCGCGAGGTCCCACGCCGTGTGGTCGAACGTGACCCACTGGAGCCCGTGGATCGGCACGTCGGCCACGTTGCGCGACTTGTGGTCCTTGCCCAGGTAGGCGCGCAGGCTGGCGAGCGTGGCGACGTGATAGTCGCGCACCGCGCCGACGGCCTGCCGGTTGGCGACGATCTCGGCGCGGAAGCG
>Ga0068859_100005357_pt1 | contig 13054 bp, 10 predicted proteins | sample KBSSwiS22_FD_66585 | JGI IMG/M metagenome (GOLD analysis project Ga0068859, IMG submission 66585) | Switchgrass rhizosphere microbial communities from Kellogg Biological Station, Michigan, USA - KBS Switchgrass S2-2 | ecosystem: Host-associated > Plants > Roots > Rhizosphere > Soil ... | reverse complement strand
GTGCCAGGCCGGTCGGGATCGCCACATAGTGCACTCGACTATCAACCGGCGCGGCAGCAAGGATAGCCAACTCAAGTAGACCGGTGCTCGCCGAGGAGGTGTCTGCGAGGCGCCAGAAGTGGTCATTGGCGCCACGCCGGAAAATCGACGTTCGCGGCGTCGTGAACGCCGGCTTGCGACTATGGGACCGTCCGAGGCGCCCCGACCATGGCTGCGGTCTGCGAATGGGGTTTCTTCGCCGCGCATGTGCTAGGCTCCCGCTTCCGCCGCTACTCGCGGCTCATGCACCGAAAGATCAGAATGAGAACCTTCCCCTCGACGCCACCCGCTCCCGAGCGTCGCGGCACGAATGATCCTCGCTCTACCTCAGCACTGGCTCAGCCCAGCCGTAAGGCCGTTCTGAACGATCGCCGCAGCACCCGCTGAACTGCAGGCCGCCTGCTGCAAAGAGCCATTTGGCGTCCGCGCAGCGGCGGCCCGCCGCCGCTTCAACGACGCCACCTCATCAAGGCCCCAGGCCGAACTTCCACGCTAGGCGTCGCACATGTCCAGCAGACCCGCCCTTCGCCGCCTGATCGACCTGCCCGGTGTCGCCGACCTGGAGTTCAAGGCGGTGATGAAGCGGGAGTTCGCGGAACCCGAGGCCCGGACGGAGTTTCCCGAACTGGACGACTGCTCGCGAGCGCTTTTCGGCATCACCGCCGACGAGGCGGAGGCGGTTGCGCGGCCGGCGGGCTGGGATGGGATCGAGAGCCAGCCCATCCAAAAGCAGGTGTTCGCCTTCGAGGACGCCGGCTGGGACGTGACCGACGACAAGCGCCGGCCCATGAGGATCCTTGGACACTTCAACCAACAGCTTTGGCTCGCCCTGCGCGGCGTGGCTGGTGAGCTCCCCTTCCAGCCGGACGACGATGCGCCCGAACGCTGGGTGTCCAAGCTGGCGGCTGAGGCTGCGCGTTTCAGGAAACGCTGAGCCGCGGCCGCGGAATCTGGCAAGAAGCGTGGAGGCGCGGCGCGGAGGCGCCGCTCGACCAGACGCGAGATCGTCATGAAACGGCCGCCTACCCGGCTTTCCGACCTCAAGGGCGGCTCGCCCGCCAACGCCAAGACCTATGCCGCGCCAACCCCAAGGGTCTCGCGCCAGAAAAAGGCCAAGGTCCTAACCGACGCCGAGCGGGCCGCCTTCATCGCCACCCGCCCGGACCTCAAGCCCAAGACCTAGCCGCCGAAGGGTCGAATGTCCGCCCCTCCCGACGCTCAGAGCGTCCGGCTGCGGGATGATGTCGTGACCACCGAAACCGTCGAGGATGCGCCAGGAGCGGACCTTCGCTTGGCGGCAGCAATCGGACCCTTGCCGGTGAAGCTCAGAACCGCTTCGGCGGATCTCGATCGTAGTCGAATTCCACAGCCACCGTGCGTCCAGAGGCACCCTCAACACGGTGACGGCGCAGGATGTGCTTCGAACGAAACGCCGCATCCATGAGGTCCCGCTCGGACATGGCCAAGTCCGCCATTAGTTCCGGAATCGTAGCTGGATTGCCGTGTGGGTAGCGGGCGTCGCGCAGGTGCCGCTCTAATCGAACGCGACGCTGGCGGCGCTCCCACTGAAACTGTAGCCACGCGCCGCCGGCCACCAAGGCGGTTAGGACGGTTGCGACGTCGCCGACAATTTCGAGGATCATAATCTCGCTAGACTGACCGATTCAGTGGCGATGCGCACCCAATGCGCCAACAGCGGACTCGGGTACCGGTCCAGAATCCGGACCTTCGCGAAGCTTCGCGCTGCCAGGCTTCGGCGCATGATTGAAAAGGTTGATCGCCGGTCGGCTGTTGATGCCGATATGGAGGGCCGCTCCTGACCGAGTCCCACCTTCCGCGGCTATTCGCGATGTCCGCTTCACGATTGAGCTCGAGCCGGCTGACTCAGGTCCAAGCCGCGCCAGAAGCGCGAGTGGGAGTGCTCCGGATTCGGACCTTCACGCGGTTGGGCGGCCGGGGTGACTGCCCAATCACCTTGATTTATCACGAGAGTTCTAACGATCCCATCAGCGCTTACCAGCCGGTCCCAAGGGCGCGTAGGGATCGGTTAGGCGCTAGCAGCCGCCATAACCGCATCAAGTTCCTCCGGCCTGAGGATCGCACGCCGAATAGACCTATAGTCGTCCCGCGGCACTTCAATGGACTCCTCGTCCGCCTCGAAAAGCGTGAGTGGCGCTTTACTTGTATTGATAAGTTCGACATAGCACCCGTAGTCAATCTTATACACGTCATAACGAACGCCCGGCTCGTCCCGTGACGAGACGCTGCGCTTAAGGACGTGTAAAAGACGAGCGTCAAATAGCTTTTCAATTAACTCGTGGCGGCTATTGCTGGGAAATAGGAACGCCCGCGCACGACGATTTCCGATTATCTCGTCAATAATAAAGTTTAGCGCCTTAGAAAGCTCCGGAGAATTTTTTATAACTGCGGATTTGTCTTGCTGATACCATTCAAGAGCCGAAGCGCGGACGTGGTTTATTGACACCTTCTCCCCGAATGCCTTTGTGGCTATAGCAGCCGCTAGGTTTATCGCGTCGCGAGGGACGCCTTCTACGGCTCGCACAAATTCCTCGAACGCAGGGGTTTGGGTGAAGACAATCTGGACAAGGTCGTCGCCCGACTGAACCTCAGGCAATGCGCCTTCCGTGCTGGCATAATGCTTGTAAAGTAATGTCTTAAAAAAGTCGGTTGCCTTACCCTGATTGTTATCGAAGACCAGATAGTGATCCAGGTTTAAATCTGCGGACATATCAGCACCTAGCTCAACGCCGATATATTCTCCGCGATCTTTTAATATCGTGAACTCGGTCCGATGCTCTATAGCAGCGATCTTTACGGTGATCTCTGGAATCGGTAAAATTGTCCGCCTCATTAAATCGGCGAGATAAGGTTGCAGGAGAATAGGAATTTCACTCCACTCGTCAACTAGCAACCATATGCGATTCAAGCCCAAGATCTGGATAAGGCCGCGCAATGAAGCCGATATATTCCCAAAGTCCAGGTGAATGCTCTCCACCCCAGCCGCCTTTCGGCTTTCTTTTCTCGAACTGGAGTCCTTATTCCCAAGCGAAAGTTTGAGTTGTGGGTCTTTTGAAAGCGCGGCGTCCGCGTTCAAACTGCGCTCGGAGCCGTCCTCCGTAGCGGAGGCTTCCTCAACCGTACCCGTTATGCGGACGCTCGTTATGGAAGCCCGCAAATCCTCTATCCGATCAGTGACCTGATCCGGATGAAGAACATCATCGATCCTCATAATCGCGATATTGGTAAGCTCATCAAAAAGCGCGTTTAGAACGTCGATAATAAGTGCCGACGATCGCTCCGCTAATGGGCGACTAGCGTCTGAATAAATTGATCCGTTTGACCCAACGTTTCGAAGATCGATGTAGACACTAGCCGAGTTGCCCTTCTCGACTTGCTCAGCATGATATTTCAACGCGTGCGTCTTGCCCGTTCCGCGTCTACCGTAAATAACTTGGTTATTTTCCGTGGAGAGTAGGTCGTAGAGCGGTTCTGAGTCTACGAATGTGGCGACTAACTGATCGTCGTTCGAGCGTTCCGCGCGCTTGTTGAAACGCATCAGCGCCCTGTGAACAGCGACTATCCGTTTTTTGTCGTTCGATTCGGACATGCCCGCCTCCTTGCGTCGGAGTCTAGCCCGCTATCGGCGCTCGCTCCAGCGCTCCGAAAACGACCGGTTTCGATACGCGCCCAGCGGGAAGCTGCGATTTGCGGGCTGGAGCACGGATGCGAATGCGAGCCTCGTTTTCGGTGCGCTGCGGCAACGTTAGCTGTGGGTCAAGAAGCGGACCTGCGCAAAGTCCGACAGGAGCCATTTCGAGACGCTACGCTCTGGTACGGGCGCGCCACCGCCGACCCGACCTGCGCCTCCCCCCTCCCCCTACAACCGCACTCCCCGCAACCGCAGCGCATTCGCCACCACGCTGACGCTCGACAGCGCCATGGCCCCAGCCGCGATCACCGGCGACAGCAGCCAGCCCGTCAGCGGATAGAGCACGCCGGCGGCGATCGGCACGCCGGCGGCGTTGTAGACGAAGGCGAAGAACAGGTTCTGGCGGATGTTGCGCATCACCGCGCGGGACAGCCGGCGGGCCTTCACCAGGCCTTGCAGGTCGCCCTTCAGCAGGGTGACGCCGGCGCTTTCGATGGCGACGTCGGCGCCCATGCCCATGGCGACGCCGACCTCGGCGGCGGCGAGCGCCGGGGCGTCGTTCACCCCGTCGCCGGCCATGGCGACCTTGCGGCCTTCGGCGCGGAGCTTCTGCACCAGGGCGGCCTTGTCCTGGGGCAGGACCTCGGCGGCCACCTCGTCGATGCCGAGCCGGCGGGCCACGGCCTCTGCGGTCGTGCGGTTGTCGCCGGTCATCATCACCAGGCGCACGCCCTCGGCCTTGAGCTGGGCGACGGCGGCGGGCGTGGTGGCCTTGACCGGGTCGGCGATGGCGAAGACCGCCTGGGCCTGGCCGTCGACCCCCATGAAGATGGCGCTCGCGCCGTCCGCGCGCAGGCTTTCGGCCTGGGCCTCCAGCGCGCTGATGTCGACGCCCTGCTCGGCCATGAACTTGTCGGAGCCCAGCGCCAGGCGGCGGCCCTCGACCACGCCCAGCACGCCCTTGCCGACGGGGGAGTCGAAGCCCTGGGGCTCGGCCAGCACGAGCTTGCGCTCGGCGGCGGCGCGGACAATGGCGTCGGCCAGCGGATGCTCGCTGCCGCGCTCCAGGCTGGCGGCCAGGCGCAGCGCCTCGTCCTCCGCCAAGCCCCCGGCCAGCCGGATCGCCGCCACCGCGGGGCGCCCCTCGGTCAGGGTGCCGGTCTTATCGACGACCAGGGTGTCGATGGCCTCGAAACGCTCCAGCGCCTCGGCGTTCCTGATCAGCACCCCGGCGTGGGCGCCGCGGCCGACGCCGACCATGATCGAGAGCGGCGTGGCCAGGCCCAGCGCGCAGGGGCAGGCGATGATCAGCACCGAGACGGCCGCCACCAGGCCGAAGGCGAAGCGCGGCTCCGGCCCGGCCATCGCCCAGGCCGCGAACGCCAGCACCGCGACGGCGATCACCGCCGGCACGAACCAGCCTGAGACCTGGTCGGCCATGCGCTGGATGGGGGCTCGGCTGCGCTGCGCCTGGGCCACCATCTGCACGATCTGGGCGAGCAGGGTGTCGGCGCCCACCCGGTCGGCGCGCATGACGAAGGAGCCGGTCCTGTTGATGGCCCCGCCCACCACCTTGTCGCCGGGCGCCTTGGTCGCCGGCATGGACTCGCCCGTGACCAGGGACTCGTCGATGGAGACGCGGCCCTCCAGCAGCTCGCCGTCGGTGGGCACCTTCTCGCCGGGCCGCACCCGCAGCCGGTCGCCGACCTGGATCAGGTCCAGCGCCACCTCCTCGTCGGCGCCGTCGGCCCGCACCCGCCGCGCCGTCTTGGGCGCGAGGTCGAGCAGGGCTCGGATGGCGCCCGAGGTCTGTTCGCGCGCCCTAAGCTCCAGCACCTGGCCCAGCAGCACCAGCACGGTGATGACCGCCGCGGCCTCGAAATAGATCGGGACCGAGCCGTCCATCCTCCGGAACGCCGGGGGGAACACCTGTGGGACCAGGGTGGCGACGACGCTGTAGGCCCAGGCCACGCCCACCCCCATGGCGATGAGGGTGAACATGTTCAGGCTGCGGTTCCGGAGCGAGGCCAGGCCCCGCGCGAAAAACGGCTGGCCGCACCATAGCGCCACGGGCGTGGCGAGGACGAGCTGGACCCAGTTGGACGCCTGGGGCGAGATCCACCTGTGGAGGCCCGCGAGGTGGCCGCCCATCTCCAGGGCGAAGACGGGCGCCGCCAGCGCAAGGCCGATCCAGAACCGCCGCGTCATGTCGGCCAGCTCGGGGTTGGGGCCGCTGTCGGCCGAGGCCAGCTCCGGCTCCAGCGCCATGCCGCAGATCGGGCAGCTTCCCGGGCCGACCTGCCGGACCTGCGGATGCATCGGGCAGGTGTAGATGGCGCCGGCCGGAGCCGGAGCGGCCGGGCGTTCCTTGGCTAGGTATTTCGCCGGCTCGGCGACGAACTTGGCGCGGCAGCCGGCGGAGCAGAAGTGGAAGGCCTGGCCCTCGTGCACGGCGTGGTGCGGCGTGGCGGCCGGATCGACCTTCATCCCGCACACGGGGTCGGTCGCCGTCTTGGCGCCGGCGGGGGCCGCGCCATGGTCATGGCCGCAGCCGGCGTGGTGGTGGTGCGAATGCTCGGGCATGGCGATCTCCGAGCCCAGTTCATATACCCCCGACGGGCATATTGCAATTACCCCCTCGGGGGTATATCCAGCCGACATGGAACGCCAACCAAAGCCAGCGCTGCTGAACCGCCTGAACCGCATCGAGGGCCAGGTGCGCGGCATCGCCCGCATGGTCGAGGACGACCGCTACTGCATCGACGTGCTCACCCAGGTCCAGGCGGTGCGCGCCGCGCTCGCCAAGGTGGAGATCGAGATGCTGCGGGATCACCTGGGCCATTGCATCGAGGGCGCGATCGTCTCGGGCGACCAGGCGGAGCAGCGCCGCAAGGCGGCCGAGCTGATCGAGCTGCTCGAGCGAACGACGCGCTGACCATGTCCCGCCTGGCCGACCTTCCCCGCCGCCGTTTCCTGACCGGCGCGGCTGCGCTCTCCCTCGCCGGCCTGCTGCCGGGATGGGCGCGCAGCGCCGCGGGCGAGGCCAGCCCGCAGGCGCTGTCTGGCGAGCGGATCGACCTCACCATCGGCCACGCTCCGCTGCGGATCGACGGGCGCAAAGGCCACGCCATCGCCATCAACGGCGCGGTGCCAGGCCCGCTGATCCGGCTGAAGCAAGGCCGGAACGTCCGGATCGCGGTCACCAACACTCTGGACGAAGACACCTCGATCCACTGGCACGGCGTGCTCACGCCCTCGCACATGGACGGGGTGCCGGGCCTCAGCTTTCCGGGGATCAAGCCCGGCCAGACCTTCGTCTACGAGTTCCCGGTCATCCAGGCGGGGACCTACTGGTATCACAGCCACTCCGGCGTGCAGGAGCAGATGGGCCATTACGCGCCCATGATCATCGACCCGGCGGGACCGGAGCCGGCGCCCTACGACCGCGAGCACGTGATCGTGCTGTCCGACCACAGCTTCCTGCATCCGCACGAGATCATCGCCCGGCTGAAGCGGCAGGCCGGCTATTTCAACCGGCGCCGCCAGACCCTGGCGGGCCTGCTGGCGGGCAAGGACCAGCCGCTGGGCGAGCGCCTCGAATGGTCGCGGATGCGGATGGACCCGACCGACATCCTCGACGTCACGGGCTCGACCTACGCCTATCTCGTCAACGGCCACGGGCCGCAGTCGAACTGGACCGGCCTGTTCAGCCCCGGCGAGCGGGTGCGCCTGCGGTTCGTCAACGCCGCGGCCATGACCATCTTCAACCTGCGCATCCCGGGCCTGCCGATGACCGTGGTGCAGGCGGACGGTCAGGACATCCGGCCCGTCGAGACCGACGAGTTGCAGATCTCGAACGCCGAGACCTTCGACGTCATCGTCCATCCCACGGCGGACCGCGCCTACGCCATCGTCGCCGAGGCGGCGGACTCCTCGGGCATGGCGCGGGCGACGCTCGCGCCCCGTCCCGGCATGACCGCGCAGGTCCCGCCGCTCCGGCGCCGGCCGTTGCTGACGATGCGGGACATGGGCATGGACATGTCGGGCCACGGCGGCCACGCCATGGACATGTCCATGCGCAACCCGAAGAACGCGCCCGGCCTGAAGCTTGGACCGGGCGTCCAGGCGATCGCCCCCATGCCCGCCGACCGCACCGGCGACCGCGGAACGGGCCTCGCGGATGCGCCGCACCGGGTGCTGGTCTATGCCGACCTGGAGGCGCTGAAGCCCAACCTCGACGCCCAGCCGCCCGCGCGCACGATCGACGTGCACCTGACCGGCAACATGGAGCGCTTCATGTGGTCGTTCGACGGCGCAGCCTATTCGGAGGGCGCGCAGCCCATTACGCTCCGGCGTGACGAGCGGGTGCGGGTCAACCTGATCAACGACACCATGATGAACCATCCGATCCACCTGCACGGCCACTTCGTGGAGCTGGTGAACGGCAAGCCGGCCGACCGCCAGCCGCGCAAGCACACGGTCAACGTCATGCCCGGCGCCAAGCTCGCCTTCGACCTCACCGCCAACGCGCCCGGAGACTGGGCCTTCCACTGCCACATGCTGCTGCACATGCACGCCGGCATGTTCCGGGTGGTGACGGTGCGTCCCCTGGACGGCGAGGCGGCATGAAGGCGACGCTAGGCCTGGTCGCCCTGGCGACGCTGGCGACGGCGTCGGCCGCCTCCGCCCAGGATCCGCACGCCGGGCATGGGGCGCAGGCCGGCGATCCGCATGCGGGCCACGAGGCCCATGCGCCCGCCGCCCCGCAGGAGCCGCCGCCCGGTCCGACAGCCTTCGACGCCGACCGCCACTTCCCCAAGGCGGAGATGGACGCGGCCCGCGCCCGCCTGCGCCACGAGCACGGCCACATGGCCTGGTCGAAGGTGATGATCGACCGGCTGGAGCTGCGGCCGGGCGCAGGTCCCGACATCTACGCGTGGGACGGCTTCGCCAGCTATGGCGGCGACATCGACCGCTTCGTCCTCAAGTCGCGCGGAGAAGGCGCCCGCAAGCTGGAGGCGGCGGAGGTCGAAGCGCTGTGGGGGCGCGCCATCACGCCCTGGTTCAACCTGCAGATGGGCGGCCGACAGGACTTGCAGCACGATGGCCGGACCTATGGGGTGGTCGCCGTCGAGGGGCTGGCCCCCTACGAATTGCACCTGGACGCTGCGCTGTACCTCTCGACACACGGCGACCTTTCGGCCCGCTTCGAGGCTTCGCACGACTACCGCGTGACGCAGCGGCTCATCCTCCAGCCCCGGGCGGAGGCCCACCTGTCAGCCGAAAACGTCCCCTCGCAGGGCGTCGGCGCCGGCCTGTCCCACCTCGAGCTCGGCCTGCGCCTGCGCTACGTACTCACCCCCGACTGGGCGCCCTATCTCGGCGTCGAGCACGAGCGCGCGCTCGGCCGCACCGCCCGCCTCGCCCGCGCGGCCGGCGAGAACCCGCGCGGCACCCGTCTGGTGGTCGGCCTGCGGGCCGGGTTCTGAGGCCGCCGCCCAACCCTCCCCCCGACTAGGAGGGCCATGACCGGGTTAGCCAGCTCAGAACGCCGCGGTTGCAGGGTCAGGCCCGATGCGGCCCTGCGCGTCATCGAGGCCCCCCAGCTTCGCCAGGTCGTCGGCGTCCAAACGGAAGTCGAAGACTGCGATGTTGTCGCGGATCCGCGAGGGCGTGACCGACTTCGGGATGACCACCAGCCCATTGTCCAGGTGCCAGCGGATGATCACCTGGGCGGCGGACTTCCCGTGCTTGGCGGCGACGTCCGTGATGGCGGGATGGCTGAGCAACTGCCCCTGGCCCAAGGGGCTCCAGGATTGGGTCGCGATGCCGTGACGGGCATGGAACTCCCTGAGCGTCCGCTGCTGGAAGCGAGGATGCAGCTCCACCTGGTTCACCGCCGGCGTCACCCCCGTCTCGCCGATGATCCGCTCCAGATGCTCGGGGATGAAGTTCGAGACCCCGATCGAGCCCACACGCCCCTCGGCCTTCAGCCTGGCCAGCGCCCGCCAGCTGTCGACGTAGCGGCCGCGCCGCGGCGACGGCCAATGGATCAGGTAGAGGTCGATGCGGTCGCGGCCCAGCTGTCTCAGGCTCTCGTCGAAAGCCTCGAGCGCCTCGTCGTAGCCCTGGTTCTCGTTCCACAGCTTCGTCGTCACGAACACGCCCGCGCCAGCTTCACCGGACGCCCGCAATCCGTCGCCGACGCCGCTTTCGTTGCGGTAGATCGCGGCCGTGTCGACCAGCCGGTAGCCGGCGGCGACCGCGGCCTGGACAGCGTTGGCGGTTTCGTCCGGCGGCGTCTGCCAGACCCCAAGGCCCAGCTGCGGCATCACCGCGCCGTCGTTCAGCGTCACCGTCGGCTGACCGGTCATGGGCAGGCCTTTTCTGTTGGAGGGGCGTCCGCGGTCGCGGGACGCCCGCCGCTAATAGGATCCGGCCGCGACGCGCGCCAAGCCGGCCGGGAGCATGCAGTTTGCGACGAACGGATGCAATCGACCGCCAGCCGGAATCCAAAAACGCGCCCGAGTAGACCGTAACCTTCGCCTACTGGCGGCGGCGCCCGCTTCAATAACGGACGGGTGGTGCGGGCGGCCGGAGTCGAACCGGCACGGGCTTTTCGGCCCTACGGATTTTAAGTCCGTTGCGTCTACCAGTTTCGCCACGCCCGCATGAGGCTTCGTCGTGCCACAGCCGCGCGGCGGCGGGCTAGCCGAATTCGACCAGCACCTCGTCGGCGGCGACGCTGTCGCCGGCCTTGGCGTTGACGGCCTTCACCACCCCGTCGCGCTCGGCGCGGATGATGTTCTGCATCTTCATGGCCTCGATGATCGCCACCTGCTCGCCGGACCGGACCTCCTGGCCCAGCGCCACGTCCAGGCTGACCACAAGGCCCGGCATGGGCGAGAGCACCATCTTGGAGGTGTCGGCCGCCTGCTTGGGCGGCAGCTTCTCGTGCAGCTCGGCCGAGCGCGGCGTGAGCACCAGCACATGCGCCGTCGCCGCCCTGTGGCGGATGTTGAAGCCCTCGGCGCCCGGCCGGACCTGGACCGCGAAGGCCTTGCCGTCCAGCTCGCCCGACAGCATCGCCTGGCCGGGGCGCCAGTTCACCTTGGTCAGGCGGAGGGTGCGGCCCTCGCCCAGGAACTCGACCTTGAAGGCGTCGCCGCCGTTCGTCGCCCGCGCGGTGCGGCGCTCGCCGTTCTCCACCACCACCCATTCCTCGCGCATCAGCTGAGGTGCGGCGCGGCGGGTGATCACCCGGTGCATGAAGAGCGCGGCCGCCGCCATCACGTCGCGCTGGAAGTCGGTGGGAGCGGTCCCTTTGAAGCCCTCGGGGAACTCGTCCTTGATGTAGTTGGTGGAGAGTTTGCCGGAGCGGAAGCGCTCCTGGTCCATCACCGCGGCCAGGAACGGCACGTTCTGGCCCAGCCCCTCGATGTGGAAGCGCTCCAGCGCCTCGGCCATCGCCTCGATCGCCGCCTCGCGAGTCTTGCCCCAGGTGGAGAGCTTGGAGATCATCGGGTCGTAGAACATCGAGATCTCGTCGCCCTCTCGGACGCCGGCGTCGTTGCGCACCACGCCCTCGCCCAGCGGGCCCTCGGCCGGCGGGCTGTAGCGTACCAGCCGCCCGATGGAGGGCAGGAAGCCGCGGTAGGGGTCCTCGGCGTAGATCCGGCTCTCGATCGCCCAGCCGTTGATCTTCAGGTCCTTCTGGCCGAACGCCATCTTCTCGCCCGCGGCCGAGCGGATCATCTGCTCCACCAGGTCCAGGCCGGTGATCAGCTCGGTGACCGGGTGCTCCACCTGCAGGCGGGTGTTCATCTCCAGGAAGAAGAAGCTGCGGTCCTGGCCGGCCACGAACTCCACCGTGCCGGCGCTGTCGTAGCCCACCGCCTGGGCGAGGGCGACGGCCTGCTCGCCCATGGCCTTGCGGGTCGCCTCGTCCAGCAGGGGGCTCGGCGCCTCCTCGATAACCTTCTGGTTGCGGCGCTGGATCGAGCACTCCCGCTCGAACAGCGAGACCACGTTGCCGTGCTTGTCGCCCAGCACCTGGATCTCGATGTGGCGCGGGCTCTCGATGAACTTCTCGATGAAGATCCGGTCGTCGCCGAAGCTGGCCTTGGCCTCGGCGCGCACCGCCGGGAAGCCCTCCTCCACGTCCTTGCGCGACCAGGCGACCCGGATGCCCTTGCCGCCGCCGCCGGCCGAGGCCTTGATCATCACCGGATAGCCGATCTCCTCGGAGATCTTGATGGCGTGGGCGGTGTCGGCGATCTCGCCCACGTGGCCGGGCACGGTGGAGACGCCGGCCTTGGCCGCCGCCTTCTTCGACTCGATCTTGTCGCCCATGGCCTCGATCGCGCCCGGGTTGGGGCCGATGAAGACGATGCCTTCCTTGGCCAGCCGCTTGGCGAAGCCGGCGTTCTCGGACAGGAAGCCGAAACCCGGGTGGACCGCCTCGGCGCCCGTCTCGCGGCAGGCGGCGACGATCTTGTCGGCGACGAGGTAGCTTTCCGCCGCGGGCGCGCCGCCGATGAAGACGCTCTCGTCGGCCATCTCCACGGCCATGGAGTCGGCGTCCGCCTCCGAATAGACGACGACCGTCTTTATGCCGAGCTTGCGGCAGGTCTTGATGATGCGGACGGCGATCTCGCCGCGGTTGGCGATCAGGATCTTCGAGAACATGCTTTAGGCCCGGGGTCCTTCCCTAGGGATCTTTGCTTGCCGCTCTAGAGCGGGATGTTGTCGTGCTTTTTCCAGGGGTTGGCGAGCTGCTTCCCCTTGAGGTTCTTCAGCGCGCGCACAAGCCGGCGGCGCGTGCCGTGCGGCATGATCACGTCGTCGATGTAGCCGCGCTGGGCGGCGACGAAGGGGTTGGCGAAGCGCGTCTTGTACTCCGCCTCGCGCTTGGCGATGGCGTCGGGATCGCCGATCTCGGAGCGGAAGATGATCTCCACCGCGCCTTTCGAGCCCATCACCGCGATCTCGGCGGTCGGCCAGGCGTAGTTCACGTCGCCGCGTAGGTGCTTGGAGCTCATCACGTCATACGCGCCGCCATAGGCCTTGCGGGTGATCACCGTCAGCTTCGGCACGGTGGCCTCGGCGTAGGCGAACAGCAGCTTGGCGCCGTGGCGGATCAGGCCGCCCAGCTCCTGCCTGGTGCCCGGCATGAAGCCAGGCACGTCGACGAAGGTGACGAGCGGGATTTCGAAGGCGTCGCAGAAGCGCACGAAGCGCGCGGCCTTGCGGCTGGAATCGATGTCGAGCACGCCGGCCAGGACCTGCGGCTGGTTGGCCACCACGCCTACCGGCTGGCCGTCGAGGCGGGCGAAGCCGACGACG
>Ga0068859_100005355_pt1 | contig 13056 bp, 12 predicted proteins | sample KBSSwiS22_FD_66585 | JGI IMG/M metagenome (GOLD analysis project Ga0068859, IMG submission 66585) | Switchgrass rhizosphere microbial communities from Kellogg Biological Station, Michigan, USA - KBS Switchgrass S2-2 | ecosystem: Host-associated > Plants > Roots > Rhizosphere > Soil ... | reverse complement strand
CGGGCGTCAGTCTGCGGCCAGAGGACGTCGGCAAGACGCTCATCCAGTCGTGCTGGGGATGCGGCAAGTACGTCCTCCAGGTGGCCGCGATCTTCATGGTCCTTGGCTTGGTTTTGCTGAGACGGGTGCTGCCCGTCGGCGGCCGCGGCGTCGGTCTCGCGGTGGGCGCGGCTGGCGGGGCGCTTGGCGGACTGGCGCTCCATCTTCTGTGCCCGATCGCCACCACCGGGCACGTGCTGCTGTCGCACGGGGGCGCGATGGTGTTGGCGTCGCTGGCTGGAGCCCTGATCTTTCAAGGCCTGCTCGGGCGGTGAGGCGAGTCCTACCTCGCCCCAACGAACGCGTTACATCGCCGCTGGCGGCATCTGGGCGTCGGCGAGGTCCTTGGTATAGCGAAGGATGGCGGGGGCGGATCCGCCGTCGGTAAAGGTGAGCCGCGTCAGCGACTCGGCCGGAAACGGTAGATCAGGGGAGGCGCCGCCTTCGAGCGCGAGCACCAAGCGCGCGGCGCTCGATCGCTTGTTCAACACCAGGACGACTGTCTTGCCACCGGCGTCGTCGCGGCTCGCGTACACCGAGAACCCCGTCGGGACGCCCGACGGGGCCAACATCTTCCCGGCGAAGCTGGTGGCGATCATCTGGCTCGCATAGTAGGTGGGCCTCGGCGCCCCCGCGTGGATGAACGCCAGCTGCCATCCCGACGCGGTGTCGGCGATGTGCCAGAACGCGCTGGTCCACAGCTTCTCCTCGAGCGCCACGCCCATGACGTCGGCCACCCACAGCCCGGCGTAGAACGTCTGCGGCGAAGCGGGCAGGGTGCTCTTGCCGGGATCGCCGTCGTAGGTGATGTGGGCCTCGGTCAGGGCGAGCGGCGTGGCGGTCAACCCGTGCTTGTCGAGGTTGGACCGCAGGGAGCGCACGACCTGTCGGAAGTTGGTCGCGTCGCCGAAGGCGGCCGCCACCGTCGCCTTCTCGGGCGCGAATGGGTAGCGGTGCACCGAGACGATGTCGACCACGTCCCCGCATTTGTCCAGGAAGGGCGTGAGCCAGTCGTTGCCCGAGACGTACTTCCACGACAGCTCGGGTCCCAGGATCTCGATCGAAGGATCGACGGCTTTCATCGCCGTGACATAGCTGCGAAAGGTCGCGCAGTAATCGGCGGCGCTGTACGACGAACCCTGTAACCCCTGCATGGTGTAGAGGTCCGGCTCGTTCCCGATCGACCAGTACTTGACGCCGTAGCCCATGTCGACGTTCGCGTGAGTCACCATGGCGGCGGCGTCGGCCGCGCCGGCGGGCTGGCCGGCGGCGTTCTTCACGAGCGGTACCTGGAGAACCGGCTCGGCGCCGGCCGCCTTGCAATACGCCACGAAGTCGTCGAGCTCGGCTGTCGAGAAAAGGTTGGGCGTTTGCAGCTCGTTGTTCGCGCCCCCCGCCCGGATCAGACGGACGCCCGCCGCCTTCACCTGCTGGTCCGTGCCGGCGATCGCGTCGCCCCATTCGGGCTCCCAGTTCCAGTAGTTCTGTCCGAACGCCAGGGCCGGCACGTCGTGGGTCCCGGCGCGGGGCACGGTCACGGTCGCCGCCAGCGCTGGCGGGCCGTCGGACGCTCCGGCGTCCGATGCCTCGGTGGTCCCTCCCGTTCCCGACTGGCCGGGGAGCGGCGCCGGATCCTTGGCGCACGCGCCGCCAAGCCCGAGGAGCCCCCCAATGGCCGCGGTGGTCAGGAGCCCGGACAGGGAGATCGGACCGCCCGATCGGGGGGCAGGGGGGCGGCGATCGCGACGGCGCAGCAGCTCGTGCGCCTCGTGGTGAAGCGGGGTCATGCCCAGGGGGAGTCGTCGCAACTCCGCGACGGCTCAGGAAATCGTCGCGCGTCGTGAATCGGGTGGATACCCGAGCTCCGGACGGACGCCTGGGGCGAGCCGAAGGATGGCGGGGCCAGCGTGGTCACCACTCACCGGCCAGGCGCGTGGGCGGAGAGCGACGCCCCTCCCATCGCGGTGCGGATGCTTCCCCGATCATGGCCAGCAGGCGCTGCACCCGTTCCTGGGTCGCGGGGTGGGTGGAGAACCAGCGCGACACGGTTGCCATGGCCCCGAACGGGTTGACGATGAACAGGCTGGCCGTCGCGGGCGTCGCCGCCGCGGGGGCGACGGACGCCGTGCGGTCCAGCTTCACCAGCGCGCTGGCCAGCGCCTCGGGATCGCCCGAAAGGCGGGCGCCCGTCTCGTCGGCCAGGTACTCGCGCGAGCGCGAGATGCCCATCTGGATGACCGTCGCCGCCAGCGGCGCCACCAGCGCCAACAGCAATCCACCGCCGCCGCTCCCTTCGGACTCGTCGTCCCTGTTCGTTCCAAACAGGCTGCCGAAGCTGATGGCCTGCGCCACGTAGGTGACCAGCGCCGCCGCGGCCGCCGCGATGGTGCTGACCAGGATGTCGCGGTTCTTGATGTGCGCCAGCTCGTGCGCCAGGACGCCGCGCAGCTCGCGCGGGTTCAGGATCCGCACGATGCCCTCGGTGACCGCCACCACGCCGTGCGCCGGATTGCGTCCGGTGGCGAAGGCGTTGGGCTGGTCCTCGGGGATCAGGTACAGCCGCGGCCGGGGAATGCCTGCCTTGGCCGACAGCTCCGCGACCATGTCGTGCAGCTCGGACGCCTCGTCCGGTCCGACTTCGCGGGCGCGGTGCAGGCGCAGCACGATGCGGTCCGAGAAGAAGTACGCGCCCAGGTTCATGGCCAGCGCCAGCGCGCCAAACAGGTAGAGGTGTCCGGGGGCGACCAGCGCGCCCATGCCCACGACCAGTGCCGACAGCGAGCCCAGCAGAGCGATGGTCTTCATTTGGTTTTTCATGACGAACGTCTCCTTGTTCTCCTTGTGCTGTGATGCCGTCGTTGCGGCGGTGGTTGTGCCTCTTCTGGATCTGCGCGTGTCTCCCGGGCGCCTACCAAGGCGGGGCCGGCGTGGGGGCCCGGTTCACGGCGCGCGTTCGCCCCAGCACCCGCGCCACGGCGTGGCCCGCCCGCTCCACCGCGAGGTCGACGGCCGTGTAGGCGTCCGCGTTCAGATCCTGGATGTTGGTGGACGGAAGGGTTGGGCCAGAGACCGTGACATGGCACCGCTTGTCGACTCCCCCGCGCGGTCCGTTGACGTCTCCGATCCTGACCAGCACCGAGGTGACCTTCCGCTTGAACCGGCTCAGCTTGAAGTGAAGGCGGCGGATGATGTGCTCCCGCAACGCGTCCGAGCCCTCGAGGCCGCGAAACCGAATGTCGATCTTCATGTCCTTCTCCTCTCTTTCGCTGTTTCCTGGCGCCACCCCGGCGCCATGACCATGTTTTGAAGCACCGCCGTCGCGTCGACCATGACGAAAGTTCGAACTAATATGTCGGTATGGACGACACGTCGCCGCCGCGCCTCGAATGGGTCAACTATCACCACCTCCTCTACTTCTGGGTGGTGGCCCGCGAGGGCGGGCTGGTCCCGGCGGGCAAGGTGCTGCGCCTGTCTCACCCCACGCTGAGCGCGCAGATCCACGCCCTGGAACGTCAGCTGGACGAGAAGCTGTTCACCAAGGTGGGGCGCAAGCTGGCGTTGACCGACATGGGCCGCGTCGTCTTTCGCTACGCGGACGAGATCTTCACGCTGGGGCGAGAGATGGTCGACACCGTGAAGGGACGGGCCACGGGGCAGCCCCTGCGGTTGAACGTGGGCATCGTCGACGTCGTCCCCAAGCTGGTGGTGCGCCGCCTGCTGCAGCCGGCGCTGTCGCTGCCCGAAGTGGTGAAGATCGTCTGCTACGAGAGCACCTACGAAAAGCTGCTGGCCGACCTGGCGCTGCACACCCTGGACATCGTCATCGCCGACGCGCCCGTGCCGACCAGCAGCAGCGTGCGGGCCTTCAACCATCTGCTCGGCGAGACGGGCGTGACGTTCTTCGGCGCCCCGTCGCTGGCGCGGCGGTTCAGGCGTGGCTTTCCGCGGTCACTGGACGGGGCGCCCATGGTGCTGCCGATCGAGAACACCACCCTGCGCCGTGCCCTGAACCAGTGGTTCGCGCGCCAGGACGTCAAGCCGCGCGTGGTGGCCGAGTTCGAGGACAGCGCGCTGTTGCAGGTGTTCGGCGCCGACGGCCTGGGCATCTTCGCGGCCTCGACCGTGGTCGAGGACGAGGTGTGCCGCCAGTATGGTGTCTCGGTGCTGGGCCGCGCTGCGGAGGTCAAGGAGCGCTTTCACGCCGTCTCGGTCGAGCGGCGGTTGAAGCACCCGGCGGTCGTCGCCATCTCGGACGCGGCCCGCGAAGAGCTGTTCTTGCGGCCTCGGACCGCGCAGTGAACGCAACCCTCGACAAAATGAGGGGCGACCTGATCTACCTTTGCTGACGTTGCTAATTTGGCTAACTTGGCGGGCGAGATGAAGGGGGAGCGTCCCCGGTTCTTGGTGTCGCTGTTCGCGGCCGCGCTGTCGGCGCTGGTCGTCGCGGGCGTCTACGAGGTCCGTGCCCGGGTCGCGAGGTCCGCCGGGCGCGCGCCAGAAAGGGCGGAGCGAGATACCGAGGCGCCGGGGGAGCGCCCCTGGCGACCCGGACCGACCGGGTCCGCCGCCGCCACCGACTGCAGTGACCTGCGTCGCCGCTACCTTCGTCAGTGCCCAGCGGACCTACCGGACGGCACCGCAAGCCAAGTTTCACGAACGCCCGGCCCGCCGACCTCGCCAGCTCCTGACCCGCGCGCCGCCGCCGCGCTGTCTGCGTGGCTGAACCCCAGCCCCGACGAGCTGGGCGAGATGGCCCGGAAGTGCGAGGTTCGGTTCGAGATGCCGGCCATCACGGACAACGAGCCGCCGGTCGTGACCGACGAGCAAGTCGCGGCGTTGTCATTGTCCGACCACGAGCGTGACGTTCTCCAGGGTACGCTTCGCCAGCTGCACACCGAGCTGCGCGGGTTCGCCCAGACCGCTCTGGCAGGACTGCCCGCTTCCGCGGGCGCATCGAAGGAAGCGGCTCCCGCGACGCTCGAAGAGATGTTGGGCGAGCTGCGGACCCGTCCGGGAAGCGGCTTCGAGGAGGGGCGAGAGAAGCTGGCCCGGGAACGCGCCGCTCTGGCGATCCCGGCCGGTCCCAGCGCAGAGCAACCCCCTGGTGAACGGCTGCTGCGTACGTGGGCCACGCTGGGCGATCAGCTCGAGCGCCAGCTTGCCACCGAGCTGGGGAAAGATCGCGCCCGCCAGCTGCGGACCTCTCCCCAGGCCGGGTGGATGAATCGGTTCTCCGAGGCGGGCTGCCGGACCGACAGCCCGCGCCCGACCAACTAGAGAATCAGGGGTGAGACAGGCACTCGGCGTACCCCTTGGCGTTCGGGTCGTCGTTGGCGGGGGCCGGGGACATCTCGACCAGATATCCCGATTGACGGATGAACGATGCGTCCCACACCGTGTAGTTCGTCGTGCGCGGGAATCCGATGCCGCCCCCGACGATCAGTTGGGCCGGCGGGGAGTTGCACCCCGTGCTGGCGTAGCCCCCCGACGTGAGGGTGCCGGAGGCCTGGTTCGCGGTGTAGTTGGTGCCCTGCAGGCAGTACGCGAAGGACGTCACGGACTTGCTGGCCGACGTCGTGTTCTGCGCGGACACCTGCCAGGTGTTGCCCGTGCTGGTGGTGCGGTTGTTGTTGTAAAGGCGCATCACCGTCGAGGGGTTCGAGCCCAGCGTGGTGGTGAACCCTCCGCTGACCAACGTCCCCGAGCCGCACGTCGCGGTCGAGGTGCCGTTCGAGTTGGCGGTCACGTTGACCACGTTGCCCTGGATCGAGGCAATCGAGGCTCCCGACGGCGCCCCGATCAAGCAAGAGACCTGCGTGTACAAGGTCTGCGAGCTGTTGCCGTTGTTGCGCCCGGTGACCTGCCACGCCTTGCCGCTCATCGCGTCCTTCGAGATCGCGAAGCTCGCGTTCGCCGTGAAACCGCCGCCCACGGCCAGCGTGCCGAAGGGGCAGGTGGCGGTGACGGTGGTGTTCACTCCTGGCGCCACGTTCGCCGACGCACCAACCAGCGTCGTCGACCAGCAGCCGTAGCCGCTCCACGGCGGGCTATTCAGCAGCACCACGTTCGGATCGCGTCCCAGATCGCTCTGCCGTTGCCATTCCAAGGGAAGGAACTGCTGGACCTCCGTGTTGAGCGATTCCGTCGTGTGGGACGGCTCGCCCGTGAGCAGGCTGAAGGGATCGTACGCGGTGGGGGACGCGAGGGTGACGCCGTTTCCGCCCGCCACGTCGTCGTAGAAGGCCAGACTGCCGGCCATCAATAGCAACCAGTCCTTCCAGAACAAGGGCCGACAGGGGCTGAGCGCCGCATCGAAGACTATCGCCTGTCCGACGCTGTTCTTCACCACCGGCACCACGTGATACCGCCAGTTGATGACGCCGCTGCTGGTGTTGCTTGTGGACGGGGCCAGAGCCACCTGGTTCCAGCTGAACGCGAACAGCTTGTAGGGCGCAGCCTTGCCCGCCTGCGTGACCTGCGCATTCACCTGCTCGGCCCGGGCGTAGCAGCCATCGTCGGGGTACTGCCACGTGAGGCGCCGAGAGCGGGAGTCCCCCGCCATCGTCATGTAGCGCGCGTCCCGGGTAGTCGCGAACTGAGCCATGATGTCGGCGTCGGACCAGGTGGGAACGTTGTTCCAGTTGACGGTGGCGCTGGCGACACCGGCGACGGTGGTGCGGCTGTCGTAGACATTCGCCACGGCGGCCGCGGCCTGGGGGCTGGCGGCGCCCATCCTGGACCGTTCGGCGGCGGCCCGCGCGCGGCAGGTGTTCATGAAGGTGTCAAAGTCGACGGTCGGTGCTTTCGCCGAGTGGCAGTCGATGGTCGCCGCGGGTGCGGCGGTGGCGGCCTCGGCCGCCGCGGGAATCAGCAGACATAGGCCCAACAGGAGACGGCTGGCTCTCTTCATCGTCGCGTCCTTTCGATCCGTGGTGAACGCCCGCACCGGACTGCGTGAAGGTGGCGCGGACCGCGCGACAGTGAGCCTTCTCGACGCACAAGCCAAGAGAAAAATGCCGTTGGTGATTCGATTCACGCCAATCCGTGATCGCCGTAACACTGGAACGGCGAAATGGAGACCAGCTCAATGGTCTCGTCAGAGGTACTGGTAGCGGTGCGGGCGCTGCTCGAGCGGCGAATCTGACGGCAGCCGGCCGCCCAACCGATGAATCACGGCGCACGCGGCGTTGAGTCCCGTGTGCAAGGCGCCCTCGACCCAACCACCCGACCATGAGACGCTGTCTCCCGCCAGATACACGCCGCTGTCGGTCTCGGGCGACAGGACGGACAGGAACTGGTAGTAGAGCTCGCGGACATCGTCGTCTTGTCCCGGGAGCTGCAGCTTGAACCCGCCGTGGTAGTGGGGCTCCAGCTCCCACGAGACGGCGAGGACCTCGTCGTTGACGGGGATCAGGGCCTCGCCGAGCTCGGGGTGGATTCGCCGGACCGTTCGCTTGATGACCTCGAACTGCTCGCGCGGATCGAGGGCGAGCAGCTTCACGGAGTCATCGCCCCAGCTGTAGCTCATGCAGATGACGCCGTCGTCGGTCTGCGGATAGTCGAGGAGATACACGGCACGCGGCAGCTCGTCGGTCAAGATCACGCGTGGCAGGCGGGTGTCCTTCCAGAACTTCGTCGCCGTGCGGATGAAGAGCTTGGAGGAGCTCAGGTGGTGGAGGTGGCGCATGGCCGTCCGCACCTGCGGCGCCACGGCGCTGCCGCCCTGCCACCCCGGCAAGGTCAGCCCCATGAGCTGCATGGCCCGCGTGGTGGTGGCGACCACGACGGCATCGAAGCGCTCGCGCTCGATGGCGCCGCCGGGCTGACGGCGGTAGCAGAGCTCGGGGACTCCGCCGACCCGGCTGATGACGTCGACGATCTCGACCCCCAGACGGATGGCGCCGCTCTCCTCGAGCGAGCGTGGACCGTCCGGCGTATCGACGCGCCGTCGCACCAAGCAGTCCGTGAGGGCGCCGGCACCGTCGGCGACCATCTTCTGGTCCTTCTCCCAGGCGTGCAGCACGATGCGGAGGATCTCGGTGAAGGCCACCCCGTAGAGCGGCCCCATCCCGCCCGTTCCGATGCCGAGCGAACCGAAGCGATCCAGATCCTCGTCGGTCCAGACGGCGCTCTCCGCGTGGAGGGCCTCATAGAAGCTGAGGGCCTGGTAGCGCGAGAGGTAGCTCTGCCAGATGCGCTGCACAGCCGCGAGATCGCCGGCGCGCCATGGCTCGTGGATCTTGCGCGCGAGCGGGCCAATGTACGCCTCCCAGTTGCGCTGAACCTCACCGAACTCGGCTGGCACCGCCTGCCGGGCCATCCAGAAGTGGTTTCTGTTCTCGTAGTGCAAGAGCGTGTCGACCAGCCCCGGATCCGGAAAATCGTCGTGGAGGGCCAGGCCGAAGCGCTGAGCGTAGCGAAAGAACACCTTGGCCGACGGTGGGAAGCGCATGGCTCCGAGCTCGGCGAAGGCGGCGGCCGGACGACCATCGGCTTCGGTGAAGTGGCGGGTGTAGAGCCGGCCTCCGTGGCGACCGCTCGCCTCGAACACCGTCGGTATCACGCCGACCTTGAGCAGCTCGTGCGCGGCGACCAGCCCCGCCGCGCCCGCGCCCACGATCGCGACGCGCTTCGCCCGCGCCTCCGGCGGCACCTCGCCGAGGGTCCCGCCCAGCAGCGGCAGGTAGTCGTACATCGAATCGAGATAGGGCCAGGGAAGGAACGGCACGGAAGCTATCCTCGATGGTCGCGCCACTTCAGGCGCGCAGTGCGACGCCTCGATCCAGCGCCTATCTGGTGATGTCGATCGTGGCGGAGGTGCCGGACTCGATGGTGCTGATCAGCGACGTCGGGGGCGTGAGCAGCGAGGCCCCGTCCAGGGTCAGCTGGCCGGAGATGTCGGCCGCGTTGAACACGCTCTTGCCGCGGGTGACCATGGTGAATTGCGGCGCCCTCGTCATGCCGAAAGTGCGAGATTCCACCGAGTTGTTCTCCACGTTCGCGAACTGCAACGCGACCACCAGCGTCCGGTTCACGGTTCCCTCTTCGGTAATCAAATTCATGACCAAGGGAATGGAGGCGGTGACGGTGGCAAAGCCGTTTCCGCTGGTGAACGCCGAGCTCGGCAGCGCGACATCGAAGGAGCCGAACTCCCAGGTTCCGGCGCAATTGTCGATGCGCTGGACGAACCCGACGGCGCCGGTGGACGCCGGGGCATTGCCCGCCCGCTGGACGGTGGCAGAGGCGGTCAAAAAGACGGATATGTCGACGGTGCAATCGGACCGCGAGCCGGGCTGCGCAAGCACGAGATTCAGGTTGGCGCTGGTTCCGGTCACGGAGATGCGGGTAACGGTGGCGGCCTTTGCGACAGGCACCGACAGGGATGCCAATCCGAGAGCGAGTCCGAAGATACGAGACGTCGTGCGCATGTTCATGATCTCCTCGCTCAAGGCTTGAGAATGGTGATCTCGCCACCCGTGTTCCGGGCGAGGCTCGCGTCGGTGTTGGTCATCTGCGAAGAAGAGAAGGTCGTTCCGTCGATGACGGCGGTCCCTGACAGGGTCGCGGTGCGAGAGGTCCCGGTTCCCCGCTGGATGAGCATCGTCTTGCCCAGGATTGTTCGGCGGGCGGTCGTCCCCGTGGAGGTGGTGTCCGACCCCGTCATGGTCAGGTTGAGGTCCAGGGTCGTCCCCTGGGGCAGCACGAAGTGTCCGGTGACGTTGCCGGTCTGGAGCGCGGTCATGGTGAGGGTGCCCACGCCCTCGAACATCCCGAAGTCGAACAGGACGTCGGACGTGCAGCCGTCGACCCGAGTGACGTTCATCGCCGCCTGCAAGACCGTGGCGCCCGTGCCATCCGTGGTGAGGGTGGTCTCGAACATGCCGACGTGGACGGAGATCGTGTCGGTCCCGGTCACCCCCGGGGAACAGGTTCGAGTCTGCTGGATGTCGAATGATCCGCCCGCGTCCATACCCTTGGTTCTGATCACCGTCTTGCTGGCCCGCGCCAGCCCGCTGGTGGAAATCAATACAACGAGGACGACGAAGCTGGATCTGAGGAATCTCATCATGAGTGGCTCCTTTTCGGGGGGGCGCCGCTGGCTACGTCGCCACTCTACCCGGACGAGGGATGTAGGCGCGAGAGCGCCGAGGGTCAGAAAGGGTAGGCCTGCTTGGCGTTCTCGATCGTGATCCAGCGTAGATCGGTGAATTGATCGATGGCCGCTTTGCCACCGAACCGCCCGTAGCCACTACCCTTCATGCCCCCGAACGGCATCTGCGCTTCGTCTTGGACCGTCGGGCCGTTGATGTGGCAAATGCCCGATTGGACGCGCTTGGCGACCTCGAAGGCGCGGAGCACGTCGCGCCCGAACACCGACGCCGACAGCCCGTACTCCGAGGCGTTGGCGACGCGCACGGCTTCGTCGGCGCCCTTCACCCGGACGACGCACAGCACGGGGCCGAACGACTCTTCGCCGTAGAGGCGCATCTTGGGTGTGACCCGGTCGAGCACCGTCGCGGTCAAAATCGTGCCTTGGCGCGTTCCGCCCGCCAGGAGCTTGGCTCCGGCGGCCACGGCCTCCTTGATCAACGATTCGACGCGGTCGGCGGCCTCGGGGCTGACCATCGAGCCGAGCACGACCTCCGTGCTCGGGTCGCCGGCGGGCAACGACGAGGCCTTGGCGGCCAGCTTCGTCACGAACGCGTCGGCCACCGACTCGTCCACGATGGCCAGCTCGGTCGACATGCAGACCTGGCCCTGGTTGGCGTAGGCGCCGAACGCGGCGGCGTTGACCGCGGCGTCGAGATCGGCGTCGTCGAGGACGATGAGCGGGGCCTTGCCGCCGAGCTCGAGCAGGACCGGTTTGAGGTGGCGGGCGGCCCTCTCGGCGATGATCTTGCCCACCTTGGTCGAACCGGTGAAGTTCACTCGCTTGACCGCCGGGTGCGCGACCAGCGCGTCGACGATGGCGGCGGCGTCTTCGGGCGCGTTCGTGACGACGTTGACGACGCCGGCGGGTAACCCGGCTTCGCGCAGCGCTTCGCCGATGAGGCGGTGGGTCGCGGGGCAGAGCTCCGACGCCTTCAGCACCACGGTGTTCCCGCACGCGAGCGGCATGGCGATGGCGCGCACGCCCAGGATGATGGGCGCGTTCCATGGCGCGATGCCGACCACCACGCCGACCGGCTGCCGGTACGAGAAGGCGAGACAGCCCGGTTTGTCCGAAGGGATCACCTCGCCACCAATCTGGGTCGTCATCGCCGCCGCCTCGCGCAGCATGTTGCTGGCGAGCATGATGTTGAAGGCGGCCCACGGCGCGGTCGCGCCGGTCTCCGCCATCATGCGCGCGATCGCGTCTTCGGTGCGCTTGCTCAGGAGGTCGGCGGCCAGGAGCAGCCGGGTGCGGCGCTCGTTTGGGCCGAGCGCGGCCCAGCTCGGGAAGGCCGCGGCCGCCGCCTCGACGGCGGCGTTGGCGTCGGCGACCGAGGCCGCCGCCGCGCGGGTGGCGGCCTCGCCGGTCATGGGATTCGTGCGGATGTAGGTCTTCGCGCTCGAGGAGTCCGCGTCCTTGTTGTTGACCAGCATGGCGGCTTGAAGCATGGGTCCCGTCCTTCCTTGTCGGTGGTCCGGTGGCCCGCGCCGTCGTTGGAGAGGTCACGCGCCGGGTACCAGCTTTGACCTGACCCAAATCTGGACCAGGAACCGGCCCGAGTTTAGGCGGAGAAGACCATACTTCAAATGGGGCCCGCGCCTTTCCCCGCGGACCGCACGCGACCGCCGGTCCCTCGGCCGCGCGCGGGTCAAGCGCGGCCGCATCGAACTGACGGGGCCGGTCCGGCCTCCGGCCGAGGCCCTGGTTCCCCTCCTCGCGTCACGCAGAAAGACCGGGCAGCCGGTCTCGTTTTTGGGGCCGTCGCTTACCGAGACGCCCCAGCTATCGCGGCCGGTATTCCCCCATGCCGCGCTCGCGGGCGCCGGTGTCGATCTGCGCCTTGGTGGCGGTGTCGACATCCGCGTGGGCCCGCCGGCCTCCGGGGCCCGACATATCCGCGACCAGGGCGTCGCAGGCCTTCTTCGGATCGCCGTTATGCTTGGCGAGGAGCTGCTCCGCCGCCTTGTCCGTCTTGTCGTCGAGGACCGGCGCCACCCCGGTGCGCTTGCGGTAGTCGTTCGCGTAGCACCTCACGACGGCGTCTCGTTCCTCTGTCGAGCCGGGACCGGAACCGGACGCGGCCGCGGGGCCGCCGGGAGCGGTGCTGGTGGCGCAACCGCCGGCCAGGGCGCCAGCCAGCGCGATCGAGCCCACGAGACGCGACGGTGAAAACTTCGTGTTCATACGAATCCTCTCCTTCCGATGGGTCTGCCGAGGCGGGCCGCGGCGGCGGCCTCGCTCCCTTCTACCATCGGAGCTCGAGAAGCGGCTCGGCAGCCTTGGTTCGGCCCGCCGGCGTATGAATCAGTTGGGATCCTTCGGACGGGTCTCACCGATCAAGCGCGCAACGCTTCGAAACAGCACCGGGAGGCTCACCGGCTTGAGAATGCAAAGGACGCCCGGGAGGGTCTTGTCGGTGTCCTCGTAACCCGCGCCCGAGAATGCGATGACCGGAATATCGGCCCAGCGAGGCTGCTCGAGAAGGCGCTGCCGCAGCTTCCAACCGTCCATGACCGGCATCATGAGATCCATGATGATGATCTTCGGCGGCGCGTCGCTGGCGGACAGATCGTGGAGGGCCGCCTGACCGTCACCGGCGGTCGTGACGCTATAGCCCTCCCTCTCGAATGCCCTCTCGAGTGATCGGCGAACCAGCTCGTTATCCTCGATGATCAGGACATCTTTCACGGCGTCGTCCCCCAATCCCACATCGGCGCCTCGGGCGCGAACCTGAGCCTCAAGAGATCAGCGGATCCGTCGAACAGTCATGCGGGGATAGGGGAGGACATTGGGGACTGCAAAGAATCGTCGCGGCGATCCGGGGGCTCTTGCCGCCCGGATCTCTTCGCCTGTCGACGAGGCTC
>Ga0068859_100005353_pt1 | contig 13058 bp, 15 predicted proteins | sample KBSSwiS22_FD_66585 | JGI IMG/M metagenome (GOLD analysis project Ga0068859, IMG submission 66585) | Switchgrass rhizosphere microbial communities from Kellogg Biological Station, Michigan, USA - KBS Switchgrass S2-2 | ecosystem: Host-associated > Plants > Roots > Rhizosphere > Soil ... | reverse complement strand
GGTGGTATTCGGCAAATTCTCGCCGGCATGAACACGATCGTGCGCCTTGAAGAAGTCAGCTTAACAGCGCAGGAACTCACTGAATACGGCTCCTGGAAAAAGCTGGGCTGGGCGCTTGGTCACTTCTCAGACATCATCGCAAAGAATGAAGGTGATGGATATTTCACCGTCGGCCTCCTGGCAACCTGCCCGTCGATGCCGGGACTGGTCGCAGGCCTGCAACATTCAGGTCCGAATGGAAAGCCTTTGAAGATTGGGATGCTCTGGCTGGATGCCCATCCTGATTTCAACACGCCAGAGACGACGAGAAGTGGCTCTCTCGGCGGAATGCCCGTCGCCGTGGCCACTGGTCGCGCACTACCCGGGATGCGGCGCGACGCGCATCTCGATCCACCACTCGATGATCGATTCGTGGTGATGGGTGGTGTACGTCTGACCGATCCACTGGAGCAGGAACTGCTGAACAAATCGAAGATCCAGCAGGTGAGCGTCGATGATTTGCGCAATATGACGCCCGCCGTGTTCGCTCAGCTTGATCGACTGAATAAACTCACCGACAAGATTTACATTCACATCGACATGGACGTGCTGGATCCGCGCGAGGTGTCGGGCCACGGGAACAAGGTGCCGAACGGACCTTCGAGCGAACAACTGGCGCGCCTGTTTGAAGAGATATTCAAGCGTTACCCGAAAGCGTCGGCGATTGGTTTCGCAACGATTCCTCCCACGGATGAAGGTGGACTTTCGATCGCCGCGCTCAATCGCATGATTGAAGGAGCGATTCGGGGAGTGAAGGCGCGTGAGAGTCCACGTTAGGGTCGTAATCCGTTTGGCCGCCACGCCTGGTTTCGTATCGTCGTTTTGAATTCGCTTAACAAAGTTGATAAATCGCTTAATTTGAGTTTCAATTGCGCGCAGAGGACCGGTATGAAATATCGAGTTTTGATTGAACAGGACGAAGATGGCGTGTTTGTCGCGGAGGTTCCGTCACTTCCTGGATGCGTCTCCCAAGGTACTACCAGAGAAGAAGCGACTGACAATATTAAGGAAGCAATTACGCTGTATCTGGAGAGTCTGGAAGCTCACGACGAACCAATACCTCCGCCGATCACCGAAGAACTGGTCGAGGTAGGAGTGTGAGTGCCCTGCCGCGCGTTTCCGGTCGTGCAGTAGTGAAGGCATTAGCCAAATTCGGCTACCAGGAAGATCGTCAACGCGGTAGCCACATAATCCTCAGACAACTGGAATATCCCCACCGTCGGATCGTGGTTCCTGATCACAAAGAAGTTGCGAAGGGAACCTTAAGGAGCATCATTCGTCACACTGGCTTGACGGTTGATGAGTTCAAAGCTCTTTTGTAGGTAGTTTCCATCTGTTTTTACGGAGAGTACATTCATGTATGGAATTCCCCGAACTATTATTCGTCCGCTCGCAACTCAGGTCGTTGTCATAACTATCGCGCTTGTTTCAGTCGCCCAGCAATACGACGCAAATCTCTACTCCGGCCTGCGCTGGCGGATGATTGGCCCGTTCCGCGCCGGTCGCGTCAACGCGGTCAGCGGGGTGATCGGACAGCCCGATACTTTTTATTTCGGATCAGTCGGCGGCGGCGTCTGGAAGACCATCAACGCCGGCCGCACCTGGACACCTATTTTCGATTCCGCCTCGTCGGCATCGATTGGCGCGATCGCGGTCGCGCCTTCCGATCCAAATACGATTTACGTCGGCACCGGCGAAGCCGACATGCGTGACTCAATCCAGTTTGGCGACGGCATGTACCGCTCAAACGACGGCGGCAAAACCTGGAAACACGTCGGCCTGGAAGGTACCAAACAGATTGGCCGCATCATCGTCGATCCAAAGAATTCGAATCTGGTTTACGTGGCGGTGCTCGGTAATGCTTACGGACCAAATGCCGATCGCGGGGTCTTTCGCACTCATGATGGCGGCGTCACCTGGGAAAAGGTGCTCTTCAAGAATAACGACGTGGGGGCGATCGACTTGAACTTTGATCCCACGAATTCGCAAACCATTTATGCCGCTCTTTGGAATGTGCGCCGGCCACCCTGGTTTATTTATGCGCCGGCGAACGGACCGGGTGGCGGCATCTTTAAATCAACCAACGGCGGCGCGACCTGGAAACAAATCGATGAAGGCATTCCGCTGGACGGCCGCGGGCGAATTGGGATTTCCGTTTCGCCCACAAACCGCAACCGCATCTACGCCGCGGTGGACGCGAAGGACGGCGGCATTTTTCGCTCGGACAATGCCGGTTTGACCTGGACCAGGCTTTCCAACGACAAGCGCCTGTGGGACCGCGGCTGGTACTTTGAAAAAATCACCGCTGACCCCAAAGACGCCGATACCGTCTATGTCATGAACACCTCAATGTACAAATCGACAGATGCGGGCAAAACCTGGACGGCAATCAAAGGCGCACCGGGAGGTGACGACTATCATCAACTTTGGATCAATCCCAACGACACGAAACGAATGATCATGGCCAGCGATCAAGGAAGCATCGTGTCAGTCGATGGCGCCCAGAGCTGGAGTTCCTGGTACAACCAACCGACGGCGCAGATCTATCACGTCGCGCCCGATTATCGCTTTCCCTATTGGATTACCGGCGCGCAACAGGACAGCGGCGCCGTCGGATCGCCTTCACGCAGCCGTCATTCGGAAATTTCCAATCGTGATTGGGAAGGTTTGTGCTCAGGCGGCGAGTCAGGTTACACAGCTCCCGACCCACTGCATCCGGAGATTCTTTTTGGCGGCACCGTCTCGAAGTGCAACGTCCTCACGGGCGAAACGAAAAATGTTTCTCCCGAACGCGGAGGCACGCCGGGACAGTTTCGTCATGCCTGGACGCAGCCGCTGGTCTTCTCGCAGGCCGATCCGCGATCGCTCTATTTCGCCAACCAATTTCTTTACAAGACGACGAACGGCGGCGAGAGCTGGACCCAGATAAGTCAGGACATGACGCGCGAGGATCCCGGCGTGCCGGAAAATCTGAATGAGGCAGCTGCTGCCAACGCGCCCACTGACAAGCGTCGCGGAGTGATTTACACAATCGCGCCATCGCCTTTGCGCGCGCAACGGATTTGGATCGGGACGGACGATGGCTTGATTCACTTAACCAACGATGATGGCAAGACCTGGCAAAACGTCACCCCTCCCGGCCTCACGTCGTGGAGCAAAGTCGCCATGCTCGAAGCCTCTCATTTTGAAGTGAACGAAGCGTACGCCGCGATCGAGCGACATCAATTGCAGGATTACGAGCCGCACATTTATCGCACGCGCGACTCAGGTAAAACCTGGACCGAGATCACGAATGGATTGCCCAAAGGAATCTACGTGCAAACGGTCAAGGAGGATCCGGAACGGCGCGGCCTGCTGTTTGCCGGAACTGAGCGAACAGTTTTTGTCTCATTCGATGATGGCGACCTTTGGCAATCGCTGCAACTAAATCTGCCGCCTGCGTCGATGCGCGATCTGGCGATTCACGAAAACGATTTGATCGTAGCCACTCATGGCCGCGGCTTTTGGGTCATCGACAACATGAGTGCGCTGCGACAGATAAGTAACGAAACTGCCCAGGCGCGCGCCGTGCTGTTTCAGCCGGCGGAAGCGATTCAAGTTATCCCCGGCAGTGACAACGGCACGCCTATGCCTCGTGATGAGCCTTTGGCAGAAAATCCGGCTGCCGGTGCGGCGATTGACTACTACCTGAAAACTAACTCAAGCGGAACTGTGACGCTGGAAATTCTCGATCCTTCCGGCGAACTGGTTCGGCGTTACTCCAGCGACGATAAGTTTCCGGCAATTAATCCTGACACGTTGAACATTCCCGCGTTTTGGATGCGCACGCCAGAACCGCTGTCAGCAGCGGCAGGCATGCATCGAGTGATTTGGGATTTCCGTCCGACCCCGCCGCAAAGACCCGCCGGTGGCGGAGGAGGCGGTGGCGGTGGTTTCGGCCGCGGAGCTACTTTGGTGCTGCCCGGCGTCTATCGCGTGAGATTGACTGTGGAAGGCAAGACGTTTACCCGCGAGTTGGTGGTAAAGTCGGATCCACGATCGAGGTGAATTTTGGGAGTGCGGCGACTAGTCGCCGCCTTAAAAAGCGCTGACAAGTCAGCGCACTCCAAAACGATGAGGAGATATATGAGAGATGACGGCCCCAACAATCATGATTCGGCGCAGATTGCCGAATCTTACTCGCCGGCAATGGCTCAAACTGACGTCACTTATAAGGTAGAGGTCAAGGGCGTCGGTGGTTGGCTGCTGTTTTTTGTCATCGGCCAGTTGGCACTGCGCCCGATGTTATTTTTTGCCAGTCTCCTCACCAGCACACCCAGAGCTGGGGTCGCTGAACGATTTCCGGCTACGGCCAGGATAATCACCATCGAAGCGACGATTCAAATTGCCTTGCTGATCGGGGGAGTCATAGTCGGATTAGCCCTGTTAAAGACTGGCGTTAAATGGCCGGTGCTCTTAACCAAGATTTACCTCGTGGCAAACGCCTTACTCAATTTGACCCTCGCCGTCGTGTATTTCGGAACTGACCTTCCGGAATTCACGCGCACGTCGCTGATTGCCAAGGGCATCATCACTGGCGTTTTGGTCTCGATAGTATGCTTCCTCTGGTTCATGTATTTCATAAGGTCTAAACGGGTCCAGGCAACTTACTTTGCGCAGCATTAACCAGAACAAGCATGCAATTCAGCTTCAATGTTGGCGTTAACGAAAAGCATCGGGTCGATTTCTCGTTCGACCAGTTTATCGGAAATGTCGACATTCTGGTTGACGGCCAGTCTGCAATAAAGGACTTTCGCATGTTCTCGCTCAGCCTCACCAAACGCTACGAATTTACGGTCGGCGTGGAGGAGCAACACGCCGTGGTCATCGAGAAGAAGCGAAAGCTTTTTCTGGCAGGCCTCCGTCCGCAACAATATCGCATCTTTATCGATGGGCAATTGGTTCAGACCTACGAAGGTTCCTGACGGTGGGAACTGAAATTCACCCACGGCGTCTAATATTTTGGCTGAGTCTGCGGCTTAGCTGCTCGAAACTCCATCCATGATCAAGCGGCTTCAATTAGTAATATTGTTGGCGGTCGCGGCTTTCGATTTTGGGCTGCTCTGTTACCCCAGCCTGCGGTCGATTCCAACGGTCGAACGAGCCGCCGCCAGCAGAAACCCAACCGTAAGGGAGGGTGCACCCATTGGCCGTGTTTTCAACGATGCGCTCAGAAGTACAACTGCCAATTCAGAAACTGATTATTCCCAACACGTCGCGCAGTTAAAGAAAAAACTTCCCTCGAATGATTTCACGATCGTCGTCCAACCCCCTTTTGTGGTCATCGGCGATGAGTCGCCCGACGACGTCAGGGAGCACTCCGAACGAACGGTCAAATGGGCGGTCGATAAATTGAAGCAGGATTACTTTTCAAAAGATCCGAAAGAGATTCTCGACATCTGGCTTTTCAAGGACGCACCATCGTACCAACGAAATGCGCTCGCCTTGTTTGGCGACAAACCCTCGACGCCGTACGGCTATTACTCCAGCCGTCACAAAGCTCTAATCATGAACATCTCAACCGGCGGCGGGACTTTGGTGCATGAAATTGTCCATCCATTCATTGAAGCGAATTTTCCCAACTGCCCGTCCTGGCTGAATGAAGGGCTGGGGTCGCTCTACGAACAAAGCGGCGAAGTCAAAGGTCACATCCACGGCTACACTAACTGGCGGCTCCCGGGATTGCAGAATGCGATCAAAGCCGGTCAGGTGCCGGCATTCAAGACGCTCATGGGCTTCGACGCGCGCGCGTTCTATAACGACGGCACAGGCACGAATTACTCGCAGTCCCGCTATCTTTGTTATTACCTGCAGCAGAAAGGACTGCTGGTGAAGTTTTACCGCGAATTCGTCGCCCGACAGAAGGATGACCCTTCTGGTTACGCTACTCTAAGACGAATCCTCGGGGTGCGAGACATGAACGCATTCAAGCTGAAATGGGAAAAGTATGTTCTCAGTTTGCAACAAGGCTATGAAGTGACCGTGCCGCCGTCGTAGTGCGAGCGGTACGCACGCCTCCGGCGTGCTCAGGTTCTGTACGCACGCCTCCGACGTGCTTTAGCGGCGCCCATCAAGCAGCACGCCAGAGGCGTGCGCACCGACCGTTGACACTCACCCCTGCATCGTAGTAGCGTGCGATACACAGTTATGCAAACAAGGTTTTCGTCTCTTGCACCCACAATCCGTCATCAATCCAATCAGGAGATAGGTTCATAAGTTGAAGCAAATCGAGCTTCCGCCCAAAGGCCTGGAAACGCTGTTCGGCGTTCACGACCAAAACATCAAATACCTCGAGTCGCTGCTCGACGTTCAAATCAACGGTCGCGGTCACAGCCTGACCGTGGACGGCGAGCCCAAGGACGTCGCTACGGTCCAGCAAATTCTCGAAGACTTCTCGGAACTCTTCGCGGAAGGCCGGCAGTTTACCGACAAGGAATTGCGCGAGGCATTTGCCCAAATCGCCGAAGACCGCGCTTATAGCCTGCGCGATTATTTCACTCGCTCGCGTTTTAGCCCGGCGGGCAAGAAACAGGTCGCTCCGAAATCGGCGATGCAGCGCAAATACGTCGAGGCGATTCAGCAACGCGACATCGTTTTTGGCATCGGTCCGGCCGGTACGGGTAAGACGTATCTCGGCGTGGCCATGGCCGTGCAGGCCTTGATGCAGAAGCAGGTGAATCGAATTGTGCTGGCGCGGCCCGCGGTCGAGGCGGGTGAAAAACTCGGTTTCCTTCCCGGAGATCTTCAGGAGAAAGTCGATCCTTACCTGCGGCCGCTCTACGATGCTCTGTTCGATCTGGTTGATTACGAGCGGGTCACCCGTCTGCTCGAAAAACAGGTGATCGAAATTGCGCCGCTGGCTTTCATGCGGGGGCGGACCCTGTCGGATGCGTTTGTGATTCTGGATGAAGCCCAGAACACCACCAGCGAACAGATGAAGATGTTTCTGACGCGCATCGGTTTTGGATCAAAAGCCGTGATCACCGGCGACGTAACTCAAATCGATTTGCCGACCGGCAAGCGCAGCGGCCTGGTCGAAGCCGAACGCGTGCTGGCCGGTGTCGAAGGCATCGAATTTGTTTACTTCAGCGATCGAGACGTCGTCAGGCACAAGCTGGTGCAGATGATCATCAAGGCTTACGAAACGCATACTAAAAAGAGCGAAATTTAGTGTGAGAAGCCCGACCGTCGAGGAGGGCTGGTTTAGGAATGAGGCCCTCCCTGACGGTCGGGCTTCTGACACCCAATGATCGAAATCATCAACCGCCAAAGAAGCAAACCGATCAACGCCAGGCAATTGCGGGAACTCGGCGAACGAGCTTTACGGACGATTGGCTCAAGCAAACAAACCGCGACCGTCGTCTTCGTCGGCGACGCAGCCATCCGTAAGCTCAACAAGCAATTTCGCGGCAAGGATCAAGTGACCGACGTGCTTTCGTTTCCGAACGAAGCTGAGATGTTTGAAGCTGAGAACCAATCACAACTCGGCGAGGTTGTGATCGCCGTCGAGCGCGCTGCGACACAAGCTAAACAGAACGGCCTTACTTTCTCGAATGAAGTGGCACAGTTGATCCTGCATGGGCTGCTTCACCTGTGCGGTTACGATCACGAAACAGATAATGGAAAAATGAATCGGCTGGAATTGAAGCTGCGAAAGAAACTGGGGATTTAGTTCGCTTATCCAGAGATCGATCTGATTTGAAAATAGCCGTCAATACTGGGAGCGCGGGCGCCCTCTCCCGCAATGAGCGCGAAGCGCGAACGGTTGAAGCCCTGGAATCTCAAGAATTGAGCTGCGAGAGGGGCGGGCGCGGGCGCCCGCGCTCCCAGTATTTAACTTGCTTCGTTCCAAACGGGCTTTTGTCTATTTCGGGTTTACCATTTACCATCTAACACGCCTCTATGGAAATTGAATTAGCCATTAGCGTCGTCCTGCTTTTGGTACTTACGTTTTTGGCCTCGGTGGATATGGCCTTCGGCCAGCTCAGCGACATCGGCCTGCGCCGCCTGGCGGCCGAAGTTGAAGAGCATCCCAATGCGCGTTACGCCCCCTTCCTGACAGAAATTCTCGAAAACCGTTCGCGCTTCAGCTTCACGCTCTCAGCGGCGATCCAGATCCTGCTCGTAATTTTCACGGTGCTGGTCACCTTCATCGCGGTGCGGTGGTTTTCCACCAGCACCTTGACCTTGTTTATTGCCCTGGCAATCGGTCTGGTGCTGGCGGCCATCTTCCGGCAATTCATTCCGCGCCTGATTTCATTGCGCAATCCCGAAGAAAAATTTCTTCGGTTATTGCCGATTGTGCGGCCCTTCTATCGCGTGCTGGCGTTTGCTGCTGAGCCCTGGCACCGCTCGTTCGATCGGCTCCGCAAGCAGGAAGAGACTGCCGACGACGACGATAACGAAGAAGACAACGATAACGATGATGATATCGAGGCGCTGATTGACATGGGCGAGGCCGAAGGAATTATCGAAGAGGAAGAGCGGGAGCTGATCCAGTCAGCGTTCGAATTTGGCGACACCACCGTCGGCGAGGTGATGACGCCGCGCACGGGAATTGTCGCCCTGCCGAAAACCGCCACCGTGCGCGATGCGCGGACAGTGATTATTGAATCGAAACATTCGCGCCTGCCTGTCTATCGCGATCAAATCGACAATGTCGAGGGGATTATTTATCTGCGCGATTTACTCCCATCTTTATCCATGGGCACGGCAGATGCTCCTATCGAGCCGTTCATCCGGCCTTATTACGCCGTTCCTGAGACCAAGCCTGTGGCCGAGCTGCTGGCCGAAATGCAGAAGGCCCATGTTTACATGGCGATTGTGATCGACGAATATGGCGGGGTCGCGGGCCTGGTGACCGTTGAAGATATTCTCGAAGAAATCGTCGGCGAGATCGAGGATGAAGACATCAGCGGCGAACAGACCCAGCAAATCATCCCGGCCGACGACGGAGCGTACGAAGTCCTGGGCGCAGTCGAGATTGGCAAGATCGAAAGACTGTTCGGCATGGAGATCGCTGCTGACGACTTTACGACCATTGCCGGCTTTGTGATCGCGGAAAAAGGGAGCGTCCCAAGTCAGGGCGAGCGCTTGAGTTTTCACGGGCTTGACGTGGAAGTGCTGGACGCAGATGAGAGAAGGGTTTCCCGCCTGCGGCTCAAAAGAACGGCGGCAGCTGAGACCGAGAAGGTAGCGGAACACCGATGAAGGACGTCGTGCGCAAATTAACAGTGCTGATGTCGTCAGGACTCTCTCGTGATCTGGTTTGCGAGTCCTGCGGCAAGAATTTTTCCTGTGGCGCAAGCCTCAGCGGCTGCTGGTGTTCTGAGATCAAATTGACTGACGAGGCTCGCGCCGAATTGAAGACGCAGTACCGTGATTGTCTCTGCCGCGAATGCCTCGAGCGCATCAGTACGCACGCCGTTGGCGTGCTTGATCGGTAGCCAACGATCCACACCGGCTCTGGCGTGTTTGATCGGTAACAGCACTCCAGAGGAGTGCGCACCAACGGAGGTTCAAAATGCAAAAGTGGGAATACAAGCTGGTCAACGGCTGGCTGACTGAGGATCAGCTGGAAGATTTGGGATTGCAGGGCTGGGAACTTGTCACCACCGTCGTTGGCATGGGAAATCGCAACATGGTTTTTTACTTCAAACGGCCGCTGGCAAATTGAAGCAGGTTCCGACGGTTGACAACACAAGCTGACTCGCCGACTATTCATTCTTCACGTTTTTCAGGTCCGACAAACTTTAGTTTGTCGTAATTGCGCAGATTAGTGAGTGACATCGACAAACTAAAGTTTGTCGGACAATAAAACTTTGGCAAAGAAGCAAAGCAAATTCCTGCGCGGACGGCGGATCGATCCTAAGCCCATTACGCCAAACACCAGGCTCGTCGATCTGATCGACAACACATTCATTGCCTACAATGCGGCGCGCCTGCGTGAAGCCTGCTGGCTGTTCACGCAAAAGATGCTCGAGCCCGAGGTGACAGTCGGCGTGACGCTGACCGGCGCGTTGACGCCGGCGGGCCTGGGCATGTCGGCGTTGATTCCGCTCATCCGGGCCGGCTTCATCGATTGGATTATTTCGACCGGCGCGAACTTCTATCACGATACGCACTTTGGCATCGGCCTGGCGATGCACGAAGGCAATGCTTCAACTTCAGACATTGTCCTGCGCGAAGAAGAAGTCGTGCGCATCTACGACATCTTTTTCGACTACTCAGTTCTGCTAGACACCGACTCATTTTTCCGCCGGGTTATCGAAGCTCCGGAGTTCCAGAAGACGATGTCCACCGCGGAGTTTCATTACCGGGCGGGACGTTACGTGCTTGAGCGCGAGCGAAAGCTTGGACTAAAGAATAAATCGTTGCTGGCCGCGGCCCATGAACATGCCGTGCCGCTTTATACATCCTCTCCCGGCGATTCCTCGATCGGCATGAACGTGGCAGCGAAAGCATTGCAGGGAAACAAGTTGGCGTTCGACCCCTCGCTCGACGTGAATGAAACCGCAGCGATTGTCCTTGCCGCCAAGCGTGGACTCATCCGCGATGATGTCAGTACGGGAAGCAAACGATCCAACCGCAGAAAATCAGGCAAGTCAGCGATTTTCATCCTGGGCGGCGGCTCGCCAAAAAACTTCGCCCTCCAGACTGAACCGCAGATCCAGGAAGTGCTGGGCATCGACGAGCGTGGCCATGATTACTTTCTGCAAGTCACCGATGCGCGGCCGGACACCGGCGGTTTGTCCGGCGCAACTCCTGGCGAAGCCGTCTCGTGGGGAAAAGTCGATCCCGAGCGATTGCCGGACGCGGTTGTCTGTTACCTCGATTCGACGGTGGCTCTGCCCTTGATTAGCGCCTATGCTCTGGCCACACACAAGCCGCGCAAACCGCGCCGGCTCTACGACCGGCGAGACGAGTTTATGAGGTTGCTGTTGAGCGAATACCAGAAATCAAGTAGAAGGTAATTTTCAAGCATGCCGAAAAGCGTCCGGGGGTCAATCGCCAAAACAGCCCAGCCAAGCTACTACAACTGCTCGAAGTGTCCAGCCTACTGCTGCTCGATTTACGAGCGAGTTCAGGTGACTAAGCGTGACATAAACCGGCTCGCTAACTACTTCGGAGTTGATGTCGAAACTGCGCAGCGCCGCTTTACGACAACCTGGCAAGGCGAACACATCCTGAAACGAAAGGCCGATCCGATTTTTGGCAAGGCTTGCAAGTTTCTCGATCCGGCGACGCGTCGCTGCACGATCTACGAGGGCCGTCCGTCCGTCTGCCGCGAATTTCCTGACCGCACCCGATGTGCGTATTATGATTTGCTGACTTTCGAGCGCTCGCAACAAGGCGATGAGACTGTCTTGCCGCTGGTGCAAATAACCTTTCGAAACGGCGATAAGTAACGTCAGATCGGGCCGACCGCCGGCCCGATCCCTGCGTACCAAAAATTATGCATGAACTACTATCCAAAATGATCGATCGCGAAGTCGACGTGCTTTGCACTGGCACGTCGAGCCTCCGCGGCAAGGTTGTCAAAGTCGAAGGTGACGTGCTCCATTTGAAAGACGATGACGATAACATCTGCTACGTCGCCATCGACAAGATCACGGCCGTTTGGGAGAAACGCGACAAGGATCGCCATCCCGGCTTCGTATTCAAGTCTTAGGTTGGCGAAGCGGCCTTGCCTCAAAAGTCTGAAAGCGGCACTTCTCATTCACACCGGGCTTCAGCCCGGTGACCCCAGAGCCGAGTATGATCTAGAAACCGTTTCAACGGTTTCTCGGGTGACTCGTGAGGTACATCCCCAAGCTCAACCGCCCAGTGATCAGTCAAGAAGAAGCCCCGTTTGCCAATCAAAATCAAAAAGGCCGCTGCGGATGCCCGCGGCGGCCTTATTAATTCTGGTGACGTTATCTTTACGGCTCGTTGTTCTCTTCAGCAAGAGCCACAGTCGCCGGTTTCGTAGTCCGAGGCTTGACCGCCGCCGCGGGTGTGTCCAGGTCAGGGGAGACTCGACGGAAACCGTCGATGCGTGACAGCCAATACTCATTAAAGGGCGAATACATCACGCCGCCATGTCTCGCCGAGTGGTAGAAACCTTTTTCGTCAACCACGATTCCTACGTGACCCAGGTTGCTGAAGAAAACCAAATTTCCAAACCTGAACTGTTCTCCTACCGCCGGGGCCGGCATGGTCGCCCAATACGAACGTGCAGGTCCGCGCTGGAAATTCAAACCAACGTCCTGAAAGGCGCGCCAGACGAAGCCGGAGCAATCGAATTCATCCGGGCCGGTGCGATTGAAACGATAAGACGACCCGAGATGCGACTGCATTGCCGCCATCAGCGATTGGTCGAAACGACTGGTTAGATTGATCGTCGGCACGATGGGCGCGGGACGTGACACGATCGGCGTCACGGTTCGCGGCCTTCGCTCTTCCAACGGATTTACGACCGAAGGTTCAGTCTCTAAGCGAAGCGACCCGTTTGCGTTGACGGTCGTATTGGTCTGGCGTGGTTCGGTTTCGCTGCTCTGGGCAATCGCGGCGCCGGCAAACAGCAAAGACGCGCTGACGACGAGCAGGCGGGGAAACAGTATGCGAGTAGTCAAGGGGTTGCTCGATCTCCTAACTTAAATTTTTATTTCTGTTACCAGCAGTGAGGCGGGCAAAAACGAATTCTAGCTTTCGAACTGTTACGCCACAAGAACCAATGTGACTGTTTCGTGATAACGCATCAAAGTGAAAGAGAGAGTGAACCGTTTGGGTTCAGTTTAGGAACGGCTGCAATATCGAGATTGTCCAACAAAGAGCGACAGTTCGTTCCGACTACGAACATAGTCCGTCACATTGACCATATTCAAACACTGCGAGGCCACTTCGTATAAGGTCGAAGCCTACGTAATTGAGATTTAATGCATCCTGAAACCAGATGCGAAAAGGAAGGCGGTACTGCTCGCCAAAAGCATTCTACCGAA
>Ga0068859_100005349_pt1 | contig 13062 bp, 10 predicted proteins | sample KBSSwiS22_FD_66585 | JGI IMG/M metagenome (GOLD analysis project Ga0068859, IMG submission 66585) | Switchgrass rhizosphere microbial communities from Kellogg Biological Station, Michigan, USA - KBS Switchgrass S2-2 | ecosystem: Host-associated > Plants > Roots > Rhizosphere > Soil ... | reverse complement strand
CTCTTTGCAGGAAAGGGCGCCGGCGCGGGGACCGTCTGCGGGTCCTGCCGGTAGCCGCTAAAGGCTATGCGCTGCCACCAGAGCGATACAACCTCAGCCCCCGGCTTCGTAGGGGGCTTTCTTGTGCAGGCACTCGGCACGCCGCGAACGGCCGCGCCTCCAGAGGGAGAGCGAGGCCCGGACAGGGTGGGCCGGCCGGGATCGAGAGAGAGCCCGGGGCTCCTTCCGATCCTTTCATCCCGAGGCTTCCATCATGACGACGACCTCCGCCGCCGCGGCTGCCACTGGCGCGTCCTGCGTTCGCCTGCGTCAAGCTCTCGACCATGCAGCCAACCTGTTCCATGCCGTGCAGCTGCTTCTTCGAGATCTCGAACGCGGGCGCCGGATCGATGCCGCCCGGCTCCGCAACGCGATGGACCAGGCATTCGGGGGCAGTGATGCCGATGGCGCCTGGGACTGGAAGAGCGCCTACGACACTTGCGAGGCGGCTCCTGTCCTGTTCCTGCGCAAGTTCGGTGGTGCGATGGCCGCGCGCGCCGCCTCGTGCGATGCCCTGCTGCCGATGCTGGCGAAGGTGGCGGGCCTGCTCCCGACCCACACGCGGCGTTCGGAGGAGAGCGAGACACTCCAGGCTAGACCTAGAAAGCTTCCGGCAGCCGCCCTGCCTTGCGGACATGGCGTCCCCTTTTTCGAGGTCGCCGTATGGAGCCTGCACGAGGCCGCGTCACGCGCGCCCGAGCACCTCCATGGCGGCCGCGACCACCCGCTCAGGCTCGAACCCGAACTTGCGCTGCAGCTCCTTGAGCGGCGCCGACGCGCCGAAGGTCTTCATGCCGATGATGCGGCCCTCGGGACCGACGTAGCGGTCCCATCCCAGCACCGACCCCTGCTCGATGGCGATCCGCGCCTTCACGCCGGGCGGCAGCACCTCAACCCGGTAGGCGGCCGGCTGGTGCTCGAAGATGTCCCAGGACGGCATGGATACGAGGCGCGATCGAACCCCCTGGGACGCCAGGGTTTCATGGGCGTCGACGGCCAGGGAGACCTCGCTCCCCGAGGCGATGAGGATGATCTCGGGCGGGCTGCCGTTGGCGTCCGCCATGACGTAGGCACCGCGTGCGACGCCGGCGGCCGAGGCGTATTTGCTTCGGTCGAAGGTCGGCAGTGGCTGGCGCGAGAGGGCAATGGCGGCCGGCTGGTGGCGCAGCTGCAGGACGTAGCGATAGGCCTCGACGACCTCGTTGGCGTCGCCCGGCCTGAGGACCACCAGGCCCGGAATGGCACGCAGCGAGACGAGGTGCTCGACAGGCTGATGCGTCGGTCCGTCCTCGCCGTCCCCCATGGCGTCGTGGGTGAAGACGAAGATTGCGGGCAGCTCCATGATCGCGGACAGCCGGATCGCCGGCCGGGCATAGTCGCTGAAGACGAGGAAGGTCGCTCCGTAAGCCCGCAGCTTGGAGAGGGACAAGCCATTGACGATCGCCGCCATGGCGTGCTCGCGGATGCCGAAATGCAGGTTGCGGCCTTCGGGTGTCTCGGGCTCGAAGTCTCCCGCACCCTCGAATTTCAGGAGCGTCTTGTTGGAGGTCCCGAGGTCGGCCGAGCCGCCCAGGAACCATGGGATGTTCTGGGCGAGCACGTCGAGCACCTTGCCCGAGGCGTCGCGCCCGGCGATGCCCTTGCGGTCCGGCGGGAAGGTCGGCAGGTTGCGGTCCCATCCTGCTGGCAATTCGCGCCGCTGCATCTGCTGGATCTCAGTGGCGAGCTCAGGGAGCTTCGTCTTGTAGGACAGGAAGCGCTGCTGCCACTGCTTTCGAGCCGCCTCCCCGCGTTTGCCGATGCCGGCAGAGAAGTGCTCGCGCACACCTTCGGGCACGAGGAACTGGGCGTCCTCGGGCCAGCCGTAGGCGCGCTTCACGAGCCGCACCTCGTCCTCACCCAGCGGCTCGCCATGGGCGGCGGCCGTATCGATCTTGTGCGGGGAGCCGTAGCCGATGTGGCTGTCGAGCACGATCAGCGTCGGCCGGCCCTTCGTCTCCCGAAAAGCCGCCAGCGCAGCCTCGATCGTGGACAGATCGTTGGCATCGCCGACGTGCAGCACATTCCAGCCGTAGGCCCGGAAGCGCGCCGCCACATCCTCGGTGAAGGTGATGCGCGTCTTGCCCTCGATGGTGATGTGGTTGTTGTCGTAGACCCAGCACAGGTCGTCGAGAGCGAGGTGGCCCGCGAGCGAGGCGGCTTCCGAGCCGACGCCCTCCATCAGGCAGCCGTCGCCGCAAATGGCGTAGATGTTGTAGTCGAACACCTCGTAACCCGGCTTGTTGTACCGGCTCGCCAACCATTTGCGCGCGATCGCCATGCCGACGCTGGTGGCGATCCCCTGCCCCAGCGGGCCGGTCGTCGTCTCGACGCCCGAGACCCAGTGATACTCCGGATGCCCCGGTGCCTTGCTGTCGAGCTGGCGGAAATGACGGATGTCGTCGAGCGTGACCGATGGCTCGCCCAGCCGCTCGTACTCCGCGTTCACGGCCCGCGTGCCCGTCAGGTACAGGACCGACCAGAGCAGCATCGAGGCGTGGCCGTTGGACAGGACGAAGCGATCGCGATTGGGCCAGATCGGGTCTTGCGGATCGAAGCGCATGACCCGGTTCCACAGCGTGTAGACCAGAGGGGCCAGAGCCATGGGCGTGCCGGGATGGCCGGACTTCGCCTGCTGGACGGCGTCGATGGAAAGGGTGCGGATCGTATCGATCGCCAGCTGATCGAGATCTTGCTTGGCCATGCCGTTTCGGCCTCCGTTGCTGTCCCCCCTCGCTTGTTCAATTCGGATATGGCGTATTCCGCGATCCACTACGACCCGGCGTGCTTCTCGAGGTGTCCGCCAAACTGGTAGCGCATGGCGGACAGCACCTTGTCCGCGAAGTCCGCCTCGCCGCGCGAGCTGAAGCGCTCGTAGAGGGCCGATGACAGCACGTGCGCCGGAACGCCCTCGTCGATCGCCGCCTTGATGGTCCAGCGGCCTTCCCCGGAGTCCGACACCCGCCCGGCGAACTGCGAAAGCTGGGGGTCCTGGATCAAGGCGGCGGCCGAGAGATCGAGCAGCCAGGAGGCGATCACGCTGCCGCGCCGCCAGACCTCGGCGATCTCCGGCAGGTCGAAATCGTACTCGTAGTGCTCGCGGTCGCGGAGCGGCGTGGTCTCCGCATCGACGACGCCTCTCTTCTTGCCGATGTTGGCCGCCTTGAGAACCGCCAGCCCCTCGGCGTAGGCCGCCATCACGCCGTACTCGATGCCGTTATGCACCATCTTGACGAAATGGCCGGCCCCGCTCGGTCCGCAGTGCAGGTAGCCCTGCTCCGATGTTCCGCCGGTGCCGTTGCGCCCCGGCGTGCGCGGGATGTCGCCTCGTCCCGGCGCCAGGGTGGCGAAGACGGGATCGAGGTGCTGCACGGCGTGGGTCTCGCCGCCGATCATCATGCAGTAGCCGCGCTCCAGGCCCCAGACGCCGCCGCTGGTGCCGACGTCGACATAGTGGACGCCCTTGGGGCGCAGCTCCTTCGCGCGCCGGATATCGTCGATGTAGTAGGAGTTGCCGCCGTCGATCAGGATGTCGCCGCGGTCGAGATGTGGCAGCAGGTCAGCGATGGTCTGCTCCACCGCGCCCACCGGCACCATCAGCCAGACCGCGCGCGGCTTGGCAAGCTTCTCGGCGAACTCCGCCAGGGAGCCGGGGCCCACGGCGCCCTCCTTCACCGCCTCGCCGACCGGCTTTTGGGACCGGTTGAACACCACGCACTGATGGCCGCCCTTCAAGAGGCGACGCACCATGTTCGCTCCCATGCGGCCGAGGCCGATCATTCCCAGTTGCATGTGTCAGGGTCCCTTGAGCTTGCGATAGCGCCGGATCAGCGCGTTGGTGGAGCTGTCGTGCTCCAGCTTGGGCTCGCTGGCGCTCTCCAGCTCGGGGATGATGCGCTGGGCGAGCGCCTTGCCCAGCTCCACGCCCCACTGGTCGAACGAGTCGATGTGCCAGATCGTGCCCTGGGTGAAGACGCTGTGCTCGTAGAGGGCGACCAGCCTGCCCAGCGCGGTGGGAGTCAGCTCATCGAGAAGGAGCGTGTTCGACGGGCGGTTGCCCTCGAACAGCCGATGCGGCACCAGCCAGTCCGGCGTTCCGTCCGCCTTGACCTGATCTGCCGTTTTGCCGAAGGCTAGCGCCTCGGTCTGGGCGAAGACGTTGGCCAGCAGCATGTCGTGGTGGCGGCCGAGCGGGTTCAGGGTGCGCACGAAGGCGATGAAATCGCAGGGTATGAGCCGGGTGCCCTGGTGGATCAGCTGGTAGAAGGAGTGCTGGCCGTTGGTCCCGGGCTCGCCCCAGTAGATTGGCCCGGTGTCGTAGTCCACCCGTGCGCCGTCGAGCGTGACGTGCTTGCCGTTGCTCTCCATGGTCAGCTGCTGGAGATAGGCCGGGAAGCGCTTCAGATACTGCTCGTAGGGCAGCACGGCAACGGTCTGCGCGCCGAAGAAATCCGTATACCAGACCGCGAGCAGCCCCATCAGTACCGGCAGGTTGCGCTCGAACGGTGTGGAGCGGAAATGCTCGTCCATCTCGCGGAAGCCGTGCAGCATGGCGCGGAAGTTGTCGGGCCCGACCGCCAGCATGGTCGAGAGGCCGATGGCGGAATCCATGGAATAGCGCCCGCCGACCCAGTCCCAGAAGCCGAACATGTTGTCGGTATCGATGCCGAACTTCGCCACCTCCTTGGCGTTGGTCGAGACCGCTACGAAATGGTTGGCAATGGCGGGCTCCTCGCCGCTCATGCCGGCCAGCAGCCAGCCGCGCGCGGACTGCGCGTTGGTCATCGTCTCGAGCGTGGTGAAGGTTTTGGAGGAGACGATGAACAGCGTCTCCTCGGGATCGAGGTCGCGCACCGCTTCCGCAAGGTCGGTGCCGTCCACGTTGGAGATGAAGCGAAACGTCATGGCGCGGTCGCTGTAGTGCCGCAGCGCCTCGTAGGCCATCACCGGCCCGAGATCGGAGCCGCCGATACCGATATTGATGACGTTGCGGATGCGCCTGCCCGTGTGGCCCTTCCAGGCGCCACTGCGCACGCGATTGGCGAAATCCGCCATCTTGTCCAGGACGGCGTGAACCTCGGGCACGACATTGCGTCCGTCATGCAGGATCGAGGCGCCGCGCGGCGCTCGCAGGGCGACGTGGAGCACCGAGCGGTTTTCCGACACGTTGATCCTGTCGCCGCGGAACATCGCCTCGATGCGCTCCTGCAACCCCGCCTCGCGCGCAAGCTGGAGCAGCAGGCGCAGCGTCTCGTCGGTGATGCAGTTCTTGGAATAGTCGAGATAGATGCCGGCCCCCTCGGCAGCGAGCCTCTCGCCACGCCTGGGGGTCTCCGCGAAGAGCTGCCGCAGATGCAGGCCCTTCATTTTCTCGAAGTGCTTCTCCAATGCCGCCCAAGCCGGGAGCGCGCGCAACATCGTGACCCTCCTTGATTGCCGCTCGGCGGAGTCTGGCGCGCGCTTGCGCTGGCTTGATGTCGTTGCCATTGGGTCAGCTCGCTTTTCTGATCGTGGTGCTCTTGGCCTCGATGCAGCTCATCAGGTCGTTCCAGGACTTGACGAATGACGCGGCACCCTCGTCCTGAAGGCGCGCAGCCAGGACTTTGACGTCGATGCCGGCCTTGGCGAAGTCGGCCAAGACGGTCTCGCTGTCGCCTCCGTCTTGCGCGAGCGGCACTCCGGATGTGCCGTGGTCTGCAAACGCCTTGAGGGTGCCCTCGGGCATCGTGTTGATGGTGAAGGGTGCAGCGAGCGCGTCCACATAGAGCGTGTCGGCGGCCTTGGGGTCCTTGGTGCCGGTGCTGGCGAAGAGGAAGCGCTGGGCGCAGGCGCCGGAGTTGGCGGCGCGCTGGAAGCGCGGCGCGTCGAGCAGCTCGCAATAGGCCTTGTAGGCTCTCTGGGCGACGGCGATGCCGAGGCGGTTGGTCAGCTCGCCCGGGACCTTGCCGCTGACGGCCACGTCCCATCGGCTGACAAACAACGAGGCAACCGAGGCAACGGCCGGGTTCAGCCCCGCCTCGATGCGCCGCTCAACGCCGCGCAGATAGGCGTCGGCCGCTGCCAGATACTGCTCGCGGGAGAACAGCAGCGTGACGTTGATCGGGATGCCGGCAAAGATTGCCGCCTCGATGGCGGGCAGGCCCTCCCTGGTCCCGGGAATCTTGATGAAAAGGTTGGGTTTGCCGCCGCGTTGGTGGAGACTGCGCGCAGCTTCCAGCGTGCGGGCGGTGTCGTGGGCCAGCAGAGGCGAGACCTCGAGCGACACCCAGCCGTCGACCCCGTCGGTCCGCTCGAAGGTCGGACGGAACATGTCCGCGGCCTGCGTCAGGTCCGCCAACGCCAGCTCGAAGAACAGATCCTCGTGCGACCTCGCCGAGGATGCCTTCCCGGCAATGTCGGCGTCATAGTCCGCGCTGTTCTTGATGGCGTGGTCGAAGATCGTGGGATTGGACGTGAGTCCCGTCACCGAGAGCTCGGCAATGTAGCGTTGCAGCGTGCCGCTGCTCAGCAGTGCCCGCGTGACATTGTCGAGCCACAGGCTCTGGCCGAGGTCGTGGAGCGTCGTGGTCGGTTTCATGGCGCAGCCCTCCGGCTGGGGCTGGGGACCAGCGTCCCCAGCCGAGGCAGATCATAGTCAAGGAGGTCGCCGATGCTCTCGATCGTAACGTCGGCGGGGGGGAAGGTTGCGAGCGCCTTCGGGTCGTGCGCGTAGGAGCCCTGACGCGGGAAGACGGTCGTGACGCGGTCGGCCCAGACCTGCTTCACCGCAGCCAGGATGCGGGGCTTGTCGTCCACGAGCACATAATGGTCGGCGGGGTAGCGGCGCTCGACGTCGTCCAGGGCCTGCTCCTTGTGGACATAGATCAGCACGTGTCCGTCCACCGCGTCCCACAGACCCGAGCGCTCCACCTTGCGTGGCTGGAACACGACATCCCCATCGGACAGAATGATGGTGGGGCCGAGAGCGCGCAGCCGTTCCAGGACCGCGATTGCAGCCGGGAACAGCCGCTCGGCGAAGGGATAGTCGATCAGGAAAGACGACATCGACAGCAGCTCCACCTGGCGCGGGTGCTCCGCCCGGTAGCGCTGGAGGGCGCCGAGGTAGTCGCGGTATCCCACCTCCTCGAACAGCTCCTCCAGGAGCTTCCAGTAGCGGACGCGCGAGGCCAAACCGTAGACCTGCTCGAGATGATCCTTCAGGTCCTGCTGAATCCCGTCATTGTCGATCAGCGTGTTGTCCACGTCGACGAGGTAGACTGTGGAATGGGTCAGCGTCATTCGGCAGCTCCCACTCGCCTGCCAGGCAGGGGTTGCCATGAAGGCGGAATTGGCCGCGCTTGGAGCCGTTCATGGAGCGGGCGTGGATGCGCCTTGCAGGGTCAACTGCCGCAAGTCTACGCTCATGGGCGGCTCGGTGTCAGAAAGCGGCATGTACCCTTGAGATGCCCTTCGCTTCTTGCTCCAACTAGCCCCTATTGCGTCAAACTTCGCCAAGTCTCTGGCGTTCCTCTACCGCGGTGCCGAGCTTGGCTCCGATCCGGGCAAGTGTGGCGACAAGCCCATGAGCAAGGTTAAAGCAGCCGGCTGTCATGGTCAGGTCCGCGATCAGGACCCGCCGGGGACAAGCGGGGCTTGGTTTGCGGGCACCAGCCGCCGCGCTGACGCGCACACAACCGCAGCCCTGTTGACCCGACGAAAGGGCAAGCTTTGCCGGTGTTGGGCATGGACGAGGCCGTCCAACGCTGCAAAGGTACTGCGAGCGCAAGGAGAAGCCGCTGATCCTGCTTGAGGAGAACAGCATGTGGGCGCTCGCCAAGGCACTCGCGACGGGTCTTCCCATCGCCTAGCGCTCGTCGGACGGTAATTACTACAATCTTTTGCAGTCCGAGCTGGAGCCCTATCTGAGGTTCCCTTCCGCAATCACCCAGGCCCAGCACGAGCACGTGCCGGAGCTGCCACGGGCCGCGCTGTCGCCGCCTTGCCCAGCTGATTGATGGCCGAGCGATGTCGGCGATCGAGGGCCTTTTGCAGCAGCTTGGATGCGTGGCCCTTCTGCCCGGCTAGAAGCACGGCGCGGCCGTGCAGCTCGTGATCGGTCTCTTTTTGAGCATCGGGGTCGATCTTGATGAGGATCTGACGAAGCTCGGCCGCCGTCAAACACGTGCCAATGATCGAGCAGTGGAAGGAGGTGCTCACCTCCCAGATGCGCCGGCGCCTCGGCGGCGTCCCGGCGACCAGGGGCACTTGGTCCTCAAACAAACGCAGCGGACACGCAACAGGCGGGTATCTCAGCGCAAAGAGGCTCGAGTGCAAGCCTGGCAGCTTTGCTGTCATGCATCGACATATTCATATGAACATAGCGATGTCCAGAAGCAAAATAACGCCGCGCCCGATGGGTCGACCTCCCACCCGGCTCATCGCCGAGTGAGCTCAGCGGCCGCGCCGGGCGACACGCGGATCAGGTGTCGGCTGCGTCCGTATCGGCTTCAGCCTCGGCGGGCATCACGGGGCCGCCGAGGCTGCGCCGGTCGACGGCCACGCTCTTGACGAGGGCGAACACCGCCACGCCGGGAGCCAAGCTCAGCCGCGCCACTGAGTAGCGGGTAAGGCTGGCGATCAGGACCTCGCCATTGCAATCGAGGCGAATCTCGACAATCGGGCCATCGTGAGGACCAATCTCGTTGACGACGCCGGGCAGCACGTTGAGCGCACTCAAATCGGTCGGCGCCGACTTGGCAAGCATCACGTCCTGGGCGCGCACGCGCAGCCTCAGCCGGGCGCCTACCGGCGCATCCAGGCGCGGCACCCGCCAAAGGCCGGCGCGGGAGCGCAACTCGGTGAGCGAGAACGACTCGTCGTGGCCTTCCACCGTTGCCTCGATGACTGCACCGGCCTCGGCGCGGTCTGTCAGTGGGAGAAGGTCGAGGCGATGCATGATCTCTGATGTCGGCCCAACCGCCGCGACCTTGCCTTCGGAGAGAAGCACAACCGTCGTCGCCAGCCGGGTGACCTCGGCGATCGAATGGCTGACATAGATGATGGGGACCTTGCTCCGGTCGCGCAGGCGCTCGATGTAGGGCAGGATCTCGGCCTTGCGCTCCTCGTCGAGGGAGGCGAGCGGCTCGTCCATCAACAGCAGGCGCGGATCGGCGAGCAGGGCACGGCCGATGGCAACGCGCTGCTTCTCGCCGCCGGAGAGGCGGCCGGGACGGCGTTCGAGCAAGGCGCCAACGCCGAGCAGATCGACCACTCGCTCCAGGTCGTCGCCGCGCTTCGCCCGAGGCGCGAACCAGCGGCCGTAGAGCAGGTTCTGGCGCACGGTCAGGTGCGGAAACAGCCGCCCCTCCTGAAAGACGTAGCCGATCCTGCGGCGGTGGCATGGAACAAAGATGTCGCGGGCGGTATCGACCAGCACGTCATCCTCAATGGCGATACGGCCACGCTCGGGCCGGATCAGTCCGGCAATGATGCTGATGATGGAGGTCTTGCCCGATCCCGATCGGCCAAAAAGGGCGATGAGTCCGCCTCCCGTTTCGAAGCGGGCATCGAGCAGGAAGGCGCCCAGCCGATGCTTGATGTCGATGGCCAGAGTCATTCGAGAGTCATTCGAGGGTCATTCGATGTCGAGGCGGCGGTTGGCAAAGCGTGCCATGACCTCGGAGGCCAGCAAGGCGAGCATGGCGATCGCCACCGAGACAAGGGTCAGGCGAAAGGCGCCCACGTCGCCGCCCGGTACCTGGGTAAAGGTGTAGATGGCCGACGGCAGCGTCTGGGTCTCGCCCGGAATGTTCGACACGAAGGTGATGGTAGCACCGAACTCGCCCATGGCCTTGGCGAAGCACAGGATCATGCCGGCGAGAATGCCGGGGACGATGAGCGGCAAGGTGACCGTGGCGAACACCCAGGCGGGATTGGCACCCAGCGTTCCGGCCGCCTGTTCAAGGCGCGCGTCCACCGCCTCGATCGATAGCCTGATCGCCCGCACCATGAGCGGGAAGCCCATCACCCCGCACGCCAGCGCAGCACCCGTCCAGCGGAACGAGAAGACGATGCCGAAATGATCGGCCAGAAAGGCTCCGATGGGCCCACGCCGCCCGAACAGGATGAGCAGGATGTAGCCGGTGACGACGGGGGGCAGGATCAGCGGCATGAGCACGAGGCCGTTGAGCACAGACTGGCCCCAGAAGCGCCCGCGCGCCAACAGCATGGCGATGGCGACGCCGAACGGCAGGCTGGCGAGGGTGGCCACCGTGGCCACCCTCAGGCTGAGCCGAACCGCCGTCCATTCCTCCGGAGTGAGCGTCATCCAGTCCATGGCTGACACACCTCAGCTCAACCGTTGCAGGCAGCGAGCCGACGCGACGAACGCCCACCAGGAGTGCCCATCAGGAGCGCCCGGGGCCCAGCACCATAAATCCCTGAGCTTCGAACAGCGGCTTCGCCTTGTCGGATCTGATGTAGGCGAGGAAGGCTGCCGCATCGGGACTCGCATTCGCCGTCAGCGCGATGGGATAGATGATCGGCGGATGCGTATCTTCCGGGAACGTGCCGATGATCTTCACGCTGCTGTCGGACGCGGCATCGGTCTGGTAGACGATGCCGGCGGGCGCCTCGCCCCGCGAGACCAGCAACAATGCAGCGCGCACGTTCTCGGCTTGCGCGAGCTTGTTGGAAACGCTCGCCCAGACGCCGAGCTTCTCGAGCGCCGCCTTGCCGTACTTGCCGGCCGGGACGCTGTCGACGTTGGCCATCGACAAGCGGCCGTCGCCGAGCACCTTGGCCAAGTCGAATCCGGGCTTGATGTCGATCGGTTGCGCCTTGTCCTTGGGCGCGATCAGCACAATGCGGTTGCCGAGCAGGTTCGAGCGGCTCTCCGGCTTGATCTGGTTCTTCTTTTCCACGTAGTCCATCCAGTCGAGATCGGCCGAGATGAACATCTGCGCCGGCGCGCCCTGCTCTATCTGCTTGGCCAGGGCCGAGCTCGCGGCATAGGAGATCTTCGCGCTCTTCCCCGTCTCCTTCTGCCACTGAGCATTGACGGCATCGAGCGCGTTCTTGAGGCTTGCCGCAGCGAAGACAACCACGTCTCCGCCCTGCGCCCGAGCCGGCGCCTGAGAGCTCCATGGCACCAACAGAGCAACGGCACTCCCCAGAACCCAACGCAACCACACACGTCTGCCCACAGCGACCATCGCGATCCTCCTTGCTCTTTCAGGTGAACGGCAGCTCCACCAATACAAATACACAATCCTCGGCTATATTCCATCAACTATCGCGGGCGGCCGCACGGCTGGTTCGATGCGCCGCCCGGCATCGAGCAGCTGATGGGCGTGCGCGGGCTGAGAGCTTGCGCGAGACGACAAGGGAGTTCTACAAGCTGCTCTAACAGGTCGATCTCACCGCCGCAGTTCGACTCGCTGTTGGCCTCGGCAACCTCGTCAAAGCTGGAGCGATGACATGAAGATCAGCGCGCGCAATGTTCTCAAGGGCAAGATCGTCGAGGTGACCAAGGGTGCCACCACGGCGCACGTGAGGATCGACATCGGCGGCACCGTCGTGACCTCGGCCATCACCAATGCGGCCGTCGACGAGCTGAAGCTGGCTGTGGGCAAGGACGCCTATGCGGTCGTGAAGGCATCCGACGTGATGATAGGCATCGACTGATCCGGGGCGGCTGCCGGCGATGAGTGATCCCTCGCCGTCGGGCTACCACGCGAGCGACGGCGCCGCCTACGATCGGTTCCTGGGGCGGTGGACCGAGCGGCTGGCACCGTTGCTCGTGGACTTCGCTCGGTTACCGGACGATGGCGAGGTGCTCGACGTTGGCTGCGGCACGGGCAACCTGGCAGCGGAGGTTGCGCGACGAGAATCCAATCGTGCCGTGACCGGTGCGGATCTCTCGGAGTCCTATCTCGCTTTCGCCCGCGCACGCCACGGCACGCTCAACGCGCATTTCCAGCATTGCGACGCCGCGGAGCTCCCTTTCGCCAGCGGGAAATTTGGCGCCTCCCTCGCCCAGCTTGTGCTGACATTTGTGCCCAACCCCAACAAGGTCGTGGCGCAGATGGCGCGCGTTACACGACGGGGAGGCGTGGTCGCGGCCGCCGTCTGGGATTTCTGTGGAGGCTCCACATGCGGCGAGCGCACCAGATCGATGCGACGCGGATCGATCACGATGAGCCTGGCGCCCTGGCGCAGCCGCTTCTTCATGCGGCTGGCGAACACAGGATGTCCGTCAGTGGGGTTGGCGCCGATCACCATGACGACGTCGGCGTGCTCGACGGAGTCGAAGTCCTGCGTGCCGGCCAAGGTGCCGAACGCGGTCTTGAGGCCGTAGCCGGTGGGCGAGTGGCACACGCGCGAGCAGGTGTCGACATTGTTCACACCGAAGCCGGCACGGATCAGCTTCTGGACGAGGAACGTCTCCTCGTTGGTGCAGCGCGAGGATGTGATACCGCCCACAGCGTTGCGGCCGTACTGGTGCTGGATGCGCTTGAACTCGGTGGCGACGCGCTGTATGGCCTCCTCCCACGTGGTCTCGCGCCACAGGTCGGCGATCCTGAGGGTTGCCCCCCGCACCGCCGCCGGCGACGATCTTGTCGATGGTCTCGGCGCCGCGCGCCGAGCCGATGCGGCAGGGTGTGCACTTGCCGCAGCTCTCCACCGCGCAGAACTCGAAGGCGGAGCGCGCCTGGCGGGCCAGGTCCACGGTGTCGTCGAACACCACCACGCCACCATGGCCGATGAGGCCGTCACGGGCCGCGAACGCCTCGTAGTCGAAGGGGGTATCGAACAGCGCACGCGGGAAGTAGGCGCCGAGCGGCCCGCCCACCTGCACCGCCTTCACGGGCCGGCCCGAGGCCGTGCCGCCGCCGATGTCCTCCACCAAATCGCCCAGGGTGACGCCGAACGCCGTCTCGAACAGGCCGCCATGCCTGATATTGCCGGCAAGCTGGATCGGCATGGTGCCGCGCGAACGGCCCA
>Ga0068859_100005348_pt1 | contig 13062 bp, 21 predicted proteins | sample KBSSwiS22_FD_66585 | JGI IMG/M metagenome (GOLD analysis project Ga0068859, IMG submission 66585) | Switchgrass rhizosphere microbial communities from Kellogg Biological Station, Michigan, USA - KBS Switchgrass S2-2 | ecosystem: Host-associated > Plants > Roots > Rhizosphere > Soil ... | reverse complement strand
GTGACCTGCGGGTTGACCCCACCCATGGGCAACCCCTCTCGGCGATAGGGGAGTGGCCGCCTGATGTCCCCGAACGCGGGCTCACACTTGATGGCCGGCGACCAGGAAATGTCCCCGGGACACGCGCCTATCGGGGACATCGCGACCGCTTCAAAATTCGGCACCGCCGTGCCGAATTCCGTCACGCCGTGTCGGATTTCGAGACCCGGATTGCGAGCCTGGATTCGCAATCCGGGCCCCCTCGGGAGGTCGTCTGTTCGGTCAACCTGTCCGGACCTGGTCGCCGACCTGGTCGACCCTGTTCGCCGACCTGGTCCATGATCTGGTCGATAAGGAGAAGACCCATGTGCACTGTCATCGAAGGCGACTGCGGCTGCGGAAGCAGGAGCGGCGGCGGTCCGAGTTGAAGGTGGCCGGCGTTAGCCGCACCGGCAACCAGGTGAAGGTCGACGACGTGAACCGCAACGGGTGGCGGCGGGCGGACCTGGAGGCGGCCCTGCCTATCGACTACCTGGGCCGGTAGAGGGGTTGGCGGATATGACACCTCTGGCTGATTTCGGGGGTCTGGGCGGCCGGCCAGGCGTCGGGCCGATACCCCTCTACCGGTGCCTACCTTGCAGGTCAGCGGGCCTCTACCGGGGTGTCTACCGGGGTAGATGCCCCCTCTACATAGGGGCCGATCTTGGTTCTCCGGTAGACCCCCACGTTCATCGACCCACTTCCATGGGACCGTCGGTCAGAGGGGTCTACCTGTGACCCACACCGACCCGACACTCGGCTATCAGATCATGGCGTGGCCACGACAGAGCAGCACCGCTGGCGGTGACGGTGGTTCGACGACCGGCGTCCGCGGAATCACATTCGGCACGGCGGGCCCGCCTTGCCCTGCCTGGTCAGCATGGCCGCACCGCCTGGCCCGGCTCGTCAACCAGCGTTGACTCCGCCTGGTCACGACACGCCTCGGCGTACGCCATCCAGTAGCGGGTGTTCGGGGTCAGGTCGGTCGGTGCGACACCCAGGGTTCGCAGCAGCCGGGCCGCGTCCTCGACCGCGCGCTCGACCGACCCGATGCCGACCGCGACACGCTCCGCCACGAGCAACCGCAGCACGTGGTCGACGACAGCCATCGGGTCGAAGCTCGGCACCCGGGACCGCTCGGGCCGCCGGCCCGGGCCCCGGTTCTGGGCGGTCACCGCTGCGCTCCCGGACGCCACGCGTCGACCAGGTCGCCGGCGTCGAGCAGCGCCGCGGCGAGCCTGCGCGCTTTCGCCGCGCACAGGCCGAGATCGGCACTGGACACGGCGATTCCGGCTGGTCCCCGGGTGCACTCGTCGAACGAGTCCACCGCGCTCACGGATACCGTGACCTGCCGGTTCGCTGCGAGCGCGGGCAGCCTGACCAGTACCGCCTCGTGCGCGCGTACGCCCTCGGTGCGCTCGAACTCGGCCGCGGCGGCGTGGTCGGTGCGACACCAGCCCGGACACGGACCGAGCGAGAACCCCACTGGGAACCGGGTTACCTGGAGCCGGCCGAGCGCGGCCGCGTACGCCTCGCGTGTCAGGTCACCTGACGCGTACGCGTCGTCGAGTTGCGCCGCTGTGGCGGCTTCCCGAGACCGGGTGGCCCGGATGTCGGAGACCGCCCGGAACCGGTCCCGGGGGACGCCCGGGTGGCCGGTCACCGGTCCTGCCAGATGACGCGTCATGACGCCGCCCCCTCGATCTCCTCGACGAGCTGGGCGATGTCCAGCAGGTGCTTCGCCAGACTGCGGAGTTGGCAGTGCGACAACTCGACGTCCTCGCGGACCTTCTCGATGACACCGACCGCCTTGCGGTCGCCGTCAGCGTGGACACGCATCTCGATCCAAGCTGACACGAGCACGGGAACGTCCTCGCGGTTCGCGGACTCGCCGGTGATCGACCAGGGGAACGACGAGTGCTGATAGCTGCCGTCCGTGCCGCGATAATGCTCAACGCACCATGCCGGGCAGCCGGCCTTCCAGTCCGTACCCGGCCACCACGGTTCGACGGGCTCGGCGGCGGGTGGCGGGGTCGCCACTGTCGACGTCACGGCGGCCGCCGTTGGTACCCAAGATGAGACCACAACTGAGCGCTCATCCTGCTGTCGCAGTCGCTGAGACAAACCCTGGTCAGCGCCCATCAAGGGTGTGCCCGCGTCCGTTGAGACATTGCGACGCCCCGACCCACCAGGTGTCGCGTGCCTGTCGTACTCGGCGATCAGTTCGCGGATGCGATCCAGGCACTCGAACGGGTCGCCCGGGTGCCCGTCATACGCCAGACACCAGATGTCGTACAGCAACTGCCCATGGCGTCGGTGCTCTACGACCTGCTCCGGCGTCAGGGCGTCGTCCGCGTCGATGTCGCACCCTGTCGCAGCGATGTCGCTATCAACGGGACACGGCGCCGCCGGCGGCGCGTCATCTGGCGTGCCATCCGACGCCGCGGTCGCCAGGGCAAGCGTCAGCCGCCGAATGGAGGCGAGCTGGCGCTCACGGCTCCGCTCGCCCCGCCTCGCTTCCGACGACCCGATGCCGTCGTTGCGCATGGCGAACCCGTGCCACAGCTCTGTCTGGCCGAGCCGGACAGCCATCCGCATCACAGCATCGCGCAGCTCGTCGACCCGGCCGCTCATGACGTGCCCCCAACCGGCTCGACAGTGCCCTGGTACGACATCACGGCGCGGTACGCATCCATCTCGGCGCACGACACGTAGGAGATGCCGTACTGCACCTCACCGAACTGGCGCGTCACCCGCCAGTGGTTGACGCCCGGCTGTCGCACCTCGACGCCGAGCGCCGCGGCCATCGCCTCGACCCGGGCCACGGCCGCATCGTCGCCGTCGCCGTCGGATGCCGCGTAGACGCAGCTCAGCCCGAACCGGTCGACCGGTGTGTCCGGGTGCTGCTCGAGGTAGTCCGCCAGCTCGCGCAGACCGTCGATAACCCGCTCTCGGGTGTCCCGCGGGGTCATCAGCGCACCTGCTCAAGCAGGCCGGACGCGAGGTCGAGGATCGACCACGCATCGTCGAGAGACAGCGTCGCGCCGGCCTTGTTGACCCCCCACGAGTCATCGACACCATCGGGCGCGCCGAGCACCACGATCAGGTACGGCGCCGAGTGGGCGTCCAGGTTGTGCTGGACCAGGTGCAGGTCGACGACGAACGTCGGCGCGGTGAACGTGAACGTCGGGCCGACGTGCTGGCGCATGTCGGCGTCCTCGCTGAGGTCGTAGGCGGTGCACATCGGCGGCACGGCCGCGCACCACTTCGGGTGCTGCTGGGCAGCGTCGGATAACGGGGTTGAGATACTCACTCTGGGTCGCCTCCCATTAGGCGATCAAGGGCTCGGCCGGTGTTAACGGCACCGTGCCGGGCCCGCCTTGTGTGGCTACACCGTATCGCTTCGTGTAGCCACACGGCAAGAGTTGACGCTTGCCTTTGTGTGGCTACACCGCTTAGCCTGAGGGCGTGATCAGAGACCCCGAGAAACACACGCCTATTCAGCGCTTTCGACTGGCCGGCGACGTGTGGGCGCGCTTCGGTGAAGCGACCGGCACGCGTGGACGATCCGCCGTGCTTGCCCAGTTGGTTCGTTGGTATCTGCGCGAGGGCCCACTGCCCAAGCGACCAGGGACAGAGTGATCGGTCCACAGTGGGCATCCGGGTAGCCTCTCTGTCAGGTTCGGGGGTCACAGCGCCCGCGACTCTCAGGTCAAGGCGAGCGCCGCGCCCGTACCCACAGCGTCGACTTCGTCGCCGAGCGTCGACAGCCCTTGATCGCCTGCAAGGCAGGGCACTGCTGTCTGCAGACAGCCAGGGCCCCACGTGAGCACCGAGACGTTCGGCCAGGCGCTCCGTAGGCTGCGCACCGCCCGCGGACTGTCTCTCGCCGACCTCGGCAAGCTGGTCAACTACGACCGCAGGACCATCTGGGACTTCGAGCAGGGCCGCCGTATCCCCGTGCCCGATGCCGTCGAGGCGCTGGACCGCGCACTCGGCGCCGCCGGCCACCTCGTCCAGCTAGCAGCCGCGACCACCATGAAGGCACCGAGCATCCCCGGTCTCCCGGACTGGGCCGATAGCGAACGCCTAGCGGCTGGCATCAACGGCACCGCGGCCCCCGACACCTCGATGCGCGACTATCTGGCGCAAGCCCTTGCGCTACAGCGCGGCGCCGAGGACACCGCCGGCGCCGCCGTGGTCCTTACGCCCACCCTCGGCCAGTTCACGGCGGTAGATGCGCTCCGCGCCGCCGCAGAGGGCCCGCTGCACCGTGACCTACTCTCCCTGGAAGCCCAGTACGCCCAGTTCCTCGGCTGGCTACACCAAGACCTCGGCGACCGCGGCGCCTCCGAGCAGTGGTACGCCCGGGCGCTGATGCTCGCCCACGAGGCAGGCGACGACAACATGATCGCCTCGATCCTCAGCATGCGATCCAATGCCGCGTGGGGCGCCGGCGACCTTCGCCGGGCCGTCGACCTCGGCGAGGCCGCCGGCCGGCCGCGCAACGCGACCCCGGGCGTGCTGGCATTCTCCCGCCAGCAGGCGGCTCGGGCGTACGCGGCGACTGGCGACCACCGTGAGGCCGAAGTCGCCCTCGACGACGCTGCCCGGCTCTCGGAGTGCGCCAGCCGGGATCCCGAGCGCGAGCCGCCCTGGGTGTACTTCCTCGACGAGGCCCGCGTCGAGCTGCAGCGGGCCCTCGTCCTGCGCGAGCTGGGCCGCTATGACCGGGCCGCTGAGCTATTCCGGCGGGCGCTCCGCCGGTTGCCCGCGCAGTACCGCCGCGACCGCGGGCAGAACCTCGCCCGGCTGGCGCTGACCCTCGCGCTGGCTGGCGAGCGCGAGGAAGCGTCCGCAGTTGCGGACGAGGCCCGGCTGCTCGCCAGCCAGACACACTCCGACCGGACGAGCGCCGAGCTGGCGCAGGTTGACGACGTTCTGCGCCGGAAGCTGGTCACAGACTGAGCACGGACGCGGCGGAGTGGTCACGGCGAGGCCGGTACAGCGCGGCACGAGACACACGCCGTGACCAGCCTGAACGGGTCAATTGATCATCGCCCGTCACTGGCCGGCACGTCTGCCTCGCCACTCTTAATCCGCGGGTTCGGGGTTCGAGTCCCTGGCGGCGCACCATCTCTGACCTGCATCGGAGTCTCATTTCCGGTGGCACCATCGCCTGTGGATTCAGGGGTGTTGCTCACGGACTGGTCACGGCGAGCGCGCGGGACCAACGCGGCCGCGGCTTCCGCTGCCGCCTTCCCGACGCCGGCGAGTAGGTGCGAGTAGGTGTCCGCGGTGATCGTGTACGACGAGTGCCTCAGGTTCTTCGACACGATCGCCAGGTCGATGCCCGCGGCCAGTTGCAGCGACGCCGCACCATGCCGCAGATCGTGCAGCCGCACGTGCCGCACGCCGGCCGCCGTCGCCAGCTCGGCGAACCGCTTGGTGACCGCCGTCGGCGGCAGCGGGTTCCCGTCTTCGCGCGCGAAGACCAGGCCGTGGTCGACGTACGCGACGCCCCACTCTTCCCGCTCGGCGTCCTGGGCCAACTTGTGGGCAAGCAGCACCCCGACCGTCCCCGAGTCCAGCTCGACGCTGGCGTCCTCGCTCGACGCGGTCTTCGGCCGGCCGAACACCAGACCACGATGCCCGGCATCGCAGTACGGGCAGTCGTGGCGGCCCGCCACCTCGACTATCTGCTGACGCACGACGATGCGCCCGGCGGCCAAGTCGACGTCATCCCAGCGCAATCCAACCGCCTCCCCGCGGCGCAGACCGGTCGACGCGATCGTCTCGAAAAGGCTGCTCAGCCGGTCGGCGGCCACCGAGTCGAGGAACAGGCCGAGGTCGACTGCCTCCCACGGGCGGACCTTCGGCCGCGTAGCTGCGGGGAGGTCAGCGAGCTTCGCCACGTTGGACGCGATCATCTGCCGCTTCACCGCCGTCGACAACGCCGATCGCAGGGTGGCATGCACCCGGCGTATCGTCGCTGGCCCGGGCGGGTTCTCGCCGGCGGCCATCTTCGCGAGCAGCCCCTGCACGTGTCCGACGCGCAGCTCCCGCATGCGCAGATGCCCGAGGTGCGGCTTCAGGTAGTCGCGGATGTGCTGGCGGTACGCGCGGCTGGTCGTCAATCGCAGGCCGGCGGTCACCTTCGTGGCCAGCCACTCGTCGAGGAACGCGCCGACTGTCTTCTTCTCGTCATCGGTGTAGGTGCCGTCAGCCACGCCCTTGAGGACGGCGTTCAGCGCCTCCTGTGCCTCGTCCCGCGTGGAGTACCCGCCGCGCTTTTCCTGGCGTCGTTTCCCGCCGGCAGCGTCCAGGTCCGCCGCGTAGTACCAGGTGCCGTGGTCCTTCTTGCACGCCGGCTTGCGCCTGCCGCCGCCGCCGGTGATGCCGCACGGGCACCGCTTGTAGACGCTGCCCTTCATGACGGACGCTCGTCGAGGTAGGTCAGCTCATCCGGCAGTGATGGCGGTACGAGGCCCTGTGCGCGCATGACTACACGTATCTCCCGGATGCCCTGCGCCTGCCTGTCTGCGAGCACTTCCTCTGACTCTGCGCGCTGCTCACTGCCCGGTTCGGTCGCGCCGCGAAAGCGTGTGGCCTGGCTCCTTCGCTGCGCCCAGTTCTCGACTGCGCTCTGGTGGAGACGAAAGATCGATATGACATCAGATCCATGGGCTGAGCCGGCCCATTGCTGACCTGGCAGCGGCCGCTCACCTGTCAGCCATGACAGCGCGTCAGTTACCGCCACGCCTTCGTCCGGCACCACTTCGACAGTTGCCGCTTGTCCGAGTGGCAACAAGAGCAGTAGCGGGGGTACCTCGAGGGCCTGGGCAAGAACAAACAGCTCAGGGATGGTGATCGTCTCGCGGCGACCGCTCTCCAGGTTCGCCAGCACGGACCTCGGGATCGCATGTCCTCGTGCGTCGCAGGCATCTGAAAGTTGCTGGGCACTCAGCCCACGCGCCGATCGATGGCGCCTCACCTCCTCGGCAATCACCTTGACGAGGCGCGCCGACCAGTCGAGCTGTGTCATGAAGACACCGTAGCGGCCAGACTTGACACGTCGCAACACCACGCGGCACGCTGATGTCGTCACCACACAGAAGCGACCCGAGGTGAATCATGACGACACAAGGACTCTCGCGCTCTGAACTTCTCGCCTTGCCGGCGTCAATCGATCTAGTGACCGCCGGCAAGGCGTTCGGTATGGGACGGACGCTCGCTCACGACCTGGCCAGGCGTGGCGAATTCCCGGTGCGAGTGCTGCGGCTAGGTACCAAATACCGCGTGCCTACCGCTGACGTCTTGCGCGCGCTTGGTGTCGAAGCCGACTCGCAGGCTGGGGCGGTGGTGGCCTGATGGATTCTGAAGACGAGCGAGGCCGGCCCCCTACGGACCGGCCCGCCAACAACCACCTCAACGACGAGTCCCAGCGTAGCGCCGCCGGCAACCTGCCGCGCATCGATGCGTTCGCCGTCGACCCGGCCGCGCTGCGGGCGTTCGACCTTGCCGCCCAGCACCGGGCCGGCGCGGTGCGGTGCATCGCTGCTTCTGTTACGGCGGCCGCGCTCGCGGCGAAGCTGGCCGGCGCCGACCACGATGACGTCGTCCAGGCCGTTACCGCCGTGCGCCGGGAGCTGGTCCACGCCCTCGCTGGTGCCGTTGCTGCTGAGCTTGCGGACGGTGAGTGGTGGTGAGCGATTCCGCCGACGAGGTGACGTACCAGGCCGGCTACCGGAGGGCGCTTGAGTTGGCCGCGGAGCGCGTCGACGAGCTGGACGCGATCTGGGTACCGGTGCAACGTCCCTCCTACGAGGAGCGTGTCGCCTCCCGGGTCGCCGACATGGAGCGGGCCGCCGCTGAAGTCCACGCGATCAGCGGGACGCGACCGTTCGGTGGTCTCGACAACGGCGCGGTCCTGCCGGGGGTCGACTGGTGAACCCATTCCCCGCCGGCAGCGATGAGTACGCGGTCTACGAGCGGCAGTTGGCCGCCGAGGGCGCCTGCCTGCTCGATGAACTGCGCGCTGCGGTAACCCGGTACGTGGTGCTGCCCTCAGCGCACGCAGAGGTCGCGGTGGCGTTGTGGATCGCTGCGACCCATGCGGCGCCAGCGTTGCACCATGCGCCCCGGTTGGCCATCCGGTCGCCGGAGAAGCGTTGCGGCAAAAGCAGGTTGCTCGACCTCATCGCTGCTCTCTGCCGGCGTCCGTTGCCCACGGCGAACACCAGCAGTGCCGTCTTTTACCGGGTGATGGGCGGCAACGATCCGCGCACGTTGCTGATCGACGAGGCAGACACCGTGTGGGGCAGCAAGAAGACAGCCGAGCAGAACGAGGACCTACGCGGCCTGGTGAACGCCGGCTTCGAGCGGGGCCGGCCGACGCTGCGCTACGACGCGGCCGCCCGGAAGGTCGAGGAGCTGGAGACCTTCGGATTCGTCGCGCTCGCCGGCATCGGCAGCCTGCCGGACACCATCACCGACCGGGCCGTGAACATCACTATGCGCCGCCGCCGGGCCGGCGAGAAGGTCGCTCCCTATCGCAGCCGCCGAGACGGCAAGCCGCTCGAAGGACTCCGCGACCGGGTGCACGCCTGGGTTGCCGACAACCTCGACGTCATGGGCAAGGCCGAGCCAGACCTACCCGTTGAGGACCGGGCCGCCGACGTCTGGGAATCGCTGGTCGTCGTCGCCGACGTGGCGGGCGGGACCTGGCCGGCACTGTCGAGGCTCGCCGCGGTGGCGCTGAACGAGGAACACGACCAGGACGACGCGGCTGGCTCCGATGCGCTGCGGCTGCTCGCCGACATCCGCGACCTCTTCCGCTCGTTCGGCGTGACGTTCATGCCGTCGAAGGAGTTGGTGAGCCGGCTCCGCAGCCTCGACGACTCGCCGTGGGTCGAGATTGACCTGTCCACAGTCAAGCTTGCCGACCGGCTACGGCCCTACAAGATCGCGCCGCGCCGGGACACCACCGGCACGGCTCGCGGGTACCGACTGGAGGACTTCACCGACGCGTTCAGTCGATATCTCGCCACTGACCCGTCAGAACCCGTCAAGTCGTCAGATTCGCAGGTCAGCGGCGGTGCACCGTCTGACGTTCTGACGGGTCAAGGTGTCAGTCCGTCAGACCCGTCAGGTGTCCTGAGCAGGCAATCTGACGGCTTGACGGGTTCTGACGGGCGCGCACCCGAAACTCCCGCGGACTGGTCCGCCGACGTCTATGACAGGGAGAGCTGATCATGACGAATCCGGCACCACAACTCCCGCCGTGCACCTGCGGGCACGGCTGGCAGGAGCACGTCCCGCCCCGCCGAAGCAGCAAGAGGCGCTCCGGTTGTCTGTGCGGCTGCTCCACCTACGCCACGCCCGTCGAGACCAGGAGGACGACGTCGTGACCGAGTCGCCCACCAGGCCAGCTTCGCTCGTCGAGGCTCTGTCGATCCTTCAGGGCCGGCTGCCGAAGATCGAGCGGGCCCAGACCGCGACGGTGAAGACCGAGCGCGGGCCCGGCTACTCGTACTCGTACGCGGACTTGTCGGCGGTGAGCAAGGCGGTGCTGCCGCTGCTGTCCGAGCTGGGCCTGGCGTTCCTGGCCAAGCCCACGCTCGTCGACGGCCGGTTCGTGCTGGCCTACTCGTTGACGCACGTCAGCGGTGAGCGTGAGGACGGCGCGTATCCGCTGCCCGCGTCGGGGACACCGCAGCAGGTCGGCTCCGCGATCACGTACGCCAGGCGGTACGTGCTGTCCGCGCTGGTCGGTGTGGCCACCACGGATGACGACGACGGCGCTTCGGCCAGCCCGCAGGACAAGCCGCTGGCCCGTGCCTCGCGCGCTCGTGCTGCCGCCGCCACCCGGGAGCAGGACGACCCGGACCTCATCAGCGCCGAGCAGCGTAAAGCGATCATGGCCGGCTTCGGTGAACTCGGCGTCACGGACCGGGACGTGCGGATCGACATCACTCGCAAGCTGTCCGGTGTTGCCGACCTCAAGTCGACCAGCGACCTGACCAGGGCTCAGGCCCGCCAGGTCCTCGACGGCATCGTGTCCAGGCGCGCAGCGCAGAACAGCGGGGGGACGCCATGAGTAGCTGCCAGCACGACGTCCACCGCGAGCTTCAGGCGCTCCTCGTCGCTGCCGGGTGTCGCACGCCCGCGGAGTTCCGCCGGCTCGCGTCGGAGATCCTCGGGCGCGAGGTGGAACCGTTGGGCCGCAACGCGATCCAGCTCTGCGACGTCGAGCCGCTCATGCGCGCGATCAACCTCGCCGCCGGCGAGGCGAGGGGGGAAACACCGTGACCACAGCGCCTCGCTGTCCCCGCTGCGGACGGCTACAGGACCCGGACGTGCCGCTGCGCCGCCGCTGCCAGTGCCCACCCCGCCCGTCACTGCCGCTGACCGCGCGGGTAGCTGGGGTAGCAGACACGTTTCCGCAGGTCAGCACGGGGGGATCTACACGGAGACTGGCGGGGTCTCCGCTCGCAAATCGATCACGATGTCACCCCCACCCCCCACCGGCGGCCAGGACCACCGTCTACGTGGCCTGGACCGATACCGACGGCCGGCGCCAGTTGCGCACGTTCCCGGATGGCGCTGGCTGCGGACGGCTGCGTCGACGACTGAAGGACCAGGAGATCCCGTTCGTCACCGGCATGGTCGCCGCGACCGGGTACGCCACCACGCCCCGGCAGGGCCAGGCGTGGCGCCCGGACCCGCGTGTGTGGCAGTCACTGGGCGGTGCACGGTGAGCCCCGACGCGGCCGCCCTCGACGACGTCCTGGGCGACGCCGTGGCGCTGCTACGCGCGCTGCAGCTCGGCGACGAGGACGCGTTCGACACGCTGCTTGCCACCATCTATGACCCCTACCCGCTGGTGGCGCTGCTGGCCGGCCAACTCGACGAGGCCGCGGCCGCCCGGTACGGCCGCGAACGGTGGAACGCCGCGTGCGCGGCATGGCGACCCGGCCGCGGCCTCATCAGCGACCCCGAGCGGTAACATGATCGGTAGCCACAAGGGCCTCGCGTCGCAACGGACGCCCACCCGGGCCGCCTGCGGGCCTCCCGGCTGGAGTTCGCCGAGGATCCCGCCCGGGCCGCCACTGGCCTCCCGAGAAGAACGGCACGCGATCATCCGCGCCCAACTTCACGGAAGGAACGACTCATGGCGCGTACCGCCATCGAGATCCAAGATCTCATTGACCAGGCAAGTACCCGGGTAGCGAACCTCAACGCCGAGATCCAGGCCCTGGCGCTCGTCGACGAGCCGACAGACGGCCAGCTCGAGCGATCCCGGCGCCAGTTCGCAGCCCTCGACAAGGCGACGGCCGAGCGCGACGCACTCACGAAGGAGCTGGCCGACGTCGTCCGCAGCACCCAGCTCGACGCGGTCAAAGACCTCATCCGTTCCGGTCGCGGCGGCACTGAGGACGGCGACGGGGCCAGCGTTGGCGGCACGCGCCGGGTCCGACGCGACCCGGACGACCAGGTCATCAGCCGGGCACTGCGTCACCTCGAACAGGAGGGCGGCCACCTGTCGCCCGACCAGGGCGACAGGCTCGACGGCCTGCTTCGTGCTGGGAAGACCGAGGACTACCAGCCCAGCTACATCGCCGAGCGGCTGCTCATCACCGAAACCGATGCGTACCGCTCGGCCTTCATGCGGGTACTTCAGGCCGGTCAGCGCAGCGTCCCCGCGATGCTGACGCACGAGGAGGCCGGCGCGCTGCGCGCGTACGAGGAACTCGAACGCCGCTACGTCGCCCGTGCCGCGTCCGAGGGCACGACTACCGCGGGTGGCTTCGGCGTGCCCGTGATGATCGACCCCACGATCATCGTGACGTCGGGTGCTGCGGACGCGCCGATTCTGAACGTGTGCCGCATCGAGCCGTTGACCAACAACATCTGGAAGGGCGTCAGCTCGGCCGGCATGTCCTGGTCGTACGACGCGGAAGCCAGCCAGGTCTCCGACGATGCCCCCACACTGGCGCAGCCCTCGGTGACCGTCTACATGCCGCGAGGCTTCATCCCGTACTCGATCGAAGTCGGCATGGACTACCCAGGCTTCGCGTCCGAGATGTCGATGCTGCTCAGACAGGGGTACCTCGACCTGGTCGCCTCGCAGACCACGGTCGGCTTCGGCGGTACCACCAGCCCACGCGGCATCTTCACCGCGTGCGCCGCCAACACCACCGCCTGCCAGGTCGTCACCACCACAGACGGTTCGTTCGGCGGCGTCGACGTCTTCAAGGCATGGAACGCGCTCAGTGAAAGGTATCGATCACGCGCCACGTGGGTCATGAGCGTCAGTGTCGAAAGCGCGATCCGCCAGTTCGCCTCGGCGGCCGGCTCCTCGTCGTCGTACTTCACCGTCGACCTGACCGCCGACGGCCTGTCGAAGATCAACGGCCGTCCGGTGATCGTTACGGACTACGCGCCGTCGTTCACCTCCGGCGTGCCTGGCACCACCGGTGCCGCGAACGTGCTGGTCGTCGGCGCATTCGACAACTACCTCATGGCCAACCGCGCCGGGATGTCCATTGAGGCGGTGCCTATCTTGGTCGGTGCCAACCAGCGTCCGACCGGGCAGCGCGGCCTTTTCGCCTGGTCACGGCACGGGTTCGACTCGATCAACGACGGCGCTTTCAAAATCCTCCAAAACACGTGACCTTGGACGCGGGGCAGGTACGGGCGACGGGTGGTCGGGCGCACAGTCCGGCCACCCGCCACCACGACCCGGACATCCTCGCCGCGCTGGACCTGGTGGTCGCCGCGGAGTCATGTGACCAGGTGGCCATGGACCTGGTCACCAGGTTCACCCCACCGGGTGCGCTGACTGGCGGTCTGCTCGCCCTGGTGCAGGTGCTCGCCGTCCACGCATACGACTCGATCGACGTGTTCGTCGCCGCAATGCGCGCGACTGCTGCAGTTACCCAGCTCAAGCAGCTCGATGATGACCCCATCACGTCACAGTCAGTGACGCCGTGGCGGGGTAGGGGGAGGGGGTAGCCATCGAAGATCGACCCGGCTATCCAC
>Ga0068859_100005346_pt1 | contig 13063 bp, 10 predicted proteins | sample KBSSwiS22_FD_66585 | JGI IMG/M metagenome (GOLD analysis project Ga0068859, IMG submission 66585) | Switchgrass rhizosphere microbial communities from Kellogg Biological Station, Michigan, USA - KBS Switchgrass S2-2 | ecosystem: Host-associated > Plants > Roots > Rhizosphere > Soil ... | reverse complement strand
CGGAAGTAAGCCAGATTTGGGGTAATTTCCGGGGTGCCCGGTCAAATTTGAATTACGAACCAGAGAATCGCAAGGGAACAGATGAGCGCAACCAGAAATACGACGAGCTTTCGCGTCTCCCGTCTCGGCTCATCGGGATCAGTTGACCGGTATACCAAGCGCTTACCATGACACTGACTCGGCTTGTAGTGGGTCGCCATTTCAAGAAGATGCTCTCATGCTTCGAGCCGCTCCACAAGTTCCTCAAGGCTCCAAACTTCACCATCGACGATTGCCCACATTCACGCCCACCGATTAAACCCGGATCACCGCCCATCGGGAAATTACTTCGGCGTAGCCCACAACCCGGCCCGCGTGTTTTGCCCGGCTAATGCGCTCCAGTCCGCGTTTCCCGGAGATCAGGGGAAAAGAAAGCTTGGACTGATCGAAAGAGCCGGAGTGAAGAAAGACCTGGAGACGAGGCGGAACCTTCACCTGTGGAGATTGAAAGCGCCGATCGAGTTGCCGCCTGCGTTCGACAAACAGTAAGAGAAGAGAATAGAAACGAATCCCAACAACTATTCTGAAGAACCGCAGCTCAATTCACTCTCATCTCTGTCAGATTGACCCACAGGATCGGCAGCCTGTTACCGCCCGCCACGTCGAAGTCCAACGTGATCGAGTCAACCTTCCAGACCTTCCCACCTCGGTAAACCATGTCGCCCTTCGCGAACGTCAGCGCGCCGGCAAGATCGACTTCGACCTCCTCATCCCAGGAGTTGCTGTACCGGTAGACGATGTTCTTCGCGGTTGCCACATTCAGATGATAGAAGCCCAATCTATGAGCAGGAGCCGGAATACCTAGTTCATGGCAATGCGGCTGCCACAGGCAGCATGATCGACAGGCAAAACTTGGCCGTGAGCGTAATGGCTGCGCTCTGCTTTCTCATTGCTCTTTGGGCAATTTGGGCGCGTCGGTAGCTGTGATTTTCGGCTCCGGTTGGATCACCGCCAATACGGAAACAACGCTGTTCCAGCGATAATGTCCGTATAGGCCACATCTATGTAAGTCCAAGTCAAGAGAAAAGCACATCTATGTAAGTCCAAGTCAAGAGAAAAGCACAGAATTCCTGGGCGCGCACCGGAGGGCGCGCAATTGATCTGATCAGGATTTACCGTTACGCAACAGTGCCTCTCGGCCGATGATTCCTGCATCAAGCAGAACCACACATCCATTTGCTGTCTAAGACTCTGAAGAGTCCGCACAGAAGATTGAGTTTGTGTTCTCTGCCAGCCCCGAAACAATTCAACGGGAGCCTCCGGAGTTTTCACTCCATCGCACAGTGGCCAACTTGCGGGGCCTGGCAGTCTGCGCATCGGAATAATCCTGGTGTTTTTCATTCATAGGCAGGTTTTTAGGCTGCCGCTGTACCTCCGAATTTCTCGGCAGGTACGAAATCCTGTTTTCTGCGTTCTACTGCAACCATCCAGGCCACCATCTTCCTGGCAACTGCCAGTGTGGCGCGGTTGCGATTGCCTCGCTGCATTTCCTTCTCGTGAATCAAGGCCAATTCATGGCTGTATCGTGGTGCCAGCTTCGCCGCTTCGACCAGTACCTGCTGAATGTGTTTGTTGCGTTGCTTGGATATCGGCGTGCGCATGACCTTGTCTGCTGAACTCCTCTCGGCTCCGCACAGTCCGCAATAACTGATGGCCTGTTTGATCGATCGGAAGCGCACCACATCTCCGATCTCCAATACCCAGGTCAGCGCCGTGATCGGACCCACTCCGGGAACTGTTCTCAATCGCTTCAGCCGCTCGGCCAGCAACGGGTCGCGCTCCAGAGAGCTGACCAGCGCATAGTCCAGCTTCTGCGATCGATTAATCGTGTCCCGGCTCAGCTTCAACAGCGGCCTCACACAGTCGATCTCTTCGTTGCCCGACATCAGCTCGGTGAAGTAGCCCACCTTGTGCAGCCGCTGCTTGTTGTAGCTCACGCCGGTCTCCATCAACAGGCCTGAGATGCGGTTCTTCATCTGCACCATCTGCTTCACCAGGAGCCCGCGATAGCGCAGAGTTCGCCGTCGGTCGCGGATCTCGGTCGATGTCATGTAGCACTCGGGAAGGAAGTCACAACGAAGACAGTCAGCGATCTTGCTGGCATCGATCTTGTCGTTCTTCCGCTTGGCTGCGGCAATGGCTCGCAGCATCAGTGGGTGAGCTACCTTCACCTTCTCGGCATGCGGAAGCAGGTGATCGTAGATCCAGCCGGTGAAGATCGTCGCTTCCATCGCCATCATCCGGGGTTGGGGAAGAGTCTTGATCCAGGCATCAAGTTCGCGTCGCGTCGATCCGATCTTGCCTTCAATATGGATCTTGCCGGCTGCGTCCTTCACGCAATAGCTTATCGTCTTCTTGTGAACATCAAGTCCGATGTAGTACATAGGGTCTCGAGGAGCCTCCGTGGGTTGTTCTCTGAATCAGCGCACAGCTGAGTTCAGCCTTTGTAACACCCTCGTGCTCCTCCTTGACTTAGCATTCAAACAATAGCATCGGAATCCGAGTTGACCTCTCGGGTCATATGCTTGATCCTTCAGCCTGCGGGAAAATCCTATGACAACTGTTCGAATCTCCAGAGGCGTCGTGCATGACGTTCCGACGGATCTCCGAGAGGCGCTCGCGTCTGATGCGAATGCACTGGCTGCCTGGGAAGACATAACACCGCTCGCGCGGAATGAGTGGATCTGCTGGACCATCTCAGTCAAGAAAGAGGAGACACGGCGGCAGCATGTCGAAAGAGTTTGCTCGGAGCTCAAAGAGGGGATGCGGAGACCGTGCTGCTGGCCAGGCTGTCCGCATCGCTGAGCATATGGCCGCCAAACCAAGTCTTTCGAAAAACTGCGTTATGTCCGGCTTGTCCACCATTGACTCAGACGAATCCATCAGCTTCCGCTACGCTCCGAACCTTCGCCAGAAAGTTCGGCACCGATGAGTTTTACCCAGTCCTGCAGCTCGCGCTGATGATGGCTAAGTTCCAGTTCGGACAGGTCCTGCCCCAGAGACTCCCATGGGCTTGGTGGTGGATCGTGCCCTATTCCCAGGAGCCAGCGATCAAATGCCCAACTGCGAGTCTTATGAATTTCTGCTTCTCGCCTTACGATCCAAGCTGAGAGTTCAATGAGATTTTCATCTGGGGGCGATATCTCGAGATGCAACGCCAACCAGAGCAGCCCGACACCACAATAAATGACCCGTTCGTCGGGCCCCTCAAGGTCAAGGCGCAACATCGTGTAAGCCAACATGCGGACTGCTTGGGGAGTAAAATTTATTGGCAAAACCTGAATGCTTTTGATCAGTAGGATGAGATTGTAGGTTGCTGAGCTACAGCTATAATTCCATGGCTCCTCATTCGCTCTAAGTAGTGCGGCGCATGCGAATGCTCGAATCCAGTGGCCCTGAATATCGATTGAACCTTCTGGGGAATGGCGCACCAATTCGAGCACCTCACACGGGTACCAATACATCGGTTCAATAAAGGAACCGGTATCGCGCAGGTGGCGCAGTGCCGCAAGATGCTGTTCCTGATCTTGGCCGTAGTCGGCCGACGCAATTTCGGCAAGCATGTCATCGTCTATGTGCTTCGAAATATCCGAAAGCAAGTCTTGTGCATTTGGCTCTAACGAAGCCAACAAAGACTGGATCATCTGCGGACCTTCAAGGGATCGAATCAATGGATTGTACCGCCGAGACAAGGGTTATGGTCTAATCACCGTCAACCCGGACATGACTCTCAGAAGGTCGAAGCGGTCGGAAAATGTCGGCGGAGTCTAGCGCGTAGAATCTGCCAATGACGAAAGCCTTCTGCTTCGCGATCATGACCACAGCCTTCGTAGCTGTCGCGCTCCTTGCGATGCCCCAGTCCAACCTCGACTCACTCGATTCGCTGAAGGTTTGCGCTGCCACGCAGAAGCTCATCTTTGAGAACGAGTTTGTGCGCGTCATCGATGACCAGATTCCGGCTGGTGTCACCGAGCCACTGCACCGGCACCGGCACGGCGTCGTCATATACCTGACCGCCAGCACGTATGAAACCGCGCAGGCCGACAAGAAGACTGTGACTCGACGCAAAGAAGGCACGGCTCTCTGGAGCGAAGCCACGGTTCATACCGTAAAGAACGCCGGCAAGGCCCCGGCTCACGCCATACGCATTGAACTGAAGTATTGACGCATTGATTTTCGACGTCGGCGGATTGCTATTGCGGGCAAGTACGCAGCCAGAGTTGCTCGATGTAGGTGTCGGTCATGCCGGCGATGTAGTCGGCAACGGTGCGAGCGAGGCCCTCGGTGGGGATCTGGACCTGGTGATCGGCGGGGAGCAGGCGGGGGTCAGCGATGAGGGCTGAGAAGATTTCATTCACCACGCAAGCGGCGCGCTCGTGTTCTTCTTCCATGCCGGGTGAGTTGTAGAAGTTGCGATAGAGATAGAGCTTGGCGGCGGCACGTTCGGATTCCATTTCCGGGCTCAGCGTTGCGATCCGCTGAGGCGCGTGCCGAATGTGATCGAGCGTGGTTGCGCCGATTTCAGTGACACGGCGATGGATTTCTTCAATCAAGTCCGTTACGAGCGCGTTCAGAATGCGATTGAGCGTTTCATAGACGGTCTGCTTGGCTGGAGCATTGGGATACTCGCTCGTGACTTCGCTGTGAAATCGGCGGAAGAGCGGAACGTGGTTGCATACGTCGTCGACTTTGAGGATGCCGGAGTCGAGGCCGTCGTCGAAGTCAGCGGTGAGGTAGGCGATTTCGTCGGCGAGGTCGATGAGCTGCGCTTCGAGGGGTGGACGGAGGTCGAGGAAGTAGCCGGCGAGCTCGGGATGGAAAGCGGTGGTGTAGTCGCGTGAATGCTTCACGATGCCCTCGCGCATTGCGAGAGTGAGATTGAGCCCGCGAAACGCAGGATAGCGCTCCTCGAACCAGGTGACGATGCGCAGGGCATGGAGGTTGTGATCGAAGCCGAGCCCGTAACGGCGCAAAGCTTCGTCGAGTGCCTTTTCGCCGGCGTGGCCAAAGGGCGGATGGCCTATGTCGTGAGCGAGCGCCAGGGCCTCGGCGAGTTCGTGGTTGAGGCAGAGGGCGGAGGCGATGGTACGGGAGATCTGCGCGACTTCGAGTGTGTGCGTCAGGCGGCTGCGGAAGTGATCGCCAGGGTGGTCGCCGGCAAGTCGCGAGAAGACCTGGGTTTTTCCGGCAAGACGGCGGAAGGAGCGCGCATGCAGGATGCGGGCACGGTCGCGAGCGAAGGAGGACCGGTAGGGATGTTCAGGGTCGGGGTACTGCCTCGACGTGAGCTCTCCCTCGCTCTTCACAGCGATATCAGGGGGCAGGGTAAAGCTCGGGTGAACTGGCTGGCTCATCCTTGGTCGATGAAGTCCCTCAGGTGTGGTTATAACCCAGCGGAACGCTTGAACGCACGCGAATGGCTCTGCGGTATTTGCCCATTAATGTTCCGCGAACGTGTCGCGAATCACCAAAGTGCCCAGTGCGGGGTGCTATAAATTCTTGGTGCGACAGAATGGACAATTGCCCGCGTTCGGGAGTACCATCCTGCCGTTTTTATCAGGTGCGCGGGCTGTGTGTTGAATTTCGCGCGCATTCGGAAAGATTTGTCACGTTCGGACCGGAGGCAAGAATGAAAACGATGAAATCTGTTGGATTGGCGTTGTTGCTCATCGGAGTTGCGTTCACAACTGGCTGCGAGAGGCATTCGAAGAAAGAGGTGTTCTACCTTGTCGGGGTGAACATGTCATTGCCGTACTGGCAGACGGTAGCAAAGGGATTCAACCAGGCCGCTGCGCAATATATGGTGACGGCGAAGGTGGCGGGGCCGGAGAACTACGATCCGCAGGCTGAACTGGCGGAGATGCAGAAGGCAGTCGCGGCGAAGCCGGCCGGGATTCTAATTTCGGTCGCGGATGTATCGGTGCTGGGATCGGCGATTGATTCGGCGATCGCCGCGGGAGTTCCGGTGGTCACAATCGACTCGGACGCACCCGGTACGAAGAGGCTGTTCTTTATCGGTACAAACAATCTGGAGGCGGGCCGGATGGGTGGTCACCGGGTTGTGGAGCAGCTGGGCGGTTCTGGGAACGTGGTGTTCTTCACGCTCTCAGGGCAGCCGAACATGGAAGACCGACTGAAGGGTTTCAAGGACGTGCTGGACAGCCGGCCGAATGTACACATTGCGGATGTGATCGACATCAAGAGCGATGCGCGTGCGGCGTTCGATAAGACTCAGGAACTGCTGGCGCAGACTGGACCGAAAAAGATCAATGCATTTGTCTGCCTTGAGTCGGCATCGGGCAAGATGGTGTCGGATGCGGTGAAGCGGGCGAACGGAACTGATCGCATGGTCGTTGCCTGGGACGTGAACCAGGACACGCTGGATGGCATCAAGGGCGGATCGATTAACGCGACGATTGCGCAGAAGCCATTCTCGATGGGCTATGTGGGGTTGAAGCAATTGGACGGAATCTTCCACAATCCGCCGTCATCGCTTGCCAAGGATTACAGCCAGGATGCATTTTCGCCGTTCCCGGTGTTCATCGATACGGGCACGTCGCTGGTGGATAAGCACAACGTGGATGCGTTCATCGAGTCTGCGCAAAGTCACCAGTAAACGCTTCGCGAGATTTTGAACGCTTCAAAGCAACATGGGCGGCAGCTTCACGCAGTGGAAGCTGCCGTATTTCTTTTGGTCGCCGGCAAGAGAGGCATTCTTGTTCGAATGTGTAAACGGTGCAGTAAATCGATTCCGGCGAATTCCTCCAATTAGTTGTCATTCGCCACTTGACGCTGTGCAAAAAGGGGTACAACATAAGCAGCATCAGGGCTGTTCAAGCAGGTGAAGAGCCGTGCTGTACGTTGTGAGCAGCATGAGGACGCGATTCGGCTCGGCTGGCTGAATTCTTCACAGAAATCCAGGACGAGCGATGGTAGTAAAGACGCAGCTCCGAGGTAGCGAAGTCACAGGACTGCATATCGGCGCCAGGAATGTGCGTCGTTATTTTCCCAGGGAAATTCGCGTCATTGAACTGCAACTGGATCATTTGCAGATTCAGTGCGGTTTGTCTCCGGAGTTCTGGAGTGGACGGCCTGAGATTCACGATCCACGGCTTTGCGAGTGGCTGGACTTCAAGGTGAATCATCGAACCGGAGAACGGAAGCAAGTGAAGCTGGCGATGATGCCGGCGGGCAAAAGCGTTTTTCGACTTCGTTCGGAGGTTCCGACGGAATATCCGTTCGGGATGGAAGTCACAACCGCGGCTCGAATCGGATTCCCGAGCAGATCGACCCGGGAAGCGAGTGGTGTTGCGAGAGGCGGCAGGATTTCTCATTTGGCGGTGTCGAGCCGCCTTTAGTTGCCTATAGAACTGCATTCCTGAGGACTGGTGTGCCAGGTGCGGGGAAAGGCGGAAATCCATGAAAATGCATCTCGAATATGCAGCACTCGAAGCTCTGCGGGAGACGCTACAGCAGATTTCGGTGATCAAGATAAAAGAGATCGGTCTCGACCGGCACGGCCCTCGTGGGGACAGAACGATTCTTGGCCATATTGAGATTTTTCTTCACTCGCATCTGCTGGCCTGCAAAGTTGTATGCACATGCGATATACCGCATCTGGAGCGGGCGGTGCATGAGTTGCAGCAGGTTGAGAAGGAGCGCGGAGTGGTGGTGATGCCGATCCTGATTGCTCCAACAATGTCAGAGGAAGCGCAGACGCTCTGCCGGAACAACAATATTGGATTTCTCGATCTGGACGGAAATGCTCGGCTTTATCTCGACGAAGTGTTTATTGTGAAGCGGTCGTTGCCTCACAAAACGATCCCGCCAGCGGCTGAAACATTGCCCACCAGCGAAACGGCCCACTTTGCGCAAGTGGCATAGCGCGTGCCGGGCTTCCTCAGCCCAAAGGCGGTCACGCATCAAGGGCGGCCAGTTACTGGCCGCCCTTGATGTTTCTGGATTGAGAGCCTGGCTATTCCGGTTTGTTGGTGCCTGTGGCGTTGTCCTGCCTGGCGAGGCGAACGCGAGCTGAGTCGAGCTTCTTCTGCACCTTTGCGACTTCAGCAGGTTCAATGTCGGCGGAAGCGGATTTGGAGAACTGGTTTACTGAAATCTCCCATTGCGCTGCAGCAAGACGAATGCGTCCGGTTTTTTCGTAGAGGTCGCCGAGATGGTCGTGAACAGTGGGATCTGTCTGGCTGCGCTCAACGGCCTGGCGAAGGTTGGTTTCGGCTTGCTCGTACTGGCCGAGCTTGAAATAAGCCCAGCCGAGTGAGTCGAGATAGGCGCCGTTCATGGGCTCAGCCTCGACTGCCTTGCGGATCATCTTCAAGGCTTCAGTCACGCGAGAGCCTTTGTCCGCAAGCATGTAGCCGAGATAGTTGAGAACCATTGCGTTGTTGGGATCGACTTGAAGCGCCTGGCGGAAATACTGTTCGGCGGGCTCGAAGTGCTTTTGCCGCTCAGCGAGGCTGCCTTTCAAGAAGAGAAGATATAGATTGTCTTCTTTCTTGCTGGTGAGGGAAGTGGCTTTGGTGAGGGCCTCTTCTCCGTCCTTCCAACGGTGGAGACGGGTGTAGATCTGGCCGAGAGCGATCCACACTTCACGATCCTGGTTGGAGTTTGTGAGCATGCCTTTGGCCATGCTGATGCCGTCCTCGTCTTTGCCCTCGTCGACGAGTTCGCCGGCGAGCATCAACTTGAGGTCACGGTTCTTCGGATCGGCCTCGACGGCTTTACGTGAGACCGCGATGGCTTTGTCGTACATGCGTGCATCGCGGTAGACCTCGACTTCGCTCTGATAGCCGCGAAGGGCGTTCTCTCCGCCAAGATCGATCAGCTTTTGATATGTGGCGATCGACTCGTCAACTTTGTTTTGCTCGTGGTAGACGGAGCCAAGACGCTCAAGGAAGATGGCGCGATTGTTTTTTTCGTCGGCGGTGTAGGCGCCGTTGGCATGGGAGGTCAAGTCGACCATGTGCTCGTAGACCTGAGCGGATTCGTCGTAGCGCCCGAGGACATCGAGCAGCAGGCCCTCGTTGTAGCCGGCTTCGAGGGAATCGGGATCTTTCTTGACGGCTTTTTTTACTGTGGTGAGTGCTTCTTCGTACTTGCCCTGGCGGCGAAGGATTTCGCCGATGTGAACGAGGTTGCCGGCGTCTTCAGGATCGGCGGCGGCAATCTGCTTGTAGACTTTCAGGGATTCGTCGAGCTGGCCGTCGTTGAGAAGCGCCTGAGCCAGAGCGCCAAGGGTTCGCGCATCTTCAGGATCCATGTCGGCAGCGCGCTTGTAAGCTCCGATGGCATCCTTGGGTCGCTTCATCTGGTCATAGACCGCGCCGAGAGCGAACTCCATTTTGGTCGTGCGTTCGGATTCTGGCACGTTTTCAATGACTTTGTTGGCGTGCGCCATATCGCCGTTCTCAGCGTAGAGGCGCGAGAGATTGAGAACGACTTCTTCCGAGTCGGGATCGAGATTCTGGGCCGCTTTGAATTGCTCTTCAGCTTTCTCTGTCTGGTGCTTCACGGTGAAGAGCTGACCGAGGACCATGCGGTCTTCAATACTTCTGGGATCGAGGGTGATGATCTTCTGGAATTCGCCGATGGCCTGGTCGAGGGTATTGCCAGTGGGCGAGGAGGAGGAGACGGCATTCTGGGCTTCGCTAAGCTGGCGGAGGTACAAGCGGCCGAGGAGGCGATGGGCGTCGATGTCGTTGGGCGAGGTCTTGAGCAACCCTCGGGCGGTAGCTTCTGCTTCGCGAATCTGTCCGGTGCGGAAGTAGAGGTCGGCCAGTTCGTCGTTGAGCTGCGGAGAATTAGGGTCGGCACTCAACGCCGTCTTGTACTCCTCGACTGCATGGCGCATGAACTCGGGCCGGCCGGTGGCGATGGCCTGCTCTTCGTAGATTTCAGCGAGCGCGGCGTGATAGTAAGACTGGGCGCGAGCGGGCTCGGGATTTGCCGAATTGGCTGTTGGTTGGGGCGGCTTCGGAGCAACTGGAGCCGAGGAGCTGGTGGGCGGGGTAGCCGCAGGCGCTGTCGGGGCGCTTTGTGATTGCGCATACAGCGCCGGCGCCGCAAGGAGCGAGGCGGCGAAGGGTAACCACAACGAAGAAGCTAATGTCTTTATTCTCATGATCCTCGGGGATCCAGTGACTTTCGTCTGAGACGGACGTGAATCTCTCTCGCCAGCCCGGTTGAAAGCTTTGATGCGGACGGTGCGCGGGCGCAACCTGCCTAATCTTAAAGACGATTTTACCCGGGTTTAGTCGCAAAGAGGCAGGGGTGTCAAGCGTTTTGAGCCGGTGCAGGTAACAAAGTTCGAGTGCTGGCCAAAGGACTGCGGGTGGTCATTCTCAACGATCTGCCGTGAACAACCTCCTCAGCTTCGGCACTTTAGTGGCGGAAATGGCGAATTCCGGTGAATACCATGGCGAGGCCGAGGCGGTCGGCAGCGGCGATGACCTCATCGTCCTTCACCGATCCGCCGGGCTGAATGACGGCGGTAGCACCGGCCGCGGCGACGGCTTCGAGTCCGTCGGGAAATGGGAAATATGCGTCGGATGCGGCCACTGTGCCCTGAAGAGGAAGCACGGCTTTCTGTGCGCCGAATTTGGCAGCGTCAACGCGGCTCGTCTGGCCGGCGCCAATCCCGGCAGTCTGGCCGTCGCGTGCGTAGACGATGGCGTTGGACTTTACGTGCTTGCAGACGCGCCAGGCAAAGATGAGGGCGCGGAGCTCTTCTGGTGATGGCGGACGCCAGGTGACGACCTTGAGTTCGTCTTCGGTGATGCGGCCGGTGTCGGCGTCCTGGAGGAGCAGCCCGCCTGAGATGTTCTTGACGACAGGGCGCGGCGCAGCGGGGCGGACCTCGACCAAGCGGAGGTTTCTTCTGGCCGAGAAACGCTCCCGTGCTTCGGGGGTGAAGGAGGGAGCGGCGATGGCTTCGACGAAGAGCTTGGCGATGTCAGCTGCGGCTTCGGCGTCTACGGGGCGATTGATGCCGATGACTCCGCCGAAGGCTGAGATGGGATCGCAGGCGAGAGCTTTCTGGTAGGCCTCGAGGACGGAGTGGCCGGTGGCTGCGCCACAGGGGTTGGTGTGCTTGACGATGATGACGGCAGGATCGTCGAACTCCTGCGCGAGCTCCCAGCAGGCATCGAGGTCGACGAGGTTGTTGTAGCTGAGCTCTTTGCCCTGAAGTTGGGTGGCTCCGGCGACGCCGAGGCCTGAGCTGTCGGAGTAGAGGGCGGCGCGCTGGTGGGGGTTTTCGCCGTAACGGAGCGACTGCGCGAGGGGCATGTTGATGCGCAGAGTGGACGGAAGCGCCTGCGGTGCGGCTGATTGCTCCTTTGGAGCGATGGGCTGAGTGGGCTCGGGGGCTTCGGCAATCTTGTCGAGCATGTTGGCGATGGCGGAATCGTAGGCGGAGGTGGTGGCGAACGCTTGCCTGGCAAGATGCCAGCGTGTTGCTCGCGTGAGGGCTCCGTTGTTGGCCTTCAGTTCTTCAGTGAGTGCGGGATAGTCAGAGACGCGGGTGACGATGGCGACGTCTTCAAAGTTCTTGGCGGCGGAACGGACCATGGAGGGGCCGCCGATGTCGATGTTTTCAATGAGATGACCGAAGGCGACGCCAGGCTGAGCGGCGGTCTTCTCGAAGGCGTAGAGGTTGACGACAACCATGTCGATGGGCTGAATGTTGTGAGCAGCGACCGCGGATTCATGCTCGGCGTTGCCGCGGATGTAGAGAAGTCCGCCGTGGACGCGGGGATGCAGCGTTTTGACGCGGCCGTCGAGCATTTCGGGGAAGCCGGTGAGGTCGCTGATGTCCTTGACAGCGAGGCCGGCTTCGCGGAGAGCGCGCGCAGTGCCGCCGGTGGAGATGAGCTCGATGCCGAAGCCGGCGAGCGCTCGGGCGAAGTCGACGAGGCCGGCTTTGTCTGTAACGCTGAGCAGCGCGCGGCGGATTGGCTTAAGGCCTGCTGTCGACGATGTACTCACGAAAGGCTCCTTCATTTGGGTGGAAGTTGGCATTTGGTGGATGTTGGATGCGCGGTTGTTCAGCCAGATGAAAGCGAAAAAGAACACCAAGGAATAGGCTACATCGAAGGGATGGCTCGATTTGTGCGGGGATTTGCACCGTTCTGGTGCGGGTGCATGCGAACAATGCGAAGAGTGCGAATGAATTAAAGTTGGAACATGAGCAGTGTTCCACCGCCATCTGGACCCGAGGATTATGGGCTGGAGCCCGAGATTCTGCGGCCGGATCCGGAGTATGTGCCGACGCCGCAGCCGGTGGTGAGAAGGCAGCGATCGTTCTGGGCCACGGCTCCAGCGACCTATGTACTGGTGGGTATCAACGTTGCGATATTTGTGCTGATGCTGCTGAGGCATGTGAGCGGGTTGAGTCCGACACCAGAACAGCTGATGCAGTGGGGAGCAAACAACGCCGGTTCCGTTCTGGTGCAGGGCGAGTGGTGGCGTATCGTGACGGCGATGTTTGTTCACGTGGGGATCATTCATCTCGCTACGAACATGTGGTGCTTGTGGAACCTGGGGTTACTGGCTGAGCCGCTCATGGGCTCGTTTGGTGTGGTTGCGGTATATGTGCTGACGGGGGCGGCTGGAAATCTGCTGTCGGTGCTCTGGAATGGAGTGCAATATAACGTGGCTCATGTGCCTCATCAGGGATTCGAAGCGCTGGCGTATTTCCCGCCGGGTGCGGGAGCTTCGGGTGCGGTTTTCGGCATTGCGGGGGCGTTGATCGTTCTGTTGAAGTCGCCCAGGCTGCCGGTACCGCCGGATGAGCTGAAGCGACTGCGGAAGTCGGTGATCTACTTCGCGGCGATTAATCTGGTGATCGGATTGACGATCAGCTTACCTGTGCTTTCTTCGCGCACGGGGATCAGTATTGATAATTCTGCGCACCTCGGCGGAGTACTCTGCGGTTTGCTGTTTGCAGCGCCGATGGTGCCACGCATCGGGAATCCGCGCTCGGTGTTTCAAACGCGATTGCAGATCG
>Ga0068859_100005344_pt1 | contig 13064 bp, 9 predicted proteins | sample KBSSwiS22_FD_66585 | JGI IMG/M metagenome (GOLD analysis project Ga0068859, IMG submission 66585) | Switchgrass rhizosphere microbial communities from Kellogg Biological Station, Michigan, USA - KBS Switchgrass S2-2 | ecosystem: Host-associated > Plants > Roots > Rhizosphere > Soil ... | reverse complement strand
CGACGCGCGTCGAGGTCGTCGAGGCGGTTGCCCTGTTGCCAAGTCGGTCAGGGTGACGATCTCCGGCCACCATGCCCGTGGTCCGCCGTCGCCCTCGTCTTGGCGCCAGGAGTCCAGCCAGGTAAGGATTATCATGATCGCGTCGTGGTGTCCCTCGACGACAATGCCGTCGAGGGCGGCGAGGCTGAGCAGGGCGAGCGGCCCGCTGATGCCGTGTGCGAGGGAAAGATTTCCGTGGCCACCGGAACCGGTGTCCTGAGCGCGGGAGCCGATGGGCGGCTTGCCGGTCCACCAGCCCGGCAGGGGGTCATTCTCGGCGAGCGGAAGGGTGAGCCGAACCAGGTAGCTGAGGACCTGTCGGAGCAGGTCGCTGTCGCCGGCGCGGCGGCGCAGGTGGGCGCCGATCCCTGTGAGTCCTGTCAGGAGGTCGAACTCGGCGAGATCGGGCCGATCGCCACGGTCGATGCGGGTGTGAGCCTGGGCAAGGCGGGCCCGGGTCAACTCGGCGATGTTGGCGTCCAGCGCGGACAGCACCCTCTGATACCCATCCGTACCCCGCGTCGCGCCTTGCAGCGCGAACGCGAGTGCCGGAGTTCCGAAGAGCAGGGTGCAGTCGGGGCCGCCGAAGAGCTTGCCGTCGGCCGCGGTGCGTAGCCAGCGGTGGGCCACCTGCCAGGCACCGAGACCGCGGGCGGCGCGTTCGACGTGAAGCAGCGCGATACCGGCGGCGCCGTGGCTGAGCGACTGGGGATGCCCACCTCTGCTGGCCCTCGGATCGGCGAGTTCGGCGGCCGCTGCGTCGGCGACGTGTGCGAGTCGTGCGGCGAACGGGGTGTCGTTGGTCATCTCAGCGGGCTCGGGCCGTCAGGGTGAGTGCTGCCGCGCGGGCCAGTCGGAGGCAGGTCAGCTCGGAGTCCGTGGAGGTGCCGATCATGCGTGCGTGGTGCAGGTGGAGGAGGGACGCCAGGACCTGGTTCGGGTCTGGGCCGTCGGCCGTCGAGTCAGGGTCGTTCAGCAGGCTGCGGTAGGCGCGGAGAGTCTGGTGGCGCTGTGCCCAGGCACGGGTGACGGGGTCTTCGGAGAGAGGATCTCGTAGTTGGGCGCTCTGGGCTTCGAGGAGCCGGAGGGTCTGGGCATGGAGATCGCGGTCTAGGGCTGGTCCGCTCTGACGGGCGACATGTTCGAGCAGCCACCGCTGGCCGCGGTCAGCGGCTCCGACGAAGCCAGCCGCCAGGTCGACGAGACTCGCGGCGGTGACAACGGTCGGTGCCGGACCTGAGGGCCGCCTCGTGATGGTGAGCTGCGCGATCGTCGCTGCGGAGTCCGCGGCGAACACAGCCTCGGCGGCCTCGAGAACCGGGCCGGTGCCGTAGCGGCCGACCTCGGGTTCATAGGTATCGAGGAGGAATCCGCCCAGGAGACCAGCCGCGCGGAGCCGGCCGGCCCAAGCGCCGACGTGCCGAGCGACGACGCCGAAGGCGTCGGCATCCTCGCCAAGGTGGATGCGCAGCCGCAGGTGCGGAGCGTCGTTGTCGTAGCGAAGAAACCAGATCGGCGGCTGCTGGCCGTTCGCGGTGCTGGGTAATGCAGCCATGAGTTCGGGCAGGTGGACGGTAATCAGTTCGGTCTGCCTGGCCGGGTGGCTGCGCAGACGGGCGTACAGCCAGCGCGACGTGCCGGGAAGATGCCCGCTGTGCCGCGAGGGTCGCAGGGGCCGGCCGCGGCGTAGTACGGGCGCGAGGGGGAGCGGCGGGCCGACCCTGCTCAGCGGAAGAGTGATCTCGTGCGGACGGCCGCCAATCCACCCGAAAGCATTCGCCGGTGCGGCTTCGGTCAGTAGGACGGCTCGGGCGCGGTCCAGCTGGGTGCGTAGGAGGACACGGTGGGCGGGTTCGTCGAGGTCGAGGCGCAGGACGACGTCCGCCTCTCCTGCGTAGACGGACGACGGGATTCGGTAGGTGTGCCGGAGGTTCTCGAAGGCCTTCTCCCATTCCGTCGTCGGCGCTGCGCGGCGCGGCAGATCGTCCGGGCGCAGGTTCCAGCTGGCGGGTCGCAGCACACTGCGGCCATAGCGGACTCGGGGTAGGACTGGCTGGCCGGCGGCGGCGCCCCAGGAGAAGGGGATGCAGGCCGCCGCCCGTGACGTGGTGATCTCGCAGAGGAGCCGTGCCAGCGGATGGGTGGCGTGTCTGAGCTCCAGCGCGTTCAGGGCGAGCGGCTCGACCACTTTCCCGTTCGACATCCGGACCAGGCAGAGGCGGTGCGTGTCGCCCACGATCGCGAGGTCGTCCACGGTGATCGGCCGGCCGCTGCCCGGCGCGGGATGTTCCCCCAGGGATAGCAGTGGCAGGAGAGCTGGTGCTCGGACCAGGTTCTGCGCCCGGGGCGACAGCGGTGCGCAGGACAGCTGGACGGTGACCGCGTCGGCGTTCAGCGTCGGCAGGTCGGTGAGCATCCGCCCGACCTGGTCGCGTTCTGGGGCGTCGAGCAGGTGCAGGAACCGGCCGATCGTGGTGCCCGCCTGGCGCGAGGCGCCGGTGACGACGAGCGTGAATGCGCCACGGTCAACCGCATTGAGGGTTGGCGCGTGGAGACGGAACCGCAGTTCCGTATGCGGGACAGCATGTGGCTCCCAGCGGGTCGCGCCGAGGCCGGCGCCGGCCTCGGCCAGCTCCGTGACGGCCTGCTCGTTGAGGACAACCTCGCCTGCGCCGTCGAGGACGGCCCGCTGGGCAAGCCGCAGCAGCATCTCGTCGCGGGCGGGGTGTGCCTGGGGCGGTAGGGGGCGTGGCGTACCGCGGTAGCCGGCTGGGTAGCCAAGCCCGCGGTCAGCGTCGACCGCCTCGATGACGGGGATGACGGCGCCCGGCCCGTACCGGTCGATGAACTGGCCGTGCCAGGCCTGCCAGGCAGGGCTGCCCAGCGGGTTCGGCGTCAGCCGAACGAGTGCCGAGGCTGCCGTCGCTGCCTCGGCGGCGACGCCGCCGGGCAACGTGATCTCGCCGCCGAGGCGCAGGTCGACGGCGAGCAGCGACCCGGGCCGCTCGTGCAGGGCCGCGAGCTGCGTGGACGCGACCCCGGCGAGGACACGCCGTTCGGCCGCCGTCTGGCACTTCCCGACCTGGTCGAGGGTTCGGCCGGCCAACTCCAGGATTTCCCTCGCCGACCGGCCGGCGCCGCTGGACGCGGCAGGCAGCTGGTCGACGAGATGACCGAGCGGGTCGGTGATGTTCATCGGCGGGCGCAGGGCCGTGACGAGGACGCCCACCGCGACCAGCCGCATGAGCATCGTTTCGAGCACCGGCTCGGGAGTGTCCGAAAACTCTGCGGCCAGCGTGGCGATCAGATCGGCCAGCCGGACCGGTGACCGGGCCGCGCGCACGGCTACCTGGACTGGCCGGCTGTGGCGCACCTCGACGTCCGACGGCGTGGCGTTCCCGTCATCATCGACGCGGGGCTGGCTGGGCAGGACCAGTCGGTCGCCTCGGACAAACGCCAAGGTGTTCGTGACGACCGGCATCGATCGAAGCACGTCAGGTTCGGTCTCCTGCATCGTCACCAGTTCCGCCAGCCATCGGCCGTCGGGGCGAGCGACCGCGTGGGCGCCGTCCCAGCGCACCTGGGCGCGAGGGCCGAGGACGGCGGGCATCACGCCAGCGAACACGCCGAACGGTGTCGGCCGCGACGTCATCCGCAGCCGGTAGGACAACACCGACTCGGCGGCCCGCCGCACCCGACGCGGTTCCTCGACCTTGCCTGAGCAGATCTGGCCGACCGAGGCCGCCAGGTCGGGACTGGCGATCTCGATCGCCTCCGTCAGATCGGCGTCGTCCCACTGCCGGCGCAGCCACGCACGCCACTCGCGGACCTGCTCCAGTCTGTCGCCCTGGCTGGCCAGGTCCGGCCAGTCGTCCGGGCCTGGCTGGCCGCCGCGGGCGACCGCACGGACGACGGCGACGCCCATCGCCCGGTACCGCACGTCCATCGCGTCGTCCCCCGCATTCCCCGTTGCCCGGCCGTCCGACGCAAGCCCCGGACGGCCGGGATATCCCGTGGTCCCGCTTGCGTCAGCAGGTCACGCCGGCGCTGTCGCCCGTCCCGGTGCAGTTGTCGCCGCTGCACGGCTCGGAGTCGAAACCGGCGATCGGCACCCCGGCCGCCACGATGGTCACGTCGAGGTCGAACTCGGACTCGTCGAACACGGGATCCATGGCTGTTCTCCGTTCCTGGTGCAGGGTTGGGCCTCGGTCACCGGTCGGTACCGGGCCAGGACATGACGAGCTCGGAGTGGTCTTTCTTGAGGACGAAGCCATCTGGGACCTTGCCGGCAGGGGCGTTGCCGAGGGGGAGCACGGTGAGGGTTGGCCCTGGGCCGCCGCGATGGTTTCGGTCCCAGATGCGGATCTGCTCGGCGAGTCGCTCGGCGAGTTCTTTGCCGTCCGGGCCGTGACCGTAGGCGCCGAACTCGTACAAGCCGCTGGCCTCGTCGACCAGCCGAAACCGGGCCCGATAGGCGAGGCTCCCGCCGACGGCCAAGGCTGGCGTGGCGATCCGCCAGGACGGCCTGACGACACCCTGGTCGACGGCCTCCTGCGTGGCGACCAGCCGGCAGAACTCCGGCGTGGTCAGGAGCCACAGGTCCTGGTCGGCGAACCACTCGTGACGGTCGATCGTCACGCCGGACCACACCTCGACCGGTGGCGAGTCCAGCGCCTCGGCCAAGCTGTCGGTGGCGACCGGGTCGAGCTCGTCGAGCATCAGGGTCACCCCGGCCTGGTGGAGCTGGACCGAGTGGATGTCGTGGGCGCCGGCGCCCTGTATCGGCACGAACCCGCACATGAGCTGGCTGACGCTCTCCAACCGGCTTCCGCGCCGGCGCAGTGCCCACGACCGGGTCAGGCCGCGGGTCCGCAGAGGCAGCACGAGCAGGCCGCCCTCGACAAGCTGCTCGCGGTAGGCGGGAGCCACGTCCCACGCGCCCACCGTGATGATGATCAGGTCATAGGGTGCGTGTTCGGGCACGCCGAACTCGCCGTCTACGCACAGCGTGCGCACGTCGTCATATCCGGCCCGGTCCAGGCAGGCCCGCGCCCTGGTGACGACCTCGGGGTCGATGTCGATGGTCGTCACCTCACCCGCCGGCCCGACCAGCTCGCGCAGTAGGGCGGCGTTGTAGCCCCCGCTGCCGATCTCCAGCACCCTCGCCCCGGTCAGGTCACCGCACTGGGCGAGCATCCCGGAGATCGCCTTCGGCGCGGACACCGCGCTGATGTCGATCCCGTCTGCGTTCCGCTTCGTAACGATCGACTCGTCCGCGTAGGCCTGCTCCAGCGAGACCCCGGGCGTGAACAGATGCCGAGGTACGCGCGACAGCACCTCCTCCACCCGCTGCGGCAAGGACAATCCCACCTGCTCGTGCCAGGCGACGACCGCCCTGACCATCCCCGCCCTCAGGGCGCCGGCGCGTGCAGCGCCGTCGGCCGAAGCGGTGGCGGAGTTCGCCCCATGAAGGTCCGTCACGCCAGCCCTTCCTCCTTGCCTGCTCAGCCCAGGCCTCGACGACCGTGCGCAGGATCTTGAAAACGTGGATCTGGGAAGATCTTCACGGTCGGCCCAGCGCGGGGGAAGGGCTTCGATGTCCGCAACTTGTCCGCAGTCCGTTACGGAAGCCGCACCCTCGGACACCGCGGCGCCCGAACCGGCCGGATGATGTCGGCGTGGAGACCTTCGGCGAAGCGTTACGACGGTGGCGGGGAAACCTGCCATTGCGCGAGGTCGCGAGCCGTGCCCATTGCGGGAAGTCCCACATCTCCGACCTCGAACGCGGGCGACGCAACCCAAGCCCGCAGACCGCCGCCGCGCTCGACGACGTACTCGGGGCCGGAGGCGAACTCGTCATGGCTGCGGACAGGGCATCGGCGCGCCAGAAGGTCGAAGCGCGCGGGTCGGCCCGGCCTGCGGCCTCGGTGACCCCTGACGGGGACAGACCGGACTCGGTCGAGGAGATCAGCCGCCGCGTCGAGGCGCTTCGCGCCACCAGCGTCAGCGCCGAGGTACTGGCGGAGCTAGATGCGCTGGTCTCGGCGATCCCGATCGAGTACGAGGCAACCGGACCGGGTGCTCTCGCGCCGCGCGTGCTGGCACAGCGCCGCCGGGTTCACGACCTTCTGAAGGGCCGGCAGCCGCCCCGTCAGCGGGGCCGGCTGTACGAGATCGCCGGCCAGCTGTCCGGAGCATTGGGATACATGGCCGTGAATGCGGGCCGATTCGAGCTTGCCCGCGCGTACTGCCAGGAGGCGCTTCACGTCGCCGAGCTGCTCGACGACCGCAGTCTGGCCGCCTGGGTACGCGGTTCCCAGAGCCTGTGCGAGTACTACGCCGGTGACTACCAGGCCGCGCTGGATCTCGCGCGGGAAGGCCGCCGTCTCGCGCGCGGCACCGCCGACGAAATCCGCCTCGCGGTGAACGGGGAAGCGCGCGCACTCGGCCGGCTGGGCGACCGGCCCGGCGTCGACCGGGCCGTCGGTGAGGCGTTCGCACTGGCCGAGCGCTACTCACTGCCGCCTGGGATGTCGCCCTGCATGTCCTTCGAGCCGTACAGCAGCGCCCGCATCGCCGCGAACGCCGCCACGGCCTACGTCTCGTTGGGCAAACCTGACCGGGTAAGGGAATATGCGGACATGGCTGCCGAGGTCGCCGACCATTCCGACTCCACGTGGAGCCGTTGCCTTGTCCGCTTGGACCTGGCCACCGCGATGCTGCTCGCCCCGACACCCGACCCGGAGCAGGCCGCCACACTGGGCATCGAGGCCGTGACCGGCGCCGCTGGTAACCCGATCGAGTCCATCCGCCGCCGTAGCAGCGAGCTCGTCGCGCATGCCCAACCCTGGCGCCGTCTCGGGTCGATCAACCACCTTGTCGAAGCCACCCGCGTGCTCGCCCCTCATGCCGGTGGGAGCCGGTGAGCACCACGACCCCTGACGCCGATCCGGTCGTCGAGGACTGGGACCGGTTCGCACGGCTCGATCGGCTCACCGATCACTGGGACCGTCCTGGCTGGACACCGGGCCGCCGCTCCTACCACTGGATGTTGACCTTCGAAGACGCCCCGGAGCTGCACGCCCTCGCGGCGCGCTGTCAGGAGCGGCTTCACCTGCCCGGTCTTGACCTGGTCCCGGCCGACGGATTGCATCTCACGCTGCAGCGCCTCGCCTTCACCGACCAGATCACCCAGGCTGACCTCGACGCGGCCATCGCGGAGACACGTCGGAGCCTGGCGTCCTTCTCTGCGTTCATGCTGACCGTCGGTCCGCTGGCAGGGTCGCCAGGTGCCGTCCGTTTCAGCGTCCAGCCCTGGGAGCCCGTCGTCGCCGTCCGCGAGGCCGTCCTCGACATCAGGGACGTCGTGCTCGGCCCTTCTCGGGCTGCCGTCAGACCTGACGGGTTTCGGCCGCACATCGGCATCGCCTACAGCAACGGGGCCAACGATGCGCAGCCGATCGTCTCCGAAGTAGCGCGGCTACGCCGTCTGCCCCCGACGACGGCCCGCGTGGACGCTGTCGCCCTGGTCGAGCTGCGCCGGGAAGGCAGGTCCTACCGCTGGGACACCATCACACGAGTTTCCCTGCCATTTCAAGGCCCGGTCGGTTAGGCCGCCCGCTCAGCACGCGAGTCTCGTCAGCTCGTCGATCCGGCGAGCAGTCCTTGGCCACCTCCGCTGTAGCCAGCAAAGCAGCCCCGCCTATAGGCCGGGCCAGCGCGGCGGGCGACTGCGTCCGCGGGCATGGTGCGGCAGAAGTTCCTACTGGACCAGTTCATTGAAGCGCGACTTCAGAACTCCGAACCCCATGGGTTCGCTGTCATCAATCCTAATGCCATCAACCGCGCAAGTAACCATCTCGCGTAGGTCGCTGTCGTCTAGGTAAATGATGAACCCGTTGCCGGCCTTACCGACATCGGCGCACCGCTTCGCCAGGAGATCTCGATTGGTTACTTTTCGGCAGACCAACAGGCCCACCCGACCCCTCTCGCGCGAAAATCTACCCGCGAGCTGATCTACTTCTGGATTCTCCGGGTCCGAGGCGTAGTTTTTGCATTCTACATAGATATACGGTGCTGGGTAGTGCGAGGCGACCCACGAGAAGAAGCCACTCCTGGCGATGTTGGTGTAACGAATGTCGACGCGTTTTCTTCCCTCGTTTATGGATGCCTCCTTGGTCACCTCCGTAAGGGCCGGATGAAACAGAGCTGTCAGAAGATCCATGACAGCCCGGTGGTAAAGGGCAGCACCCCCATTGCCGGGGGAGACTGCTTGGACGGCCGCCAGAAGCTCTTCGTAATCTACAGGCGCAGTCCGCGTGATTGCGGAAAACTCGCTGTGCGAAGGCGCGGGAGCTGGCGACTCTCGCTTCTGACTTCTATACTGGTCCAGCGCCTCGGGATGCTTCTCTGTATACCTGACTATTGCAGCCTTATGTTCTGGATACTTTGCGCGGAGGTCGTTCTCCGGAATGTACCTACTTCCATCTTGCAGAACCTTCACTAGCGAGGAGTTTGCTGCCGCGAGTTCATCGTTTCGTAGCTCCGGAAGCAAGTAGCCTCGATAGTATTCGCGATAGTTATACGATAGCCTGTGGCGTGCTATTGCCTTCGGGACGAGTAGGAGTGGCTGACCATCTGCGCGAGGTAGCAGGTCGAAGTGATCGACCTGCCAATGCGCGCTGCCGGGATTCCAAAGGGCTCCCAGTGCTTGTTCCTCCATTTGAATGTCGTATAGGTCGGCCATACGCTGTGTGTAGCCAATTAGAGCCCCACGCAACACATTTGTCGAGATGTCCGAGATGATATCCCGATCTATACCCGGAACAAGAAGGGCGGTATCCTCAATGTCTTTCAGCATCCCGGTCTGGACTGCGCGGCTTGTGCTAAGGGCTTCCGCGAGACTTTTTCCGGAAGCAGGCCCAAGACCTCGACCCTTGAGCGACCTCGCGAGTAGCCAAGGTGAGTTTCATTAGGCTCGCCAAGATTCCCGAGTAGGGAATAGAGTTTCTTGCGGTCATCTCTTTCTATTGCTTCAAGAACTGCGATGAAGAATGTTGTTAACATCACCTGGCACTGCTCACCCCAGTATCCGGGAAGGACTCGTAGGGTGCTAGGGTCAACGAATACTTCGATGTCTGTGTGGACATCGACATCGACGAAGTCAATCGCCGGTTGAGTCCGCTCGAGTTGGTAGTAATTAGATACCCGCACCACTGCATCCCCTCCAAGCTGGCGCGTCAACGATATTACACATTGCAATCGCTTGTGGGGTGTATTGAGATTTTGGCGGCTGAGATTACCTCGATGGAAGCCTTCGTATAGCCGTTGCTTCGGTCGGTGGGAAGCGGCGATCAAGATGATGATGCGGTGGTTGTTCTGCCTTGACGAGAGCCCGACGGGGCGAGACCAGTCAGTGCGCCGGCGGCGGCGCTGACGTCGGTCACAAATGCCGTAAGGAGTTAGATCGCTGAAGCCTGCGGCAGGGCATGCGGACGGGCGGGCAGCTGGGTTGCCAGGTCGCGGACGGTCGGGAGGCGTGACCAATCTGGGTTGGCGGCCAGTTGGCGGTAGATCGCTGAGGCGCGGTCTGTGGTGCGTGGGTCGTTGTTGGCAGCGGCGGTGTTCAGCGCGTCCGCGAGGGCTACGGCGGCTTGTTCTGGATCGGGGGCCGGACGGTTGAGGAAAGCGCTGGCGAGCGCGAGCTGTGTCCCGGCCTGCTGCACGAACCGTCCCGTGCCGGTAAGCAGCGTGAGTGAGCGCCGGGCGTGGGGCTCGGCGTCTCCACCCCTTCTCGGGTCGTGGATGCGTGTCCAATCGCTGGACATTGCTCAGCCGATCGGCGAGCTTCGCCAGGATCGCGTCGTCCGTACCTGCCTTCGGGGTAGCAGGCTGAGGACGGCGGCGGCGGTGGCGCCGAGTGACGTGGCGGCGCAGAACCACCAACCAGTGTGGAAGGCGCCAACGACCGTCCGTGCTGTCGGTGAGCCGATGACGGCGATCAGGATGGCGACGCCGAGCACGCTGGCGATCTGGCGGGCCATGTTCACCACCGCGCTGCCCGTCGCGAACCGGTCGGGTGGCAGCGCGGACGTCGCCCCGGACGTAAGCGTCGGCAGGGCGAGCCCGACTCCGAACCCGACGATCAGCAGGCCGGGAAGCATGGCCGTCGCGTAGTCGTGGGTCAGGTCCGTGCGCAGTGCCCACCAGGCGGGTCCGGCGGCGAAGGCGAGCGTGCCGAGGGCGGCGACCGGGCCGCTGCCGAACCGGTCGATCAGCCGGCCGGTGAGGGCCAACGCCACTGGCGGCACCATCGCGGGCCCTGGCGCGACGGCCAGCCCCACCAGCAGCGGCGACCAGCCCCAGGCGGCGTCCAGATAGGTGACGACCGACAGGAGCATCGCGGCGAAGGCCACGCTGAACAGCAGCAGCGCGAACACCGCCGGCCCGAACCCCGGCGCGCGCAGGACCGCCAGCTCCACGACCGGCGCCGGATGGCGCGCCGAGCGTGCGACGAACCCGGCCAGCAGCGCCGCGGCCGCCACGAAGCTGCCGATCACCTTCGCCGACGTCCAGCCCCAGGACGGCGCCTGCACCAGGCCCAGCGCCAGCAGGCCGATACCGATGGTGAGCAGCAGGACTCCGAAGATGTCCGGGAACGGCCCGGAGACGGTCTGCCGCTGCCGTGGCAGAACTCGCGCCCCGGCCACCAACGCGACGACGCCGAAGGGCACGTTGATCAGAAACACCCATCGCCAGTCCGCCTCGACGAGCAGCCCGCCGACGACCGGCCCCAACGCTGCCGCGAGCCCGCCGACGGCCGCCCAGGCGCGCACCGCGGCCGGGCGCCGCTCGGGTGGAGTGACGGCGAGCAGCAGCGCCAGGCTGGTGGGGATCAGCGCCGCGGCTCCGACGGCCTGCGCCACCCGGGCCGCGATCAGCATCGTCAGGTCGGAGCTGGCCGCGCAGGCGGCGCTCGCCGCGGTGAACACCCCGAGACCGAGGAGGAAGCCGTCGCGGTGCCCATGCCGGTCCGCGAGCCTGCCGGCGGCCACCATCAGCGCCGCGAAGACGATGGCGTAGCCGTTGAGTACCCAGGACAGCGTCGAGAGCTGGCCACCGAGCGCGCGGTGGATGTCCGGGAACGCGACGTTGACGACGAACAGGTCCAGATTGGAGATGAAGACCGCGGCGCAGACGACGGCGAACACCATGCGTGCCCGCGGATCCGGCGCCGATCGGGTCGTCGTCGCCGCCGGCCGTATCGATGACATCGGCGGCGCGACCAGGCCGACGCCGCCGACCCACACGGGCGGCACCCCGACCGGCGGCGGCACCACCACCGTTCTCAGCTCGGGCTCGCCGCCGCCCGCCGTCAGCCAACCGTCACCGCTGCCACCACCCTCGCCAGATCGCACCCGCGGCGGCGGCGCGCCCACCGCTGGCGGCGGCAGTATCACCGTCCTCAGCTCGGGCTCCCCGCCGTCACCTACCGTCGACCGGTCACCACTGCCGCCAGCAGACCGCACCCATGGCGGCGGCCCTCCTACGGGTAGCGGCAGGTCCACCGTCGTGACCTCAGACGTTCCCCACCGGGCCGACGGCGTGGGGAAGCCCGGCCGTCGTGGGTCGCGGGGCCGGCGTCTCGTCTCCACAGCTTCGTTTTCGTTCATTGCGTTCTCCTCGCCGCCCCCGAAACACCCGGGCAGCCAGGACTACGCATTTCCGAGTCTGTCGCCGAACTCGGCGACGGGGAACACGCCCCGCCGGTCTCCAGGAAGCCGCGTGCCAAGCCGGAAAGGCCGGTCACAAATCGGAGCCGTCGACCTGATCTGGCCCACGGCTCGCCTCTACTGGAAGTATTACCTGCAACCGACTGTCCGCAGCGATGACGACCAATACCAGACAGGAGTAACCCTCCGCCTGGCAGGCCGAGCGTCGGTAGCCGGCCGGCCGCAGCGGCGGCGCATCCTCATGCGTGGACCTTCGGGTGGCCGGGTGTGACACGGCCGTGTCTGTCCGGTCCGGGTCCGGATGGTGCCGGGACGGGTCGCCGGGTGTGGGCGTGCGGCTCACGGCGCGACCAGGCCATGGCCGAGACCGCACCCGGTGGCGACGTCGTCACGACGCTCGTGGTGACGGTGCGTTCCGATTTCAGTGAGCTGGTACGGACACCAGAGGCGATGGCCAAGCTGACCGTCGTGCCGCCAGCCGACTTCGTGCAGGTGCCGCCACCGGTCTCGGCGCCGGTCCCGGCGCCGGTCCCGGCGCCGAAGGGCGTCGGGACCGGCGCCCTGTCTACAGCTTTACGAACGTGTAGCCCTTGTTCTTCAGCTGGGGCAGTGCCACTTCTAGGGCCTTCACCGTTTCTGAGCGGTCCGTGCCGGCCTCCGTCGACCGGTTGCCGTCACCGTCGTGGCAGAGCAGGATGTCGCCGGGCTTCGCCGCCAGAAGACTACTGATGATCTTCTGTGTGCCGGGCCGTGACCAGTCCTTGGGGTCGACGTCCCAGCCGATCGGGGTCAGGCCGTGCTTGGCCGCCGAGGCGAACACGGCCGGCGACCAGTCGCCGCCCGGGGCGCGGAACAGGCGCGGAGCGGTACCAGCGGCGTTCGTGATCGCGGACTGCGCATCGTTGATCTGCTGCTCGATCTCGGCCGCGGACCGGTGAGCGAACGGCTGCGGGTGGGTCATGCTGTGGTTACAGAGGGCGTGACCGTCAGCGACGATCTGTCGGACGAGATCCGGGTGGGCCTTTGCCTGCCTCCCAACAAGGCAGAAGGTCGCGTGCACGCCCTGCCGCCGGAGCAGCGCGAGCACACGCGGAGTCCAGGAAGGATCTGGTCCGTCGTCCAGAGTGAGCGCGACCGCGTTGGCCGGGGCGTGCGGAAGGACCTGGTGCACGGTGTAGGCAGGCCGGTCCCGAACGGCCGCTGTCGTCGCGGCCGGCGTTGGCCTCGATGTCGATGTCGATGTCGCGGCCGGCGTCGTTGCAGCAGCCTCGGTCGCCACGGCCGGCCGTGCGG
>Ga0068859_100005343_pt1 | contig 13064 bp, 9 predicted proteins | sample KBSSwiS22_FD_66585 | JGI IMG/M metagenome (GOLD analysis project Ga0068859, IMG submission 66585) | Switchgrass rhizosphere microbial communities from Kellogg Biological Station, Michigan, USA - KBS Switchgrass S2-2 | ecosystem: Host-associated > Plants > Roots > Rhizosphere > Soil ... | reverse complement strand
ATGCAAAACCGCGCCGGATGTATCTTTCACTTCACCAGCGATGCCGCTGGTCTGCGCAGACGCCGCGAGCGGGAGGAACAGCGCCAGGGCCGTTCCCGCCAACATCTGCAGTGCAAGCTTTCGCATGCTCAAAGCCTCCTCGGAGAGTGGACAAAAAATGTGCGTCTCGAACTGTGCAGTATCCATGCCGTGAAATGCAATCTATTTTGGGCGTAAATTGCCGTGATCACTTGATTGTGATCGGCCAATGTTCAAAAAGCCGAATCGTTTGCGCGGAGAACGTAAGGGACTATCGCGGGTTGAAAGTGGGGATGGCCGTGCGGATTCGTGAAAGCTCGGCGAGCGTGGCGTCGGCTTTGGCCCAGTACTTAGCCGCAAGACTGAACTCAGCGCGAGCGTTTGAAACGTCACCACGACGATCCAGCGCGAGCGCCAGCGCAAAGTGCCCACCCCCATAGTTGGGATCGTGTTCGATCATTTGGCGCGCCACCCACTCGGCAAACACCCAGTCGTCGGCGTCGCGCGCGGTGCGTCCGATCGATTCCATCACGAAGAGCGCTTGCACCCAGTTGTCGGGGCCCGGCAGCGCGCGAATCTTTTTGACGAGGTCTTCCAGCATCGAATGGCCACGGTCGCGTTGCCCGCTACGCAAGAGATACTGCCCCTGCAACTGCTGCAGTGCCGGCGCGACGAGCGCCTGACCTCCAGACGCGGCCCTCAACTCGGTGAGCGCCGCATTCGATTCCTCAGCCGCCGCCTGCAGGTTGCCCGCGGCCAGCCGCGCGTGACCGGCTTCGATCCGTCCGACGGCGCGCACCAGGGAGACCGAATGCGCCTTCAACACCGCCGCTGCCGCCAGCGCATCGTCGGTGCGGCCGCGCGCGATGAGGAACTCAGGCCACGCGCGCTTGTTGTACATCTGGACAATCAACGACGAAGGCAGATCGAAGGCGGCTTTCAGCTCACGCTCGGCCTTCGCCATCTGACCGAGATACTGATACGACGAGCCGAGCAGATCGCGATTGTGCTCGTCGTGCCAGTCGTACTCGGCCGGAATCTTCTCGCGGCGAAGATATTCGGCTTCGGCGCGGCTGGCGGCTTCGAACGCGCCCACCGCCTCGTCGATCCGCCCGAGCCGCCGTAACACGTGACCGTTCATGTGGAGCGCGTGCGGGATCGCCGGCGCCGCGCGTGAGTACGCGTCAGCGTGCGTCTGCGCGTCGGCGATCCGGCCGGTATTTTCCAGCGCGTGAGTCAGGTAGTGGTGAGCCGCCACGGCGCCGAGCGCGAGCGCCTTCTCGTAAAACGGGACCGACGCCGCGACACTGCCCTGTCCACGATCGGCGGGGTCCGGAGACTCGGCCACGCCGCGCAGCATCAGCAACTCGGTGTCCTGCGGCGCCTTGGCCAGCGCGTCGTCGAGCGCCTTGCGGTACGCGGCGAGTCTGGCGAGGTCGCCGGGCGCGGCTTCGGCTGCGACCTGCGCCGACCGCGCGGCGATGTGCGACCGATCGTGTTCGCTGGCCTGGGGCGCCAGGGTCCGGGCACGATCCATCGCCGTTCGCGCCGCCGCCGGCTGATTCAATTCGGCGTAGGCAACGGTCAGCCCGACCTGCGCCATGGCAAGACGCGGATCGATCCGGAGCGCTTGATTGAATGACCTCGCCGCTTCGATCCACACGTAGCCATGCAGGTAGGCCAGCCCTTGATCGTAGTAGGCCTGCGCGTCTTTCAAGGATGTCCCGACCGCGTCGTGCGCGCGGCCGATGTTGGCGCGCAGCGGCAGCGGCCGGTTCAGAAGTTCAGCCGGGACGACCGGAATCGAATGGGCATGCGGCTGTTGGCCGGAAAGCACCGGGCTGGTGAGCGCGACAGCCAACGTCAGGAGTGCAGCGCGTGTCATCACGTACGTAGCGTCCGGCTTCAGCCGGACCACGACAATCGGCCTATCGCCACGAACCGGCCGGCATCGTGTTCTGGTCGAACCGTGGCAGCTGTTCGTCGCGCATCGCCAGTTCATACAGCGTGCCGGCCACCACCACCGCCGCCGCCCGCACGTCATCGTCGACGATGCGCTCGAAGGTATCGAGATTGGTGTGATGCGTCGCGGCGTCGTACTGAATGGGGTCCTGATCGAAGTTGATGCCCGGCAGGCCCGCGGCGTTGAACGTCGTGCTGTCGGTGTCGCCAAGGCTCCGCCGCGCGTTGGCAGCCACGCCGACGACACCTAAATCAGCAAAGGGCGCCAGCGCGGCGCGAATGACCTCCGCGGCCGAGGGCGGACCAAACACGGTGGCGCCGCGAATGCGTCCCGTTCCCGTATCGAGATTCAAGTAAGCGGAGAGCTGAACGTGTTCGCGTCTGGGATCCTCGAACGCTCCGAAGTGCTGGCGGACGTAGGCCTGCGACCCGAGCAGGCCGTGCTCTTCGCCGCTCCAGAGCGCCACCCGAATCGTGCGTCGAGGCTTGACGCCGATCACCTTCAACAGCCGCACGGCCTCCATCATCGTCGCGCAGCCGATCGCGTTGTCAGTGGCGCCGGTCGCGCTATGCCAGGAATCGAGATGACCGCCGAGCATGACGACTTCATCTTTCTTGTCGGTGCCCGCGATCTCGGCGATCGCGTTGTAGGCCGTGTGCCCCTCGGGATAAGTGGCGTTGACGATGTTGAACTCGAGCGACACCGGCGTCCCGTCGCCCAGAATGCGGGCGATGCGTCCATAGTCCTCGTTGCGCATGACGACGGTCGGCACGACCTTCGAGACGTCGAACGTCGTGTTGTTGAACGCGACGATCTGGCCGAGCTCGCGGCCGGCATCGTTGACGCGCACGGCCGCACCGCTCACAACGAGGAACTCGTCGATGCGCCGATTGATCTCCGTGCGGGTCATCGGGGCGGCAGCGGCTTGCGGCTGACCGCGGCCGCCGCCACGCGCCTGCGACGGATCGCGGTTGGGATCGTAGAGGCTCTTCAGCCGCGTCTCGTCGACCCGCGCCGCTCGTGGCTCGAGCCGCGGCGCGACGATCACGGGACGGCTGGCCAGCACGATCTTGCCGCGGACCTCGGTCCGGATGCTTTCGAAGTACGACGTCAGATCCGATGGAGTTGGGCGGTCGGGCGGGGCGAGGAGAAACGCGTTGCCGGTGACCGTGCCGCGCGTGCCGGGCGACCAGGCCAGCACTTCGACCGTCAGTTGATCCTTGATGGGCGCGACGATGTGGGCGCTGACGCGTTCGTTTTGCCAGCCGGGATGACCGAACTCCCACGGTTCGAGGTGACCATTCTCGAATCCCCATTCCTTCATGGTCTTCAGCGCCCATTCCGCCGCCGCCTTGGCGCTCGGCGAACCGGTCAGGCGAGGGCCGTAGACATCGGTCAGGAAATGCAGCGTGCGGAGGATCTCCGAGTGCGCTTTCTCTTCCTGCCGAAGCGCAGCGTGGACTTCGGACGTGCGCGGCGGCTCCGCCGCCAGCGGCGCGAGGAGCGCGACCGACACCACGCCCGCCAGAAAGCGCTTCAACATTGACGCGATCTTAACAGTAAGTACGTAGTGTCCGGCTTCAGCCGGACGATCACTTCAGCGCGTTGGTGATGTGCGCGGTGTGGTGCTTGCCGTGCCACGCATAGATGCCAATCGCGACATCGAGCGGCACGATCCCGAGCTCCGGATGAAGATAGGTGCGCTGAAAATCGGACGCCGCGAGTCCGCGCAGGAACGCGGTCCAGCGGAGGTGAAGCGCGTCGAGAAGCGCCAGCGACACATCGACTGGCACGCTGTGGACGTCCGGCAGTTCCGCCCAGCGGGCCTCCTGATACGGCTTGATGGTGGGATTGTCCTCGGTGGCCGCGAGCCGCATGCGCGTGTAGCCGTTCAGGTGGCTGTCGGGCACGTGGTGAACGACCTGGCGGATCGTCCATCCGCCAGGACGGTACGACGTATTGAGTTGTTCGTCAGACAGGCCGGCCACGGCCGCACGCAGGGCCGCCGGCGCGCGCTCGATGTCGGAAATCAACGCCGCGCGAGCGCGATCGTCCAACGGCAGTTCGGTCGGACGCAGGTACTTCCCAATCGGATAGCGCAGCTGTTGAAGATCGACCATGGCTACGGGATCTCCGCATAGATGGCATCGATGGCCGCTTTCACTCGCTCGGACTTGTAATCCGGATACTTCGCGGTCAGGTTGATCGTCGTCGCTGCATCAGCGGCGCTCTTCCCCGCCTTCTTCGCGGCCTGGACGGCCGCCAGCAGGTCCGCGGTGAAGCGCTGATATTCCTGCAGGTCTTTCGGCGTCATCACCGGGCTGTGTCCGGGAATGACCGTATCGACATCCTTGATGGCGGCCAGCGCCTTGGCGATCGTTTTCGGAAATTCGACGCCGCTGCCGCCGTTGGCGCGATCGAGCAGAGGGGCGTCCTTCCACGCAAACATGTCGCCGGTTTGCAGCACGCGAATCGCCGGATACACGACCCAGGTGTCGCCGCTCGTATGGCCGGCGCCGAAGTAGTAGAGGTCGATGCGATCCTTGCCGCTGCCGATCGTCATCGTGTCCTTGTAGGTGCGCTTGGGCAGGAATCGGGCCTGGTCGCTCTTGAACGCATCCATCTTCATCATGTTCGCCTTGGTGTTCTCGTGGGCGACGATGTCGACGGTGGCCGGAAAGCCGTCGTTGCTGCCGGTGTGATCGCCGTGGCTGTGCGTGTTGATGATCGTCGTCACCGGCTTGTTCGTCACGGCACGGATTTTCGCGAGGATGTCGGACCCGTAGCCGGCCAGCTTGGTGTCGACCACGACCACGCCGCCGTCGGTGATGAACACGCCGGTGTTGCCGCCGGTGAACATCGAGCGATCGGCCGGGCTCGATGCGGCGATGATGTAGAAGTTGTCCTTGACCTTCTGCAGATCCGGCAGCACCGCGCGCTGGGCCGGCTGCTGGTAGCCGGTGACCACCGCCGAGAACGCGGCGATCGCCAGGAAGGCGGCAAACATCACAGTACGTTTCATGTTCACTCCTGCTGTAGGGGACGGGCTTCAGCCCGTCCCAGGGACGCCCTGAAGGGCGTCCCCTACCGTTGCGTTGGGGCTTCAGCCCGTCCCAGGGACGCCCTGAGGGCGGCCCCTACGGTTGGGGCTTCAAGCCCGTCCCACGGACACCCTGAAGGCGTCCGTGCGTGTCAAAAGTCCAGGTTCTCGGTGATTCTCGTGCCGTCGTGGGCAAACGCCTGACGCAGCCGCTCGATGCGCCGCTTGGCTTCCTCCAGATCGGTCACGCCGAGATTGAGATTCAACAGATCGATGTACCACGGCAGCTTGACCGCATCGAGCACGTAAGTATCGACGATCGTGCGCGCGATCGGCAGCGTCGTGTCCTTCGAGTCGTCATGCACGTCGCGATTGCCGGCGTGGCGAAGCTTCTCGTACTCCTCGGCCAGGATGCGGGTGAACAGCGCTGCCGTCACGACATCACCAGCGGCCGATCCGGTTTCCGCGTCGGCGGCGGTCAGAGTGGCGCCCTTGTGCAGCCACTCCCACATGATGCTCAGGCGGATCTCTCCCGTCGCCATATCTTCCATCAGGTACAGCACATCGTCGTTGCCGAAGAAATCGGCGGACTTGAGGGCAGCGGCCTGGAAGCCGCGCCCAAAAGCGTTGCCGTACTGCATCGCCACGCTGACGAGATCGCGGGCGCCGCGCACGGTGCGAGGCGCCGGTTCGATCTGCATCAACCCGTCGGCGTCAGCCGACGTATAGGTCAGTCGAGGACACGCGCGGCCAAGCTGGTTGGCGGCGCCCGCCTTCTCCCAGACCGGCCGCACGATGTGCACCATCTTCCAGTGCGCCACCCATTTGCCACTCGCACCCTCGCGCTGTTCGCGCGCCGCGCCAGCCACCGCCCGCTCCATGCCACGCTTGACACCCTCCGGCGACCCGACCGGAATGTTCGGTTCCATGCCGCCCTGCCAGAGCGCGAATTGTCCGGACCGATCGGGAGTATTGACGGCGCGCCGGACGCGATCTTCGTAGTGCCGCATGTAGCCATACGTCATCGTGATCGCGTCGATGTTCGGGTTGATGAACGTCTCGTCCCAGGCCATCGCATCGGCGACGCTGTTGATGTAATCCCAGCGGCCGGTGTTGAAGCCCACAAAATGACGACCGAGCGCGGCGCGGATTTCCATCAGCTGAAAGCACGCTTCGAGCTGCTCCACGAGCACGTACACCTTGATCGTGCCGGGCGGCAGGCCGCGGTGTGCCTCGAGGGCATCCAGGATGTCGCTCCACAGCGCCGCTTCTTCGGCGGTCTGAATCTTCGGCAGATACAAGACGATCGACGCTCCGGACCGCCGCAGCTCACCGCCGTTGTTCACCACGTACAGAACGACGTCGACCATCGACGCGGAGAAGCCGGTTCCGTCCGACCAGCGGATATGCCGATCGTCCAGGTGCAGCCCCCGCGGCCGGAAGATCTTGGTGGTGAACGTCAGCTGACGGTGCCAGTCGTCGATGATGGCGCGGCCCAAGAACCCCTCCGCCCAGGCATTCATCTCGCGCGCGACCTGTTCGGCGGCGCGCAGGAAGATGTCGTCGTGGGCAATCGCCAGCTTGAGATTCCGCTGGTTGTCGAGCGACATCGTCGACAGCTGCCCGAGCGCATCCTCGCCATCGAACATCCAGCCGTCGGCGCCGGAGAGCAGCGCGTGCGCCACGTTGCGAATGCTCTGATCGACGGTCGAACGCGGCTTCGCCCCGGGGCCAGTCCCCTGGATCCACTGCCGCTGCAAGTCGTGAGGAATCTCGCCGCCGTCGAAGGCACCGTCGCGCGCGTCCTGCACGCCAATCGCCGTGCGCGCGATGGTCGCGGCCGGATCGAGAAACGTGATTCGCTCGCGGCGCGCCGCGCGCTCCGCTCGCCTCCTGATGCGCGCCGCCATGACGGCCTTGCGATCGCCGTCGAACGCGGCGAGCTGATCGAGCGCGGCGATTACCGCCGGCGTCAGGACGTCCGGATACTGCGACTCGAGACCGGGCCGGATTTCGATGCGATGCGAGACGGCAGGCGACATGGGGACCAAGAGTAATCCGATGCGCGCGTTGTGTTCCACCTCGAAACAACCGCTCACAGATTTGACGCGAGCGGCGCCCTGCACGAGCCTGCACGTGTGACGAAAAGTCTCATCCCCTCAACAGACTGCGCGGGCGGGATTTGCAGATCTGTCCAGTCCGGACGGGCCTCCCTCTTGCTAGAGCTGGACCGATGGTTCATCGGACGACCACGGCGGCACCCGACGCGCCTTTGACCGTTCGGCTGGGCAATATTCTCGCGGGGCTGTCGCACGCCCTCGACATCACGGAAGGCCATCCCAAAGGCCATGCAGCCCGCGCCTGCCTGATCGGCATGCGTCTGGCCCATATCATTGGGCTGCGGCTGAGCGAACGCACCCACCTTTTCTACGCGCTGCTGATGAAGGACGCCGGGTGTTCGAGCAACGCCGCCCGCGTGCATCAACTATTCGGCGGCAACGATCACGAAGCCAAGCGGGCGGTGTGGACGTTCGACTGGCGGAATTTCGGTCAGCAAGCCGCGTACGTGCTCGAATACGCGGGCAAAGGCACGTCGAGCTGGCAGCGCCTCGCGCACCTGGCGCGGGTGGCCGCCGCCGGTCCGAGTGGACGCAAAGAGTTGTTCGAAATCCGCTGCGATCGCGGCGCGAACGTGGCGCTCGGCCTGGGACTGTCCGAAACCACCGCCGCGGCCATTCGTACGATGGACGAACACTGGGACGGCGGGGGCGAACCGCGCGGGCTGCGCGGCGCCGACATCCCGCTGCTCGGACGGATCATCGGTCTCGCGCAGGTGGCCGAAGTGTTCTGGCACGACCACGACGAGCAGATGGCCCTCGACATCGTCGAAGAGCGCAGCGGCCGCTGGTTCGATCCCGACCTCGTGCGCGCCTTTCGCGTGCTGGCCCGGGACCACGAGTTCTGGTCGGCGCTCCACGCCGAAGATACGCGCCGGCTGGTCTTCGATGCCGAGGATCAATTCGCGGTTGTCGCCGACGAGGCGCGCCTCGACGCCATCGCCGAGGCGTTCGCGTCGGTCGTCGACGCCAAGTCGCCGTATACCAGCCAGCACTCGCGTCGCGTGGCGACGCTGGCCGTGGCCATCGCCGAGCGGTTGGGCTTTTCTCCGGAGAATGTCACGCGCATCCGGCGCGCCGCACTGCTCCACGACGTCGGCAAACTGGGCGTTCCCAACAGCATCCTCGACAAGGCCGGCGCATTGAGCGATCGCGAGTGGGCGGTCGTGCGCGAACATCCGGCGCATACGCTGCAGATCCTCGAAGCGGTTCCGGTGTTCCAGGATTTCGCGTTCGACGCGGCGTGCCATCACGAGCGGCTGGACGGCAGCGGCTATCATCGCGGTTACCCGGCCAGCCGCTTGAGTCCGACCGCCCGCGCGCTGGCCGTCGCTGACGTTGCCGACGCGCTCCTCGCCGAACGGCCCTATCGGGCGGGAATGGATCCCGAGGACGCGCTGCGCATTCTGAAGGACGACTGCGCACGCGGCGCGCTTTGTCGCGCCAGCGTCTTTGCGATTGCGGATATCGTCGCCAATGGCGGGTCGATGGAACGCGACGCGGCGGATATCGCCGCGGCCGGCTAGGTGCACTCCAGAAATTCTAAATTCTGATCTGAATTGCGCGGTCTTACTGTTTCGGCCAGCTGTAATTCCTGCTCCAGGTGACGAACTCCCGCACCTCGTTCTGGTGAGCGCCAATCCATTCGCGAATTCCGGGAACCGGCGCGCGCTGCATCGACCAGTAGATGAGAGGCTCCACGAAGTTCTTCGCCTTGAGTTCGGTGAAAAACGGCAGGTAAAACATTCCGACGAACGTGGACCGATCCGCCGGCCGCGCGGCCAGCAGCGTCATCAGGCGGTTGACGTGAGCCAGAAACGGCGGCATCTCCTCGGCGCCGTTGTCCATCTCCGCGATCACGGTCTGCTGGCTTTGCGCGATCGCCGCGTCGAAGGCGCGGAAATCGCCTTCGTCGAGTTTGGCCGGTCTGGCGCCGGCCGCTGACGGCGGCGTTCGCATCTGGCCATCGGGCGACGCGCCCGCTCCCATCTCGATGCCGCCGCGCAGATTGGCGCGCCAGAATCCATAGGCGGAGAGCGCCCGCGGGCCGGTCGGTTCCAGGATCAAATACGTGGAAAACGCCAGCAGCGCCGGCGTCAGATAGCCGCCGTTCTGAAAAACCTGGCCGAGCATCAGGTGAAATTCGGGTTGATTCGGGTCGAGGGCCACGGCTTTTTCGAGCGCGCGCCTCGCTTCATCCGGGTTCTTCAGGCTCTCCAGGTAGGTCACGCCCATGTTGAAGTAAAGCGTGGCGGCGTCGGGCACGATCTGAATCCCGCGCTTGTAGGCGTCGACCGCCTTCTGCGGCTCGCCCATCGAGTCGTAGGCGCCGCCCATCAAGTCGTAAAACATCGGCAGCAGTTCCGACTGGTACTCCGTCCCCCGGGTCGCCGCCGCCAGGCTCTTCTCGAACTCCTTGTTGGCCGCAAACGAGTACGCCAGCTCGTAGAGAGCGGTCATGTTCGCCGGGCTCAACTTGAGCACTTCCTCGTACTTGGCGATTGCCTCATCGAACTTGCCGGCGTCGTGCAGCTTGATGCCGGCTTCGATTGTCGCAGTTTCGGCCGTCGTCGACACCGTCGAGGTGCGCGTCGGCGCTGCGCTCGACTGCGCCGCCGCGACAATCGGCGTGAGGGCCACCCCCAGGCAGACGACAGTTCGAATCAGGATTCGCATGCAGGAATGTGCATTGTAATCCCGGTCGTCAGCGGACTGGCCGTCGCGGTCCACGGAAACGCGTCGAAATTTCACCGGCCGGCACGTGTCGGGGCGTCACGCCAGGTGCACCGCCGGGACGAACGGGCATTCAAGTCGTCGCGGGCAGCGGCCGATTCCCGGGTGACGGAACCTCTCCCACGAGAGCCCGCAGAACGAACCATGACCTTCGGCTTGGATTCACGGCGAATCGTATCGATCGCCCGGCAGCCCATACTCGACCCGAAAGCGCGGGTGTTTGGGTATCAGCTGTTGTACGAGTGTGGACCCGCTCCGCTCGAGTCGGTCGACACCGCCGCGGCCCGGATCCTCAGCGAAGCCGTGCTGTCGATCGGCCTCGATCCGTTGTCGTGCGGACATCCGCTGTTCATCACGCTGACCCGTTCGCTGCTGCTCGGAGGCGCGGGCTCGCTGCTGCCTCCGACCACGGTGCTCGAGCTCGACGACACCATCGAGGCCGACAGCGATGTCGTCGCCATGTGCCAGCAACTGCGTGCGCTCGGCTACCGCCTCGCGGTGAGCCAGGCCGGGCCAACCGCCAGCCATCCGGATCTGCTGCCGCTCGTGCAGTACGCCCGGGTCGATTTGCGGCGCACCAAGGCGGTGGACTGGCAGACGGTCGCCACAGAGCTGGCCTCTCGGGGCATCAAGCCGATTGCCGAACGCGTCGAGAACGCCGAAGTGGCCGCCGCCGCCATCTCCGCAGGATTCCAGCTGCTGCGTGGTTACTACTACTGCAAGCCGACGACATTCCTCGCGGCACAGATTCCGGCGCGGCGCCTCGCCTACATCAAGCTGTTGTCGGCGCTCAACCGTGAGGACGTGAGCATGGACGTGGTCGAGGACATGGTGTCGCGCGACCTCGCGCTCAGCATGCGCGTCCTCCGCTCGGTCAATTCAGCCGCCTTCGGCATTCAGCACGAGATCACGTCGATGCGGCACGCGCTGGTGCTTCTCGGCCTGGCGCAGGTGCGCAAGTGGGCCTCGGTCTGGGCCATGGCCGGCCTCGGCGAGGGCGATCCCTCCGGCGTCATCGCGATGTCGCTGGTGCGCGCGCGCTGCTGCGAGTACCTGAGCGAGATGATGCCGCAGCGCGAGGGCGCCGGTTACTTCCTGCTCGGCCTCTGTTCGCTGCTCGACGTCATCCTGCGGCGGCCGATGAACATCGCCATCGGCGACCTGCCGCTGCCGCAACCGGTTCACGAGGCGCTGCTCGGTCGCCAGAATCTCGCCCGTACCATCCTCGACACAGTGGTGCATTACGAACGCGGCGAATGGGAAGCCGCGTATGCCGGCGCCGATCAGTTGAACGTGCACGGTGATCTTCTTCCCGACATTTACGCCGACGCCCTCCGATGGGCTCGCGACCTCGGCGACTTTGCAGCGGCGGCGTAAACCATGCCTGAATTATCGAACCTCGCAGTCGGATCCGATTCCAGACAATCCGTCACGATCGCCCGGCAGCCGATCCTCGATCGCAAGGGACAGGTGGTGGCGCACGAACTGCTCTATCGCCATACCGCCGACGCCACGTCCTGCACCGACCGCGGCGACTCGGTCGCCGCCCGATCGCTCAACGACGCGGTGTTGTCGGTCGGCCTCGACGCGCTGACCTGCGGCCTGCCCGCCTTCATCAACCTGACGCATCACCTGCTGCTCAGCGGCGCCGGCACGCTGCTGCCGAAGGACATCGCCGTCCTCGAACTTCGCGAAGACATTCCGGTCGACGACGAAGTCGTGCAGGCGTGCCGCAAGCTGCATGCCGACGGCTACGCGCTGGCGCTCGACGACTTCGTCGCCGGCTCGCCGGCCGAAGCGCTCGTACCGTGGGCGCGCTACGTCAAAATCGACGTGCTGGCGACCAGCGAGCCGGAGTGGCGCGCGCTGGCCAAGCGCTTCAACGCCAAGAAGATCAAGCTGGTGGCCGAAAAAGTCGAGACCATCGAGGTCGCCGACGCGACCAAAGAAGCCGGTTACGACTATTTCCAGGGCTACTTTTTCTGCAAGCCGCGCACGTTCGCGACCACGCACCTGCCGGCCCGGCGTCTTGCCTATGTGCAGTTGCTGGCGGCGCTCAACAAACCCAATTTGAGCTTCGACGAACTCGAACACCTCGTCAAACACGACCTGTCGCTGAGCTACCGCGTCATGCGATCGGCGAATTCCGCGGCGTTTGCGGTCCATCGCGAGATCACGTCGATTCGCACCGCGCTGGTGCTGCTTGGCTTCGAACAGATTCGCAAGTGGGCGTCGGTGTGGGCGATGGCGGGGCTGAGCGGCGGCGAGGCGCCCGGCGCGGTGTCGATGGCGCTGGTCCGTGCCCGCGGCTGTGAACGCGTCGGCGAACTGCTCGGCGGCTCCGATACCAGCGGCCTGTTCCTGATGGGATTGTGCTCACTCCTCGACGTCATCCTGCGGCAGTCGATGGAAGTGGCGCTGCACGAGGTGCCGCTGCCGACGCCGGTCCGCGACGCCCTCCTCGGCGCCAAGAATCATGCGCGCACCGCTCTCGACGGCATCGTCGCCTACGAGCGCGGCGAGTGGGATGAAGCCGGCAAGCTCGTCGAACAGCTTGGCGTTGGAGAGTCGGCGTTGCCGGAGATCTATGCGGACTCGGTCCGCTGGGCGCGGCAGCTTTCGCAGTTCTCAGCGCAATAACAAGAGCGTTATCGCGAAGGCACGAAGACTCAACCTGAAAGCCTTTCGTGGATTCGTGCCCGCTGCCCCCTCACTCAATTCCCGAGCAGCGCTAACGCTGACAGCGGGTCAACGCGCGCACCGGAGATGCTGAGCGCCCAGTGGAGGTGCGGGCCGGTGACGCGCCCGGTGGCGCCCACCAATCCAATGATCTGCGCGTCGCGGACAGTCTCGCCCTCCTTGACGTCGAGGCGAGACAGGTGGGCGAGCATCGAGAACATCCCCAGTCCGTGATCGAGGATGACGGTGTTGCCCGTGAAATAGAGATCGCGGGCGCAGACCACCCGACCGGCGTTGGGCGCCTTGATCGGCGTTCCGGTCGGACTCAGAAAATCGGTGCCGCCATGCGGACTGCGTGGCTCGCCATTGAAGACGCTGCGGGTGCCGAACGAACTGTTGGCTTCCCCCGGCACCGGACGCACAAACGGCGCCGACCATAACCGCTGCGGCGCCGGCGCCGCGTAGACGTCTCTGAGAAACGCCTGATCCTGACGGATGCGCGCCAGATCGGCGG
>Ga0068859_100005338_pt1 | contig 13075 bp, 12 predicted proteins | sample KBSSwiS22_FD_66585 | JGI IMG/M metagenome (GOLD analysis project Ga0068859, IMG submission 66585) | Switchgrass rhizosphere microbial communities from Kellogg Biological Station, Michigan, USA - KBS Switchgrass S2-2 | ecosystem: Host-associated > Plants > Roots > Rhizosphere > Soil ... | reverse complement strand
GGCGAACCCCGGGCCTATCAGGAGGGCCGTTCCCGAAAAGATCGCCGTGTTCGTCGGCGCGGGCGGCGCGGCGTCCAGCGTCGTCCCACCGTCCGTCACGTCCGAGCCGCCGGAGCCACCCGGGATCGAACCGCCTCCGGCGCCGGCGGTGCCGCCGATCTGGCCAGCCGTACCGGCGCCCTGGCCGGCAGCGCCGCTCCGGCCGGCGCTGCCGCCGCGCCCCGCCGCGCCGTTCGAGATCCCGGCGGTGCCACCTGCGCCCGGAGACGGGGTCCCCGAGTCGTGGTTCGAGCTGCCGCCGCCACATCCCGCCGCCGCCATACCGAGCCCCAGCATCATCAGGACCGTTCGACTCCCCGATCTGCACGACGAGGCGATCACCATGGCTGACCTCACAATGGAGTTGTAGGACGGGCCATTCGACAACGGAACGCCCCGCCTGGCAAGCACGCGGTGAGGCGAGCCCGGCGGACCTGGGCAGCCGCTCAGAAGCGCAGCTGGATCTCGTAGCGCCGGTTCTTGGCCTTCTTGGCGGGCGTATCGTCGGGTGTGACCAGGGGCCGCTCGGCGCCCATTCCGACCGAGATGATCTCGGCGGGCGCGATTCCGCGCGCCACCAGCTCGCGGACGATGACGGCTGCGCGCTTGCCGGAGAGCTCCTTGTTGTGCTCGGGCTTCCCGCTCGAGTCCGTGTGGCCCGAGACCTCGAACTTGAAGTCCGTCACGCCCGCGACCTTCAATCGCTTCTTCACGTCGACGAGCGCGTTGGTCAGCTTCTTCAGCTTGGCGTCACACCCGGGTGCGAGCTCGTCGCTGTCGGTCTTGAAGCTGCACTGGTTCTTGCGTCCTTCGGCCAGCAGCTTGGCGTTCATTTCCTTCACCGCCTTGTCGCGCGCGGCGTCCCCGCCGGCTCCGACGGCCTTCTTGGCCAGCCCGCCCAGATCGATGGCCGAGGCGGGCGCCACGAACACGAGAGATGAAGCGGCGGCCAGGGCGGCCGCCCCCACGAGGTTGTGCAGGATGCGCATGGCGAAACCGTAGCCCTCGAGCGACCGATCGTAAAGGGTGCAGTTCGAGGGTGCGTTTCGGAGCCAAGGGACTATGGATCGCCACGGCGGGGGTCGCCACGGCGGCGGCGGCGCGCCTCGGCGTAGGGCCGGACGAGACCGGGGCTGGCGGCGGCGAAGACCGCGACGACCAGCCCGACGGTGGTGGCGTCAGCGGCAATTTCCCCACCGAAGAGCGCATGGCCCGTCAGCCCCAGCAAAGGCCCCACGCATGAGCCCAGGCCGATCAGCGCCTCGAAGGTCCCGCCGGCGTCGACGGCGGCGTGACCGACGGAGAGCGAATAGTAGAGGGCGGCGTAGTACGTGAGGCCCATTCCCACGCCGAAGAGGACGAGCCCCGCCATGACGCCCGCCAGCGAGGGAGCCAGCAACACCGCCGTCATGCCGCCCAGCAGGCCGACCACGCCGAGGAGCAAGGTGCCCCAGCGCCCGTGCCAGAACCCGGTCCGCCACATCACGAAGAAGGTCACGAAGCGCGCCGCCATCCACAGCGCCGCGATGGTGCTGGCGCCGGTGCCCGCGCCGACCGCCGCCAGACGAAAGGGCAGGATGGGCAAGAGCACGGTCGAGATGACGTAGCTGGCGGGCAGCAGCCAGGTCGACGTGCGGGCCAGCCACCGGTACTCGGGCCCCATCGCGGCGCGCGCGTCCTCCGGGTGGTGCTCGCCGGGCGACGGGGGCAGGGACCGGGAGACCGCGAGCGCGAGGAGGTTGATGATGCCGGCCAGGCCCAGGCTCCAGGCGAGGCCGATCGGCGCGAGCGCGGGCATGACGAAGAGGGGCACCGCCGTGGCGGGCGTCCAGGTCACGTTGAACCAGCCGATGGCGGCGCGCATGTGCCGGCCATGGCGGCCGGCCGAGACGTAGCTCTCGACGATCGGCCACAAGGTGGCCGACGCCGCCGAGCCCAGGACGGCGGCGAGCCACAACACCGCCTCGACCCCGGGAGCCAACCCTGGCAGGACCGCCACGAGCGCCCAGGCGACGAGGGCCGCCCTCAGGACGCGCCGGGGCGACGAGCGCGCCACGAGGCGCCCCGAGGCGCGCGCCCCGACCGCCGAGATGGCGGACAGGATGGTCGCCAGCACCAGGTTGCGCGCCGGCGAGAAATGGTAAGCGCCGGCGGTGACGAAGAAGAGGCCCGACCAGAAGGCGCCGCCGCTGACCGAGCCGAGGAACGTGATCCCAAGGACCGCCCCCAGCGGCGCAGGCCGAGCCGGGGCGGAGGGAGTCATCACGCGCCAAGGATACTAGCCTTCTGGCCAGGTCCCCATTTTGCCGACGACGGTCACCTTCGAGGCGTCAGAGCGACCGCAGGGAGCGGGTTTATTGACGGGAGGCGCGGCTTCGCCGCGCCGGCGTTGCGCTGAAATCCGGGGGGTCACGTAGGGGGGCAACGCCCCCCTACGCGCCTTCACATGGGCCTCAACCGGGCGTGGGCCGAGTCTGGCTCCACGCCGTGGGCCCCGATCGTCATCAGGAGGTGGCGGAGCTTGCGGACGGCGTCGGCGCCGACATCCTTCTGGAGGCGCCGCTCGAAGGCAGCGTGGAACTGTCGGGCGGCGGCCAGGGCGGCGCGACCGCGCTGGCCCAGGCGCAGGCGGTTCACCCGGCTGTCCTCGGGGTCGGGGTGGCGCTGGACATAGCCGCGGTCGACCATCTCGGACACGATCTTGGCCATCCCCTGATCGGTGATGCCCAGGCGGCGCGCCAGCTCGCGCTGGCTGGGCTCGTCCTCGGCCAGCGCTCGAAAGACATAACCATAGGCGCCGCCCAGATCGTCGTACCCCTTTTCTGCCAGGGCCGCGCGCAGAGCGTCGGTGAAGCCCTGGTAGGCGAGGCCGAGCAGGATCCCGAAGTCGAGGGTGAGGTGAGGCTTTTCTTCAACCATGGTTGATCATCCTGAGATCAACATGTATACCTCGTTTCTCGCGGCGCCGCCCGGCGCCCGAGCCCACCGGGCGCGACGGCCGCCTCCTCGCCTGCCCGGCGCCCCCCCCAGACAAGGAGCCCGCATGCCCATCATCAAGTCATCCCTGGCCCCGTCGTTCGAGCTCCCCGCCCTCGCCGTGCGCGGGCTGGCCGCCCCGAGCCGTGGCGCGCGTGAGACGTGCGTCTGGCAGCTCACGCTTCCACCCCGTACGCCGGGGACCCCGCACTCGGTCGATCGCGAGGAGATCTTCGTCGCGCTCGGCGGCGAGGCGCAGATCGCCATCGACGGCGCGTCCCCCGTTGCGCTGGGAGTGGGCGACGCCGCCATCGTCCCGGCGGGACGCCTCTTCTCTCTGTCGAACCCCGGTCCGGAGCCCTTCACGGCCCTCGCCGTGCTGCCGGTGGGCGGCCAGGCCAGCCTCCCCGGCCAGGCGCCGTTCTGTCCGCCCTGGGCGGTGTGAGCGTGGGCCGACCGTCTCACGGCTTCGGCGCGGCCTGCGGCGACCCGGCCGCCGGCGCGGCCGGGGCGCTCGTGGCGCCCGCGCCGCCGCCCGACTTCGACACCACGGCCAGCTGCCCCTGGCGGGCGTAGTCCACGGCCTCCGCCAGGATGCGCGCGGCCTCGGCCGGCGCGTGAAAGCCCATCGAGTTCTCGGCCGCCACGAAGTCGACGCGCCACTGGGCCTTGCGCTGAAAGGCCAGCGCGGGCGCCAGATCTCCGGGCGTGGCGCCCGCCTTCTTCGCCGCGACGATCGCGTCCAGCATGTCCGTCAGCGCGCTGGCGGCGCGCTCGAGCAGGCCGTGCGTGCGGTCCTGGATGGTGGCGACCCGCGCCTTGATCTCGCTCTCCTCGTACGGATGGCAGACCTGGCAGGCGCGCGCCACGTTGAGCAACGGGCTCCGCACCCAGTGATCCGAGACCTTGAGCGCCCCCTCGCGCTTGTACGGCATGTGGCAGTCCGCGCACGCCACGCCCGAGCGGGCGTGGATGCCTTGGCTCCACATCTCGAACTCCGGATGCTGCGCCTTCAGCACCTCGGCCCCCGTCTCGGCGTGCTGCCAGTCGTAGAAGCGATGTCCGTCGGGGAACTTGAAGCCGTCGTAGTGGCGCTCGATCTGCTCCACCTTCAGACCCTCGTTCCACGGAAAAAACAAGGTCGTCTTGGGACCGCAGTAATACTCGACGTGGCACTGGCCGCACACGAACGAACGGACCTCCTGGCGAGAGGCGTCCACGTTCGGATCGTAGGGGCGCGCGCGATCGCCGCGCCGCCAGCGCTCGACGCTGGGCAGGTGGGGGACGGGCTCGCTGCTGACGGCCAGCGCGCGGATCCCCAGCAGGAAGCCGGGACGGGTCACGCGCAGCTCCATGCTCTTCGGATCGTGGCAATCCACGCACGCCACCGGGTGCGCCCCCTCGATGTGCGTCGCCGGCGCCCCGGCCGCCCCACCCGGCGGGCCGTTCTCCAGCGTCCGCGCCACGGCCGGCGTGGACGAGCCCGTCTTCACGACCTCGGCGTGAGCGCCGGCGTAAGGCATCTTGCCGAGCAGCTCGAAGCCCTTCATCACGTCGCCATCGCCCAGGCGGCGGTAGGTGGGGATGACGGACGCGTGGCAGTGCAGGCACGAGCCGGGCTGCGGCCGCTGGGTCACGCGCTTGGTGACCTCCTGGTCGGCCAGCATGTACGCGTGCCCGCGGCGGTCGCGGTAGTCGATGGCGAAGGCGTAACCGGCGAACATGCGCTTCAACCACGGATCGCGGGTGCTCTTCTCTTCGGGCAGCGCCTCCGACCCGCCGAAGTCGGTGTGCGTGTGCTCGGCGGTGCGCTTGTAGCCGTCGAGCTGACGGGGCCAGTTCATGCCCCAGGGCGCCGGGTCGGTGGTCGACTCGTCGACCTCGACCAGGCGCACGTACGGATTCTTCGCCTCTTGCTTGTGCTCGAAGATCGTCGTCAGCAAGGCCGCCACCCCGAAGCTGACGATGGCGCATCCGATCGTCGCGATGATGGCGCCGCGCAGGCGGCGCCCGCGCAGCACGTGGCGCAAGCTGTGGTCGTCGTGGGCGGGATGGGGAGCGTTGTCGGCCATGGTTCGGTCTCCGGTGCTCGAGCTCGATCGTGAGCTCAGGGGCGAGCGCCGTGCCCGGCGCCCCGATGGCAATGGACGCAGCGAACGGCGTCCTCGGCGGTCTTGTTGCGCGCCACGATGTCGTGGACGAAGTCGCCGTGACAGCGCAAGCACGCCGCCTGCAGGATGGCGGCGTTACCCGGCTTGATCTGGATGGGCTCGTGGAAGTCCTGCAGCGTGAAGCCCTTCGAGTGGTGATAGCCGTTCGACGCCTTCGCGCGGTACTTGCCGACGAGGTCGTGCGGCAGGTGGCAATCGACGCAGCCGGCGGCGGCGTGGTGAGGCCCCTTCGACCACGAGGCGTACTGATCGTTCATGATGTGGCAGTTCGCGCAGGCGCGCGGGTCCGTCGAGAAGTAGCTCATGCCTTCGGCGTACGTGAAGGTGAAGGCCCCCAGGCCGAGCGCCGCGCCCAGCGTGAGCGCGAGGGCGAACAGCACCGAGCGCGGGCCCGGCGCCCAGCCAGCCCAGCGGTCGCGCCACCAGCCGGCACGCCCGTTCGGCGACTCCCCTCGCTGTGGCTCGTCCGGCATCGTCCCTCCCCCAGGCGCTCGTGCAAGCCCGCCAGCAGCGACGGGCGACGTTTCTTACTCCCGAATGAACCGCGCGATCCACTTCCGCGCGTCTTCGGTCGCCTCGAGCTTTCGCGAGCTGCCGACGCCTCCTGGAATTCCGGCGCAATTCATGCGCCGACCGAGGCCCAGCGAGTGCGAAAGATTTGCGTCGGGATGAGCCGCGCTATCGGCGCGTCCGGAAGCGCGCGACGGCCGTGGCCTCGGGGTTCACGCGCACGCTGCCCGACTTCAGTCCGGGCGAGCCGGCGTCGACGACCAACAGATCGCCGGGGCGGACCCACGCAAAGACGCCCTTCACACGCGCGAGCAAGGGCCGTCCCGACGAGCGCACCACCTCGGCGACGAGGCCGTTCTTGGGCAGATCGTTCTCGATGACGAACGCCGAGGCGCCGCTCGCGATGGCCGACAGCGCCAGGAACGTGCGGAGACGCTCGGCCACGACGATCGATCCGGCGCGCACGATCGAGCGGCCGGCCATGGCGGCGTGAACCAGAACGCAGAGGTCCTCGATCTCCGAGGCGCGGCTGGTCATCAGCTCGGCCTCGAGTCCGTCGGGCAGCCCCGTGCGGAACGGCACCTTGGCGTACTCGCGCGCCAGCTCCGAGAGCGCCTTGTGCGGGTTGGACGCCGCCGTGGCCGCCTCCACCGCCTCGCCGAACCTTCGATCGTCGAGCAGCAACATCAAGCTGGCGAGCTCGCCGGCCCAGGCAGTGGCGCCCGAGGCGCCCGCGCGCGACCGCACCCCCCCCATCTCGGAGCGCAGCCGGCGCGCCACGGTCTCGAACGCCAGGCGACCGGGCTCGCGCTTGCCCGGCTCGTGGGCGTCCAGCCCCGAGCCGGCCAGCGCCGACAGCGTCGGCAGGATCTCGGCGCGGCCCATGGCCGCCTCGCCGACCAGCGCCACCCCGCGCAAGCGCGCCACCGTGCGGGTCGCGTGCCGCTCTCGCTCCCGCTCGCGCTCTTCAGCGCGATCGAGCGCGTGGCTCAGCACGGCAGCGAGGGCCATGGCCAGCACGACCTCCTCGCCGCTGAACGTCTCCCCCGCCGTTCGCTGCAACACCAGCACGGCGGCGGCGCTCGCGCCCCGCAACACCGGCACAGCCAGCATCGCGGGGAACCGCTCCTCCCCCAGTCCCGGAACGTACTTGAAGTGCTCGTCGCTCTCGGCGGTCTCCACCGAGACCGGCCGCATCCGCTCGGCGACGAAGCCGACGATGCCCTCGCCCAGGCGCAGGCGGACCCGCCCGACGGCCTCGGCGGGAAAGCCGACGTTGGCGCGCAGAGTGAACCCGGGCTCGCCCGGCGAGGCGGGAGCGGCGGCGCCGTGCTCGCCGTGGCCTTGGCGATCACCCCCGTCGCGGTCGCGCACGTAGATGCTGACGACGTCGGCCGGCGCGACGGCGGCCACCTGCTCGCAGATGGACCAGAGCACCTCCGCCAGGGGCCGTGACTGCCCTGCGACCTCGATCAATCGAAACAGACCGTCGAGGCTGCGGTTGCCTCGCTCGTGAACGAACATCGCGGTAGCGGGGGTCTCGACCATCGGCCGGCAGGGATCAGTCTGGCGCGCCCAACGTTTCGGGCGCATTTCGCCAAAGCAAATATTACGTCGCTTCGGGGACCGGTCCGCGCCTGGGCGGCAAGGGCCGGAACGTTGACAGGTCGGTGACCCGTGGGAGAAATCGCCGCGATGTCCTTCGCCCGGTCCACCTTCGCCGCCGCTTACCTTTTCACCGCTTCGTGCGCGGCCCGCGGGTCCTCCCCCGCGACGCAGGCGCCTACCGCCGGCGCGCTGGGCGGGGCGGCCCCGGGGTTATCCCCTCCGCCCGCGGAAGCCCTGGCGTGGCGGGCCATCCCGTTCCCGGATGCCAGCTTCACCGGCCAGGTGCTGGCGACCGCCGCGCCCTCGGCCTTCCGGGCCGGCGACCTGCTGGTGATCTGGGTCCCGTTCACGGCGAAAGCCCAGGCGCGCTGCACGATCGTGCGGACCGAGCTCGATCGAGGCGGCTCCATCGAGGCGCTGGTCGCAGCCCCCGGGGCCGTCGGGACGCGCCTGCGCGATCTCTCCGTCGAGGCCTTGGAGGTCTCGCCCGAGACGGGGTTGCTGTCCCTGCTGGCCAGGCGAGACAACGGTTCGTGGGTCGAGGTCGCCGGCTATCGCGATCGACGCAAGGCGCTCGTGTGCGCGGCGGACGGCTCGCGCGACTTGCCGGTCTTCAGAAGGATGGCCGAGAGCCTGGCGCGTTCGCTTCAGCCGAGCGACGCGCCGCCGCCCGCCTCGGTGGTCGAGCTGTGCGCCACCAGGATCGGGGACGAGACCGGCGACGGCTCCCCGGGCTTCGAGAGGACGGAGATCATCGAGGACGGTCCGCGGACGCTGACCCGGGTCACGGGCTTCGTGGCATTCCGCGACGGTCCTGCCGGGCTGGACCTGATGGAGGAGAGCGAGGACGAAGGCGCCGTCGAGGGGCGCGTCTCGGAGCTGAGGACCGTGCGGCTCTTCGGGGGGCGGACCGACCTCGACGCCCGCCTCACCCGCGACAGCGCCGGTCGCTACCGAGCGGTCGTCACCGGCCGGCGTGGCCAACGCTACGACGGTCCCGTTCGGGTGAGGGCCTCCGACGGGCTCCCCAGCCGGGGGACCATCCGCGAGCGGATCAAGAACGACCTCCTCGGCCAAAGCGCGGAGGAGCTTCGGATCGAGGCCTTCGATCCGCTGCAGACGCCGGCCGAAGCAGCGGTCCGCACCTACGCCCGCGGTGGAGGCCCGGGTGAGCTGACGATGACCGAGGGGACGCACGTCTCGAGTGAGGTCGTCGACACCGACGGATTCGTGCGAAGCGAGCACGCCACCCTCGCGGCGGGAACGCAGCGGTCGAGCACCTGCCGCCGGGAAGGACCCGCGTCGCCCGGTCCGTGAAGGAGCGCCCGAGCGATCAGCGCAGGCGGAACTGGATCATCCAACGCATTCGCACCCGCACCGCGCGGCCTTCGCGCAGCGCCGGTGAGAAACGATAGCGAGCGACGGCGGCTCGGGCGGCGTCGTCCAGGCCGAACCCCGCGCCGCCCAGCGCGACCGCGGAGGTCACCCGTCCCGTGTCGTCCACGACGATCTCCAGCGGCACGTCAGCCTCGATCTCGTTGCGGCGGGCCGCCGCCGGATAGGCCGGCGGCACACTCGAGATCAGGCGCGCGCGTGAGTTCACCCGGCTCTCCGGAAAGACCCCGTCGGCGCCCGCCGCGTCGGCTCCCCCGCCGACGCTGGATGTGGCCGCGATCGCGGCCGCCAGGCCCGGCGGTCCGAGCGGATCCACCTTGCCGCCCGCGGCGCGCGGGCCGAGCGACTCGGCGGGGCGGCCCACGGGCGGCAAGGTGAACCGCACGCGGGGTGGCGGGGCGGCCGCCTCGGCGCCCGTCGAGAGCGCCGGCTCCGCCGGCGCGGCCTCCGACGGCCGCGCGGACGCCGAGCGGTCATGAACGACCCGCGGGTCGTGCGGGACGGCATCGTGATCGGACGGGATCGCGTAGGCGTGCCGGTGTCGGCGCGCCAGGCTCGAGCGGACCGCTGGTCGAGCCGCCTCTTCGATCATTGGATTGGACGCTTCGATCGCGAGCGGCTCGGCCACCTCGATCTCGACGCGGCTCTCGACGGCGTCCGCGCTGGCGACGACGCGAGCCGCGGGCGCAGTCCCGCCGACGGCGACGGCCACCAGGCCGACGTGAGCGAGCACCGACAGGCCAAGTCCGATGGGCAACGAGGGCAAGGGCGCCGGCATTCAATCGTCGTACGTACGGCGCGCCGCCGCGGATCGGCGAGATCTCGCGATCGAAGCGGGATGATCCGATCCGCGAGACCACACGTAGACCGCGTGAATGTCGACCCGATCGGAAGGATCTCAGCGGCGCGCGGCGGTGGTGATCATCGGCGCGGCCTTCGCCTCGATCGCGGCGGGGACGACGTGGGAACGCACGCGCCGGCGAGAGGTCGCCATCACTCCCCTGGCGCCCGCCGTCGGCGACGACGACACCGTGGTGGCGCGCGTCCCGCCGCGCGCCACCGACCCCGCCGCGCGCGACGCCGAACGCCTGCGCGCGCAGATCCGGAAGGCTCCACGCGACCTGGACACGGCTGTCCGGCTGGCCCGCCTCGATGTGCAGGCGGCCCGCGACGGCGCCGACCCCCGCTTCCTCGGCCGCGCCGAGGCGGCGCTGGCGCCCTGGTGGAGCGAAGCCAGCGCCCCGCCGGAGGTGGTGCTCTTGCGCGCCACGATCCGTCAGGCCCGTCATGAGTTCGACGCGGCGCTGGTCGATCTGGATCGTCTGGTGCGCTCTGGCGGCGACGGAGCCGACCAGACCCTCGCGCCTCCTGCGACTCAGGCCATCCAGGCGCAGGCTCTCCTCACGCGCGCCGTGATCCTGGGCGTGAAGGCCCGCTATGACGAGGGCCTCGCCAGCTGCGCGCGCCTCGCGGGGCTGGCGAGCCCCTTCGTACGCGCCGCTTGCCGAGCGCCGCTGCTCGGCCTGACCGGGCGCGCGGCCGGCGGCGCGACCGAGCTGGCCGGTGTGCTCGACCAGGCCGCGGGGCCGGCCGAGGCGGCGTGGGGCCGCGCCGTGCTCGCCGACCTGGCGCGCTCCGAGGGCGACGAGCGAGGCGCCGAGGCGCTGCTCCGTTCGGTGCTGGCGCTGGCGCCCTCCGACCGGGGCGCAAGGGCGGCGCTCTGCGATCTGCTGCTCGATGCCGGGCGCGCTGACGAGGTCGCGGCGCTCGTGCGCGGCCACGAGGATGACGACGGGCTCTTGCTTCGGCTGGCGCTCGCCGAGGCCACGCCGGGCCAGGCCCGAGAAGGCGCCGGTGTCTCCGCGCGCGATGGGGCCGCCGCGACCGTCGCGGCGCGGTTCGCGGCCAGCCGCGAGCGCGGCGACGCCGTCCACCAGCGCGAGGAATCACGCTTCGCGCTTCATGTCGAGCGCGATCCGGCGCGGGCGCTGCGCCTGGCCATCGCCAACTGGGATGTCCAGCGCGAGCCGGCGGATGCGCGCGCGCTGCTGGAGGCGGCCCTGGCCGCGAACCACCCGGCCAGCGCGCGCCCGGCGCTGGAATGGCTGAACGCGATCGGGACGGCCCAGACCCGGCTCAGGGCGCTGGCGGCCGCGCTCGACGCGAGCAGCCCGCGGACGAAGGTGGACCGAATCGAAACGGGCTCCGCCGGCTTCGGCGAGGGGAGCCTTCGTCCCAGGGCTGCCGGAGTCGCACGCGCTCCCGGGAGCGCGTCGTGACGCGCGCGGCGTTGATGGCGGCCGCGGCCGGCGGCGCGCTCCTCGTCGCGCCTCCCGTGGCGAGCGCGCACAAGCCGAGCGACAGCTACCTCGCCCTCGACGTGACGGCCGGGGTCGGCGCGGCCCGGGGGACTTGGGACGTGGCCCTGCGCGACCTGGACTACGTCCTCGCGCTCGACCGCGACGGCGACGGCGCCATCACGCGCCGCGAGCTCGCCGCACGCGCCGCGGAGGTTCGGCGCTACACCCTCGACCGCCTGGCGTTCACCGTCTCCGGAGCGCCGGCCCGGGCCGACCAGCCGTGCCAACTGGACGTCGGCGCGCTGGCGCTGACCGAGCACAGCGACGGCTCCTACGTGCGCCTCCCCCTCACGCTCGCGTGCCCAGAGCCCGGGCCCACGCTGCATATCGACTACCGGTTGTTCTTCGAGGTCGACTCCCAGCATCGCGGGATCCTGCGGCTGGGCGGACCCGGCGCGCCGGCCACGCCCATCCTCCTCGACGCCCGTGAACATCAGAGAGCGTTCACCGTGACACCCGGCTCCGCTCGCGCTACGGCCTCGGCGATCCCCACGATGGTGGCCGCTGGCGCTCGTCACATCGCGGGCGGCCTGGATCACCTGCTGTTCCTGCTGGCGCTGTTGCTGCCGGTGGTCCTGCGGCCAGCGCCGGACGATCGCGGGTGGCGCGGGTGGCGCGGGTGGCGCGGATGGGCGCCGGTCGCGGCGCTGCGTCCGGCGCTCGGCGACGTGGCGCGCGTAGTGTCCGCGTTCACGGTCGCGCACTCCCTGACGCTTACCCTGGCGGTGCTCGGGCTGGCGCGCATGCCCGCGCGCCTGGTCGAGCCGGCCATCGCCGCGTCGGTGGCCATCGCTGCCGCGAACAACCTGTGGCCGCTGTTCGGGCGCGACCGATGGGCGGTCGCGTTCGCGCTCGGGCTCTTGCACGGCTTCGGGTTCTCGTCCGCCCTGGCCGACGGTGGCTTCTCGGGCGCCGGGCTCGCGACCGCGCTCCTCGGCTTCAACCTGGGCGTCGAGCTCGGCCAGCTCGTCCTCTGCGCCGCCTTCGTGCCGCTGGCGTTCGTGGCCCGCCGGACCGTCGCGTACCAGCGGGTCGCCCTCGCGGGCGGCTCCTTCGCTGCCCTCACCTTGGCTTGCGTCTGGTTCGTCGAGCGTGCGCTCGACGTTCGCCTCATCACCTGGAGCTCGCGATGAACCGATCCCCTACCGCCGCCGCTGTCCCGACTCTCACCGCCGCCCTCTTCGCGCTGGTCGCCGCAGCCCTCCCCGAGACGGCGTGCTCACGGCGCGCCGCTCCCGCCGACACCGCGACGACGACCGCGCTGGCGACGACGACCTCGGCGCCTCCCGACGACACCTCGCCCGCCGCGACCCGCGGCAACCTGGCCCAGCGCCTCGCCGCCGAGGCCGCGGCTCGTCCCGGTGCCACCGCCACCGCCGCTGGCCCGCGCGTCGAGGACGTCGCAACGGCCCTCCGGCAGGCGGGCCTGACGGTCACCCCGCCGAGCCAGGTCCTGGCGCGCACGATCGGCGCGCGCTACTGCGCCTCCGCCAGCACGCCGGCCGGTCTGGCCCTCGCCGTCTGCGAGTTCGCCGACGAAGCGGGAGCGGAGCGCGGCCTCGCCTATTCCCACCGAACGTTCGATCGCCTGCTCCCCGGGCGCACGCTGCTGCGCAACCGCTCCACCGTGCTGACCCTCAGCGGCGGGGACGCGGGCCCCGCGCTGGCGGCCGACACCACGCGTGTCTCGAGCGTGTTCGCCGCCCTCTGAGCGCGCTCCCCGCGCCCGCCCCGCGAACCGCGCCCTCGACGCGCGGCGCTTGCCCCCGCGCTCGCCAGGCCGCGCGAAACACCCTTCGTTTGCCCGACGTGTCCGAAGCCAAGAACGAATGACCACAAGGAGAGACCCATGAGACCACTGCACCGAAACCTGCGCGCACCCGCCACGGCGCTCCTCGCGCTCGGCCTGCTCCCGGCAGGCGGACCGGCGTTCGCGTCGAGCCACCGCGAGGCGCCTTTCATCACCGAGATGCCGAAGGTCGACGGCACGGACTTCTACTTCTTCCGCAGCTACGA
>Ga0068859_100005337_pt1 | contig 13076 bp, 13 predicted proteins | sample KBSSwiS22_FD_66585 | JGI IMG/M metagenome (GOLD analysis project Ga0068859, IMG submission 66585) | Switchgrass rhizosphere microbial communities from Kellogg Biological Station, Michigan, USA - KBS Switchgrass S2-2 | ecosystem: Host-associated > Plants > Roots > Rhizosphere > Soil ... | reverse complement strand
CTGCCTCCATCAGGCTCCCTTGACAACCTCTTGTCAAGGCCTTGTCGTCCTCGAAGTCGAGCGATAGGCTCACCCCGCCTCAGCCGACCACCGCTGCGCGGGCCAACAAGGAGACTGGGAGTGCGCGTGAGCTACGACCTCATCTCACCCGACAATGATGTCAACGAGCCTCCGGACACATGGTCCCTCCGTGTGCCAAGGCAATACCATGACTGTGCGCCGAAGATCATCCCCACGCCGCGCGGTGGTCACGGTTCGTACGTCGAAGGTCTGCCGCCCAAGGGATCATCCGGCCTGAGCGCGGTCGCAATTCGTCAGCTTAGAGGCCACAAGGTGAGCGGCCTCAAGTTCGGAGAGATGGTGCAGGGCAAACGCGGCTCCCTGACGTCCGTGGCTCCGCGAGCCGATGAACCTAGTCTTTAGGATGCCCGGCGGGTCAGTACCCGCGCGCGTCGATTTGCTGTCGGCTTCGGCGATTGGACGTGTGGCGCGTACCGCTGAGGATGCTGGCTGGGCAGGAATCTGCTTTGACGAGCATCCGATCCCGCCGGCGTATTGGCGCGACGGAGGGGATGGCCACGACGCGGTCGATCCGTTCGTAGCGCTTGCGGCGGCGGCCGCGGTCACACAGCATATTCGTCTCGTCGTGTACGCGACGATCATCTCGATCCGAAATCCCTTTCTGCTCGCGAAGACGGTGGCTACACTCGACGTGGTCTCGGAGGGGCGCGTCGAACTCGGGCTGGTTACCGGCTATCTCCCAGAGGAATTCGCCGCGCTAGGAGTCTCGTTCGAACGTCGCAACCAGTATTTCGAGGAAAACATCGACGCGATGAAGTCGGTGTGGACTGGAGAGCCCGTAACGCTTCATACCGACAGGTTCAATGCGGTTGACGTTTGTGCGCAACCGCGACCTGTTCAACGACCTCACCCGCCGCTGTGGGTCGGCGGCAACAGCCTTTCGGCCATGCGCCGCGTCGCGAACTGCGGTGCCGGCTGGATGGCTCTCGTCAATCCACGGGGTCGCACCGTCAGTCGTCGCAGTCCAGCCCTGGAGACAATAGAGGATTTCAAGCGCCTGCTGGCGCTGCTGGACGCAGAGGCCGAAACGGCGGGCCGAACCGATCGGATCCCGGTAATGGTGTCGGCGAACTTCAACCCTGATGAGCCGGTCCACACGCTCAAGCAAACCCTCGAGCAATTCGAAGATGCTGGCGCCGGATGGGTCACAGTCAATGTCCCGAGCGACTCTGTGGACGACGCATGCCGATCACTTGAGCTGCTTGCCGACGAACTAGGGGCATGCGTGGTGTCCTCATGAGAGATGAAGGAGCGTGACCGTGCCGACGGCGCTCGATGGTGTGCGAATTGTTGATCTGACGCAGGGAATGGCCGGACCCTTGGCGACCATGATTCTCTGCGACTTCGGAGCCGAGGTCATCAGGATCGAACCGCCGGATCCGGACCCAATGTGGTCGCATCCAGCGTATCTAACATGGAATCGCGGCAAGAAGAGCGTAGCGATCGAGTTCGGCTCCGAACAGGGTCAAGCAAACCTTGATCAACTCATCGCCGATGCCGATGTGCTCATCGAGAGCTTCCGGCCGGGCGAAGCGGACGCGTTGGGGTTCGGATATACGCACGCCGCTCGGTTGAACCCAGGACTTGTGTATTTCTCGATCTCTGCGTTTGGCCAGAACGGACCTTACAAGGACCTCAAGGCGTGCGACGGAATCGTCAATGCCAAGTCCGGACGAATGTACGATCAAGTCGGCTGGCACCCAGGACGCCCGAACTACCGCGCTGTCAACGACACGTCCTATCACACCGCAATGTTCGCGGTGCAGGGAATCCTTGCCGGTCTGCGAGTCCGCTGGACGACGGGCCAAGGCCAACGAATCGATACGAGCCTACTACGGGGCACGACCGCACCGAACAATCCGTGGCGTAAATTCGAAGGACAGAGCCTTCCGGCGGACCGCTATCCGGGCGAGTTGGCAGCGGGCGACGTGCTCAAAGGAGAGCTGGTCCCGGACCGGAAGGAGACAGACCCGTACAAAGCCAATCCCTCGATGCTGTGCCTGCCGTGCAAAGACGGTCGCTGGATCATGCACGCACATATTCAGTACAATCTGTTTCGGGCGTGGATTCACGCGATCGGATTCGATTGGATCTGGGACGATCCCCGCTACAAGGGCGCACCGAATCATTTCGAATCCGATCAGGATCGAATCGACCTGAACTTGGCGATCCGCGCACGCTTTATGGAAAAGACTGCGGACGAGTGGATTGACGTCTACCTGCAGCATCCGGATTGCGCTGGTGAGATCATGCAGACGACGCAGGAGGCTCTGCGCCATCCGCAGTTCATTCACAATGGCCACTTGATCGAAATCCAAGACCCACGTGTCGGAACAATCAAGATGATTGGCCCGTTCGCGAGGATGTCGGAGACTCCCGCGATCATCGAATCTCCTGCCCCGTTCCCGGGCCAGCACACCGACGAGATCGTGTCCCAGACGCCGCGCGGCCGCCGTTATGACACGGCGTTGGAAGCTGCTCGCAAGCCAAGCCGCCCGTTGGAAGGCGTCGTGATGTTGGAGCTGGCTTCGTGGTTAGCTGCTCCGTTCGCGGGCGCCTTACTTGCTGATCTCGGCGCGACAGTGATCAAGGTCGAGCCGCTGGGTGGTGACCCCTTCCGGGGAATGATCACCAATGAGAATTTCATCCGGGCGACACAGGGCAAAAAAAGTATCGCTGTGGATCTTAAATCGCCGGAGGGCCGAGAAATATTGCGCGCGTTGGTTGCTCGCGCCGATGTGCTGATGCACAACTACCGGCCAGGCGTGCCCGAGCGACTTGGTCTTGGATATGAGGCGTTGAAGGCAGTAAATCCAGACCTTGTTTACGTCTGCGCGGCGTCGTATGGGTCCACGGGGCCGCACTCGGCCCGTGCGGCGTTCAATCCCACGATGGGAGCTTTCAGCGGCAACTCTGTCTTCCAGTCCGGTGAGGGCAATGACCCAATTGGCGACCAGTCCCCGGATCCAATCGCGGGTAGCGGTGTGGCCACGGGGATCATGCTCGGCTTAGCAGCGAAGTGGCGTACCGGCAAAGGTCAATACGTCGAGACCACCATGATGAATTCAATCATCATGTGTAACTCCGACGATGCACTGATTTACGAGGGGAAGCCGGGCCGGCGTCAGCCGGACAGACACCAGCTGGGCCTAGAGGCGACCTATCGCCTCTACGAAACCAAGGACGGGTGGATTTTCCTGGCCGCTACGACGGACGCGGAGTTCTCTACGTTCTGCTCGGCAGCAGGCTGCGAAGATCTGAGCCGGGATGCCCGGATGGCGACGATGGCGGGCCGCTACGAGTCCCGCGAAGATCTCGGTGCAGCGCTTGAGCTGGTCTTCATGGAACGGACCGCGGATGAGTGGGAAGACCTGCTCACAGGAGTGGGCGTCTCCTGCGTCCGAGCAGATCGACAGGGGTACCGGCGGTTCCTGCACGAGGACCCGCATGCCACCTCGACAAGGTTCATGGTCGAAACTGCGCATCCGGCCTTCTCCGACCATGCGCCTGGCGGTCGCTATTGGCGTCACGGGCCCGTGCTCGATTTCTCGGAGACGCCGTGCTTGGAAGGGCTCCCCTATGCTGGGCTGGGCGAGCACACGGCAGCGATTCTTGCTGATCTCGGATACAGCCTTGAGGCCATCCAGAGGTTTGCGGAACAAGGCGTCATCCTGCCGACCGGTACCGGTGCATCGGGTGACAAGGCCCCGGCCAGGTAGAGCGGTGGAACACTCGCCTGAAGTGCCTTGATAGCTGATGTATGGCAGCGTGGCCGCCGCCGACATCGATAGTGAATGCGCAACTGGCGCTTGTTACCCGGCGAAGGAACCGTTTCGGCCCCGTCCACTGCATGGTGTCGCCGATCAGATGTCCTGGCCTCGACGCCATTCGACTTCGGGACAGCCTCAACCTGACGGTGACAGGTTGGCGACCGACGATCCTGCGCGTGTGCTGTTTGCAGTGCACCAGTTGCGGGCACGTGTGGCGGCAGGACACGAGGAGGGCGGCAGCGGCGCGAGCGAAGCGACGCGGTGCCTGGGTGTTGAAGCCGATGATCGGCAGCCGGACTGCGCCGGCGCGGAAACCGACGGCCAAGGTGATCGGCTCGATCAGCCGCAGCGCCCCGAAGGAGCTCACCGAACTCGCGACCCACCGCCGGCACCAGCAACGGCTTAACCGAGGCGACCAACGGCTAGGCCAAGCACCCGGGCTCCGCATGTGCCGCGCCGACCGTCAACTCGCCGCACCGTCGATAGCGAGCGCAGTACTGACACGACGAGCGCATCACCATGCCGCGACTGGGCGGGCCACCGGCTTGGCTAGGCCATAGGCCTGCCGGCGGGCGAGTCAGCGCCAGTTACTGCACACCTGCCGAGGCACGTAACTTGGAGCGCTCACTCGACGGGCGCCAATCAGGCCGATGGTGCTTGCCGCAACGATGGGACCGGATCCTTGTCCAGGAAACGAAATTCCGGACCAGCATCACGCCAGTTGGGATCTTGACGATTCCACGTCGCGAGTTCAAGGTCCAACCCATCGGGATCTTTTAGGTAGATCGATTTGACGAGCCGTGTCTCTTCCCGTTCCGAGATCTCACTCACGCGGACGCCATGCGCACGCAGGCGCTCCTGCCAGTAGACGAGCGATTCGCGCGAGTCCACGTCCAGCGCGAGATGGTCCAACTTGGTGGGATGCTGTGGCGCCTCCGGCTCACCCCAAAGATCGTTGGTGAGGGATGGCGCAGCAGAGTTCTCAGGTAACGAGGGAATCTCGAAGAACGCGATGATGGCAGGATTGCCCGGGAACCGGAAGAAGTATGTCCGCGTCCACCGCGGATCCGCCTTGAAGTCCGCCGCGATACTCGTGTCATCGCGATGATCGACGGTGTACACAGCCTGCATCCCCAGGATGTCCTGGTAGAAGCGGACCGTCCGGTCCAAGTCCTTGCAGTACAACACGATGTGGTTCACACCGGAGATTGCATGGGCTCCCGCGACCGGGGCCGGAGTCTCGACGATCGCCGCTGGATGGATATCGCTAACGCTGCTGGACAAGTCGATCACCGCTTCTCGAAGAGGAACAACAGAACCCCAGCGTCGGCGCATGACAAGTACTTGTCAACCCCCTGCTACGGACGTGCGCGAGCGAGCTGGCTATGTCCTTCGGCCGTTCCCTGGAAAGAGTATTTTGACGCCGGATTACTTCGTGACAGGGGCGGAGATGTGTGTCACGATCTCCGGCAGTCTCACGGGTAGCGGCGATGGGCCGCTATCGGCGTTAGTCCGACGGCTAGGGGTAATGGATGATCACGTTTCGGGCGGCCGGGTTGCGGTTGCGGGTTGTCGCTGGCCTGGGGTTGGTGGCGTTGGTTCTGGCCGCATGCGGCAGCAGCGGGGGCGGCAGTGGTCCTAGCGGGGGCAGCAGCGGTAGTAGTGGGCCGTCGACGAGTGGGGGGTCGTCGGTGTCGAGTGGTCACGCTGCTGACAAGAGCCTGTCGACGATCCAGCTCGGGATGATCGCGGATGTGGCCGGGATTCATTCGTCGTCGTTTCAGGGGGCGTTGACGGTCGCGCCGGCGTGGGAGAAGTGGGTCAACACTGAGATGGGTGGGATCGGTGGCCATCCGGTGCAGGTGAATGTGCTTGATGACAAGGAAGATCCGGCGACCGGTCTGGCTGATGCGAAGGACCTGGTTGAGAGCAAGCATGTCATCGCGATCGTGGGTGAGGTGTCAGTTACCACGCCGGCGTGGGCGGATTACGTGCTGCAGAAGAAGGTGCCGGTGATCGGTGGGACCGCGGATTATGCCCCGAACTGGACGAATCCGATGTTCTTCCCGTTGACCGTGAACGGTCTGACGGCGAATTTCACGGTGGGTGATCTGGCGAAGAAGGTTGGTGCCACGAAGGCGGGCCTGGTGTATTGCGCCGAGGTCGCCCAGTGCAAGGCGTTGGCGGGCCTGATCGAGCCCGGGTTGACGCGCAACAACATCCAGTTCGTTGGTGGATTCGCGATTTCGGCGACGGCGCCGAGTTACACGTCGCAGTGTCTGCAGCTGCACAGCGCTGGTGCGGATCTGGTCGAGGTCGCCAGCTCGGTACCGACGTTTGGGCGGATGGTCCAGGACTGTAAGCGACAGGGCTTCACGCCTAAGTGGCTCACGACTCCCGGCGCGGAGCAGGTGAGCTTCTCGTCGAAGCTCCCTGGCGATGTCGTGGGCTACGCGGGTAACTTCCCGTACTGGGCGGATTTCCCGGCGGTGGCGCAGTACCGCGATATCATGGGTAAGTACGCCAAGAGCGAGGCGTGGCAGGCCGAAGACGGTTCCCAGGCGTGGACGTCGTTGGAAATGCTTCGCCAGAAGGTCTTGCCGCATCCGAGCGCGAACCCGACCAGCGCAGACGTCCTCGCTGGGCTGTATGCGTTGCATGATGAGAACCTGGGTGGGCTCATGGCCAACAAGGTCACCTTCACCGAGGGCAAGCCAGTCAGTCCCGGATGGCTATGCGCATGGGCCGCCCAGTGGAAAGACGGAAAGCCCCTCCCAGTGACCCTTTCCGCCTCAGACACCGTCTGCGGAAAGCCATGACCCAACCGCCCGGCTTCCCGACAGCACCTTGACCTAATGGACGTGTAAGACACTTGATTGGGGCCTCATACGTGACTATGCCGGCCGACGAATGGATGCTGTTGCCCGAACTAAGTGCTGAGGCGCAGCTCGATCAGATCCCGGGAAGGGGTGCGCTTGGCGGGCTGGCATTGGATCACATCGGCATGGCGGTCTACGACGTGGATGTCGCCATGCGTCGGTTTACCGATCTGCTCGGGCTCCATGACTGGTCGCGGGTTGTTTTCGAGGGTATGGCCGAATGCCGTGGCGTCCGCCAAATGGTGGGGTCCATTATCGCCGTCGCGAAGATGGGGCCATTGTTCCTAGAACTCGTGCAACCGACGCTTGGTCAGTGGGCGCCTTCCGAGTTCCTCGAGCAGTCGGGTGAGGGGGTGTATCACCTCGGCTTCCGCGTGCCGGACGTAACGGCGGCCGCGACTCGCGCAGAGAGTGTGGGACTCCATGTCGCCAACACCGGTTTCCATGGCAATATGCCGTTCTTCGCTTATACGGACGGCGGCGATCTCTTCGGTCTTTGTCTGGAGTTTATCACTGCACGGACGCCCACCAGCGTCATGAAATCCTTCGAGCACGTACTCTGACCGTCGTTAGTCGAGGTCGTAATTCCCACTATAGTTGACATCGACGACAGGCGTATCGACGCTCAAGCTGGAAGGAATCAATTCGCGTGACGACATCCTGGGTCCCGACGGGTTTCGATGGAGCTTCAGCGACTAGCTGGCTCATGGACGACCCGGTGTCCTTGCCGATGATCCGCCTGTGGTGCGAAGTGCTCGAGGACGCGAATCCCGTCTATTACGACATGGCGGAGGCGGCAAAATACGGATTCGAAGGGATCATAGCGCCGCCCCCCATGATCATGGCTTGGATGAACCGCGCTGAGTGGACACCACGTGGTTCGTCTACCTCCTTTTCCGAGGGACTAAAGAACGATAGTTCGGAGTACCCGCATGGCGCCGGCTTGCGCAGCATTCAAGTCCACGCTCGGCCCTTGCGGCTCGGGGAGCAACTCTGGGTCCACCAGTTCATCTCCGGTCTCTCGGAGCCGAGTGCCAGCGCTCGTGGATATGGCTGCCGTCAGCGTCGCTACGTCGGCCTGCGTGACGGAGCCGGCAACGAAGTGGCGCGGATAGAGTTCGAGACGCTGCGAATGAAGACCGTCGAGAGTCAGGAACTGCCGCTGAGGGAGATGCCGCAATTCATCGGGCCGAAGGCGCAGCCTGTCGAACCGATGGAAGGACACGTGCTGCCCCCTCTTGAGATCCCGATCTCATTCAAGCGTTGCATCAAGTGGGTAGCTGCGACACGTGACTTCTACGAGGTCCATCTTGACCCGGCGTACGCCAAGCAAACTGGCGCGCAAGACCTATACATCGGAGTGCACTTCTTTCAGGGGCTCGTGGGCCGCTATATCACCGATTGGACCGGGCCTTCCGGACTGCTGCGGCGCATGGACTTCGCGCAGGAGGGTCGATGCTTCCCGGGCGAAAACGCGACAGTCGTTGGACGGGTCGCCGCCGTTCGGCATGACCGCGACGGTGCTGACGTGGAACTCGACATTTCGGTAGGCTGTGAGCGGGGGAGACTCTATGACGCTCGGGCGACGGTGCGCCTAACGGTGTGATCGACGTGCTACTGGCGGCGGCGCACAGCGGTAAACCGAACTGCTGTGTGGCCGAACGGGCTCCCGGTCGGCGGCGGACTAGTTCGACCTCGTTGACACCTTGACAGATGATTGAGAGCAGCACCATGACTGGACCTCCTGGGACAACGGAATGAAGGCCAACCGCCAAGCGGCTGTGGTGGGCGTCGGCAGCACGAGCTATGTCAAGCGAGGCCAGTCCAGCCCTGCGACCACCCAAGAGCTCGGCGCCAAGGCAATCCTTGCCGCACTCGACGACGCCGGACTTGCGGTAGATGATCTTGATGGCTTCGTGTACTTCGCCACTGGTCTCGACACAGGGTGGTTCGCGGAGGCGCTGGGTGTTCCTACGATCAGGTTCTCTGCCAGCGCAGGCACGGGCGGCAACGCATCCGCCAGTTCCGTCGCGTTGGCGGCGACAGTCGTGGAGGCGGGGGTGGCCGAGGTGGTAGTGAGTGTCATGGCGACCCAGCAACTTCCAGCTCGCCGATTTGGGAGTGCTTTCGCGTACCGGCCCCCAACGCCCGAAGGCGACTTCGAGAACCTCTTTGGCCTCCTGGCTCCTGGGCACGCGTTCGCGCTCATTGCACAGCGTTACATGCACGAATTCGGAATTACTCGGGAGCACCTGTACCAAGTGGTGCGAACACACCGGGACTACGGGCTGACGCGCCCCAAGTCGCTTTTCGATAGCTCAATCACCCACGAGGAGTACTTCTCCGCGCGCATGATCGCCGACCCGCTGTGCCTGTACGACTTCACCTTGGAGAGCGATGGCGCGGTGGCGGTCATTACTACGACGGCCGACCGCGCAAAGGACCTTCCCAACCCCCCAGTGTACGTGCTGGGCAGCGCGACGGCCGGAGATGGTCGGTGGGGGCGCGGCATCAACTGGCTGGGCATGGACGACGACCTCTTCACGACCGCTGGGGCGCGCCTGTCGGCCAATGAACTGTACGCGAAGAGTGGTCTGTCGCCGAGCGATATCAACGTAGCGTTACTCTACGACCACTTTTCGCCGGCGGTTTTGTTGCAACTCGAAGACTATGGATTCTGCGGACGCGGTGAAGCGGGAGACTTCGTGGCCGACGGAAACACGACGATTGAGGGGCGCCTGCCCGTGAACACGCACGGCGGACACTTGGGAGAGGCGTACGTCGTGGGTATGACCCACGTCGCGGAGGGGATCGAGCAGATACGCGGCACCGCCATTAACCAGGTTTCGGGTGCGGAGGTCGCACTCGTGACGGGCGGACCGTCCATCCTCCCTGTCGGGGCGATCTTGTTTGGAAGTTCGGCTCCATGAGTGAGAACGGACGGGACGCTGTCTACGCACCAGTGATGCCGGCGCTCGGTATTGAGCGCAGTCCACATTCGGAACCGTTCTGGGAGGCGGCCCGACAGCGGCGGTTGATGGTGCCACGGTGCGTTCACTGCGGTGCATACTCACTGCCGCCAAAGGGTTTCTGTCCATCGTGTCGTCGTCAAGACCAGCGGTTCGTCGAGCTTTCCGGTCGAGCCACTCTGTATACGTACACGGTGGTCCGTCACGCTGTTACTCCTGCGCTCGCAGAACGGGTGCCGTATGTGCTAGCGATCGTCAAGTTGTCCGACGCTGGAGACCTGAAGATGCTGTCGAACATCGTCGACTGCGAGTTGAAGGACATTCGTATGGACCAGCAGCTCCAGGTGGTCTTCCAGGACCAGGCCGACGGGGTGACCGTGCCGAGGTTTCGCCCGGTACTTTGATGACTCGATCAGGTCCTTGCGGACGGGTCGTCGCCGTCGAGCGCGGACGTCGGCCTGTCGGTCGGCGGTAGGGCAACAAGGGCGACCCCGTCTGATCCCCATCAGGCGGGCCTGATACGACTATGAGCCTTTGCCACCGGCGCGGGACGACTCATCGAGTCAACGACGGGCGCGTTGCTTACCTAGAGTAAAACTGACATCATGTTATCAAGCATAGGACAGTCGGCGAAGCATCCCGCCAATACAGGGCGCATGCGACTGGACGGCCACTCGGCGTTGTGGACGTCAGCGATTCGGAGGTAACCACATGGGTCTGCTGCACGGGAAGGTCGCCGTGGTGACCGGAGCGGGCCGCGGTATCGGGCGGGCTTACGCCCTGGCACTCGCGAGTGAGGGTGCTTCTGTAGTTGTCAATGATGTGGGTCTGGGGCTCAAGGGTGACCGAGGTGGCGCTGGACTCACTGATGGACCTCCTGTACCCGAAGTCGCCCAGGCTGTCGTGGACGAGATCAGGGAAGCCGGGGGTCAGGCGACGCCTGATGCATCCGACGTCGGCAGCATCGATGGGGCGGCCGCCGTCGTCGAGACCGCGCTGCGGGCGTTCGGCGACGTCCACATCATCGTCAACAACGCCGGCACCTGGACCGAGACAACTGTTGAAGACATTGATGATCAACGAATCGATGAGCAGTTTGCCGTTCATTTCAAGAGTACGGTCGGCACCATCCGAGCGGGGTTCAACGCGATGCGCGCTGCGGGCCACGGCGGTCGCATCATTAATACAGTCGCTGGCGTCGCGACTTCCGGGGAAGGGGGAATGGCAGCATACTGCGCGGCGAAGGCCGCTGTCGCCTCCTACACGGGTACCGCTGCTGCGGAAGGACGTTCGTTGGGCATCACGGTGAACGCGATTTCGCCTCTCGCGATAACTCGGCAGTCGCAACGCTTCTTTTTCGAGTCGGGAGTCGTGGACCCAACCGACGATGCGGCAATCGCCCATCTCGCTCCAGAAATCAACGCACCGCTGATTGTGTATCTAGCGTCGGACCTGTCGGCCCACCTAACCGGCCGAATTTTTCGCGTCGCGGCGGATGGCTTTGATGCCGCTGCGCCGATCCGCATCAAGGAACTCTGGTCGACCTCCAACGACGGCGTCGCATCTGCGTCGTGGACTGTCGACGGCGTTACGTCGCACATGTCAGAGATCGCAGCGGAGTTGCCTCCCGAGGCAGTAGGGCGCGCCGTCGAGACGTATCGATAGATTGGGCGTCCGCGAATACACCCTCTTCTGCGATGGGCCTCAAAGGTCCCGGGGATGTGCGGCGGACGCCGCGTACGCGGCGAGGAGCTCGCGGAGAAGTTGACGGTCGTTCGGGTCGAACGGTTCTACGAGACCTACCTGGACAGCGTTCACCAGGGGTTGCGCATTGGCGAGTTTTTCGCGGCCAGCGGGCGTTATTCGGACCTTGATCTTCTTTCCATGGTCTCGTGCCCGTATGAGCAGGCTGCGTTGTTCCAGCAGCGCTAGCTGGTTCTGCACGGCTTGCGCGCTGACGCGCACCCGACGAGCAAGTTCAGCACCGGAAATGTCAGGGTCTTGCGCGACCCTCATCAGCAATCCGTACTGCATTGCCGAGAGATCGAAGCGGCCGAGGACTCTGTCTATCTGCGCCCTACTAGATCTGTAGGCGTCCGTGACGAGTTGCATGATTGCTGCCGCATCATCAGGTTGATCCGACGTGCTTTCGACAACTGACATCGTCACCATCACTGCTGGCGGATTGCGACCTGCGAAGGTCGAGAGGACTCGCAAAGGATACCTTGCCAGCCGCCGTGGGCGGTCACGCCCCGCTCGCTGCGAGAGAGTCTCCGGGCCCGGACCGCCTGGGAGCCCACTGGGCACGCAGCCCCTCCGAACCTATCAGGCGTGACCGAGGCCGAGTCGACCGAAGCGCAGCAGCGGACCAGTGACTCGCATGACAAATCCGACGACCGAGGCGTCATTCGCTGTCCCGGCGCGACGCGTACGACAGCGCGGAAGGCGTCTTCTCGACCGCGGTCCTGCGCAACCGCCTAAACAGCGCCGGCGCTTCGCGTCACTTCCAACAGGTGCGCGCCTGATGTCCCCGACTGGATTCTGGGCAGCGTCGCTCCGGGCGCGACGATTAACACATCCCGTTCGGCCAATGGGCGGCTTCCGAACGATGCAGTGCCGTTCAACAAGAAGAGCGCCCGCCATTCGTCGCCGTTGCGGTTCGTGAATTCCTCGCCAGGACGGAGAAGCACATCGTCGACGAGCCCCCGGTCAGGGTCATCCGGGTCTCCTAGCTCCCAGCGATCGCCTGCCCCCAGACGACCCAGGATTAACCGAGCTTCCGCTGCGAGCGGTAACGTCTCGTTATCGCGGTTGCGCTCGTTCTCGGCGCTGCGGGGCAGGAACTGAAACATGCTGGCTCCATCCGCCGCCGTATCCTGCAACGTCGGATGATCGTGGTACTCAGGGCCGTAGCCGCCCAGCGACAGATGGTCCTTCGCAAAGATCTCGAACAGCTGACAGCCGGTCGGTCCACTGACGAGTGGCCCATACTCCAGGCCTGCTGGCGCGACGAGAACGTCACCGGATTCAAGCCAGGTGTCGCCCACGAGACATTCGCCATCGAGGACAACGACAGCTATCCAGCAATCGTGCCAATGCATAGGCCAGTATTGGTTCGCGGGCATGCGAACGTCAGGCACAGTTAGCCGGAAGGGGTCGGAGTCGCTGCCGAGCGACCAGGATTGGAGCCAGACTTGCCCGCCGCGAGTCGGCAGGAGTACTTCGCCGTTCGGCCCTTGCTTTCCGCCCGGGGCGATCTCCGAGAGTTGTATCCCGGGGGCCACTTCAGTCATGGGAGGCTCGGCCACGATGTACCGCACTTCAGTCACCTCGAGAAGTCTTGAGACGAAGTCGCCTCGATTTCAAGCCGTGGTCAG
>Ga0068859_100005336_pt1 | contig 13077 bp, 6 predicted proteins | sample KBSSwiS22_FD_66585 | JGI IMG/M metagenome (GOLD analysis project Ga0068859, IMG submission 66585) | Switchgrass rhizosphere microbial communities from Kellogg Biological Station, Michigan, USA - KBS Switchgrass S2-2 | ecosystem: Host-associated > Plants > Roots > Rhizosphere > Soil ... | reverse complement strand
ACGGCGACGTTCACGGGGGTCGACGTGGGCAGCACCGGCGGCAGCCTCCGCGGGTACGAAATCTGGGGGTCGAACGCCCCGGCCAGCATGGGCGTCGTGGTCAATCAGGGCTCGATCGTCGCATCTCCTGGCGCGGACGGGGGCGTGGGGGTTCATGCCCTGGGTGGCTTTACGACCCTCAACGGGGTTCACATCACGGGCCCGCAGGTTGCCTCGGCATCCGCGATGAATCCAGGGCTTCCGTGGATAGGCCTGCAGGTGGACCAGACGCCGGGCTCGACGAGCGCGGCCGCGGACGTGACCGTGACGGGGACCTCCGCGCTGAGGACGATTATCGATACGGCGGCCTTGGTTCAGGCCAACGCGACCGCCATCGCAGGCATCGTGGTCGGCAGCGGGATGGAGGCGCCCACGTCCACCGGCTTGGCCCGCTTGTCGATCTCGAATGACACCATCGTGACCGGGCACCTCGACGGTGTGGTGGTGAACAACGGCCGTCTGCTGTCGACCGGGACGGAGGTGGCGTTCAACGGCAACTGGCGCGACGGCCTGCAGATCTTTTCGACCTTGAACATCGTGGGCACGGAGCCATCCGATCCGACCAGTCGGGTCGCCGTCACGGGGGCGTCGATCTCGACGAATGGGCGCCTGGGGGTTCTCGTGCGGGACGTCGCGCCGGTGGCGCTCGACGGTGTGAAGGTCGTGGGCAACGGCGTCGGAGCGATGGGTGGAAACGGCCTCACGTTCCCGAATGGAACGGGCGGAATCGACGTGCAGCGCAGCCAGATCACCGGGGGCACGGCCTTCCTGTTCAACCTGCTCGACAGCACCGTCAGCGGCAACACGGGCTGCGGGGTGACGCTCTCGGGCGGTGATGACACGGGCGTGAACCGAGCCCGGGCGAACGATCCCGGCCTGCGTATCTGCGGAGTGGGCGTGTCATCGACGAACGTGCCCGGTCCGGTGGTCGCTTCTGTCTCGTCGAATCCGCCGATGGTCACCACGCCGGGCACCATCGCTACCAACATCGGCGGCAAGGTGTCGGCGGTGCTGCGCGGAAACCGGGTTCAGAACAACACCGGCGTCGGCATCTACGTCACGGAGGCACGCGATTTCGACCCGTCGTCTGCCGTGGATGACGTCACCGAAGCGACCATCCAGACCAACATCGTCACCGGGAATCTCACCGTCGTTCCCCCCGCGGGCGTCGAGCCGGCGGCAGGCGGGATCTACGTCGCTTCGTCGAACTTCACCAACACCGTCTGTCCAGCCGCCAGCGCGGGTTGCACCAACAGCGCTCTCGGCGGCGTGCTCACCTCCGAGGATCTGGGCTGCGAGGACAACGCGACGTCCGTCGATACCAGCGGGGTGACCCCGCGCAAGAACCACGCCGCCTGCACGCGCGTTCGCATGGAGACGTTCCTGGGGAATACCCTCGAATGCAACGGCCGGGCGCAGCTCGGCTATGCCGTCCCGCAGAGGATCACCACCTCGGCGGCGGCCTCGCCGTGGGACATCAGCAGCAACGCCTCGTTGGTCGGCGCGACGCTGACGGACCGATGCAGTCTGGCGGCGACGCCCAACCGGCTGGCCGGGTATCTGGCGTCCGTCGGGTCGTCCGGCCTGGGCATTCCGGCCAGCGCAATCGACCCGGCCAAGCAGCAGAGCCTGGTGCACGTCAACGCCTATGGGGTGCTCTGGAACAGCTCTACGCTCGCGGCTGGCGGCGATTACTCGCCGGCGCTGGCGGCCGCGCCGCTGGGCAACAACGACGCTGCGTCGTGGGGCATCTGTCCCGGGATCGCCTCCGTGACCTGTCCGGTCGCGCTCGCTGAATGAGGGGGGCGGCTCCTGTGGCGATTCCAGGAGACTGAGCGGGCCCACCCGCCGAGCCTTTCGAAGTTTCGAACAGCTGGCAGTTCAAAGGAATCGGGAGGACCGAGATGTGGAAAGGGAGCCAGGCTTCGAGGGTCATCGTGGTGCTCTTCGTCGCCGCGATGGCGGCGGTCGGATGCGGCGACGACGCGGTCGGCTCCGGTGATGCCGGCGGCAAGGGCGGCGGCGGCGGCGCCGGTCGAAACGGCGCTTCAGCCGGCGCGGGAGGAGGACCGGGCGGGGCCGGAGGCTCGGCTGGTCGGTCCGGCGGCGGGGGTTCGACTGGCACCGGAGGCACGGCGGGCGCGGGTGGCGGCGGCGCAAGTGGCGCCGGAGGCGTGGCGGGCGCGGGTGGCGGAAGCCCCTGTGGTCCCTTCGCGCCGCCTTGCGTGGCCGGGGCTCGCCTGTGCGCCCTGGGTGTGCCCCAGCTGTGCGTGGTGGACACGAACGGTTGCACCAACTGGCAGCCGCAGCCGACCTGCTCGACGAACCAGGCCTGCAACGTCGCCTCCGGGCTCTGCCAATGCAACAACGACCCGGCCTGCGGCGCGACCCCAGTGGCGGGCGACTTCTGCCCGACAGAGGGCGCCGCGACGCACTCGACCTGCGTGAAAGGGGCGGACGGTTGCTTCACGGTCACGAACGGCGTCGCCTGCAGCGCCGGCCAGACGTGCAACGTCGCGCCGGCCGCCAGGATCGTTCCGGTGAACACGGCTTGCGGGTGTCCGCCGGCCGCCGCCGATCAGACCGGCGCCACGGTCAAGCTGCTCGGCACCGGGTGCGCCATGGCGGAAGCCACCGCGGCCAAGCGCGTGGGTTCGGCCGCCGACGACGCCGTGCTGGTGTGCGCGGTCTCCAATGCCTGCCCGACCTGGCAGCTCAGCGTGAGCTGCGCGACTCAGCAGCTGACCGGTGGCATCGATCCGGTGACCAGTCTCCCGGCTTGCGTATGCAAGGCGCCCGCGAAGGCCGGGCAGTACTTCGTGGATCCCGACCCGACCATGTCGACGTTCATGACGGGCTCGCCCACCGGCGCCCAATTCCCTGCCGCCTGCCGCCTGCGGACCCTGACGACCGCGCTGAAGCAGACCAGCCCGGCGCCGACCGAGGTCATCGCTCAGCACGAGTCGTCGAGCAACGTTCATTTCCGTTCGCGGATCAGCGTCCCGGGAACCTCGAGCTGCGACGCCCCCAACTCGTGCGAGTCGTTCCCCATGAACGTGCCCCCCGGCGTTCACATGTACACGAGCGACGTCGGTAGCTTCAACCCGGCTCACTACGTGATTGACGTGGACCAGACGACGGCGGTCGACGGTTACGCCCTCATGTTGAACGACAAGGCCGTCCTCGAGGGCTACACCGTCGACGCCAGCGGGTCGAAGACCAATAATGTCAACGCCGGCGTCAATGTGGCGGCCGTGATCGTCAGTCCGACGACCGGCGCCTGGACGACCACCCCGGCGGCTGCGCCAGTCACGGCGACCTTGAACCAGGTGTTGGTGCTGATGAACAATCGAGCGGTCGCTGTCAGCGCGAGCCCGCCCAGCTCGCAGGAGGACCTGCTCGCAGCGCCAGGAGACGCGGGCCAGGTGGGCGTGGCGGTCCGCGGTCAGGCGCATTGGACGGCCAACTACCTGACCATCGTCGGTGGCCGGCGGTCGCTCATCGGCCTTCAGGTGGATCACTCGTCGGACGCGACCGTGGCTGGAACGGCGGCGGCGATGACCGCCAGCCACCTCGACATCTCGCTGCCGGATTCAGACACGGAGGCGACGGCCGGGATCGCGGTGGGCCATGCGGTGGGGGCACCCGGCAACCTGCTGGTCGTGACCAATGACGCCATCGACTCGGCCACCGGACGCGGGATACGGGTCGGGAACGGGGCGATCGCCGTGCTCGTCGCGGGCGGTACCGCCACCTTCAACAAGGTCGACGTGGGGAGCACCCTGGGCACGCGCTCCGGGACCCTGCAGGGCTACGTGGTCTTCGGCTCGGACTCGCCGGCTGCGCGGGGGGTCACCCTCAACCAGGGCACCATCCAGGGGGCGAAGGCGATCAGCGGCGCGGGCATCGAGGCCTACGGCGGCCTGGTGACCGTGAACGGGACCCACATCACCGGCGGCGCGGGCTGGACCGGCGTCAGCGTGCAGAGGGCATCGTCGGCCTGGAGCGCCCCGGCGGGGACCGTGACCCTCACGGGGACGGCGGGGGCCAAGACCGTGATCGACACGGTCGCCCCGGTGAACGCCACGGCGACGGTCGGCGTGGTCGTCGGCAACGGGAGCTACGAATGCAACTCGGTCATCGCGGACGGCATCGCGCCGGCCTCGCTGCCGTCCCTGGCTGTCGCGGATCACACCACCATCACCGGGTTCCTCGACGGCCTCACCGTCAACAATGGCCGGGTGATCTCGCACGGGACGGACGTCAGCGTCACGGAGAACCTGCGCGACGGCGTGCAGGTCTTCTCATCGGTCAACGTCCCGGGGACCGACCCGACCGATCCGCTGAGCCGCGTCCTCATCGACGGAGCCTCGATCACCAACAACGGGCGGCTGGGAGTGCTGGTCCGCGACGTCGTGCCCGTCACGATCAACAACGCCAAGATCACCGGCAACGGCACGCCCATCGTCCCCGCGGCAGCCATGATGGGCAGCGGCCCGACGTTCCCCGACGGAACCGGCGGCGTCGATGTTCAGCGGAGCCAGATCACCGGCAGCACGGCGTTCCTGTTCACGCTGTCGAATAGCCGGATCAGCAAAAACAACGGCTGTGGCGTGACCCTATCGGGCGGCGACGACGATCTCGTCAACCGGACGAGCGCCGAAGGCGACGGCCAGCGGTTGTGCGGCGTCGGGATCTTCGGGCATCAGGGTCTGCAGGGCCTCGTGCCTGGTCCGCTTCCGTCGGGCCCCGGCCTCGAGCCGACGGGGATGTTCGGCGGACCGACCGACCGGGGCGGCAAGGTGTCGGCGACGATCGTGAACAACTACATCCAGAACAACTCGGGGGTCGGCATCTACATCACGGAGGCGCGCGACGTGGAGCCGACGGCGGAGGGGGCCGACGACGTCACGGAGGCGACCATCCAGGGCAACAAGGTCACGGGCAATCTGACCTCGGTGCCGGCCGCGGGGACGGAGCCGACCGCCGGCGGCATCTATGTCGCCTCCTCGGATTTCACCGAGGTCCGGTGCACGGGGGAGGGGTGTACGCCGGAGCTCGACACGACCTCGGGGACCGACGATCTCGGCTGCGACGACGTCGCGACCGTCGCCGGCGGCGTCAAGGTGCACGAGTCCTGCACGCGCGTGCGGATGGCGACATTCCTCGGGAACACGGTCGAATGCAACGGCCGCGCACAGCTGTCCTACGCCATTCCGCAGCGTATCTCGGGGTCGGCCAATGGGTCGGCATGGGACATCAGCAGCGACGGTACGCTGGTCGGACTGACGCTGGCCGACCGGTGCCAGGCCGCCGCGGCTCCCAATACGCTGGCGGGCTACGCGCCCACCGTCCAGTCGCTGGGCCTCGCCATCCCGGGCAGCGCGACCGATCCATTTCTGGAGCAGAGCCTCGTCCACGTCCTCGCTTACGGGGTGCAGTGGAACACGTCGACCCTGGGCGCGGGGACCGACTACTCGGCGTCGCTCGCGGCGGCGCCGCAGGGCAACGGCGACGCCACCGCGTGGGGCATTTGTCCTGGCGCCCGGGCTGTGACCTGTCCCATCGGGGTTACCCCGTAGCCTTTGGCGGGGCGGGGGCCCACCCGCTTCCCGAGCGCGATCCGGATTCCGCGTTGGTCATTTAAAGCGAGCCTTCTTCTGCGCCGATTGTTCGGGGCGTGGATCCGGACAGATGCCGCGCTTTGATGGGGATTGTCTGTGGGGCTTCGTTGTGGCTCGCGGGTTGCGGCAGTCCCGCCGTGGGCGGACCGGACGCCGCCGTCGGCGGACCCGACGCGGGCTCCGCCGGTAGCAGCGTCGCGACCGTTGGCAGCAGTGGTCTCGCGGCGGCGGGGGAAAAGGGGCCCGGAAATGGTGGGGCTTCCGAAATCAGCGCCGCCGTCGGCGGCGGCGGCAAGGCTGCCTGCCCCGCCGAGTCGCCGTGCTCGCCGGGCGTGGTCCAATGCAGCGACACGGGGCTTCCCCAGACCTGTGTCACGGGCGCCAACGGCTGCCCGTTCTGGCGGGCGGGGGAACCCTGCTCCGGGCATCAGGCCTGTCGCGCGGGGACCTGCGCGTGCACGGACGATCCACGCTGCGCCGGCGGGGCCGGTGAAGGCGACTTTTGCCCGACGGCAGGCGGTTCGACCTTCGGCCATTGCGCGGCCGACGGAACCGGCTGCCTCTTCGTCTCGGCGGTCGCGAACGCCTGCGCGGAGGGGCAGCGATGCGAAGCCACCGGGGTGGTCGCGACCGGCGCGGCCTGCGGCTGCCCCGCCGATGGCTCCACTCTGGGGACGGGGTGTGCCGCCTCGAGCTTGAACGAGATCGCCGCCGACGGGGTCAACGGAGCGATCGTCCGCTGCCAGATGGCCGGTTCGTGCCCGTTGTGGAAGCTGATGGTCGACTGTGACGGCCAGAGCCTCACCGCGGGCACCGTGGGCGGTCAGAGCGCCTGCGTTTGCAAACCCGCCGTGGCCACTGCGGTCTACGTCGATCCGGCCCCCGGAGCCGCGCCCTCGCTTCTGCAGGGCGGGCCCACCGGTGCCCAGTACCCGGCGGCCTGCCGGTTCCCCAGCGTGCGGGCTGCGCTCGATCACGTGGCGACGCACGCGGCTGTGAACCGCATCGTGATCTCGCACCAGGCCGCTCCGCCCACCGCCGTGCACCTGGGGGCCGCCACCGGCGAGTCCTTTCCGGTGACGCTTCCGGCAGGGGTCAGCCTGTCGTCGAGCGACGGACCGGCCGCCGATCCGGCGCTGGTCGTTCTGGACGTGGGCGGGGTCGCCTCCGTCGGTCCGGCCGTGGTCCTGGGGGCCGACACGTCGGTGGTCGGCCTCACGATCGACGCCGCCGGGGCGGCTGGCACGCCGAACGGCGGTACCAACGTCACCAGCGTCGTGACTTGCATAAGCGACACCGCCATCACACCGGTGGCGGCCTTGGATCACGTCGTGATCCGGGCCAAAGCCGGTCAGACGGGCGTCATGGCGAGCGGCCCCTGCTCGCTGGCCGCGACGGGGGGGGCCGTCCAGGGAGCGAGCGTGGGGGTCGACGTGGCCCGCAGCGCCGCCGGGCTCCCCGACGTGGCGGCCTTCAGCGCCGTCGACCTCTCGGTGACCTCGGTATGGCCCGGTTCGATCGGATTCCGCGTGGGCGCGGGCCTCGACGGCGGCAGCCGATCGAGCTTGATCCTTTCCCGTCCCGTCGTCGAGGTGGCGGGCTCGGCTCTCGTCGTCGCGGGCGGGGCGGCCACGCTCTCGGAGGGCGTGCTCCGGTTTACGGCGGCCACCGCCTCCCCCCAGAACCGCGGCCTCGTCGTGTCGGGCGGCTCGGCGGCGCTGGACCGCACCGCCGTGACCATGGTCGAGCCGTCGACGGGCGCCAATGTCATCGGCGGGGCGATCTCGGGCGGCGAGGTCGTCCTCTCCGGCGTCAGCATCGTCGGGGCCGGCCGTTTCACCGGCCTCGAGATCTCGGGGGCAGCCGACGTCAGCGTGACGGGCAAGGCCGATGCCCGCGCTCGAGTCGCCACGACGCTGACGTCTTCCTCGGCGGACCCTTCGAACGGCCTGGTCCTGGTCGCGGGCGCCTCGACGGCTCAGGCCAGGCTGACCCTGGCCGGCGCGGTCGAGGTCAGCGGTTTTCACACCGGAGTGGTCGTCAACGACGGTGCCTTCGAAGCCACCGGGGCGGACCTTTCGATCGCAGGCAATCGTGGTGACGGCGTACGGTTGCTGTCCGGCAGGGCTGGGCCGTCCGCGTCGCTCGACGGGATCGGCATTCACGATAACGGCGGGACGGGGCTGGTGGTGCGCACCCTCGTCCCGGTGGCGGTCTCGGCGTGCGCCATCGAGGGCAACGGCGCCGACGGCATCGACGTGCAGCGCTCGCAGGCAGCATCGCTGTCGGGTGTGGCGCAGCTGACCGTCGACGGCTGCCGGGTGGCCGCCAACGGAGGCCGCGGGATCGCGCTCAGCGGGCGGGGCGCGGGCCCCGGCGCGCCGGCTGGAGGCAAGGTGGCCGTCCACCTGACCAAGAACACCATCAAGGGGAACGCGAACGTGGGCGTGTTCGTGTCGGAGGCCGCCGACGCGATCGACGGCGAGGACGTCACGGAGCTGTGGGCCGAGGACAACGACGTCTCTGGCAACTCGACCCCCTCGGTCCCGCCGACGGTGATGGCCCGGTAGCCAGATTCACGGGAACGGGAGGGCCGAGACCGGGTCGACCTGGTGCAGGACGACGCGCCTGCCCGTGAATGACGGCGGGGCCTTCCGCCGGGCGGCGAGGGGGAGGAGAGCGTGAAGGTCCCGGCACGGAACGTGGCGCGATGGCGCGACACGTTTCGTCGACTGCGCTATCCTGCGCCGTCAAATGCGGAGCCCCCTCTCGACGCTTCGACTGGTGGTGGCGATCGCCGTGTGTGCGTTCGCTGGTTTCGGGGTCGCGGTTCAGGAGGCCAGGGCGAACGCGCCGATGGTCAAGTACTTCGGCATGCATCCGCTGTCGCCCCACCAGGGCGAGTTCTGCTACATCGATGCGATTCATTCCCATCGTTTCGTTCCGGTGGATATGCGCGTCTATGTGACCGTGAACGGGGGCGGGACCGAGGGTAGTGGACAGCTCTACGTCGGCGATCCGGCGTGGCTCGGTTATGAGGGTCCCAAGGTCGGTTACTATGGCCCGCATCCGCTGGAGGTGCCGCTGGCGCCCGAGGCGGGGCGGCTTTTCTGCTACATCTCGGGAGCGCACTACCACGTGACCGCGCCGTCGCCGTCGACCAGCATGGTCCTCAAGGACGGCGTTTACTGGTACCTGGGACCTCTTCCGCCGGCCGACGTGCAGCGGTCCTGGATCAACGAGGTGCACGCCATCAAGGCCTATGTGCCCCCCAAGGTCGACCCCTCGGCGGCCCCACCCGGTTACCGACCCTTCAATCCCGGGTCGCTCGCGGCGACCCCGTCGGCGGCGCCTGGCGGGGCGGGGGTCACCCCTTCCTCCCACGCGAAGGCCGCCGGCGGGGCGGGTGCGTCCGGGACGGCAGCGTCAGGTAAAGTGAAGGCTGCGGGCAAACCGGCCGTCGGAGGGACGCCATGACCCGCGGGCTCCCCGCGGGTCCTGGGCCGCTCGCGCGCTGGTGGCGGCGCTCGGCGCCGCTGGTCGTGGTGATCGCCCTGGTGCCGGTCATGGTCATGGGGTGCCGGCGCTCTCACGTGGCCGGGACTCCGTCCACCGACATGGTGCTCGACGCGTTCCGAGACTCGGGCCTCGACGTCGCCGGTGTCGCCAACGCCGAGGCGGATCCCTGGGGGGCCGACCTCTGCTCGTCGGGAAAGATATCGGGCGTCGATGTCGTCATCTGCGAGTTCACGAGCGATGCGCAGCTCGGCAAGACCCGGGCGGACGCCGTACGCGATTGGGACTCGGTGAACGTCGATACGGGCTTGGTCGCGCAGAACCAGCGGACGCTGCTCATCGTCGTGGACCGCGGCCGGCAAGATCCGCACGGGCGAGCCATCAGCAAGATGGTCACTGCCTTCAAGCGGGTGCAGTAGCGGCCGCGGGGCGCATCGCCCGGGGCCCTGCCGTCACAGATCGATCTGCGCGAGGACGAACTTCATGTTCGTCTCGTCGATCATGTGAAGGGAGCCGCGCGTGTTCTCGGGGAACATGCCCGGCACCTGGCCCCACCGGCTGCGCTCGACGAGCACGAAGGCCCGCTGGCCGCGGTGGCGGCTCACCCACTCCTTCAGGTTCTCGACGTTCTTGTCCCCGAGGAACACCGTCCGTTCGGGCTTCGGTCCCTGGTAGATCTCGTTCGCGGTGTAGAAGTTTTCGCCGCGCCAGTACATCTGCCAGACCAGCAGGCGCTCGGCGGGGGACCGGCGCGCCTGGTAGTACGTCGCGATCAGGTGCTTTTGCGACCAGAATGCCGCCGTGGCGGGCATGTAGTGGTCGAGGAGGTAGCCCGTGAAGATCACGGCCACCGCCCCCAGGGCCGTCACGGCGATCCACCGTCGGCGCGCGCGCAGCAAGAGCAGCGCCCCGGCCGCCGCGAACGCGGCCGCGAACACCACCAGCCCCGGGCGGAAGTCCAGCGCTTCGGGCCACGGCCGGCCTTTCGGCGCGTTGACGTAGTCGTACGAGAAGAGCCAGATGAAGTGCTGGGCCGCGTTCTTGGCCCCCGCCAGATCCAGCGTCACCATCGCCCACGACCCGGCGCCCAGCAGGGCCGTCACCGCCGCCGCGCGTCCGGTGGGCCGCACGATCAGATCGTCGAGGTAGCACGCGATCGCGATGGCCAGTCCTGGCAACGCCGGCAGGATGTAGTGGTGAAACTTCGTGACCGAGAGGGACACCAGCGCGTAGGCGGCGACGAACCAGACGGCGCCGAACCAGGCCAGGTTGCGCCTTCCGAGCTCGCGGACCGGCCGCATCACCGTCGCCGCCAGCGCGGCGGGCGCGATCCCGATCCAGGGAAGGAGGCCGTAGCCCAGCTCGCGCAGGAAGTACTCGAACGTGCCCCGGTCGCCGTGCCGACCGAGGATCATGCGCCGCCAGTGGTTGTCGCCGTAGAGCTCGTCCCAGAACGGAAAGCCGTGGCGGATCAGCATCGCGTGGTGCCACGGGAACGAGACCACCGCGCACGCCACCAGCGACAAGATGACGCCGGCGCCGATCTCCGGCCGCCGCAGGCGCCCCCAGCTCCACGTGAACAGGAGGTACGCGAGAAAAACGAGGACCGGCAGGCCGAGGCCGGCGAGTCCCTTGGCCAGCATGGCCAGGCCACAGAGCGTCGCCGCCAGGATCAGCTGCAGCGGGGCCTTGTGGCGCAGCCGAGCCGACCAGCGCAGCACGGCCCCGAACCCCACGACGTAGGGCAACATGACGACGGCCCCCGGCACGGTGATGGTGAAGCGCCCCAGGCGCAGCGGCCACGAGAGCTGGAACATGTTCGCCACCAGCTGGGGCACCGTCGCCAGCGCGAAGACCGCGACCGTCGTGTAGTAAAGCGGGTGGCGCGGAAAGGAGAGCCCGCGCCACGAGGCCCGGGGCAGCTCCTCGTCGCGATCGTCGAACAGCGCCAGGAAGCCGAGGGCGAGGGCCATCGTCATGGGGCCCACGAACGGCATGTCCGTCATGGCCTGCCGAGCGATGAGGAAATAGAGCGGCGACGTCGCCAGGACGAGGGCGGCGATCACGCCGGCCCGGCGGCCCGCGAACCGAGACGCGCACAGGTACACCGCCCAGATTCCGAGCACTCCCATCAGACAGAAGGGGAGGCGCATGGCCCACTCTGCCCGGGTGCCGAGCGCGATGCTCGCTCCGTCGGCGTGCCCCAGGCCGAAGAGGTGCATGAACAGGCTCATGATCCAGAACGTGAGGACCGGCTTCGACCAGAAGTGGTCCGGATCGATGGGGGAGCCCGGCCACCACAGGCTGATGGCGTCGCCGCGGACGGTCATCTGGCGCGCCACCTCGCCGTAGTGGGTCTCCCAGGGGTCGTAAAGGCCGTAGGTCCCCGCCAGGGGCACGTAGAGCAGCAGCCCGAACAGGATGACGCCCAGGCTCATCTGTCGGTCGCTGAAGCGGTCGAAGAAGCCGGGACGCGCGGGCGCGGGCCGGGCAGCGGGCGGGTCCACGGGGTCGGTCACGAAGGCGGTCATGCTATTCGGCGGCCACCGGCACTTCAAATCCGGCGCGCGACGGTGAGCGAGGCTGGACGGTGGCCCGGCGTCGACGATCGGTTAGTATGTCGCGCGTGTCCCCGACCCCCGATGCGTCCCTCTGAAATGGCAGCCCGGCTGTCACACACGGACGCCCGCGGGCAGCTGCGGATGGTGGACGTCGGGGCCAAGCCGGAGACGGCCCGCCAGGCCGTGGCGTCCGCGGCGGTGAAGATGGCGCCCTCGACCCTGGCGCTGGTGATGGGGGACGGCGTCGACGTCATCGCGGTTCCTTCTCCCAAGGGGGATGTCCTGGCCACCGCGCGGCTGGCCGCCATCGCTGCGCTCAAGCGCACGGCCGAGCTGATTCCGCTCTGCCATCCGGTGCGGGTGGTGGGGACCGACGTCGCGCTCGACGGGGACGCGGGTCTGCCGGGCGTGCGGATCCGGGTCACCGTGCGCGCCTTCGATCGTACGGGGGTCGAGATGGAGGCGATGGTGGGCGCCGCCGCCGCCGCCCTGACCATTTATGACATGGTGAAGGGCGTGGAGCGCGGTGTGGAGATCACCGCGGTCCGACTGGAAGAAAAGAGCGGCGGCCGCTCGGGGACCTGGCACCGCCATGGTGAACACGGTGGACCCGGCGAAAATCCCGGCAGGGAAACCGAGGGGAGCTCGCGCGCATCGAATTCGAACCGAAGACCGAGGGCGGCCAAGGGCCAGTCCAAGGTTCACGTCAAGGCTGCCAAGGCACAAAGAGGCTGAAACCACATGTCATTCGACCACGCGAAGATCTGCATCATCGGCTCCGGACCGGCGGGCTACACGGCCGCCATCTATGCCGCCCGCGCCAACCTCGAGCCGACGCTGTTCGAAGGCGGCGCCGCGGTCCTCGAGCCCCTGACCCTGCCCGGCGGGCAACTGATGATCACCACCGAGGTCGAGAACTATCCGGGCTTCCCCAAGGGGATCCAGGGGCCCGAGCTGATGGTGCTCTTCAAGGCCCAGGCCGAGCGTTTCGGCACGCGGGTCCGCACCGCCGACGTCACCGCGGTGGACCTCTCGGCGCGCCCCTTTCGCGTCACCGCGAGCGATGGGGATCTGCTGGCCGACGCGGTCATCATCTCGACGGGGGCCTCGGCCAAGTGGATCGGCCTGCCGTCGGAGAAGAAGTTCCAGAACTATGGCGTGTCCGCCTGCGCGACCTGCGACGGCGCGCTGTTCAAGGGCCGCGAGCTGATCGTGGTGGGCGGCGGCGACACCGCCATGGAGGAGGCCACCTTCCTGACGCGGTTCGCGTCGAAGGTCAGCATCGTCCATCGGCGCGACGAGTTCCGCGCCTCGAAGATCATGGTCGATCGCGCGCG
>Ga0068859_100005333_pt1 | contig 13079 bp, 13 predicted proteins | sample KBSSwiS22_FD_66585 | JGI IMG/M metagenome (GOLD analysis project Ga0068859, IMG submission 66585) | Switchgrass rhizosphere microbial communities from Kellogg Biological Station, Michigan, USA - KBS Switchgrass S2-2 | ecosystem: Host-associated > Plants > Roots > Rhizosphere > Soil ... | reverse complement strand
CGGATTCGTGGAGGGCACGATCGCCGCGACGACACCGAACGGCTCGGCGATCTCGACGACCTTCCGGTCCTCGAGGCGCGCGAGCACGCCGACGGTCTTCATCGGGCGGATGAACTTATACACGCGATCGGCGGCGAACTCGTTCTTCTGCACCTTGTCCGCCACGACGCCGTAGCCCGTCTCTTCGACCGCCAGCCGCGCGAGCGTCTCGCACTGCGGGGCGATCGCGGCGGCCATCGCGTCAACGATGGCGTCGATGCGCTCCTGAGACAGCTCGGCAATCTGCGCCTGCGCCGCTCTGGCCTTGCGCGCCAGCGTGCGCGCTTCCGCCATCGACGCAAGGTCGCGATCCGACGCTTTGGAAGAGGGAATAGGCTGAGGAGTCGCCATCACCCGGCCGGTTTAAGACTTGGGAAGAACTTTTTCGACTTCGCTGTGAGGCCGCGGGATCACGTGAACCGACACGAGCTCACCGACGCGGCGGGCGGCAGCGGCGCCCGCATCGGTCGCGGCCTTCACCGCGCCGACATCGCCGCGCACCATGACGGTGACGTAACCGGCGCCGATATATTCCTTACCGATCAACACGACGTTCGCCGCTTTCACCATGGCATCAGCCGCTTCGATCGCGCCGATCAAACCTTTTGTTTCCACCATCCCGAGCGCTTCTTGGGACATTGCGCGCGACTGTATCAGATTAGGAAGAGAGCAGCAATGAGATTAGGCAGACAGCCGCACCCGAGTTAATATTGTGTTCGCGGTTTTCTTCGTTCCCGATCAACCGTTACTGAATTTAATCGCAGATGACGACAAGAGCCGTCCGAAGCATGGCCCTGCTGGGCCTCGTATTTTTGTGTGTCCTCGATGCTGCGGCCTGCCGGCGCCAGCAGCCGCAGGCGGCCGCCGTCGCGACACCGTCGTTCCACATCAATCAAACGCGTGTTCCGCTTGGCAGTCCGGTCGAAGTGACGTACAAGTTCGTCGTCGCGAAAGACGCGCCGAAGATCAACGAGAACTTCCGCGTCTTCGTTCACTTCCTCGATTCCGACAAAGAGCGGATGTGGGCCGACGATCACGATCCGCCGGTGCCCACCACGCAGTGGCAGCCGGGCCAGACGATCGAATACACGAAGACGATGTTCGTGCCCGTGTATCCATATATGGGACCGACGTCGGTCTTGATGGGCCTGTACTCGACGGCGTCGAATTCTCGCCTGCCGCTGGCCGGCGAAGACAACGGGCAGCGCGCGTATACCGTCGGCCAGCTCGAGCTGCTGCCGCAGACCGAAAACATCTTCGTGATGTTCAAGGACGGGTGGCATCCGGCAGAAACGCCGCCCGACAACGCCGCGGTTGAGTGGCAGTGGACCAAAAAAGAGGCGACGCTTTCGGTGCGGAATCCGAAAAGGGACGTCACGTTGTATCTGCATGTGGATCATCCGGGTGTGTTTTCTGAACCGCAGACCGTTACGGTGACGCTGGGCGATAAAACCGTCGATACGTTCACGATTCAGCCGAAACAGGAGCTGATTCGCAAGCCCACGATTACGGCCGCCCAGCTCGGAACGGCCGATGTGGTGGACATCAAGATTTCAGTCGATAAGACGTATATCCCCGCGGTCGTGACGGGTGGGGCCAACAGAGACCCGCGCGAGCTCGGTGTGCGCGTGTTTCACGCGTACGTGCAGCCGACGAGTTAGCCGTTAGCCGTTAGGCTTTGGGCTTTGGGCTTTGGGCTTTGGGACAGAAGATGAGACATTTGCTACTTCGGAATATGGCCTCCGCGTTGACGATCGTCGCCGGGCTCGCCATTGCGGCGCCCGCGTCGGCGGAGCTGCTGTTTTTTTCCGATGCGCAGTCGATGTCGATCGCCGGCCACAGGGTGGATGGTGATCGCGTCATCGTGACACTGCGCGGCGGCGGAGAGATGATCCTCGACGGCGCGCGCGTGGCGAAAATTCTCCCGGACGAGGTCCCATATCCCGAACCGGAGCAGGCCGCGGCCGAAAGCCCCGAAGGCCCTGGAAGATTTGACGGCCGGGTTCCCGGCCAGGGCAACCCACCGCCTGTGCTTGTCGAGAAGACCGCGTTCGATCCGATCATCGAAGATGCGTCGACGAAGCACGGCGTCGATGCGCGCCTGGTGAAGGCGCTGATTCAGGTTGAGTCGGGATTTCAGTCGCGCGCGCGTTCTCCCAAAGGCGCCATGGGGCTGATGCAGTTGATGCCCGCCACGGCTCGCGAGTACAGCGTCGGACGCAACCCCTACGATCCGGCCAGGAATATCCAGGCCGGCACGAAGTTCCTGCGCACGCTGCTGGACAAGTTCGAGCTCCCGCTCGCGCTCGCGGCGTACAACGCTGGCGAAGCCGCGGTTCGCCGGTTCGGCGGCATTCCGCCCTACGCCGAAACACAAGCCTACGTCACGAAAATCCTGGCCCTCGTCGGCGTGACTGCCAATTACCAGCTGCAGTAACCGGTACACAACTATTCGCGCTTCTTCGCGGTCTAAATAGCCGCTGGGGGCGCCTTTTCCGCGGCCATCTCCCGAAAAAGGGTCGGACCCCTTATAATTCAGTTACTTAGAATGGAATTTCGCTGCAGGCTGGTGACGGCAACGGGTGAGATCGTCGAAGGCAACTACGCGGCGGAAAGCGAAGCCCGCCTTCGGCACGAGCTCGAGCATCAGGGCCTTCACGTCCTGTCGCTGCGCAAGAAACACCTGCTCGCCGGCGGCCTCAGCGGGCTGGCGCGGCGTCGCAAGATTCCCCGGCACGAGTTCATGGTCTTCAACCAGGAGTTCGCGACGCTGCTGAAGGCTGGCATGCCGCTGGTGCAGTCGATTCACCTGCTGCGTCAGCAAATCACGAGCCCGCTGTTCAAGACCGTGCTGGATGATGTGCACGACAAGGTGCGGGGCGGCATGGCGTTGTCGGACGCATTTGGCGACCACGGCGATCTGTTCCCGCGCGTCTACACGGCGTCGCTGCTCGCGGGCGAGCGCAGCGGCAACCTCGATGCGATTCTCCGGCGCTATGTTGCCTACGAAAAAGTCGTGGATACCGTGAAGCGCAAGACGATCTCGGCGCTCATCTATCCGGCCATTTTGATCGCCCTCGCAGTATTCCTGGTCGGCATCATCGTCCTGAAAGTGGTTCCGGCGTTCAGCGACTTCTATGCCAGCTTCGACGCACAACTGCCGTTGTCAACGCGCGTGATCCTCGGGTTTTCGAATCTGGCGCAGCAGCAGTTCGGCCTGGTGCTTGCGACGGTGGCGCTGGCCGCCGCTGCGTTTGCGGCGTGGATTCGCCGGCCGGGGCAGCGCGCACGGTTCGATTATCTCGTCATCACCATTCCGTTTGTCGGCGAGACGATTCGCAAGTTCACGACCGCGCAGATGGCGCGCACGCTGTCGACGCTGCTCGGCGGCGGCATCCCGCTCGTGAACTCGATGGAAGTGACGGCGCGATCGGTGAGCAACCGCCACATGGCGAAGGAGCTCGACTTCGTCACCCAGCGCGTGCGCGAAGGGCAGGGTCTTGCCGCGTCGCTGTCGGCCCGGGGCGTGGTCCCCGAAGTCGCGCTGAAGATGATTGAGGTCGGCGAATCGACGGGCTCGCTGCAGGACATGCTGAGCAGCCTTGCCGATTTCTACGACGAAGAAGTCGAAACCGCTGTCAGCCGGTTCGTCACGCTGATCGAGCCGGCCCTGCTGGTGATGATGGGGATCGTCATCGCCGCGATCGTGCTGGCGCTCTATATGCCGTTGTTCCAGTTGACTGCCGTTGTGAACCAGTAAAACCGATATCCATAACAATGCCTGAACCGCAGACAGCCGTATCCGCCGAAGAGCGCCGAGCCGAGTCCGAAGCCGCCCAGCGGCTGGCTCAGCGTTACCGGCTGGAGTTCGTCGACATGGACCATTTCCCGATCAATCAGGAATTGTTCCGGTCGATCCCCGCCGATCTGATGCTGAGGTACGTCTTCGTTCCCTACAAGCGTGAAGGCAAAGCGCTGAAGATCGTCGTGCCGGATCCACGCGAGCTGCCGATGATCGACGAGCTGTCGCAGCTGCTCGGCACACCCATCACGGTGACGGTAGGCGCCCGGTCGGCGATCGAATCCATATTAAAGAAGAGCGAGAGCTCGCAGCGGGTGCTCGAGGAAGCCACCGAAGGCTTCCAGATGCAGCTGCTGAAGGAAGACGACAACCTCGAGGAGAACCTCACGGTCGAGCGGCTCACGAGCGACATCAGCCCGGTGATCAAGCTCGTCGACTCGACCATCTTCACCGCCATTCAGCGGCGCGCTTCCGATATTCACATCGAGACCGGCGATGATGCCGTGCACGTGAAGTATCGAATCGATGGCGTGCTGCAGCAGGCGATGCGGCCGATTGCGAAACAGTTCCACAGCCCGATCATCTCGCGCATCAAGGTGATGGCCGAGCTCGACATCGCCGAGAAGCGCGTGCCGCAGGACGGCCGTTTCAAATTACGCGTCCCGGGCAAGACGATCGACTTCCGCGTGTCGATCATGCCCAGCGTGCACGGCGAGGATGCGGTCATCCGCATTCTCGACAAGGAGTCGATCAGCGAGCAGTTCCGCGAGCTGCGCCTCGATATTCTGGGGTTCCCCGAGGCCGAGCTGAAGCGCTTCCGGAAATACATCGCCGAGCCTTACGGCATGGTGCTGGTCACGGGTCCGACCGGCAGCGGCAAAACGACGACGCTGTATGCGGCGCTCTCGGAGATCAGATCGATCGAGGACAAAATCATCACCATCGAAGATCCCGTCGAGTACCAGCTGAGCGGCATCACGCAAATTCCGATAAACGAGAAAAAGGGGCTGACGTTCGCGCGCGGCCTGCGATCGATTCTGCGGCACGATCCCGACAAGATCATGGTCGGCGAAATCCGCGACCCGGAGACGGCGCAGATTGCGATCCAGTCGGCGCTGACCGGACACCTCGTCTTCACCACGGTGCACGCCAACAACGTCATCGATGTGCTCGGCCGCTTCCTCAACATGGGCGTCGAGCCGTACCAGTTCGTGTCGGCGCTGAACTGCGTGCTGGCGCAACGGCTGGTCCGCATCATCTGCGCGCATTGCAAACGCACGGCAACGCCGAGCCGGGAGCTGCTCGAGGAATCGGGCCTCGATCCGCAGCTGGCCGACCGGCAGGCGTTTTACGAAGGCGCCGGCTGCATCGAGTGCGGCGGCACCGGCTTCAAGGGCCGGATGGCCATCTGCGAGCTGCTCAATTTGTCGGATTCAATTCGTGAGATGATTCTCGAGCGCCGGCCGTCTTCCGAGATCAAAAAGATGGCGCACGACGAAGGCATGCGCTTCCTGCGCGAATCGGCTGTCGACAAAGTGCTCGCAGGCGCGACCACCCTGCGCGAAATCAACAAAGTGACGTTCGTCGAGTAAGCATGGCTAGTGGATTCTTTGCGGCCAAGCCGCCAACCGTTGCCGTCGAGATTGCGAGACACCGCGTCTCCGCGGCATCGATCGTGCCGCGCGACTCGGGTTTTGCCGTCACCGCGCACGCCGTCGAGCTGTTGCCGCCCGGCGCCATTACGCCGTCCCTGAACGCCACGAACATCGCCGATCCCCGAGCGGTCGCCGACGCGCTTCGCCGCGTGTTCGAGAGCCTCGGCACACACCCGAAGCGTGTGGCGCTGGCCATTCCCGACACCGTGGCCAAGGTCTCGCTGTTGCGATTCGAGAAGGTCCCCGACCGGGCGCACGACCTCGACGAGCTCGTCCGCTGGCAGGTCCGGAAAGCGGCACCGTTCCGCATCGAAGACGCGCAGCTGAGCCATGCCCGCGGACTGAAGGCGCCCGACGGCAGTACTGAGTTTGTCGTCGTGATGGCGCGCACGGACATCATCCGCGAGTACGAAAAGGTGTGTGAAGACGCCGGCGCTCACGCGGGCATCGTCGATCTCGCGACGTTCAACGTAATCAACGCCGTGCTCGCGGGAGAGAAAATCGAAGGCTCGGAGATGGACTGGCTGCTCGTTCACGTGACGCAGGAAGACGCGACGATGGCGATCCTGCGCGGGAAGCATTTGGTGTTCTTCCGCAGCCGGGCCGCCGATGGCGAAGCGGGCCTCGCGGACATGGTTCATCAGACGGCGATGTACTACGAGGATCGATTGAGCGGCAGCGGTTTCAGCCGGGTCGTGCTTACGGGCGCCGGAGCCGGGGCGCCAGGCGCTCAGGGGGCCCAGGACGCGGAGTACCTCCGCCGCGCACTCGAACAGCGCCTGGGAACGCCCGTCGATTCGATCGATCCACGGAACGCGGCGGTCCTGGTGGATCGCATCTCGGCCAACAGTGATCTGCTCGACACGCTCGCGCCGCTCGTTGGGTTGATCGTGCGGGAGCGGGAGGCGGCCTGATGCTCGGCACCAACCTCTCGACCCGGCCCTTCTACAACGAGCGCGCCGTGCATGCGCTCCTGGCGCTCGCGGGGCTGGTCGTGCTGGTGCTTACCATTTTCAACGTCTACGAGATTGCCGTGCTGTCGAAAGAGCAATCCGATCTCGGTAACAGAGCCAGCGTGTCGGAAACCCGCGCGCGCGAGCTGCGCGCGCATGCCACGCAGGTTCGACAGGGACTCGATCCCAAGCAGCTCGAGGCGATCTCCGGTGAAGCGCGCGAGGCCAACGCCATCATCGGCCAGCGGCTGTTTTCGTGGACCGATCTGCTGAACCGTCTCGAGACCACGCTGCCCGAAGAGGTGCGAATTACCGCGATGCGGCCGCGCGTGGAGCGCGACGGCCGCATTACCATCCAGATGAACATCAACGGCCGGCGCTTCGAAGACATCAACCAGTTCCTCGAAAATCTCGAAGCCACCGGCGCGTTTACCGACATGCTGCCGCGCGACGAAATCACGAATGAAGACGGGTTGCACCTGGCGACGATCGAAGGGCACTACCTGCCATCGGCCGCCCCTGCGCCGGCGAAAGGGGCGCGATAAGGCATGGCGATACCGCTGAAGCGCGTGTTCGAGGAAAAGCGCCGGTTCGTGATCCCTCTTCTTGCCGCGCTCGCGCTGAACATCGGACTGTATGCGCTCGTCGTCTATCCACTGGGCGTACGTGTGCGAAGCATGGAGCAGCGCGAACAGGCGGCGGCGCGGGAGATGGCCGCGGCCGAGCGGGAAGATGCGGCCGCCCGCGCGGTGCTGCAGGGGCGCGATCGCACCGGCAGCGCGCTGAACACGTTCTATAAGGATGTCCTGCCGACGAGCCTCTCGAGCGCGAGAGACGTCACGTTTCTGCGACTGGAAGAGCTGGGCGAGCAGCACGACATCCGGATCAAACGCCGGACCACGACGACCGATACAGACAAGAAGGGCCCGCTCGCGCGGCTTAGCATCACGACAGAGCTCGAAGGCAACTACGAAAACATCCGCCGCTTCATCTATCAGCTCGAATCCGGATCGAACTTCGTCGTCATCGACAGCCTGCAGCTGTCGCAGGACGCCGCGCCGGGATCACCGCTGGCGCTGACGCTCGGACTGTCGACCTACTACCGCGCGGAGCCGCATGGAGCGTAAGCGGCAGCGAGAGATCGCCATCGGCGCCGGTGCTGCGGTCATTTTCGCGATCGCGGCCTATCGGATCAGCACGACCACGGCGCCGGCTCCCGACCCGACGGTGTCTCAGTCTGTCGCGACGGGCGTTGCGGGCGCGGCAGGTCAGCAGCCGGCCAATCAAAAAGGACAAGTCACGGACATCGACCTCGACTCGCTGCGCACCGGACGGCCGGGGCCCGTTGGCTCGAGAAGAAATCCGTTCGGGTTTAAGCCGAAGCCGGCTCCGCCGCCGCCGCCGTCAACCGCCTCTCGCGGTCCGACGCCGCCGCCGATGCCGGTGCCAACCGGGCCAGTACAACCGCCTCCGCCGCCTCGCATTACGCTGAAGTTCATCGGAACGATGGAAAGCGGACGAGCGGGGAAGTACGCCATCCTAACCGACGGTCGAGGTCTGCCGATATACGGCAAGGAGGGTCAGGTGATCGAGGGGCGCTATCGAATCCTGCGGATCGGCGTAGAATCAGTTGACCTTGCCTATCTCGATGGGCGGGGCCGTCAGACCATCAGACAAACAGGCCAATAAACCGGATACATGAGACGACTGATACGCGCCTCCGCGCTCTTGTGCGCACTTATCGTGATCAGCGGATGCGCCGCGGGTCTCGCGTTTCGACGCGGAGAAGATCGGGCGAGGATCGGGGACTGGGACACGGCAGTGGCCTATTACCGCCAGGCCGTCCAGGCCGATCCCAACAAGCCCGAATTCCGCATTGCCCTCGAACGCGCGATGTTGAACGCGTCGCACGCCCACTTCGACTCGGCCCGGCAGCTCGAGGCCAGGGACCAGCTGGATGGGGCGCTGCTCGAATACAAACGGACCGTCGAGTTCGATCCCGCAAACCGTCAAGCGGCGGAAAAGGTGGCGCAGCTCGAGCGCACGATTCGCGATCGCATCGAGGCTTCCCGGCCGAGACCGGCCATCGTGGATCTCAGGGAGCAGGCGCGGCAGGTGTCGGCCGAGCCGCTGCTGAATCCCCGATCGCGCGAGCCGATCCGGTTCCAGTTCACGCAGACCGGTATCCGCGACATCCTGAACGCCATCGGAGGCGCGGCGGGCATCAACATCACCTACGACCCGACATTCCAGGATCGCCAGATCACGATCAATCTGAACGGCGTTCCGCTCGAGCAGGCGTTGAACACGGTGCTGATGTCGAACTCCTTGTTCTACTCGGTGATCGATTCGACGACGATTGTGGTGGCCCCCGATACGGCGCCAAACCGCCTGAAATACGAGCGGCAGGTGGCGATCACCATCCCGCTTTCCTACGGCGATTCGACCGAGCTCGCGCAGATGCTTACGCAGATCACGCGCACCACGGCGGCCGGGATGGCCCCGATCATCGTGCCGAATAAAACCAACAACACGCTCACGATTCGCGCCACGCAGGCGGTGATTGATGTGATTCGCGAGCTCATTGCGAGCAACGACAAGCCGCGCGCGGAAGTGACGCTCGATGTGGAAATTCTCGAAGTGAACCACGGCCGCGTGAAGGATCTGGGCGTAAATCTGTCGAATTATCAGATCAACGGCATTTTCTCGCCCGATCAGGCGCCGCCCGGCGCGGCAGGCGCCGCAACCGGGGCGACCGGCAATCCGATTTTCAACCTGAACACGATTTCACAAGGCGTCAGCACGGCCGATTTTTATCTGTCGGTGCCGCAGGCCATCGTTCATTTTCTCGAAACCGACACGCAGACCAAAGTGCTCGTCCAGACCCAGTTGCGCGGCGCCGAAGGCGCGCAGTTGACGTTGAACATCGGCGCCAGGGAACCGTACCTGACGACGACGTTCTCGCCGATCGCGTCGGGTGGGGCGAACGTGAACCCGCTGTCGTCCTATACGTTCGAACAGGTCGGTGTCACCGTTATCGCCACGCCGCGCGTCACAGACGAGGGCGACATCAACCTGGCGCTGCAGCTGAAGAACTCTGCCCTCGGGCCGACGCGAACCGTCGGCGGCGGCCCGGCGCCGTCGTTTACGAATCGAGAAGTCACTACATCTTTGCGGTTGAGAGACGGCGAGTCTCATCTCCTTGCCGGACTACTCCAGGATCAAACGACGAAGACCCTCACGGGTTTTCCTGGTATCAGTCAGATACCGATCCTGCGCGACCTGCTGTCGGAGAACAACAGCAGCAACGCGCAAACCGACATCGTGATGTTGATCACGCCGCGAGTGATCCGCACGCACGAGTACACCGCGAAGGACCTCAGCCCGATTTATGTCGGGACGAACCAGAACTTCGGGTTGACGGGCCCGCCGCCTTTAATCGCGGCGCCGCCTGAAGCCACACCGGCTCCCGCCCAACCGGCCGGAGTGCCGCCGCAAGGCTTCCCCGTACCCACCGTCCCTCAAGGCGGCACGCCGGGACAAGTGACGACCCCGACGCTTCAGCCGCCGGCACCACTGCAGCCGCCCGTGCCGGCGCAGCCACAGGCCACTGGAGCGGCACCACCGCCGAACGCCACGGCCGTTGGCCCGGCGGGCGACGCTCAAATCAATCTCACGGCGCCGCAGTCGCCGACGACAACGCTGGCGTCAACGGCGCAGGTGTCCATCACGGCGCCCGCGGGCGACGTGCGCGTGGCCACGGGGCCCTACACGGTTCCGGTTTACATCAATGGCGCCGCGCGAATCTCTACGATCACGCTGACCGTGAACTTCAATCCTTCGGCGCTGCGCGTGCGTTCGATACAGGAAGGCAACTTCCTGCGCCAGGGCAACGTGCCTGTCTCGTTCATCCCGAACATCGACGCGCCGATCGGCCGGATCGATTTGACGTTTGTGAGGACGGGCGACGCCGTGGGCGCATCGGGATCTGGCTTGCTCGCGGGCATCATCTTCGACGCGGTGGGCAGCGGCACGTCGCAGCTCACCGTCAGCGGCGCGGCGACGGACCCGTCTGGCGCCGCGGTTCCGGTCCAGTTCACTCCTGCGACGGTTGTCGTACGATAAAGCGTGTACCACGAAGGGCAGAGGGCAGCCGCCTACGCCGAGGCTACGGCGGCAAAGCGCAGAGGGCAGAGGGGCTACACCTTCGTCGAGATCGCGATCGTGGCGGCCATCATCGCCATTCTCGCCTCGGCCGTGCTCCCGCTCGCGAAGGTCACGATGCAGCGCAACCGGGAGATCGAGCTCCGGCGGGCACTGCGCGAAATGCGCACGGCGATCGATAAGTACAAAGACGCCGCAGACCAGAACCTGATCGCCGAGCCGCCGCTGACCGCCGAGGGTTATCCGCCCACGCTGGAGACTCTCGTTGAAGGCGCGCTCGCCGCGAACGATACGACCGGCAAAAAATTGCGATACTTGCGCCGGATTCCAAGGGACCCGATGACCAAGTCGGCCGACTGGGGCATGCGGTCGTCTCGCGATGATCCGGGTGCAAAATCGTGGGGAGGCCAGAACGTCTACGACGTTTACACGAAGTACGACGGGACGGCGCTTGATGGGACGAAATACACTGACTGGTAGCCGCGGCTTCACGCTGATCGAGCTGCTGATCGTCGTCACGCTGATCGTCATCCTCGCGGGCATCGGCCTCGCCACCTACGGCACAAGTGTCACGCGTGCCAAGGAAGCCACGCTGAAGGAAGATCTGTTCCAGATGAACGACGCGATCGATCAGTATCACGCCGACAAGGGGAGCTATCCGCAGGACATCGGAAGCCTCGTGACCGGGGGATACCTCCGGCGAGTCCCGAAAGACCCGTTCACCAATTCCGCCGACACGTGGGTGACCGAGATGTCGGAGCCCGATCCGGCGAACCCGAGCGAGACACCCGGTATTGCCGGCGTCAAGAGCGGCGCACCCGGCACCGGGCTGGACGGAACGAATTATTCGGACTGGTAGCAATTTGGGCTTCGGGCTCCAGGCTCCGGGCTTCGGGCCCGACGGGCTTCAGGGCTGGACCGAAGCCTGAAGTCTGAAGTCTGAAGCCTGTTACGGCGCGAGCGTGCCGGTGAGCAACGTCATCGGCCCAAACGTCGGCTGGCCTAATCTCCCCGCATCAATCCCGACAACACCTTCGAGTCGAAAGTTCAACGCCTGTCCTCGCGCGGCTTGTCGGATGACACCAGCGAGCCGTGGGATATCCGCGAAGCTGATCGTGATGTCGAGCGGAATGGTTTCCGTGCCGCGTGCCTGCAGCGGCAGGCCGAGAGGGAACGACGTCTCCGCCGCTTGCGCATCTTCGAGGAACAAGGTTGCGTCGACGGTGCTGAGCGTGAAGCCGAAGGGATTGGGATTGGTCACGGTGGTCCAGATGCGGACTGTTGCGCCGCCCGCCGGCCGGCCGCTTTGAATCGGAGCCAGGCGGATTTCGTTCCGTTGGCCGTCCGCTTGTGAAAATTGCGGTGGCTGTATGAGCGCGCGCAGACCTTCGAGCGACGCGCAGGCAGACAGCGCCACGACCATCAGCGCCGCCGAAGCCGCACAGACACACCTACGCAAGATTATGGAATGACGATCGTACCGGTGCTGCTGGCGGTCTGGCCGTTGGTTGCAGTCGCGCTGACCGTCACCGTGTAAGTGCCCGCCAGGGCATACGTGTGGCTTACCTGATTCGTGCTGCCGGTGTTCTGACTCGTGCCGTCACCGAAATTCCAGAAGAAGTTGGAGATCGGCGTGTTCGCCGGATTCAGATTCGCGACGAAGGTGCCGGTCGATCCGGATCTTGAAGTCGAAATACTGACGGTGAACGACACGACGATGACCGTCGCCCCGGATCCCGTCGAGCCCAAGGAATCTCGAGCCGTCGCGGTGACCACGAAGGTGCCGCCGGTGGCATAGACATGCTGAATCGGCACGGTGCCGGTAACGGCACCAAGATCCCTGACTTCTCCGTCACCAAAGTCCACCTGCACGTCCTCGATGACGGCGCCGCTGTTAGGCGCGGGATTGACGGTGAGATTGAAGTTGGTGACGCCGCCAATCGCGGGATTACCGACGGGAACAATCGACACCGTCGGCCGTAGCGCCGCGTTCACGAGCAGCGTCGCGCTGCTGCTGCTGCTGTCGCCGAGTTGATCGAGCACAGTCACGCGAACTACGTAGGTTCCGCTCCGAGTATAGGTATGCTGAACCGTCGTACTGGATCCGCCAATCGCCGTCGATCCGCCGTCGCCCCATTCGACAGTTCCACGCTGAAACGGACTGCCGTTGGCATTTGGGGTGAGCGTAACGGTCGCGGCCACGGGTTGTCCGACAACGCCGGGACTCGGAGCGACAGTCACCGCGATCGTGCCGGCGACGTTCACCTTTACGGTGACAGTCCCGGTGTTCGTGCCGGCTGTCGCGCCTGCGCCAGCGCTCGCCGTGACCGTTGCGTCTCTATTTGTCGTAAGCGTCGTCGTCGCAGCGCCGCTCGCGTCGGTCGATGCAACGGCAGTGCTCAACGTGCCTGCAGTGGTCGAAAACGTGACGGGGACATCGCGCAGCGGGTTGCCCGATGTGTCTGA
>Ga0068859_100005329_pt1 | contig 13081 bp, 10 predicted proteins | sample KBSSwiS22_FD_66585 | JGI IMG/M metagenome (GOLD analysis project Ga0068859, IMG submission 66585) | Switchgrass rhizosphere microbial communities from Kellogg Biological Station, Michigan, USA - KBS Switchgrass S2-2 | ecosystem: Host-associated > Plants > Roots > Rhizosphere > Soil ... | reverse complement strand
ACGGCCGGTAACGAAAATTCGCCGGGCCCACCGCCAATTAGTCGCGCCGCCATTGAGCTAAGCTACTGGGATTCAATCAAGAACAGTTCCAACCCTGAAGACTTCAACGCCTACCTGCGCAAATATCCGAACGGTGAATTTGCCGACCTGGCCAAAATCAGGCTCGCAAGTTCTTCGAAGGACTCTGATGCCAGGAAATCTGATGCTCGTGGGGGAGTCGGCATTCAATTCGATTATCGTGACCAGCGCGCGGTGGTCAGGAGCGTCGACTCTAAAGGCCCTGGCGCACAGGCCGGCATCAAGCCTGACGACGTCATTATGAAGGTGGACGGTCAGAGCGTTTTGGAAATGTCGCAGGAGAGAATCGTCTCTTCCATTCGCGGACCAGTGGGAACGCCAGTGACGCTGACTATCGTTCGCGATGGGACGTCGCGCGATTTCGTAATCACGCGCGGGCGGACGCCTGCCCTGGCGGCAGCAGAGATTGCCGACGCCGCTCGCGAACTTCAAATGAAAGAGCTTTGGGTGGAAGCCGAAGCTAAATACCGTGAAGCCCTAAACCTCGACGCTAACACCGCGTGGTATCACGGCGAATTGGGTTACACTCTTTATCGCCTAAACAGACACTCCGAGGCTGAAGCTGCACTTCGCCGGTCCTTGCTATTGGATCCGAAACTTGGCCGGTACCACTCGCTCGTCGCTCTGATCTTATACACGCGCACCAAGGCAAACGCAGATGTCAGCGCTTATGCCGAAGCCGAAGCCGAAGCGAGGGCGGGGGTAGAGTTCAGCCCAAAGGACGCCTGGCACCACAACATGCTGGGACTGGTGTTATTGGCTGAGAAGCAATGGGCAGGGGCGGAGGCCCAGTTTGCCGAGGCCGTCCGCCTGGCTCCTGACGTAGCTGAATACAAGAACAACATCGCCAAGGCTCAGAAACACCAGCGTTATTAAGGTCCTTTCGCGCACATGCCTGAGGATAAATCACAACTCGAAACATTAACGCTCAACGAGACTTCTGACGTTCCTCTCAACGAAACAACTCTGCCTCAACAGCCCGGATTGGTCGGACAAACGATCGATGAGCGATACGTGATCGAGAGCGCGATCGGTCAGGGCGGCGTCGGCGCAGTTTATCTGGCGCGCGATCGCAAACTGCACGACAAACGGGTGGTAATCAAGATCCTGCTCGATCGCTCTCTGCAGAATGAGTGGGTGGTACAAAAGTTCCAGCAGGAGAAAGAAGCGCTGGCCCGGGTGGACCATCCCGGAGTCGTCGGCATTCTCGATACCGGAGAGTTGCCGGACGGCAAAGCTTATCTGGTGATGCAGTTCATTGACGGCGTGACTTTGCGTTCACAGGTCAAGCCTGAAGGAATGCCGCTGGCTCGCGCCGCTGAGATCATCAAACAGATTGGGCGCGCACTTTCGGCCGCACACGAGCGGGGAATCTTTCACCGCGACCTGAAGCCGGAAAACATCATGCTGCAAAGTTTCGGCCGCGGCGAAGAGCAGGTCAAGATCATCGATTTTGGGATTGCGAAGCTCAAGGACTCGCTGGTTGCGCCCAGCACTGTGACCGGCGCCACAGCTGGAACCGTCGCCTACATGGCGCCCGAGCAACTCACCGGAAAAGCCATCTCTGCGGCCACCGATATTTTTGCTCTGGGCGCAATTGCTTACGAAATCGTGACGGGCCGCAAGCCCTTCAATCCGGAGACGGGATTCGAATTGCTTGAGATGCAGCGCAGTGGCGTGCGGGTGCAGCCTCGCGACTTGCGACCGGCGCTTTCAACTGAAGCGAATGAAGTGATCCTGCGTGCGCTCAACTTCGCCCCGGCCGAGCGGTTCCAGACAGCCCGGGATTTTGGCGAAGAGCTGGCCCGGAGCCTGGATGAAGAATCCGAAACACTTGATCAAAATTCCGCGTCGCCGGTGCCGGCGACACAACTCCTGACCAGTGCGAATCCTCCCGCGCGCCAAACCGGAGATCTTTCTTCAAAGACGATCGCCGGCCGCTACGAACCGGCCAGGGTCGACACGCTGCAGCAACCTTCGTTCATTCCGGCCGGGGCGGACGATGCCGAAACTTCCCGGCGCGGGATGTTCGTCGGAATTGCTCTCGTACTGCTCCTGTTGGTGGGCGCCGCGGCGGGGGTGCTGCTTAGGAAACGCGAGGCGATTTTTGGCGGTCGTGAGCGTTCGCTCACTTACTCCCTGACGGTGCAGAAGATGCGCGACGGCAAGCCGTTCCAGAGTGAATTCGAATCTTCGGGCCAGGAGATTTTCGAGAATGGCTGGAAGTTTCGCCTGAACTTAGACAGCCAGCAGGACGGCTACCTATACCTGCTAAACGAAGGTCCGGCTTCGGCAAATAGCAGCACCTACAACGTCCTGTTTCCGGAATCAAAAACCAACAGCGGGTCACCGCAGGTCACCGCCGGCCGGAAATTGCAGACCGACTGGATGCGTTTCGACGAACAACAGGGTACCGAAAAATTCTGGATCATATGGTCAGCATCGCCGGTCAAAGAATTAGAAGCGGTTACCGAAGCCGTAAACGATCGAGACCTGGGCGAGATCAAGGACGCGGCGAAAGCTAAAGCCGTTCGCGATTTTCTCAATCAGCACACGACGCCAAAGCCGGAGGTAACCAAGGACTCGGCAAAGAAGCAAAGCGTGATCAAAGGCAAGGGCGACTTGCTGGTGAATGCGATCGAGCTGGAACACCATTAACCGTACGCGGGCATCCTGCCCGCAATGTATTTCGCTCCTGACGGAGCGGCACATTCGAAACCTGCATGAGAATTACATTCTCGGTCCAATCCTTGGCCTCGGCCCGATCTTTGGCAACGCTTTTGCCCCTCATCCTGACGATCTGCTTCCCTGCCCAGTTGTATGCCCAGCAGGATCGCCAACTAACTCAAAACGGGTCGGCGTCGAGCGTGGCCGCGAGTAAGCGCCTGGCCCTGGTCATCGGCAATGGCGCCTATACCAGCGCGCCGCCTTTGAAGAACCCGCCCAACGATGCTCGCGACATGGCTGCAAGTTTGCGCACGCTCGGCTTCGACGTAACCAGCGGCATCAACGTCAATCAAAAGGACATGAAGCGCCTGATTCGCGATTTCGGCTTGAAACTCAAAGGCGGCGGCTCGGGCTTGTTTTACTACGCCGGGCACGGCGTGCAGAGCAAGGGCCGCAACTATCTGATTCCCGTCGATGCTGAGATTCAAAGCGAAGCTGAAGTCGAAGATTCAGGCGTGGATGCCAGCCTCGTCTTGAATTACATGGACGATGCGCAGAATGGTCTGAACATTGTCATCCTCGATGCGTGCCGCAACAATCCCTTCGCCCGCAGTTTCAGATCGGCGAACGACGGCCTGGCCCAGGTTGATGCGCCCACGGGGACTTTGATCGCTTACGCCACCGCGCCCGGACGCGTGGCTTCCGACGGCACCGGGCAAAACGGTCTCTACACTTCTGAGTTGTTGAAACAGATGCAGGTACCGGGACTGACGGTAACCGACATGTTCATGCGTGTGCGCGCGGAAGTCATGAAGCAGACCGGCAGTAAACAAGTGCCGTGGGAAGCATCGTCGCTGGTGGGCTCGTTCTATTTCAGCGGCGCTCCGGGTGAATCAACTGCGGCGACAAATCCTTCGAGAATTGACCCAACGGCGTTCGAGTTAAGCTACTGGGAAACGATTAAGAACAGTCAAAGCGCCGATGACTTTAAGGCTTACCTCGCCCGTTATCCGCAGGGACAATTCGTCGAACTGGCGAAGAACAGAATTGCGACCCTGCAACCGGCAACCAGGCCAGTCGAGAGCTCGGCCCGAGCAACCAGCGTCGGACAAGCTGAGCTAACGTTTTGGGATTCGATTAAAAACAGCACGAGTGCCGATGATTACCGGGCCTACCTGGAAAAATATCCGAATGGAGAATTCGCCGGGCTCGCGCGCCGGCGTTTAGCACCGTTGGAAGCCGGCGAGAAAGAGAAAGCAAAAGCGGACGAGGTCACGCGCAACATCAGGAAATTTAAGGGCGCTTATATGCTCCGCGGCACGATGATCAATATGCGCAGTCCGGGGACGCTGATCATTACGCCAACTAAAATTGAGATCGTGTATGACCAGGTAGACGAAAACAAAGTAAACGGGCAGGTCTACAAGCCCTACCCTATTCCATGTAACGACCTGACTGAAGCTCGCACTGACGGTGTTTTTATCCGGGAAATACGCGACGGGAAAAATCGGACCCGGTTTGAAACAGAATCTGTGGAAGCCGCCAACGAGGCGCTGGCGGCGATGCGTTACGTCTGCGCAAATCCCGGTAAGAGTTTTCCCGGCACGTCTGCGGAAAACTCAACGACCGGGACACCCGCCAGCGACCCGTTGGCCGGCACCAGGTGGACTGGTCAATCATCCGGCGGCGACAAGCGTTATGATTTTCAGTTTCTCCCAAACTCCGAAGTTGTTTGGTCGTTGAAGTGGAGTCGTCTGGAAAATCCAACTTACAGAGGCACCTACACGCGGAATGGAAACGACATTGACATGGTGTTCGCTGACGGAAAACTCGTCGGCGCGGGGCGGGTGGCGGCTACCTTGAGTGGGGATAAGTTGGTGGGCAGTTGGAACTTCGGCCGCGACGAAGTCAGATCCGAAAACGGAATGTACAAGTTCACTGTTACCAAAGTTCAATGATTATGACGAAGCGTAAACTAATCGGGACCGCATCCCTCCTGTCTTCGGCCCTATTTTTTTCAGGCTCGGTAGCGGCCCAGCCGCAGCAAAACGAAGAAGAATCATCCCGTCAGATCGTCCTCGATCGCTTCAACAAAGCGCGACCGTTTTCCGAAGCGACCGGCGGCGTCAACAGCGGCGGCGCGACCAAACCCGCGATTAAACCGCCAGTCTATCGTCGGACCGGGAATGTCCGTCTGCCCGGTCGTCGAAATAATTCACCGTCTGCAACAGAAGAAATCGGGATCACCGTCTGGCGTCTGCGGCCGGCGCGAGCAGGTGATGAAGGGGGCCGCGTCCTGGTGCTCGACGGCCTGAAGCAATCGCCCTATACGCCGGAGCGAATCGAAGCCAACACGCCTTTGAATATCGGCGACCGCGTCCGCATCACGGTCGAATCACCGCGTCCCGGCTTTCTCTACATCATCGATCGCGAACAGTACGCCGACGGCTCGCTGGGGGAACCGATGCTGATTTTCCCTACAAAGCAAACGCGTGGCGGTGACAATCGCGTCATGCCCGGAAAGTTAATCGACATTCCGGCCCAGGAAGATCAATACAGCTATTTCACGGCCCAGCCCGCCGGTAACCGGCGTGATCAAGTCGCCGAAGTGCTGACAGTAATTCTGACCCCGCAGCCGCTGCCGTTGACGATCGGCGCTCAGCCCTTGAGCCTGTCACCGTCGCAGATTTCTGAATGGGACAAGCTTTGGGGCGGGGTCGCGGAAACGCTGGAGCTGGTCGGCGGCGCCGGGCGCACCTGGACCAACGAAGAGAAATTGGCAGCCGCGGCTAACGGCCGGCAGCTGACGCAATCCGGCCCCCCGCCGCAAACTGTCTATCGCGTGGCGCGCAAAGCGGGTGGGCCAATGCTGGTGACTGTGCCCCTGCGCTATGCGAAATGAAGTGGCACGCGCCTCTTGCGCGTGGTCTTCACGGGCTGGCCAATTTTTTCGGGCGTGCCACTTCTTCAAACTATTGTGTTAACCTTTTCGTCCATTGACAGCAATCGTTTTAACTTAAATTCAGGAGGAACTAAATGTTACGAAGATTGATTAGAAGAAGAACACTTATGCTGGCGGCCGGGGTTTTTGCAGTGATCGCCCTGGCAATCACGACCGCGCCCACGCGAAACTCTGCCGCCGACTTTACCGGCAAGGAAATTCTCAGCGTGGCTCGCATTGCGCACGGTGGCGCTGACTATGCGAGTCTCCAGTACGTTACTGTTAAGGCCACCGGTTTTGTGAATGCGGTCGCCTTTGGCGCTGCCGGCGCAAATCCGCTCGGCGGCATGGCCGAAGTCAAACTGGGTATCACCGATTACCAGGACAAGATGTCGCGTCGCCGTTTGGAAGTTTCGCCCAGCGCCACGCTTCCGGGCCGCACCTATCTGGTCTTTACCGGCACAACCGGCGGCGGCATGATTTTTGGAAACGAGTTTCGCGTACGCGAAGCCGCGGCCTCGCGTCACTGGAGCATGATGGGCTTTGATACTCTGAATCGCGCCATCGAAGGCTCCCTGGTGACCGCGCGACAGAGCGATGAAGGCAACGACTACGTGGTTGAGGTCAAGTTCAACTCTGACGATACGGTCCGCTACTGGATCAACAAGTCGACTTTCTTAATCGACAAGATCACCACTCGTTACAAGAGCCAGGTTCTGATTGAAGAAGAGCGGAGTAATTATCGCCGCGCGGACTGCATGATGCTCCCGTTTCACATCGTGACGCGTCTGCAGGGACAGCCGCTGGCAGACCTGGATATCACCAGCTATGACCTTAAGAGCGCGGTGCCGGCTGTGACGTTTACGATGACGGCGATTCCTTAATTGCTCACCGAGGTCCCGTACGCTTTTACGATTCGTATTCCTCGCTTTATTGCTGTTTGTGCTAAGCAGCGTTTCGATGGGCGGCCGATTGAATTCTCAGAATTCTGGGAATTCTAGTAATCCCCGGCCGCCCATCTTTCCCAATCAATTACGAACAATCGATTCGTGGCTGGATTACAAGTTCGACGCGGACGCCCCCATGGGTGACTCGAGGAATCCGGCTGTAGTTCTGCCGCCAGGCCTTCTGACGATTCTGGGTGACGTCGCCGGGGTCAAACGAATTGGCGACACGATCTTCATTCCCGCCACCGAGTTCCAGAAAATTGCGCGCCAGCCTCTCGCCGCGCTGGCGCTCGCTCCAGTGCTCAAGCAGATGACGAACGTGAAGTCATTCGATGGCTTCTCAGCCGTTGACATGACCGGCCTGATTAAGAACCTACCTTCCGAAATAATCGAGGCCCCCGACAACGCGGCGCGCAAACTTAAGGGTCAAAACTCGGAGGTGTTAAGAAAGCTTCTGCGTGACGGCGACATCGTCTTCGGCGCACACGTGATCAACTACATGACCTGGGGACGGTTCAATCACGCGGCCATCGTGCTTGATGCCGCGCGCGGCTTAACCGCGGAATCGACAGCCCAGGTCCCTTCGGACATGCCGGGCGTGCGCGTTGTCGATTGGAACAAGTTTGTCTCGGGCTATGCGCGGGTGGGCATCGTCAGAATCAAGCCCGCCAGAGCCGAACAGTTACCGAAAGCTGTCGGTTGGATTAGCGAACGCAAAGGAAAGCCTTACCGCTGGCCCTTAATCCAGGGCCTTGAGAAGAACGATCAAAGCCGCTTTCTATTGCAGCCAACTCGTCTGGATCGCTTTCAAAGAAGTTCTGAACCTGGATTTGTACGTTGATAAAGGCGTGCTCGTGTTTCCTGACGATATTTATTATTCGAAGGAATACGTGGACGTGATCGTGCCTTGAATCAATCTTGATATGAACCCATCTTCGGAAGATAATGGGGTCCGGACTAGCCATGAAGAACAAATATGAGGTCGTGCCTCAGGCAGCAAACACGAAGAAACCGGCGAAGGCGGAACTCTCAGATGCCGAATTCCGTCGCCGATTAAAGAATATTTCGGAATGGAGAAAGAAGCGCCTTGCCCAGCTTCGCCCCAAAGATTCGCGTTGAGGTTTACGACCCACTTCGCTACGAGCCTGCCTACCAAGATACGCTGACCTGGCTCATCGAAGAATTCACCGAACTACGCGGCGGCTGCACCGTCAACGAGAACGTTGGCGGCTACTATCTTTCCCAGACCGGCAAGGTCATCGACGATCGCGTTAGCATCGTTTACAGCGACTTTCCCATGAACTGGACTGAGTCGACTGACCAGGCTCAGGCGCTCGACTATTGCGCGACGCTTCAAACCTTCTTGCTCGACAATCTTTGGGAAGAAGAGGTTCTGATCGCGGCGTATCCGGTCTCGCACGCGCTCGCCTAAACAATGATGGTAGTTCAACAATCAGGTCTGACCGCTACTGACGTACTGGCACTCATTGGAGCCGTCACAGGAATAACTGGTACTCTCCTGGCTTTGGCCGCGCTAATTTGGGACTTTTACAAATGGCGATACTCTGAGAGAGTTCGCCTTCCCGTTTGGGCAACTCCAGGTTTTAAATCGACCGTTAATCCTCGGGAAACACTAATCAGTATTAGCGTGAGTAACAGTGGCAAAGTCGCAACCACGCTCAAGCTGTTATCTTTTCACGGATTCGATTCAAAGAAGGACCTGAAAAACCGAAACGGCAAAGATGTCAGCGTTAATCTTTCTCCGCTTTATCCCACTGGCCCTTTTCCTTATCGCCTTGAGCCAGGATGAATGGAGCGGGCAATTGACCAACGGCAAGCGTCGCTGCTGAAGTACCTTGAACACAAATACTTCATCGTTCAGGTTGAGGACACGATGAGTGAGAAGCCATTTCGTGCGGAGATTGACAAGAAACGTTTTCGAGAATCGCTAGCAGAGTAATTCGACTCAACCGTCAGGGGTTCCCGCCTCGTTTATTTCCACTCACCTACCAGCACAAACGGCGCCCAGTAGAATGGCGCGCTGTATTTCTTCCCATCGATCATCGCCACCTGCGCGGCGCGCATCGAGCCGGCGGGTGAAGACGAACCGGCCAGCAGGCGCTTGTAGAAATCAGTCATCAACTCGGCCGTTGATCTATCGGCTACGGACCAGAGGCTGACGCCGACTGTGGGCGCGCCCGCGTACATGAAGGCGCGCGTCAAACCGATCACACCTTCGCCGCGCTTCTCCTTACCCAGACCAGTCTCGCACGCGGACAGCATCACCAAAGGCGACCCTAACTTCAGATTGAAAATTTCATCCGTGCGCAGGAAGCCATCGTTGCTCTTGTTGCCGACCAAAGACAGCACGACGCCCGTGAACTGTGGCCGTTCCGCGTCGAGCAAGCCGTGGGTGGCCACGTGCAGGACGCGATAGCCGCTTAGGTCGCGGCTGCGAACGTTGTCTTCGTTCGCATTCAAATCGGTCCAGACGTCGGCCTGGGCGCCGCCGCCCCTGGCTATCTTCGAGATCTCGTCGGCTTCCGTGCGCGTGCCGGAGAGACGGGCGAGACGAAGCCCCCCGGAGGTGGTTGGAGCGCCGGCCACATCATTCACCGCCGCTTCAAGTCCAAGACCAAGGCCAAGGCCACGCGTGTCACTAGCCGTCACCACCGCCCCGCTTCCCTTTGCCCGGGGATCGTCGGCGCTAAAAACCGGATCGGCGACCAGCAGGATGTTCTTGCTGGACGATGGAGCAGAGGCACGAATCGCGGCGATGACCGACGCGGAAGGCGAATAAACAATCTCGTTCGTCTTCACCAGATAATTCAGTGACGCGTAATCAGCGCCTTCGCCGTTCTTCACCAGAGCCTCGAAAGGAACATAGTTAAGCGCGCCATCGGCGACGACCAGAATACGCTTGTCAGCGATGATTGACGCCGCCGGTTCGACGACGGCTTTGTAAACAGCGCTCGAAGCGGCCACAAACGGAGCCAAATCCTCTGAAGGCCCCTGGACAATTCCCAGGCCCCTTTGCTGATCGGCCGCTACGTCAATTCCAACAATGCGCCGCTGCAACTTTGGCGGGATCAACGCCGCGCGAAAGTCGGTTGCCAACTTGTCGACGTCACTGCGTCGCGGCAGTTTGAAAAGCGAAACGCCTGAGCGCGTCACCGCGAAGACATACGAAGCATCTTTGCCGAGTGCGTATTCAATCAGCACAGTGCCGTCGTCGAGGACTTTTTGCTGCACGTCGGCCAGCGTCAGCGGCTGGGCGGCAGTCAATGCCGCGTACTTTGGACTGGCGGCGCGAATCTGATTTTCGATCTGATCGAACTCTGTCTGAAGTTTGTCGAGTTCCTTTTCCAGGTCGGACGGTTTGTCTTTCTGTTCCGCAGACACGGCGATGCCGGTCAGTTGTTGAGCAATCTGCTGCTGGCGATCAAGATTGTCCTGCTTGCGCCTGAGCAAATCGGCGGGCACGCCTTCGGTAATCTGGGCATTCACTTCACCAAGCATATCCAGGAGCGACCGCGCGCGGCCTGCTTCGGTTATGCGGAAAGATTCCGCCGCATAGTCGAGCGATTTTCCTGAGCGAGGAGCACTCGCGGCACCCGCACTCAGCAGAGCCATCTCCGCAAAAGCACTTGATGCTTCGTCATAGACATCTTTGGTGGTCGCCAGAAAAGTGGTGCGTGATTCGTCGGCGCGCAGGCTGCCGGCCCGAATTGTTTCGATGGTGTTCAGCGCTTCCCGATAAGAACTCAGCGCCTGGTCGCGCATCTTCGTGCCGTCCTTTTCCTGGGCGGCTTGCATCCACAGGCTGCGGCCGAGGCCTCTCTGGGCCGGCCACATTAAATCGAGCCTTTCATCCTTCTTCGCTGAACTGGCGGCGTCGGTAAACAGCTTGGCTGCGTCTTTGAAGCGGCCTTCGCGCAACATCACATCGCCGAGACTGGTGCGCGCGGCGGCACGAAAGCGGCGCGTCTGGCCCAGCTTGGCCACGGAGGCAAACGAACCATTGCCGGCGTCGAGGGCATTCTGAAAATGTTTGCGCGCAGTTTCCAAATCGTTATTCGCAAACGCAATTCGTCCAGTGCCCAGCTCGAAGGTCATGTAAACCATCGAGACGCGGTACTCGTCGAGCTCTTTCTTTAACTCCAAAAGGCCCGCGCCGCTCGTCACCGGGGCCGAGATACTCGGGCTGGTTCCGGCAATCGCTCCACTCATAAGCCCCCCGAGTCCAATGTGCCTGCCGACTTTTGCGGCGGTGCTCTCGGGTTTCTTTACCGACATCGTGAGGTAGGCTGACGCCGCTTCTGATAAACGGCCCAGGCGGTAATTCGTATCACCAATCTTTGCCAGCATCAGGTTTGCATTGAAGCCGTTGTCGGCCGCCGCGGCGCCGGCAGTCTGGGTCGCGGCCGAAGCCGTGGACGATCCAGTCAGGCCGGAGGCGGTGTTGGCGCCCGCCTGATTGGCCGCATCACTTCCGCGACCCGACGCGAACGCCTGATAGGCTTTTTGATAATGCTCGAGCGCGACTTTGTACTGACCCTGGACCAGATAGAGATCCCCCAAAGCATCTTCAGCAGCGGCTATTCCGCGCGCGTTGTTGGCCTGCGTAAAATCTTTTAATGCCGACTCGAGTAAAGGCAGAGCCTGATCGGCGTGACCCTGTTTCAGCAACACGCGACCGCGAGCCAGCGATGTCGACGAATCGGACTGCGGCGGCGGAGTGACCGATGAACCGTTAGAATTGTTCGCTCCGGTGGTTGAAGGGAACAACCCCCAGGCGACTAATCCAACCAGGAGCACCGCCGGCGCGAAATATTTGTAGAAGGAATATCTTTTCATTTGACGACTCCGAAACAAGCGAAATTGTACGAGCTTTCGCCCACCTCAATCAAAAATTAATTAGCCGCGGTGCTGATATTGCCCCGCGCCGCGGCTTTCGGTTTGGAGTTCCGCCTTTAGGCGGCTCTTTCAACCACTCCGCCTTAAGGCGGGACTCCGAAACTGTTACTTATGAACCAGGTCCAAAATTGTCACCAGCACCGGGGCGTTGGTGGCCGCGCTCATCCGAATCACCGAAGGTTGCGGCGCGGTCTGATCCAATCCCAGACCGCGCGTCGTCGCGACCTGTTCTTTTTCACTTTGTACCTGACCGGCCGACACCTTGCTCGTCACCACTCTGACTTCGGCTTTGGACGCCAGCTGGACCTGGGCCCAGGCCTCAACCGGAGGCTTCCACGGGCACTTGTCCTTGTTCGCGGTGCAGAAGTTAACCAGAGTCTCGCCCGTGGGTACTTCCGGCAAAGGGTCGCGCGTCACCACGACATAAAGCCGTTCCGTGCCCGCGTTCCCGTAGAACTGAAACCAGCGCAGCCGTTCATCGGCTTCGATCGTCGAAGGAATATCGACCGGCACGTGGGCTTCGATCCAATTCTCGCCACCTTCGAGCCTGGCGTCGGGATAAATCATTTCGGGTGGGCCATCGTTCTCGGTGTGAAAAACATAAACGTAACCATCGACGTTGGGTTCCAGTGAAATGCGGATACGATCCCCGTTATGAAATTCGCGCGTGGGATCGACTCGCACAGCGCGCCCGTTCATGTCGCGCATAAAGACGGTGTAGCCCAGCGCAATCGCCGGCATTGGCAGACGACCGGAGTTGATATTCGCAAAACTGATATTGGCGTTGGCGATCTTAGTTGTGTTGGCATTCTTCGCCGTCGCCGCAGACGTGTTCGCCTGGCGCTGGGGCGGCTTGCGCCTCCGCGTGGCTGGGGGATTCGAGTTTGTGTTTTTTGGACGCGAGCTCAAAAACGCGCCGCGAACTTCTTCGTCGGATTGCTGAGCGCTGGCCAAAAACACTCCGGAAGCCACTGACAGCAACACGATCGCTAAGATGATTAGCCTCGACATTTCCTACCTTCCTCTCGTTACTAATCTGAGTGGCACGGGCGTCTCCCCCGTGAGATCACACGCAAGATGCGCGTGCCACTTCCAACCAAACCTATCTGAAACTTGAAAACTCAAATAACTAACTCGATTTTCATTGGTGATCAATTCTTATTTTGAAAATCACTGGGGCGCCTTCGGCGGTCGTTTGCGGGACCTTAACCGATACAAAAGGCGCCGAGCCGGTTTTGATGACCTCAGTACCGAGCAGGTTCGCCTTCGATTGATTGACGAGATCCTCGAGCTCTTTTTGCTCGGATTCGGTCAACTCGTGCAGGGCGGCATCTTTAAGAAAGGCGGGGGTCGTTAACTTTGAGGAGGAGAAAATCATCGTAAATTCTTCAGTGCCGGGGTTTTTGTCAAGATTCATCCAGCTCTCTTCCTTGCTGCTGTCTGCCGGAAAGGAAAAGTCCTCACCGCTCTTGATTTCGTTGGAGCTGACGCCAAAATCCTTGTCGGGCTTATCCGTGAGAAAGGTTGTCAG
>Ga0068859_100005327_pt1 | contig 13083 bp, 9 predicted proteins | sample KBSSwiS22_FD_66585 | JGI IMG/M metagenome (GOLD analysis project Ga0068859, IMG submission 66585) | Switchgrass rhizosphere microbial communities from Kellogg Biological Station, Michigan, USA - KBS Switchgrass S2-2 | ecosystem: Host-associated > Plants > Roots > Rhizosphere > Soil ... | reverse complement strand
GGCCTCGACAAACTGCGTCGCATATTGGCCGGGGTCCGTAATCATCAGATGCGTGTCCATCGGCAAACGCGTGAACCCGGCGAGAGACTTAACGACAGGCAATCCAATCGTAATATTCGGCACGAAGTGACCGTCCATCACGTCGACGTGCAACACGCCTGCTCCGCCGCGTTCGACAGCCCTGATCTGTTCACCCAGACAAGAGAAGTCCGCGGAAAGTATCGAAGGTGCTATCTCGACGTTTCTATGATCTCTACTCACGGCTTCGGTGTAGGCCGGGGAGCTACTGGACGTTTGTTCTCATTTGCCGCCGCCGGCCGCGCATTCACGTTTGGCAGAACCGTTCGATTCACATTTGCGCGCGGCGTGGCATTCACGTTTGCACGGGGAGTGGCGTTCACATTAGCGGGGCTCGCATTTACGTTAGCCCGATTCGCGTTGACCGTCTTGTTTGTATTGCCGTTCGCGTTTTCGTTTGTATTCTTGGGCTTCGGCTTCTTCGGCTTGTTTTCGTTTGTGTTTACCGCTGAATTCGTATTGCGATTCTGGACCGGCTCGTCCGGCGTTACGTTCTCAGGCGTCTCGCCTTCCTTGGTAACGCGGCTGATGTCCATCGCTACAGTTTGACCCGTTTTGACGACCTCGCCTGCGCGCGGCAACTGGAACATTACGATGTCGGGATTAGATTTGCTGGGCCGCGTCGCACGAATGCGATACTTCAGATCAGCTTCCGCCAGGATCTTCTCAGCTTCGAATCTGTCTTTGCCGACAACGTCCGGAACCTTTACCTCAGGGCTGCGCAAAGACAGGTAAACAGTGGTCGCAACTCCGAAGAGAAAAACGACCGCTATCGCGATCACGATTGCGATACTTCGGAAGATTGAGACAATTCTGCTAACTAAACTCACCAAACTGCGGAGTCTAGCACCTTGAGGGGGAAGGACGCTACAGATCTAAGCCGGAGATAAATGCAGATCCGCGCAGGTCTGCGTTCATTGGCGGCTCGCTTTTTCAAAGATAGCGATAAAGAAGCCGTCCGAGCCCTGAAAATGCGGCCAGGTGCGTGTTGTTTTCAAAAGGCGAAATTGATTATTCCGTATAACTTCAATCACGCCCTCGTTCTCTTCCCGCTCAACCGAGCACGTCGAATAAATCAGACGGCCACCGGTTTTCACGACCTCGGTAGCCCGGTTGAGTATCTGTTTCTGCTGCTCTGCCAGCCTCGGGATGTCGTCTGGTGAAAGACGCCAGCGAATCTCAGGGTTGCGCCGCAGCGTGCCTGTCCCGGAACACGGCGCATCAACCAGGACCTTGTCGAAACTCCCGGCCGCGAAGGGCAAAGGTTTGGCAGCGTCGAGGATGATGGACTTGATTGACTCGAGTCCGTGAAGTCGCGCTGTCGCGATAACGATGGTCAGCCGCGACGCGGAAATATCTGCGGCAACAATCACCGCCTGATCGCCGGCACGATCCGCAATTAGCGTTGTTTTTCCGCCGGGCGCTGCACACAAGTCGAGCACACGTTCGCCACCTTTGACCTCGAGTGATTTAGCGACAAGTTGCGACGCTTCGTCCTGCAGATAAACCTCACCTGCGTCACTGAGTTCGCGCAGTCGTGCGGTTCCGCCGGAAACACGCCACGCCCCTTCAGCAAGCTCCGATGCGCTGACAGTTGCGCCGGCATCGCGCAGCTCCGTTAAGACATCGTCTTCGGTTGCACGCGCTCGCACCACCCGAAAAGCCGTCGGCGGCACGACGCTGTTCGCCCGCGCAAACGCTTCTGCTTCAGCAACGCCGAACGCAGCAGCCCAACGTTCAATTAGCCAAACCGGGTGCGAAGTCTGGACCGCGATCTTTTCGAGCGGAGCTGAAATATCCGACGCGGGTTCGTAGTCGGGCTCTCGAACGGCCCGCCGCAACACTGCGTTTACAAACACCGTCGCAGAACTGAGTCGCGCCGCTCGCACGAGACTCACCGATTCATTGACCGCCGCGGACGGAGGGATACGCGTGAGGTAACGAAGCTGATACAGCCCCAATCGCAGCGCGATGCGCACGCCTGTGTCCAAACGTTCGCCGCGCCGCTGTGTGAAGTGTTCGACGATCTTGTCGAGGAGTAGTTGCCAGCGCAGCACACCCAGCACGAGTTCATGACACAACGCTCGGTCAGCGGGCAGAAGTTGCGGTTCTGCTGCGGCAAGGAGAACTGAAGAGAAAGCGCCGGTCTCGACCTGTTGGAGGATTTTGAAGGCGGCCAGCCGGGCCGGTGAGATCTCTTTCGACTTAGCCAAAGCGATCGCCAACTTTCACGCGCATGCCGTTGATGAAGTCGCGTACGGGAATTCGTTTGCGTGCCTCCGGCTGGACCTCATTGAGAAGCAAAGCAGTCTGCTCGCCACAACTCACTACCAACTCGTCGCCATGGGCAGAAGTCACCTCACCCGGCTCACCGAAATCTGCTAGTAAGTATTCTTCAGCGCTCCAGATGATCAAGCTTTTTGAGTTGAAGCTGGTGTAAGCATTGGGCCACGGTTGCAACCCGCGGACTCGTCGCTCGATCACGGCCGCGCTTTGTGACCAGTCGATCAGTCCATCTTCTTTTTTCAGAATCGGGGCGAACGTCGCAGCAGCATCGTCCTGCGGACGTGGCGTCAGTTCATGAAGTCGAGCGAGTGTCTCGCCCAATAGTTCGCCCCCAATGCCGGCAAGCCGTTGCATCAACGCCGGCGCCGTCTCGACTTCACCAATCTCAGTTTTGTGCTGGAGCAGAATCGGACCGGTATCAAGCGTCGGCTCGATAAACATCGTCGTCACGCCTGTCTCGGTTTCGCCGTTGACGATGGCCCAGTTTGCAGGCGCAGCACCACGATATTTCGGCAGCAGAGAAAAGTGAACGTTGATACATCCCCGGCGCGGCGCGCGCAAAAACTCTTCCGGCAGGATGCGTCCGTAAGCCACCACTACTGCGACATCGGCATCGTGTGAAGCAAACAGTTGCTTCGCCTCATCGTTCTTGATGCGCGCTGGTTGGAAGACAGGCAGATTGTGAGAGACTGCAAACTCTTTGACTGGAGAAAAGCTTACCTTGTGACCTCGTCCGGCGGGCTTATCCGGTTGCGTCCAAACCGCCACGACGTCATGTCCGTCACTCAAACACTGCTGCAACGCCGGAACAGCAGCCTGAGGTGTACCCATGAAAACAATTCTCATAACACGGATAAACACAGAAATAAATCCGGATTAAATCCGGATCTAATCCGCGTTAATCTGCGGACACAGCACGTTTCGTGGTAGCCCCGACGCGTTCTGAGGCTACCTTCGCCTGCAGGAACAACAGCAGGTAATCGCGCCCACCGGCCTTCGAGTCAGTGCCGGACATGTTGAAGCCGCCAAACGGATGCACGCCTACGAGCGCGCCGGTGCATTTACGATTGAGATATAGATTCCCGACGTGGAAATCTCGGCGTGCACGCGCGAGCTTTGCTTCGTCGGCGCTGTAGACGGCGCCCGTCAAACCAAACTGCGTGTCGTTCGCAATCTTCAGCGCGTCGTCGTAGTTCTCCGCCTTGATGACCGCGAGCACTGGCCCAAAGATCTCCTGCTGCTCGATTGTCGCTCCCGGCTTCACGTCCGCGATAACCGTGGGCTCGATAAAGAAGCCCTGCTCGCCATCTGAACCGCCGCCTGCCACGACCCGCCCGCCTTCACTCTTCCCTTTTTCGATGTAGGCGTTGATCGACTTGAACGCCTTCTCGTTGATCACAGCGCTCATGTTGGTGGACGGATCGGTCGGATTGTCGAGCTTAATCTTTGCGGTTCGTTCGACGATCTTATCAATCATCGTGTCGTACACGCGCGCATCGATGATCGCGCGCGAACACGCGGAACATTTCTGCCCTTGAAACCCAAACGCCGACTGCACCACTCCCGTCGCGGCTTCGTCGAGATCCGCATCGTCGGCAACGACGATCGCGTCCTTGCCGCCCATCTCCGCCACGACGCGCTTGATCCATAGCTGGCCCTCGTGGACCTTCGCGGCACGCTCGTTGATTCTGAGTCCGACTTCCATTGAGCCGGTGAACGCAACGTAACGAGTCTTCGGATGATCGACGACCACATCACCAACTTCTGCACCGGAACCGGTCATGAAGTTAACGACTCCCGGCGGCAGTCCAGCTTCCTCCAGTATTTCGAAAAATTTGAACGCAATCGCCGGAGCGTCTGAAGAGGGCTTGAGCACAACCGTGTTGCCGGTGACAATGGAAGCGACCGTCATGCCCGCCATGATTGCGAGCGGAAAGTTCCACGGTGGAATCACGGCGCCGACGCCGAGCGGCACATAGTCGAGCTGGTTCTGTTCACCGGGGATGTGCGTGAGCGGCTGCTCGCCTGCGTAACGCAGCATTTCGCGGGCGTAGAACTCACAGAAGTCGATTGCTTCAGCAGTATCGCCATCCGCTTCGGGCCAGGTTTTCGCGACCTCGTGAATCATCCACGCCGACAACTCATGCTTCCGTTCGCGCATGATCTCGGCAACGCGAAACACCAGGGCCGCACGATCCGCAGGCGGCACGTGTTTCCACGTCTCAAACGCTTTGGCTGCCTCGTCCACGGCGCGCGTGGCCAGCTCCTTCGTGGCCTTATTAAAGCGCCCGACAACTTGCGTGCGATTCGCAGGATTGATGCTCTCCAGGAAGCTGCCGGTGGCAATGCGCTCGCCGCCGATGACGAGCGGGTACTCGCGTCCGAGTTGACTCTGAACTTTCTGGATCGCCTCGCGCATCGCCTGCGCGTTCTCTTCTTTAGTGAAATCGGTGAATGGTTCGTTACGAAATTCTGAGGCCATGATGTCTCCGTCGAAGAGTTTAGCCACAGATTACACGGATTTTGCAGCGATAGTCCGCAAACAATCCGTACAAATCCGTGGCTAATCCCACTTCCCTGCTTTTTGCAGCTTCTTAATCTTACGTTTTACGATCTCGCGCTTGAGCGCGCTCATCTTGTCCAAAAATACGATGCCGTCGCAGTGATCCGTCTCGTGGAGCATGCAGCGCGCGGTCAGTTCCATGCCGTCGAGCTCGAACCATTCGCCTTTTACGTTCTGTGCCCGCACGATCGCGCGCAGGTTGCGCTCAACAGGAGTGAAGATGCCGGGAAACGACAGACAGCCTTCTTCGCCGTTCTGAGTCCCTTCAACGCGCAGCACCTCCGGGTTGATCAGAGTCACGCGCTGTGAAGGATCTTTTCCGCCCGAGCAATCCATCACGAACAGTCTCTTTGGAACACCAACCTGGACCGCCGCCAAACCCACACCGGGCGCGGCATACATCGTCTCAAACATGTTGTTGACGAGTTTGGCGAGATCCTCGTCAAACTCCGTCACCGGGTCAGCCGGTGTATCAAGCACCGGCGCCGGCCACTTAACTATTTCCAATAAAGCCATAGCCTGATTCTACATTGAGCCGCAAAAAGGCACAAAAGTGGGCTAATAACCTCTCAACTGTTCGCGATAGCCTTCAAAGTTGCGCTTCATCTCGCCGAGGCTGTCGCCACCAAACTTCTCGCGCATCGCACGCGCAAGCACGAGCGCAACCATCGATTCCCCGATAACTCCCGCGGCCGGTACCGCCGTCACGTCCGAGCGCTCGAAAGCCGCTGCTTCTTCTTCCTTCGTATCGATGTCGACGGAGCGCAGCGAGCGCCGCAGTGTCGAAAGCGGCTTTAGATGTCCGCGTATGCGAATCTGTTCGCCGTTCGTGATGCCGCCTTCAAGGCCGCCGGCGCGATTCGTCTCGCGAATAAACTCGCGTGTGCCGGCGTTGTACGCAATTTCGTCGTGGACCTCTGAACCCGGCAAACTGCTGGCTTCCGCGCCCGCCCCAATCGACACCGCCTTCACCGCCGGTATCGACATGATCGCCTGGGCGAGCAGTCCGTCAAGCTTCAGATCCCAGGACGTGTGCGAACCCAGTCCCGGAACAACTCCGCGCGCCGCGACTTCAAAGATGCCACCCAGCGTGTCGCCCTGCTTGCGCACTTCATCAATCAGCTCGATCATTCTTTGTTCTGCTTCACTGTCGGCACAGTGCAACGGTCCGTCGTCGGGAATGGCTGCGATTTGATCCCAACTCAACTCGAGCGGCGTCTCGGGGATGCCGCCGAGTTGGATTACGTGACTGCGAACGTCGACCCCAAACGCGGACAGCAACTGCTTTGCGAGCGCGCCACACGCGACACGGGCAGTGGTTTCTCTCGCTGACGCGCGTTCGAGAATGTTGCGCAGATCGCGAACGTCATACTTCAAACCGCCAGGTAGATCTGCATGACCGGGACGCGGGCGTTTCAGACGGCGCGACTTTTCGGGCGCAATGTCGCGGGGTTGCGACGCCATGACGTCAGTCCAGTTGGGCCAATCTTTGTTTTCGATCAAGAGCGTGAGCGGCGAGCCGAGGGTGAGGCCGTGTCTGACGCCGCTGAGTATCTCGGCGTGATCGCGCTCGATCTTCATGCGACCGCCGCGGCCATAGCCGAGTTGGCGGCGGCGCAACTCGTTATCGATCAGTTCCTGATCGACAGGCACGCCCGCAGGCAAGCCCTCGACGATCGCAACCAATGAACGTCCGTGTGATTCTCCGGCGGTGGTGAAACGAAGCATGGCCACAAAAAGGCACAAGAGAGACAAAAAGGTTTAGCTAGAACGCGCCCTATCTTACCTGCGATAGCTTCTCTTCGGGGAAAATGTTACCGCGACCGAGAATTCCGTTAGGATCGAGAGCGTTTTTCAACGACGCCATTTGGCGTAGTTGAGCGTCGGTGTAGAACAGGCGCAGGTAGGCTCGTTTCAGTTTGCCGACGCCGTGCTCGGCTGACAGTGTGCCACCGACTGACGCCACATACTTCAGAAATTCAACATACAATTCGCGCGCATGAGCGGCTTCGGGTTCGTTACGCGGCAGGATGTTTACGTGCACGTGGTTGTCGCCGATGTGTCCAAAGATCGTGTAGCGCAGGCCGCTCGACTGCAACCTCGTTTTGTACAAATGAAAGAGGCCGGCAAATGCTTCGTCCGGGACAGCCATGTCGGTCGAGACTTTCCGCTGCTTGTAATGTGAGAACCACTCGTTCATCAGTACCGGCAGTTGATGACGAAACTCACGGAGTTTGGCCTGGTCCTGCTCGTTCGTCGCGAACCATGAATCTGCTAATGCATGATGCTGGTCCAGGAGTCTCATCCACTCGGTCAGCACTGCCTCTTCGTTCGCTTCGTTCGTCTCCTGCTCGAAAAAAATCGCGCCGGCAGCACCGATTGGGATCGTTGGATACTTCACGCGCAGAAACTGAAGCGATTCATTATCGAAAAACTCGACCGCGCGGGCGTCAACGTGCTCCCTTACGTCACGCACCAGCGCCAGCACGTCTGCTTCATTCGCAAAAAAGACGACCCCACTCAGCAAAGCCAACGGCTTGGGCAACAGTTTAACTTCGATTTCGCAAACAACTCCAAGCGTGCCTTCGCTACCGATAAACAAATCGATCGCGTCCATTCCGGGCGCCGCGAAATATCCTGTCGCATTCTTTCGCGTAGCGGGCAGGTGATACTCCGGCAGTTTCAGCTCAATCGACTGGCCGATGCGCATTCTTCCTTCGGAGTCAGCGTGTATCTCGCCGCGCCGCAAATCGATTATTTCACCTGAGGCCAGGACCACTTTCAGTCGCCGAATGTAATTACGAGTTGGGCCGTACTTGAACGTTCGCGCGCCGGAAGCATTGGTCGCTACGTTGCCGCCCACAAAACAGCCGCGTTCGGTTGGATCCGGCGGGTACAGCAGCCCCTCATGGTCCACGGCGCGCTGTAGATCGGCGAGCACCACTCCAGGTTCGACGACGGCAAACCCGCCATCACCTTCGTGAACAATGCTGCGAATGCGGTTTAGTTTGTCGGTAGCCAAAACAATCCCGCCAAACGGAACGCGTCCACCGACTGTGCCTGTGCCGGCGCCGGAAACAGTCACCGGCACTCGCTCTTCGTTGGCGCGTGCCAGAATCTCAGAAACGTCTTCGACACTCTCCGGAAAGACAACCCGATCCGCGTAGCCTTCGCGAATGAAGCTCGCGTCCGTTAAAAATGATTGGATTGCCTCTGGGTCTGATCTTATGTGCATACAAGATTCAAAAGATTTATCAGGATTTACAAGATACATCCTGTTTATCCTGCAAAATCTTGTAAATTCTGTGGCTACATGACCTGAAGCTCACGTTCGCGAAGCACCTTGATACGATCTCTCAATTCTGCCGCCCGCTCAAACTCGAACCGCTTCGCCGCCCCCCTCATCTCAACCTCCAGGCGCGCAATCGTCGCTTCGATGTTTGCCGGCGAGTAGTCTTCAATCTCCTCCACCTCGGACGGCACCTTGAAGTAGTCCGCCTCCGACGCTGTAATCAACGTCGCCTCGATCGGCTTCACAATCGTCTGCGGCGTGATCCCATTCTCCCGATTGAAGACCTCCTGTATCGCTCTTCTTCGTTGCGTCTCCTCGATCGCCCGTTTCATCGAATCTGTGATTCGGTCAGCATACAGAATCGCCTTGCCCCGAGAGTTGCGCGCCGCGCGGCCAATCGTCTGGATCAACGACTGTTCGGAACGTAGAAACCCTTCCTTGTCCGCATCGAGAATCGCCACCAAAGACACTTCCGGCAGATCGAGTCCTTCACGCAACAAGTTGATCCCGACCAGCACGTCAAACTCACCGCGCCGCAAATCGCGGAGAATCTTGATGCGCTCGAGCGTCTCGATGTCCGAGTGCAGATAGCGAACGCGCACACCAACCTCGGTGAAATACTCCGTCAGGTCTTCAGCCATGCGCTTGGTCAACGTCGTCACCAGCACACGCTCGTGGACCTCTGCGCGTTGCCGGCACTCCTCCAGCAAATGATCGATCTGCCCTTTGACCGGATGGACTTCCACTTCCGGATCCATCAACCCTGTCGGACGGATGATCTGCTCGATTACTTCGCCGCTCGCCTTGGTCAACTCATACGGTCCCGGAGTCGCCGAGACGTAGATTGTTTGTCCGATGCGTGCTTCAAACTCGGCAAAGTTCAAGGGCCGGTTGTCCAATGCCGACGGCAAACGAAAGCCATACTCGACGAGCGTCCGCTTGCGCGACTGGTCGCCTTCAAACATGCCGCGGACCTGCGGTACGGATTGGTGCGACTCGTCGATGATCATGAGCGTGTCGCGCGGCAGATAGTCGAGTAGCGTCGGCGGCGGCTCGCCGGGGTTCTTGCCGGTCAAATGACGAGAATAGTTCTCGATGCCGCGGCAAAAGCCCATCTCCTTGATCATCTCGAGATCAAACATCGTGCGTTGATGGAGACGCTGCGCTTCGACCAGCTTTCCTTCGTCGATTAACTTCGGCTCCCACCACTCAAGCTCCTCGCGAACTGTTTTGATCGCACGTTTGATGGTGGGCCGCGACATCACGTAGTGCGTCTTCGGATAGATCGGCACGCGAGACGTGTGCTTTTCGATTACTTCGCCGAGCAGCGGATCGATGGTGGAGATGGAATCGATCTCGTCGCCCCACAGCTCGATGCGATAAGCCTGGTCCTGGTAACTCGGGTAAATCTCGACAACGTCGCCGCGCACACGAAAAGTGCCGCGCTGAAAGTTGATGTCTGAGCGCTCGTACTGCAGCTCGACCAGACGCTGCAAAAGCACGTCACGCGACATCCGCCCGCCCGGCTCGACAAAGAAAAGCAGACCGTAATACGCGTCCGGATCGCCCAGGCCATAAATGCACGACACGCTGGCTACGACAATCACATCGCGGCGCTCGAACAGCGCCCGTGTTGCCGACATGCGCAAGCGATCGATCTCTTCGTTAACGATCGCCTCTTTTTCGATGTAGACGTCGGCGGCAGGCACGTAGGCTTCTGGCTGATAGTAGTCGTAGTACGAGACGAAGTATTCGACGGCGTTCTCGGGAAACAGCGAGCGGAACTCCTGGAAGAGCTGGGCCGCGAGTGTTTTGTTGTGCGCGAGCACGAGGGTCGAGCGCTGCGTGCGCTCGATGACACTGGCGATGGTGAACGTTTTGCCACTGCCGGTGATTCCGAGCAGCACCTGATCTTTGGAGCCGTCGTTCAGACCTTTAACCAGCGCCTCGATCGCCGCCGGCTGATCACCCTTGGGTTTGTATTCCGAATGAAGCTTAAAACGTGTCACTAGATTTACAAGATTGAACAGGATTTACCTGTACATCTTGTTCAATCCTGCAAATCCTGTCAAAAACGGCTGAGCGATTCAGTGGCGGCGGAGCGTAACTCAGGAGCGAGCGTGGTATTCGAGGCAAGGCGCTGGAGCGTGACGGCGACTTCAGGTTCGCCGCTCGAGGCAAGCAAACGGATTACAGCGAGGCTCAGATCGAGACTCGGATGTTTCTCAATCACGCTGCTGAGCGGCTCAACAACGCCGGCCTTCGCGACGAGAAACAATAACGAAAAGGCGCTGTAGCAGTGGCCGTGATTCTCTGCCATCAGATCGTCGATGGCTTCGTAGAGCAAACCGGAATCAGCCAGGGCACTGCCGATGCGGCGGCGTTCTTCGGGCGATCCATCACGCAGCGCGTCATTCACGAGCGTCGCGGCGCGATCCGGATCGAGCTCATAGAGATCTCGGACCGCTTTCTGCCGCACTTGTGGCGAGGGATCGTCCAACCGCACGACGATTTGGTCGAACGGACTGGCAAGGACTGGTGTTTGATTGCGGCGCTGCGCCAGTTCCTGCGCGGCCTTCCGCAAGGTGGCGATGTCGCTGGTCCATCGGTCATCTTTGGCGCGTCGCGAAACTTTCCTGGCTGGCTTCATCTACACTGAACTCTGCCCCTCACCATTACTTCCGATCGCATGTGCCGCCGCCAATGATAGCGGCGTGCTCTGGACGGCAATCTCGGGCTCCGCTTCAGTCACAACCTCCGGTTCCGTTGGCGCCGCAGTGCGCAGCAGTTGAAACTTAGTCAACATCAGACGGCTGACTGAAAAACCCATGCTGCTGTCGAGCACACAAAGCTGTTCGGCAACGACGCGTTGCGAAACTCTTTCAAGCGCCTGCTCCAGCTCACGGCCAACAGTCGCCACCTCGTCGGCAACGATCATCTCGAAATCCTGCCCGCCGCTGACGCGCCGTCTCGAGTGATTCTGCAAAAGCACTCCTGCTTCTCGGTGTATGCGTCCAGTGGCAACGATGACCAGGTGCGCAGCCTCCGTGTCAATTTCCAGGTCGATGGCCCAGCGTGCGAACGCCGGCGTTAAATCGCCATCGCGGGTTACGATCAGGAATGACTCGCCACAGATGTTTGCCATCAACTGGCCGTAACCCGTTCCCTCGGCTGGTCCGACTGCAATCTCTCGTTCCGGCACGCCCATTTCGCGTAAAAGAAAATGGATACGACTAACCAGCCAGGAACCATCTTCGAGCAACGACGACGCCAACTGTGTCGGCGCGATCACTTCCTCGACATTCTCGTCCGCTACCGGCGCGCCGCATTCGCTGCACGTCGCATCACTGACGGTGACAACGGCAAGCGCATGTGGATTCGGGAGTCGAAACAGTGCATGACCGGTTTTGCGGCAACTGATTTGTACTTCTCTTTCAACCAGGCCGGCGTCTTCGAGTCGCTGAATCGGAACCTGGCTCGCTTCGGTGTGGCCGGTGAGGAGTTTAGCAGCGTAGCCTTCTTCGTGTGCGTTGCGCGCAGTTCGCAGAAACACGCGGGCGCTTTCGTCTTCCAACTTTGAGGCAGCCTGGATACGTTTGCTCATCGTCTCTTTGCGCAGGCTGGTATAGAGCGAATCGGCGTCCTGTCTTTCCACAAAGGTTCTGAAGCCCTTTGGCATCGCGGCAGTGCTTGTCTCCCAATCTGGGAACGACATGGCGATTTGCTGATCGTGTGAACTCAGCAGGTTTCGAACTTCGTTGCAAAAAGAGTCGAGCTTTCGGAACGGCTCGGCGGTGCGGGCCTCGTAGACGATTCCGGCGCGGATGTAATCATCGTCTTCGAAGACCAGAAACAGAATGTAATCGGAAAAGCAGAACAGGTCGCCGCGCGTGTACGGCTCGCTCAGCGTCGACTCTGCCGAGCGGCTAAGCGCACTCTCGAGCTCGTCTGCATGGCCGGGCGCGAGCAGGACGTCTTCGAAGCAACGCAGACGATGGGAGCGAATCAGTGGAACCATGTCGCGCGCTTGCAGGTCCTGAAGCAGTCGGGTCCGGCCGTCGGCGTTGACGAGGTGGTTCAGGGATTTACTTTCGAGAAATAGCATCGGGTGTTTTCCTCGGAAAAAGGATTTCTCACGCAGCGGCGCAACGGCGCAGCGAATTGCAATTGTCGCTGCGTCGTTGCGGTCGCTGCGTGAGAAATATTCTTAACGACTGACATTTATCGTAACGGTCTCTCCACCAGTTTGGGTCGCCGGGAAACGGCGTTGCCGCGCGATGCGGAGCGCCAGCGCTTCGTAGCTGTCCATGCCCGGCTTCGGATTCGCGATTGAAGCTTTCAACACGCGCCCGTTCTCGATCTGCATCACGACCTTGATCGATTGTGACGTCTGTTCCGGACCCTTAACCGGTTGCGTTTCGGTTACTGCCGCCGTCTTCACTTCCGGCGTCGCTCGCTCCTCTTTGCGTTGGGCCACCGTGCGGTTTGGTTTGTTAACTATCGCGACCTGCGCTTTGGGGGGCTCCTCCGGTGCGGTGGCGACTTGCGTCACGTGGGTTTGAGTTGGCGGCGGCGCGGTCTCAGCAGCAGCGTTGTTCTTGAAACCTCCAATCACTGCAATCACAGCCGACAGTCCAACCACGAGCGCTATTGCAGCTCCGATCAGAAATCTTGGTCGCTTACGTACAATCAAGGGCGGCGCCGGCGGCAGTGCGAGAACTTCCGCGGGTGGCGCAACCGTGGTTTCGATCTGCGCGAAAGTCTCATCCCAACAACCAAAGAGCTCCGCCACCGCGCGTTGATACGACGACTCGATCGAACGTCGTGAGCTCTGTATCAACGGATTGAAATTGAACGACGCATC
>Ga0068859_100005326_pt1 | contig 13084 bp, 14 predicted proteins | sample KBSSwiS22_FD_66585 | JGI IMG/M metagenome (GOLD analysis project Ga0068859, IMG submission 66585) | Switchgrass rhizosphere microbial communities from Kellogg Biological Station, Michigan, USA - KBS Switchgrass S2-2 | ecosystem: Host-associated > Plants > Roots > Rhizosphere > Soil ... | reverse complement strand
TCAGGCCGGGCACCTGTTCTGGTAGGCCGCCCCCGCAATTACACCGTGGTGCCGAGGGGGACGCTGGGAAATACCAACCACTCGGGAACCGCCATCAGCGGTCCGGCTCGCGGGCCTTCTGGAGGGGTAAACCTTCCGCCGATCGACTGGCGGAACCGCGCCCGACCGGTGCGGGAGGGCGTGGGACGGGAAGGCACGGCAGGGCGGGACGGCGTTGGAAGGAATGTCCCCGGTGTCTCGATTCCCGAATCCAATCCGCCGGCCCGTCGGGCCCGAGGCGGAGACTATACCCGGGCTCCCGAGGACAGAGACCGTGGCAACGCGCGTCCTTCGCGCGGCGAGGATTACAGCAGGCCGCCCGAAGCTACCGGTCGTGGTCCTGACCGTGGCAACGCGCGTCCTTCGCGGGGCGAGGATTACAGCAGGCCGCCCGAAGCTATCGGTCGTGGTCCTGACCGTGGCAACGCGCGCCCGTCTCGTGGGGAGCCCTCTGGAAGGGAAGCTCCGCGGGACCGGAGCGAGCCACAGCGGAGAGAGCCCGATCGTGGATCGCCCCCTCCCCGCGCCGAGCCGCGGAGCAGCCCGCCGCCCAGGCAGTCCGCGCCGCCGGCGGCAAGCGGTGGCAGCCGGGGTGGTGACGGCGGAGGACATTCGAGACCGAGGAAGCCGTAGCTGGGGGCTGGGAGCTGGGTGCTAGGTACTGGGGGTTTCCAGTCCCCAGTACCCAGCACCCAGTACCGGTTTACTGTACTCCCCTTTTCCGCGCATACTCCAACCCCCACTCCATCAGATCGGCGCCCCGCAGGCCGACACGCATCGCCGCTTCGATCGCTTCGTCCTCGCCCATCCCCCTGTCGATCATGAAGTAGGGAATCAGCGCGCCACCCACCCGGTTGGCGCTGGCGCAGTGGAAGAGCATCGGACGGCTACGATCGGCACTGTCGCGCACCGTCGCCAGCACCCGGTCCATCATGTCGTCGTCGAGTGCCCCCTGCCGCACGCTCACGTTCACATATTCCAGGCCGAGGCCGCGCACCAGCTTCGCTTCGTCGAAGGGACGCGGCTCCATCGGGTCGCGAATATCGAGAACCACCTCTCCCCCGGCGGCCTTGAACGCTTCGAACGCCTCGGCGCCCGGCTGACCCGACGTGGCGAGGCCCGGGAGGGGGAGGGAGGCGTTGGGAACGCCTGCGAGGGCTTCGAGGAGGTTAGCCATATGACAAACGTCAACGGTCAACGGTCAACGGTCAACGGGACCCACCCCATGAGAGCAGTTCCCGTTCACCGTTCACCGTTGACCGTTCACGCTGTTCCCGCGGCGAACTCCCCTTACCTTTGAGCCCATGCTCCGTATCGCCATCGCCCAGCTGAAGCCCCTGAAGGGGGCCTATCCGCAGAATCTGGCCCGCCTGGGTGACTTGCTCGGCACCCTCGCCGGCGATCCCGAGCCCCCCGACATCCTGATCCTGCCGGAGACCGCGCTCACCGGCTATTTCGTCGAGGGCGCGGTGCGCGAGCTGGCGCGGAGCGCCGAGGACCTCTACGCCGATCTCTCCCGGCTGCACCAGGCCTCCGGGGCCGCTCCGCTCGATATCGTGGTCGGCTTCTACGAGCTCTGGCGAACCCGGCTGCATAACTCCGCGCTGGTCGCGACGCTGGGCGGTCCCGATGCCGGCATACGCCACGTGCACCGCAAGGTGTTCCTTCCGACCTACGGCGTCTTCGACGAAGAACGCTTCGTGGAGCCTGGGCGATCGGTACGAGCATTCGACACCCGCTGGGGCCGCGCCGCGGTCATCGTGTGCGAAGACGCCTGGCACTCACTGGTACCGACAATCGCCGCGCTGGATGGTGCGCAGCTGCTGGTGATCGTCAGCGCGAGCCCGGCGCGCGGTCTCTCCCCCGACGAGGGAGGCGAAGAACGCCCCGCGAGTCTGCTCCGCTGGGAGCGCACCATCCAGGCGATCGCCGGTGAGCATGGGATCTACGCGGCGCTGGCCCAGCTCGTCGGATTCGAAGGTGGAAAGGCATTCCCGGGGGGATCGCTGGTCGTCGGACCCCGCGGCGACGTGCTGGCGCGGGCAAAAATCTTCGAGGAAGATCTGCTTCGGGTGACGGTGGAGCTCGAGGAGATTCCCCGTGTGCGGGCCGACCTCCCGCTCCTGTCGGATCTCGAAATGCGGCTGCCTCACCTGCTCGATGAGCTGATGCCGTCATCGCGAGGGGCCGACGAGCTCGACGCGAATTCGTCGCGATCGCCCCGGCGCATAGCGGCGCGCGATGACGGGCACGCGCGCCCGCCTCGCAACGACGGGCACGTCCGCTCGCCTCAGCCCTCCCGACTCGGTGCCCGGCACGATCCGCTCACGATCGATCCGGAGCTCACCCGGCGCTGGCTGGTCGAGTTCCTGAAGGATGAGGTGGTGCGCCGTCGCGGATTCGCCCAGGCGGTCGTCGGACTGTCGGGCGGGGTGGACAGCGCGGTCGTGGCGCACCTCGCGGCGGAGGCGCTCGGCGCGGAAAACGTCACGGCCATTCGGATGCCGTATCGCGCCTCGCATCCGGAATCGCTCGAGCACGCGGAGCTGGTGATCGATGGGCTCGGTCTTCGCGCCGAGACCATCGACATTTCTTCCGCCGTGGACGGGCTGGCCGGGAGTCTCGGCGATCGGCCGGATCCGGCGCGACTGGGGAACATCTGCGCGCGGGTCAGGATGACCGCGCTCTTCGACCGCTCCGCGGCGCTTCGAGCCCTGCCGCTCGGCACCGGGAACAAGACCGAGCGACTCTTCGGCTACTTCACCTGGCATGCCGACGACACGCCTCCGGTCAACCCGATCGGCGACATGTTCAAGACGCAGGTGTGGGCGCTTGCCCGTCACCTCGGCGTACCCGACGCGATCGTGAAGAAAGCGCCCACCGCCGACCTGGTGGAGGGCCAGACCGACGAGGGTGACCTGGGGATCAGCTACGCGAAAGCCGACGCCATCCTGCACTGGCTCCTGATGGGTTACCCGGTTGCCGCCATCGCCGCCGCGGGGTATACCGACCTCGAGGTGGAGCTGGTCCGTCGCCGACTCGACTCGACCCACTGGAAGCGGAAGCTGCCGACGGTCGCCATGGTGAGCCAGACGGCCATCGGGGAGTACTATCTCAGGCCGGTGGACTACTGACGGTAAGCGGTGAGGTGTGAGCGGTGAGCGGGAACTGCATGTACCGCTCACCGCTGACCGCTTACCGCTCACCAACAAGGAGCGCAACGCGTGCTGCCAGACTCGAGGGTGATGTCCTTCTCCCGCGGGGAGATCACGACGTTCGTCATGCCGCACATGCAGAACGTGCTGGGTGACCTGTTCGGCGGCCACCTCATGGCGCTGGTCGATCAGGCGGCGGCGGTCGCGGCCATCCGGCACGCGGGCGGCCCCGCGGTGACCAAATCGATCGACCGCCTGGACTTTCACCAGCCCATTCCGGTGGGAGCCCTCGTCACCTGCTACTCGACGGTGGACTACGTCGGGAACAGCTCGATGGACATCACCGTCAACGTGTACTCCGAGCAGGTGAGCACCGGCGTCCGCCAGCACACCCACACGGCGCACGTGGTCTTCGTCGCCATCGACATGGCGCGGAAGCCGAAACGGGTCCCCCGGCTCGTTCCCGAGACCGAGGAGGAACGGGCCCGCTACGAGGAAGCCCGCACCCGGCACGAGTCGCGGAAGCGCGGGTGACCCAGCGCGTCGTCGCCGTCCTGTCGGGAGGCGGAGCCAAGGCGGCGGCGCACCTGGGTGCGATGCGCGCGCTGCTGGCGGCCGGCATCGTGCCGACCCATTACGTCGGCACCTCGATGGGCGCCGTGATCGCGAGCGGACTCGCCGGCGGGCTGACGCCCGATCAGGGAGCGGAGCGGCTGCTCGCGGTACGGCAGCGGGATATCTTCGCCATCGATCGCACCGCGCTCCTTCGCGGGTTATGGTCGCGGGCGCTGCTCCGGCCCGAGCCATTTCGCAAGACGCTGGAAGGACTCCTTCCCGCGGCCCGGTTCGAGGACCTTCGGGTCCCCCTCTCGGTGACGGCGACCGATCTGGACAGCGGCGAGGAGCTGGTGTTCGGCGCGGGCGGCGAGAACGTGCCGCTGCTCGACGCCCTCTGCGCCAGCTGCGCGCTGCCGCTCTTCTTTCCGCCCTTCGTCATCAACGGCCGGCGCTGCGCCGATGGCGGGCTCCGCTCCGTCGTGCCGCTCGCCGTGGCGGCGAGGATCCCCGCCGATCTCGTGGTCGCAATCGACGTCGGCTCGGGTTTCGACATGCTGCCCGCGGAGCGTCCCGGCCCCGAGCCACCGGCGCTGATCCGTCTTTCCGGCGACGCCCAGCGGGTCCTCATGGCCAGCAACACCGCGCTCGCCAGGGCACTCTGGGAGCGCACGCCGGGCAGGGCACCGCTGCTCTGGATTCGTCCACGGGTACGGCTGGCGGAAACTTTCGCCGTCACCCAGCTCCAGTGGTACCTGGAAGAAGGTGAACGCGCCGCAATCTCCGCGCTCGCCGCGCGCAAGTCTTGACCTTCCGGCCTTCCCGTCGAATGTTAGAGACACACCCACACAACGATGGCGGAGGATGACGTGGACGAAACGCGCATCTTCACCCTCGAAGAAGCGGAGCGCACGCTTCCGCTGCTGCGGCGGATCCTGACCGACCTTCGCGCCGAATACCGCATCTGGCAGGATGCCGGCGCGGAGTACGAGCTGCTGGCCGCAGGCGCACGCGCCGACCGGAGAGAGAGCGAAGAGCTGCTGGCGGCGCGCCGCGCCATGACGGAGTCCGCCGACCGGATCAGCGGATTCCTCGACGAGATCGGGGCGATCGGGTGCCTCTTCAAGGGCTTCGACGCGGGTCTCGTGGATTTCTATTCGCTGCGTGAAGACCGCCTCGTCTTTCTCTGCTGGCGCGTCGACGAGGACCATATCACCCACTGGCACGACGTGGAGTCGGGCTACGCCGGGCGTCAGCCGGTGGACTCGACCTTTCTCACGACCACGCTGTCGTGAGGCACCTGCTCCTCCTCGTTCACATCCTCGGGTTCGTACTCTGGATGGGCGGCAGTTTTGCCGCGATGAGCACCGGCGTGCTCATGCAGCGGCTGGCCCGCGCCGAGCTCGGCGCCGCGATGCAGGTGCAGGCACGGCTGATGATGGGGATGACGCTGCCGGGTGCAGTGCTCGTGGTAATTTCCGGTCTTGTCTTGACCCTTCGCCTCTACGGCTCGGCGACCAGCGTGGGGGGCTTTCCCACCGCGCTCATGGTCATGCAGGGCGCCGGCCTGCTTGCGGCGGCGCTCACCCTGGTCGTTTCGCTCCCCACGGTCACCCGGCTCACCCGGCTCGACCCCGTCGGCGTGCACGCGCCGCTCTTCGACGCCCTTCGTGTCCGCATGAAGCTCATGGAGATGCTGACGGGGGCACTGGCGGTCATTGCGTTGGTTGGCGGGGTGATGATGCGGTGAACTGCGTCAACGGTGAACGGTCAACGGTCAACGGTACCAGCCCCACGGGCAGGATCCTTTTTTTCGCGGGGCTTTTCCCGTTGACCGTTGACTGTTGACCGTTGACGTTGTTTGCCGGTGAGGCACGCTGTCGCAACAGGACAAATCCCGCACTTCGCTATTCTGGCGGTACAAATGGTGGCCCCCAGCTCCATCAGCGCCTGATTGATCGCCCACGCCCGCGGGCCCCGCGTGGAGTGCATCTTCGCCGCCACGGCCCAGAGCTTTCGTTCTCCCGCGGCGTTGCGCCCGGCGCGGGGATGGAACGCCCTCCGGAGCACCCGCGCGACATTCGTATCGACCGCGGGCACCGCGTGCTCGAAGGCAAAGCTCGCGACGGCCCCCGCGGTGTAGCGCCCGACGCCGGGAAGCTCGCGGAGCAGATCGACGTTGTCGGGGATCCGTCCCCCATGATCACGCATCACATCGCGTGCGAGCCGGTGAAGGTTGGCGGCGCGCCGGTAATACCCCAGCCCATCCCACGCCTCCCTGACGCGCGCCGGGCGCGCCCGTGCGAGGGCCTCCACCGTGGGAAACGATCCCAGGAAACGGCCGTAGTATGACTCGACCCGCGCCACCTGGGTCTGCTGCAGCATGAACTCGGAAACCAGGACTTGATACGGATCGCGCGTGCGGCGCCACGGCAGGTCGCGGCCATGGCGCCGGAACCACGCGAGCAGCCTCAGCCGAAAGAGTGAGGCGGGTTCGATCGGGGTGGACTTCAGAGGCATGGGAGCCCAAGATAAGGAGCCAATATGACCTCGACCATCCTGCAGCTGCCGCGCTTCACCGGACGAATCGTCCTCAACGGCCTGGCGCATTTCGGGCGGTTCGGCATGCTCGTCGTCGAGCTGTTCCGGGGCCTCGCCGACGTGCGGATCTGGGTTCCCCGCACCTTCATCGAAGCATCGACCGTGGGGCTCGGAGCGCTTCCGATCGTGCTCGTCATCGCCGCCTTTGCCGGGACGGTCACCGCGCTTTCGGCGGGCTACCAGTGGCAGAATACCCTGCCGCTCTACGTCCTGGGTACCCTGATCGTCTCGACGATCGTGCTCGAGCTCGGTCCCGTGCTCATCGGTCTCGTCCTCGCGGGCCGCATCGGCGCGCGATATGCCGCCGAGCTCGGAACGATGCGGGTCACCGAACAGATCGATGCGCTCGAGTCGCTGGGCCGTTCGCCGGCGTCCCACCTGCTCATTCCCAGGGTGCTCGCCGCCACGCTCATGGTGCCGATCATGGTCATCATCGCCGACGTGGTCGCGATCGGCATGGGATGGCTCATGGTGAAATCGGTGCTGCCCGTCACGAATGAAGATTTCGCGTACGGGGCCCGGTATTTCTGGCGTCCCTTCGACGGCTACTACTCGGTCATCAAGGCGACCGCGTTCGGCCTGGCGATCGGGCTCGTGTCCTGCTACATGGGCTTCAACACGCAGCACGGCGCCGAAGGGGTGGGCAAGTCCACCACCTCGGCCATTGTCGCCAGCTCGGTGACCATCCTGGCGCTCAACGTGATCCTCGCCAAGATCCTGCTGAATACGTGATCGAGCTCCGCGCCGTCCGCAAGCGCTTCGGCGAGCAAGTGGTGCTCGACGGAGTGGACTTCGAGGTTCGGGAGGGCGAGACCCTCGCGCTGCTCGGTCCCTCGGGGACGGGCAAGAGCGTGCTCCTCAAGCACATCAACGGCCTGATTCGCCCCGATTCGGGGCAGGTGATCGTGGACGGGAAGGAAGTGGCGCTGCTCCCGCGCAAGGCGCTCGCCCATCTCCGCACCAGCATCGGCTACGTGTTCCAGAACGGCGCCCTGTTCGACTCGATGAACGTGTTCGAGAACGTGCGACTCGGTTTGTCGGACGAGACGCAGTATGGCGACAAGGACTACTACGAACCGCGCATCGCCGAATGCCTTCGGCTGGTGAACCTGTCGCCCGAGACCATGGAGAAGCTCCCGTCCCAGCTGTCCGGGGGGATGCGGAAGCGGGTGGGCATCGCCCGCGCCATCGCGGGCAAGCCGAAGTACCTCCTCTATGACGAGCCGACGTCCGGTCTCGACCCGGTCAATGCGAATGTGATCGACGATCTGGTGCGGCGGCTCGACGAGGAGCTTGGCGTGAGCAGCATCATGGTCACGCACGATGTGCGCGGGGCATTCAACGTCGCGGACCGGATCGCGCTGCTCTCCGACGGGAAGATCGTCCTGCAGGGCACGCCCGAGGAATTCAGGGATTCCGAGAACCCGAAAGTCAAAGCATTTCTCGAGCGCGATTTCGAGAACAACTCCTTCGCGGCCTGAGTCGAGCCATGGATCTTCATTACAAACGGGAAGTCACGGTCGGGGCGCTGGTGCTGGTGGGCGCCACCCTCTTCGTCGCGGGCACGATGTGGCTCGGCGGCAAGCGATTCTCCGCGCCGTCCCTCTCGGTGTCCTTCGTCGACGCCGGCACCCTGAAGCGCGGCTCTCCCGTGCGGGTGTCCGGAGTGGCGCTCGGCACCGTGGAGGACATCACGTATCAGGGCTTCGGCAAGGTGCTCGTCCGCCTCAACCTCGACAAGGCCGTGCAGCCGAAGCGTGACGCGACCGCCTCCCTGGCCAGCGTGGGCCTGGTCGCGGAAGCCGTGATCAAGCTCAATCCCGGTACCGCCCCGGAGCCGTTCCCCGAGGATGGCGTGATCGTCGGGACCATCGAGCGCGGGTTCATGGACATGGGGAACGAGATCGGCACGCAGGTGAAGGATGTGCTGACCAGCGTCGAGGCCATCCGGTTCAAGGAAGTGTCCGAAGACCTGCGCCGGTCCCTGCAGGCGTTCGAGCGGATCGCGGGGGTGTACAGCAACACGACGACGGGCCCGATCGCCCAGCTGACGACGACGATGCAGGGCCTGCGGGCGGTGAGCGCCCGGATCGATTCCGTGCTGGTGGCTTCCCAGTTCGACCGCACCGCGCGCACCGCGGATTCGCTGATGGCGAATCTCGCGAAGCTCTCCAAGTCGGCGGAGTCCACCGCGGCGCAGCTCGACACCGTGCTCGCCAAGGTGAACCGCGGCGAGGGCTCGCTCGGGAAATTCGCCTCCGATACGCTCCTGTACCAGAACACCCAGCGGCTGGTAAAATCGCTCCAGGAATTCGTGGACGATCTCAAGAAGAATCCCGGGAAAATCGGGATCACGGTTCGGATTCCGTAGGCGCGAGGGCGCGATGATTTGTCCATGAATCCGTACCGGGTCCTTGTCGCGACACTCATGGCCGCCGGGTGCTCCTCACCTGTCGCCCCCGATCCGTCGGCGTTCGGGGCACACTACCAAATCCAGGCAACGCCTGATCCTCCCGTGCTCTCGGGGCAGATGCTGAGCGTTACGGTCCAGTATGGAGGATGCGGCGGCAATCACGAGTTCGAGCTGCGGCACCGGATGACGTCTGCCACCGGCGCCGACCTCTGGCTGCGGAAAGTCACTCCGGATCAGCCCTGCGACATGCTGGTGATTGAGCGTCGGAGTTTCGTGCTTCCCGGTTCGGTGAGTACGACACCATCGCTGCGGTTACTGGGGCCCGACGACCTGGAGTTCGAACTCAGGCCGTAATGCGGTTGGTTCCTCCTCGCCCTTCGCTCTTCGCTCTCCGCTATTTCCGCCAGACCGCCCCGCACGACGCGATAAGGGCGTCGGCCTCCGGCGGACCCCAGCTTCCCGCGGGATACGCCGGCGGCCGGTCCGGCGCGGCATCCCACGCTTCGATGATCGGATCGACCACCTTCCATGCCGCCTCGGTTCCATCGGCCCGGTTGAAGAGGGTGGGGTCGCCGGCCATGCAGTCGAGCAACAGCGTCTCGTAGGCGTCGTGGTCGGAACGCCCGAACGCCTCCGCATAGCTGAAGTCCATGCGCACCTCTGTCATCCGCATGCCGGTGCCGGGAACCTTGATCTCGAACGAGAGCGACAGGCCCTCGTCCGGTTGCACCTGGATCGTGAGTACGTTGGGGGCGATGGCCTCGCCTCCGGCCGGAAACATCAGGTGCGGGGGCGCACGGAACTGAATCGCGATTTCGGTGTCCCGCCGCGCCAGCCGTTTCCCCGAGCGCAGAAAGAACGGCACCCCCTCCCAGCGCCAGTTGTCGATCATCACCCGTAGCGCGGCGTAGGTCGGCGTGCGTGAGCCCGCCGCGACGCCCTCCTCGTCGGCGTACGCCGGCACCGCCTTGCCTTCGATTTCCCCCGCCGCGTATTGCCCCCGTACGGCGTAGGCGCCGAGGTCCGCGAGGGAAATCGGCCGGATGGCCCGCAGCACCTTGACCTTCTCGTCCCGCACCGCGTCGGCCTTGGAGGTCACCGGCGGCTCCATCGCGGTCAGGGTGAGGAGCTGGAGAAGATGGTTCTGGAACATGTCCCGGACGACACCGGCCTCCTCGTAGTACCCGGCGCGATGCTCCACCCCCAGGGTTTCGGCCGCGGTGATCTGAACGTGATGGATGTGATGGCGATTCCAGACCGGCTCGAAAATCGAATTCGCGAAACGGAACACCATCAGATTCTGCACCGTTTCCTTGCCGAGGTAGTGATCGATGCGATAAACCTGATGCTCGGCGAGGACATCCCCGATGACGCGATTGAGGGCACGCGCGGTCTCGAGACTTCTCCCGAACGGCTTCTCGACAATCACCCGGGCCCAGCGCGGATCCCTGGGGTCGTCCTGCCAGGGCGCCGCGCCACTCGTCGAGAGGCCGGTCACGGCGGTCGCGTACAGGCTCGGCGGAACCGCGAGGTAAAAGAGGCGGCCCCGATCGCCGCTGCCTGCGGCCTCGATGATCTCGAGCTGCTCCGCGATCGCCTGATAGGTGCTCGGCATCGCCAGGTCGCCGGCGATCCATGACAGCATGGGGGCGAATCGCTCCCAGAGATTCTCCGCGGGGGATAGCGCCTTTCGCAGGTCGCTTCGAAAGCCATCGTCACTCATCGGACTGCGTCCCACCCCCACGATCCGGGTTGCCGGGTGCAGGAGCCCGTCTTCCAGCAAATGCATCAGGGAAGGGATCAGCTTGCGGCGGGTCAGATCACCGGCGGCACCGAGAATCACCATCGTGCAGGGAAGGGGGACATGAGGCGCGACGGCAGGGGGCGTTGTGCCGGTCCTGACCCGGAGCTGGGGACGGCTCACGCCGGCTTCACCCCGTGGCCACCGAACTCCCGGCGAAGCGCCGCGATCACCTTCGCGCCGAATGACTCCTCCTGCCGGGAGCGGAACCGGGCCATGAGGGAGAGCGCGATGACGGGCGTCGGCACCGCCAGGTCGATCCCTTCCTGCACCGTCCAGCGGCCCTCGCCGGAATCTTCGACGTACCCCTTGAGTCCGGCCAACGACGCATCACCGGCAAACGCGCGCTCGGCGAGCTCATTCATCCAGGAACGCACTACGCTGCCCCGGTTCCACACCGCCGCGATCTGGTGCAGGTCGAGAGGGAACCGCGTCGACGCGTGCAGCAGCTCGTATCCCTCCGCGTACGCCTGCAGCATCCCGTACTCGATGCCATTGTGGATCATCTTGACGTAATGCCCCGCGCCGGTGGGACCCACATGCGCATAGCCGTCGGGCGGCGCCAGCGTCCTGAAGATCGGCTCGCAGCGCGCGAAGGCGGCCGGGGAGCCGCCGACCATGAGGCAGTATCCGTTCTCGAGGCCCCAGATTCCCCCACTCGTTCCGGAGTCGACGAGCTCCAGCCCGGCAGGCAGGAGCGCCTCGCCACGGCGGACGGTGTCGTGATAATTCGAGTTGCCGCCGTCGATCAGGATATCGCCGCGGGTGAGGAGCGGCTGAAGCGCGGCGATCGTGCTGTCCACCGGCCCTCCGGCGGGCACCATGATCCAGATGACCCGGGGTGCGGGGAGTTTCGCGATCATGTCTTCGATGCCGGCCGACGCGATGGCGCCCGTCTTGACCGTCGCCGCAATCGCATCGGGGCTCCGGTCGAACACCACGACCTGGTGACCGCCCCGGAGCAGGCGCTCGGTCATGTTGCCGCCCATGCGGCCGAGTCCGATCATCGCGAGCTGCATGTCGATCTCCGAAGGATGGTGCGGGTTACGCCGGGGCGCCGGTACCGCGCCGCAACGCCTGCGCGGCCGCCTGGTCGAGGATCCAGGTGCCGTGCCGCGCGAGCTGGGCAGGCACGCCGGCCACGTTGTCCCGACCCTCGAGGGCGTGGGCCACCGCCGCCGCCTTGTCCGCCCCCGCCGCCATCACGAGGAGCCGCGACGCGCGTGCGATGACCGGCGGGGTAATCGTGAGTCGCTGGACCAGGGGATCACCGCCGACGACCGCGAGGACCAGCCGGACCGATTCCGCCAGGGCGGGGGCGTGCGGAAAGAGCGAGGCCGTGTGGCCGTCGGCGCCGATACCGAGCAGCAGCACGTCGAGGGATTCCGGGAGGAGCGACTCGTACTCGCGGGCGACGGTGCTCAGGTCGCTCCGCTCCGCTTCCATCCGGTGAATCCTGGAAGCCGGAATGGGGACGCGACTCAGCAGCCCGTCCCAGGCCATTCTGTAGTTGCTGTCGGGGGAATCGGGAGGAACCGCGCGCTCGTCGCCGAAAAAGATCTCGACCTTGGGCCAGGGGACCGCCGGAATCGCGCAGAGATGCCGGTACGCGTTCCGCGGCGTCGTACCTCCCGCGAGCGCGAGCGAGCAGATTCCCTTCTTGCCGGCAGTGTCGAGCAGGGCCCCGGCGATCCAGTCCGCCGCCCACGCCGTCACCGCGTCCGCGTCCTCCACGATATGATGCACCCTCAAGGATAAGGGGTATCCGGCGCTTCGCATCCAGGATCCAGCGTCCCGGCGTTAGTTTCCCGGCATGCTTTCACTCACATTTCTCGGGACCGGTGCCGCCTGTCCCACGGTCGATCGCAACGTGTCTTCCATCGCGCTGCACCGCGAAGGGGAGATGGTGTTGTTCGATTGCGGCGAGGGTACCCAGCGCCAGATGATGCGGTACGGTGTCGGTTTTTCATTCAAGGACATTTTCTTCACCCACTATCACGCCGACCATTTCCTCGGCGTCGTTGGGCTGTGCCGGACCATGGGGCTCATGGACCGGAAGGATGGGGTGACGCTGTATGGGCCGAGAGGCGCGCAACGGATTCTGTCGGGCGCGCTGGCAATCGGCATCGAGCGCACCAAGTTTCCTATCGAGATCATCGAGGTGAAGCCGGGTGACCGGTTGGGCCGCGGCGAGTACGAGATGGCGGTCTTCGAAACCGAGCATCGCGCCGATACGGTCGGATACGCACTCGTCGAGCATGACCGGCTAGGGCGATTCGATCCCGAGCGGGCCCGGGAGCTTGGTGTGCCCGAGGGACCGCTCTGGGGACAGATTCACAAGGGCAAGGCGGTGACGCTTCCCGACGGTCGTGTGGTGAGCCCCGCCGATCTCGTGGGCCCCGCCCGCCCGGGGCGCACCGTCGTGCTCTCGGGAGATACCCGTCCTCACGCTGCGGTGCTCTCGGCCGCGAAGGGTGCCGATCTCCTGGTCCACGAAGCGACGTTCGGGGAGGACGAGAA
>Ga0068859_100005325_pt1 | contig 13084 bp, 14 predicted proteins | sample KBSSwiS22_FD_66585 | JGI IMG/M metagenome (GOLD analysis project Ga0068859, IMG submission 66585) | Switchgrass rhizosphere microbial communities from Kellogg Biological Station, Michigan, USA - KBS Switchgrass S2-2 | ecosystem: Host-associated > Plants > Roots > Rhizosphere > Soil ... | reverse complement strand
GTTGCGCGACTTGTGGTCCTTGCCCAGGTAGGCGCGCAGGCTGGCGAGCGTGGCGACGTGATAGTCGCGCACCGCGCCGACGGCCTGCCGGTTGGCGACGATCTCGGCGCGGAAGCGGGTGAGCGACGCGCGCGCCGCATCGCGGTGCTGCTCGCGCTCGCGCCACTGATCGGCCGCCAGGCCGAGGAAGACGCCGACCGCGATGAGCGCGATCTGGCCGAGCACGCGGAGCAGCGCCGGACGTCGTGACGCCGGCGTGCCCACGGCAACGGTTCCCTGCTCTTCCCCCGCGATCGATGGCATGGGTCGTAGTGCACCCGTTCGGGCCGCCACGCAAGACCCGGCCGAGATCGCTCGGGTGTCACATCGCACGCTCCCATCTCGTCTCCGGTGCGACCCCAAGTCAGGAGACGACAGCATGCGAGTCCTCGTGGCAGGAAGTGCGGGAGCGATCGGCATCCCGCTCGTGCGGCAGCTCATCGCGCGCGGGCACCAGGTGGTCGCCACGACGCGGCGGATCGAGCGCGCCGAACGGCTGCGCGGCCTCGGCGCGACGGTGACGACGATGGACGGCCTCGACGCCGCGTCGGTCGGCGAGGCTGTCGCGCGCGCCGAGCCCGACGCGATCATTCACCAGATGACGGCGCTCTCCGGCAAGCCCGACTTTCGAAACTTCGACCGCTGGTTCGCGGCGACGAACGCACTGCGCACCACCGGCACGCGCAATCTGCTCGCGGCGGCGCAGGCGGCCGGCGTGCGGCGACTGGTCGCGCAGAGCTACGGTGGCTGGAACATCGACCGCCGGGGCAGAGGCCCGGCGACCGAGAGTGAACCGCTCGACGCGCATCCGGTGCCGGCGCAGCGCGAGACGCTCGCGGCGATCCGCACCCTCGAGCGTGCCGTGACCGACGCGCCGCTCACGGGCGTCGTCCTCCGCTACGGCAGCTTCTACGGACCGGGTGCCTCGGACTCGTTCGTCGACCTCGTCCGCAGGCGGATGATCCCGATCGTCGGGAGCGGCGCCGGCGTCTGGTCCTGGATCCACATCGACGACGCGGCGGCGGCGACGATCGCCGCGCTCGAGCGCGGAGAGCCCGGCATCTATCACGTCGCGGACGACGCGCCCGCCCGCGTCGCCGAATGGCTGCCGTACCTGGCGCAGGCCGTCGGCGCGAAGCCGCCGCGCCGCATTCCCGGGTGGCTCGGCCGCCTCGTCGCGGGCGACGTCATCGTGCGAATGATGACCGAGGTGCGCGGCGTCTCGAACGAGAAGGCGAAGTGGGTGCTGGAGTGGCGCCCGCGCTGGGCGACCTGGCGCGACGGATTCCGCCACGCGCTGAGAGAGCCCGCGACCGATCGGCGCGAGGCGGCCGCGTGAGCGACGCGCCGGAAACGTTCGAGAGCCTGCGGCCGCTGCTGTTCGCGATCGCCTATCGCATGCTCGCGAGCGTGAGCGACGCCGAGGACGTGCTCCAGGAGGCGTACCTGCGCTACCGGCGCGCCGTCGACGACGGCGTGGCGATCGCGTCGCTCAAGGCGTACCTCTCGACGATCGTGACCCGGCTGGCGCTCGACCACGCGAAGTCGGCGCAGCAGCGACGCGAGGAGTACGTCGGCGTCTGGCTGCCCGCACCGTTGCTCACCGATGGCGGATCGGGCGACCCCGCCGCGCGCGCCGAGCTGGCGGACTCGCTCTCGATGGCGTTCCTGCTCGTGCTCGAGCGGCTCAATCCCGTGGAGCGGGCCGTGTTCCTGCTGCACGACGTGTTCGGGTACGGCCACGACGAGATCGCGGACATCGTCGAGGTCAGCTCGGCGAACAGTCGCCAGATCGCGACGCGGGCGCGGCGACGCGTGCAGGCGGAGCGTCCCCGCTTCGAGAGCTCGCCGGAGGAGCGCGATCGTCTCGCCGAGCGATTCTTCGCCGCCGTCACCGATGGCGACGTCGATGGCCTGGTGCGACTGCTCGCCGACGACGTGGTCACCTACGGCGACGGCGGCGGCAAGGTGCCGCAGTGGCCGGGACCGATCGTGGGCGCCGAACGCGTGGCCCGTCTCTTCGCCGGCCTCGGGCGCCAGGCGCGCGACCTCGGCGTGCGGTTCGACCGACAGCAGGTCAATGGTCAGCCGGGTGTGCTCGTGCGCGATCGGGACGGCGCGGTGGTCAGCGTCTGGATCGTCGAGATCGACGAAGGCGCGGTCCGGACGATCCGCTCCGTCATCAATCCGGACAAGCTGCGACACCTCGGCCCGGTTGCCGACGTCCGCGCCCTCGCGGCGCAGAGGCACGGCGCGTCGCGCGAGGGCTAGCCGCGAGCGAGCATGTAGTTCGGCCGGTGGTACACGACGGCGAACCCCGCGCGCAGCATGTTGCGAAACGAGGGGTTGGGACGATTCGGCAGCTGCTCGGACGTCTCCGTGACGACATGGCTGCATCCCATCGCCGACGCATCCGCGACGCGCCGAGCCAGGAGGGCGCCCTGTGCGCCGTGCCGGCGTGCCTGAGGCAGGGTGCTCGCGACGCCCAGCCAGCCGACGGTGCCGGCGACGAACAGCGCAGCCGCGGCGATCGGCGTGCTGTCGAGCGAGGCGACGTAGTGGCGCCATCCGGACCGGCCTACCGTCGAGGCGATCCAGGGTCGCAGCTGCGGTGGCATCCCGAATCCGGTCGTCGTCACCTCGGCGAACGCGGCGGCGTGTTCGGGACCGATCTGCTCCACGCTGACGGCGGCCTCCGGCGTGCTCGGCGTTCCGGGGCCACGATGGACCTTCGTCCAGCGATCCCTGACCGCGAGGCCCTGGGACTGAAGCTGCTCGGGGAGATCCGACGGCAGCGCAGCGGGGCTGAGCTGGACCCCGAAGTTGCGAAGCCCGCGCGCACGGAATCGATCGATGAACTCCCGCAACTGCGTCGGCGGGGCTGGCTCCCGCACGCCGCAGCCGACGACGCGATTGAACAGCAGCATGTCCAGCGGCGGCGCCATCAGCAGCCAGCCGCACGACGTCTCTTCGGCGACGCAGCCCCACTCCGCCGGCGCGGCGCGCAACAGGTCCGCGTATGCCGCGCCCTCGGTCAGCTCGACGATGGCTGCGAGCTCGGGAAGTGAGCCGGGAGCGAGCGCGGACATGGTGCCGATCATACTACGCGCTCTGGGAAGTCGTGGAAATGGCCGTATATTCGGCCCCTCGCTATTTGCCGCAGCCCACCCGCTCGCGGAGGTTGGACATGACTCGCTTCCCGAAGGCATCGATCGGCGCGCTGATCGTCCTCGCCCTGGCCGGCTGTTCCAAGGCCGAGGCTCCCGCCGTCGACACGTCCGCCGCGATGACACCGCCGCCAGCGGCGGCCGCGTCAACGCCGGCAGCCGACAAGGAGGCGGTCGGCGCGGTGAACGCCGCCTGGTTCAAGGCGTACAACGCGCACGACGTGGACGCGATCTCCGCGCTCTACGCGGACGACGCGGTGCTCAGCGCGCCCGGCGCGCCCTCTGCGCGAGGCGCCGCGGCGATCAAGGAGGCGTTCAGGAAGGACATCGCGGCCGCGACCAAGGCGGGCATCGCGAACAACGACGGCACGAGCGCGGACGTCGGCGTCTCGGGCGACCTCGCCTGGGAATGGAACACGTTCTCGGCGACCGACAAGTCGGGAAAGGTCGTCGAGCGAGGGAAGTACGTCACGCTGTTCGAGCGGCGGAACGGCAAGTGGGTGATCATCCGGGACATCTGGAACTCGGACGGTCCGCCCGCCGCCTGACCTTCGCGCGATTCGCGTCTCTCAGCGCGGCTGTTCGCTCCCCTCGATGCGCTCGGCGATCTCGAACAACGCCAGCGTCGGCTCCGCCCCCGCCGCCCGAAACATGAGCACCCCCTCGGGCGTGCCGAGCCGGCGCATCGCGTCGAGCGCCTCGCGGCTCGACCACCAGGTCTGGATGCGCCACCGCGCCGGGTCGCGCGCGTCGCGCTGCAGCTCGCTGTGCACGAGCCCGACGGGACGCGAGCGCGTGGCCGCGTCGCGGTAGGCGGCGAGGAGGGCCTCCTCGTTGCCGGGTTGCACCACCGCCTCGAGCACGGTCAGGATCATCGGATGCTCCACCGCATCGAACATAGGATCGGTCCCGACGTCGAGCCAGATGGCGCGTCGACTAGTCGCAGACTCCGAGCTCGAACTACATCGAGTGCACCCTGGCGACGCAGTACTCCACGGCGAGCCGCATCTGAAATCGAGTGGGCGATCGTCCGGCACGACGAGGGCTAGCCGTCTCCGCGCCGTCGCTGCACGTTCGTGCGATGCCCGAATCCGACGTCTCGCGCCGAGGGTTCGTCAAGCAGTCGCTGGCCACGGTGGCGCCAGCGATGATCGGCGCGAGCACGTTGTCGATTCCCGACGGAAACGCCGCAGCGGCGCCCGCACGACTCAGCGTCGTCTGCATCGGTGCCCATCCCGACGATCCCGAATCCGGGTGCGGCGGCACGCTCGCGCGCTATTCGGCCGCCGGCCACGCGGTGAAGATCATCTACCTCACCCGCGGTGAGCGCGGCATCGATGGCAAGTCGCTCGAGGATGCGGCGCACATCCGCACGCTCGAGGCCGAGGCGGCGTGCGTCGTGCTGGGCGCGACGCCGATGTTCTTCGACCAGATCGACGGCGAGACCCAGGTGACGCACACCCACGTCGCGGCGATGTCGAAGCTCGTCGCGGCGCAGAAGCCAGACGTCGTGTTCACGCACTGGCCGGTGGACACGCACCTCGACCACCAGGTCGCGAGCCTGCTCGCGATGCGCGCCTGTGTCGGGCTCCGCTCGACGAGTCTCTACTTCTTCGAGGTCAACGCCGGCAGCCAGACGTCGGCGTTCAAGCCGGACACCTACGTCGACATCTCGACGATGCTCGAGAGGAAGAAGGCCGCGCTGCTCGCGCACGCGAGCCAGGATGGCGCGGGGATCTGGCGGAAGCACCACGAGCCGATGTCGCAGTGGCGCGGGCGCGAGATGGGATCGCTCGCGGCCGAGGGGTTCGTGCGGTGGCGTCGCGGTCAGGCGGGCGAGTTTCTGCCGGGCGCGTGAGCCGGGTGGCAGGCCGCCACCCGGCTCCAACCATCCTCACGGCGTGATGGCGACGCTGCACACCTTCTCGGCGAAGAAGGGATCGGTGGGCGCGTAGCTATCACCTGCCGCCGAGCCCCACGCCGAGCCGTCGAACAGGCCGGCGATCGCAGTGGTTCTGCCGGAGACGTTCCCGTCCATCCGCACCAGGTAGTGGGTCGGGTTGAGGATCATGTCGGCGGCGACGGCGTCCGAGACGGTGACCGTGCCGGCGACGTCGTAGCGGTGGCAGGGGTTCGGCGGGAGGGCACCGTTGAACGCCGCGACCTGGATGAACCCGTCGCCGAACAGGTTGGTCTGGTAGATCCCGCCGCCGCGGTACAGAGCGCCGCCGGCGTTGAAGATCCTGCCGCACAGGGCGAGCGCCGTCCTGCCGGGCTGCGGCGTGACCGGGTCGTTGGGAAAACAGGAGTCGCCGATCACCGAGCCGAGGCGGATGTGGAGGTTGCCCGAGCCATAGAGCGGATCGGTCGGGATGATTGGATCGTTCGGGAAAGCGCGAAGCTGCAGGTTGAACACGCTGCCGACGGCGCCGAGCGAGCGGTCGGGGGCACCCGGCGCTAGGGTGGCGGGGGCGGTGCCGGCATCGGAGGCGCAGGCGGCGAGCGCGATCGAGAGCGTGGCGAGTGCGACACGCGGGCGGACGGTTCTGCCAGTGAACATGGTGAATCTCTGGTCGGGTTGACGGGTTGACTCCGTAGCGGGCACCGCCCGGCGGCATCGAACGCCCGCACTCTCGCGCACCGGCGTTACGCCGCCGTCCCATGCGGGCGTTACTGGGCAGTAACGGGTGCGGGGCGCGAGTTGCCGGACGTCGGATGGCTCCGTAGCGTTGGCCGCGCTCGCTTCGCCCACGCTGGTCCGGCTTCGATCCCGCAACCGACGTCGCCTTGATCACCACGAATCACGCCCGCACCCGATCGCGCCGGACCCGCGCTTTGCTCACCGCGCTCGCCGTCGTCGCGGCGCTGTCGGGCTGCGCGCACGCGACCACCGCCCGGCGCTCCGAGTCCGCGTTTCGCGTTCTGGCTTTCTTCACCGGGAAGAAGGACCAGGCGCACATCAGCTTCCTCGGCGAGGCGGTGCGCTGGTTCCCCGCGCAGGCCTCGGCGCACGGGTTCGCGTTCGACACGACATCCGACTGGAGCCGGCTGAACGACGCCGAGCTCGCTCACGAGCAGGTCGTCGTCTTCCTCGACACGCGCCCGGAGGATCCGGCGCAGCGCGCGGCGTTCCAGCGCTACATGGAGCGCGGCGGTGCGTGGATGGGCTTCCACTTCGCCGGCTTCGCGCTCGGCAAGTCGGCGTATCCGGCCGACTGGCCGTGGTACCACGACACCTTCCTCGGCAGCGGCGAATACGCCAGCAACACCTGGCGCCCGACGTCGGCCGTGCTGCGCGTGGAGGACCCGTCGCACCCGGCGGTGCGTGGGCTGCCACGGACGTTCCGCACGAACCCGAGCGAGTGGTACCGCTGGCAGAGGGATCTGCGCGCGAACCCGGACATCGACATCCTGCTCGCCGTCGACTCGACGAGCTTCCCACTCGGCACGGGCCCGAAGCCGCACGAGATCTGGCACTCGGGCTACTACCCGGTGGCGTGGACGAACAGGAAGTACCGCATGGTCTACTTCAACTTCGGCCACAACGACATCGACTACGAGCACAAGTACGACACGACGAACAAGACCCTGTCGTACACGCTCGGTAATCCGGTGCAGGACCGGCTGATCATCGACGCGCTGATGTGGCTGGGGCGCGGGTCGCGAACTCGCCAGTAGGCCGGTTCGCGCCGACGGGTTTCACGCGGAGGAGCGCGGAGGCGCGGAGAAGTGCTCTCGGCGATCAGGGGGTCAGAGTCGTTGATCCGATCAACAACTCTGAACCCTTGAACCTCTTGTAGCCTACTGAACGACGGAGCGCGGATCTTTGACGGCGATCTGACGGAAAGGGCCGGATCGTCACTAGCGCCAACGCCGGTGCTTGCCTGTCCAACGGCAGGGACCCGGATTCGACGGATGCCCCGGACGCGGCCGGATCGCTCCGTGTGGCGGAGAGATCTCTCCACCGGACCCTAAAAAGACTTTGACGTCGTGGGTGGAGAGGCGCGGCGCTCCGGTCCGAGCAGCTCGACGCGGAGAGGAGCCGATCCGGCCCTTTCCGCATGCTCGCCGTTCAGATCCGCGTTCCGTCGTCGAGCCCGGCGATCAAGGGGTCAGAGTCGTTGATCCAATCAAGGGGTCAGAGTCGTTGAAAAAGGCTTGGGGGAGTAGGCGATTTTCAGGGAGTCTGACCCCTTGAAACTCTGCGGCAACGGCAACCGATTGACGCGGAGCGCGCGGAGGGCACCTCGAGGTCGCGGAGCGCGGCGCAGCGATCTCTTCACCGGACCCACAAAGACTTTGACGCGTGGATGGAGAGGAGCGATGCACCCGTGCGGGAGTTCGACCGGGAGAGCAGTCCTCCGCGTCCTCCGCCATGCTCCGCGCTCTCCGCGCCGATCTGTTGCGAGGGTTCAAGGGGTCAGAGTCGTTGATCCGATCAACGACTCTGACCCCTTGATCGGATCAACGACTCTGACCCCCTTCAGTCCACTGCCGCCGAGCCCGAGTCGATCGGCGCGCGTCGGGTCGCGCGGCGGAGGTACCAGGCGCAGATGAGCGCGAAGACGAGGATCACGGCGCCGCCGATCCAGAGACCGCCGCGCTCCTCGACCGGCATCTCGAGCATCGGCCCGAGTGAGACGACCATCCCCCCGGCGATGAGACCGTAGATCAACGCGAGCGCGGCCGACCAGCGGGCGCCGATCCACGCGCCTAACGCCGTCGCGCCGCCCGCCGCGGCGACGATCGCCTGTAGGGCGCGCAGCGCCGGCGGGCTGTCCGACCAGAACACCTCCTTGAACGCGTTCACGGTGAGCAGCACGAAGAGCGCGGTCACGATGATCCGGCCGGCCGAGCGTCGGCCCGCGGGCGTGGTGGTCATGGCGAAGGCGGGGCTGAGCGTCGCACCAGCCAGATGTTCGACGCCGTCTGCGACGCGCCGTAGTACAGCGTCTTCCCGTCCGGCGACACGGTGAGCGAGCCGTTGAGATCGGGCGGATAGGGGAGCGTGCCCGTGAGCGGGCGGCGCTCGCGCGACTCGACGTTCTGCATCACGAGCGAACCCTTCTTCGTGACGTAGACGAGTTCCCGGTCGCCGGGAAGCCACGCCGAGTTGTAGCTGTAGCCGTCGTCGTTGAGGCGCGACGCGCGCCACGTCGCCGTCTCGATCACACCGAGCCCGCTCACCTCGCCCGTGGAATCGAGGACGTAGCCGGAGATCCAGCGGCCGGTCCTCGACCAGAACGACGGGCCGATGTCGCCGCCGGGCACTCTGGTGACGAGAGGACGCGCCGTCTTCGGCGTCACCGGCCACGGCGCGGTCCCGATCACCGCGCCGAGCGGGATCAGGGTAGAGAGTAGACGCTTCCCGTCCGGCGCGAACATCGAGAACACGGCGCCGGGCGGGATGTCGGTGAGCTGCGTGCGGCCGCTGCCGTCCAGGCGGATCGAGTACGCGTCGTACTTGCCGCTCAGGTTCGAGTAAAAGGTGACCGACTGCCCGTCGGGGGTGAAGCGCGGCATCCAGTCGCGCGCCACGTCGTCGGTGAGGCGCGTGAGCCCGGTGCCGTCCGGGTGCATGATGAAGATGTCCTGCTGCCGTTCGAGCTCGTTCGCCAGCGCGATCCACCGGCCGTCCGGCGAGACGTCGGTCGGCACGAGCGACCCGGTGCGGTGCTGCAGCAGCGTCACCACGCCGATGCGTCCCGTCGCCCGGTCGAATGCGATCGAGGCCGGGTTCACCGACTCGACCTTCGAGCGGAACAGAAGCGCACTCCCGTCGCGCGACGGTTGCGGAAGATCCATCGCGACGTCCACCCCCGACGCGATCGGCTCGGGTCGCCCGGTGGCGCGCCCCGTCGACTCGTCGACGGCGATGCGCCAGAGTCCCATCGTGCCGCCGCGATCGCTCGCGAAATAGAGCGACTTGCCGTCCGGCGCCCACGCTGGCGCGAAGTCGACGTCGGCGTCGTCCGTCACCTTCGCGCGGTCGCTGCCGTCGAGGCGGACCGTCTCGAGGTCTCGCCGTCCGCCCGTGGCCGACCAGAAGGCGATGCGATTCCCCGACGGCGACCAGGCGGGTTGATAGAGCCCTTCGACGCTGCCGGTGGCGATGCGCCGCGGCTCGCCGCCCGCGGCGTCGACGATCCAGAGCACCCCTTTCGAGTTGACGTTGTACGCCGAGCGCGCCTCCTCCGAGCTGAACACGATCCGCCGGCCGTCGGGCGACCACGCCGGGTTGGAGCCGAAGCTCGTGAGCCGGCGCGGCGACTCCCCCGTCGCGCCCACGACGTAGATCCCCGCGCCGCGCACGGCGTACGCGATCGACTTGCCGTCGGGCGAGTACGCCGGCCACATCTCGTCCACCGTCGAATCGCCGGCGACGAGCACCGGCGTGCGGCCGCCGACGCGCTGCGAGTAGATGTCGAAGCTGCCGCGTGTGTCACTCGCGTACGCGAAGTACTGCGCGTCCGGTGAGAGGCTGGGCGACGTCTCGACTCCCGATGCATCGGTGAGCTGGGTGTACGACGACCACGTCGCCGCGCCCGTCGTGCCGCGCCGTGCCAGCGACCACGCGACGGCCGCGGCGAGAAACGCGACCGCGGCGAGCACGGCGACGTCGGTGGCGCGCGAGCGGCGCGGACGCTCGGCGGACGCCGCACCGGTGCGCGGGCCGGTCGCCGCGGATGCGAGGGCGGCGTCCGTCACCGCGAGCGCCTCGGAGAACTTCTCCGCCGTCGCGAACCGGTCCGCCGGCAGCTTGCTCAGCGCGCGCAGCACCGCGCGCTCCACGCTCGGCGGGATCGTGTCGCGCAGCGCCGTCGGCGCGGTGGGGCGCTCGGTGAGCACCTTGGCGACGATCGCCTGCACCGTCGAGCCGGTGAACGGCGGATCGCCGACGAGCATCTCGTACGTCACGGCGCCGAGCGAGTAGATGTCGCTCCGCGCGTCGATCGTGCGCTCGCCCATCGCCTGCTCGGGAGACATGTACTGCGGCGTGCCGAGCGAGAGCCCCGTCTGCGTGATGCGATGACCGCCCGCCGACTGCACGGCGAGCGCGATGCCGAAGTCGGCGACGAGCGCGTGGCCGCCGTGCAGCAGGATGTTCTCGGGCTTGATGTCGCGGTGGACGATCCCGTGCGAGTGTGCCTCGCCGAGCGCGTCCGCCACCTCGCGCGTGATGCGCAGCGCGTCGTCGAGCGCGAGCTGCCGTTCGCGCGTGAGCCGCTCGCGCAGCGTCTCGCCCTTCACGTACGGCATCACGTAGTACAACAGCCCGTCGGCCTCGCCGCTGTCGAGCAGCGGGAGGATGTGCGGATGCTGCAGCCGCGCCGTGGTGCGGATCTCGGAGAGGAAGCGCTCGCCGCCGAGCGCGGCACCGAGGTCGGGGTGGAGGACCTTGATGGCGACGTCGCGGTCGTGCCGCACGTCGTGCGCGAGGTACACCGTCGCCATCCCGCCCGCGCCGAGCTCGCGCTCGACACGGTAGCGGTCGGCGAGCCGACCGGTGAGGCGGGCGAGGACGTCGGTCATTCGAGTCGCGGAGGGCGCGGGTGCACGGATGTGGGCAACAACCGAGGACTTTGCGCGGTGGCCACCGATACTGCACCGACTACGACGGGAAACGCCAGCCTGAGAGTGTTGCTACGCCTGGCCCGAGGCACGCCACCACTTCGCGATTGAACTCCGGGTGCAACTTTGCCACGTCTGCCCGGTGACCATCCCCGCTTCTCGCGCTGATGAAAGCAGCGCACGATCTCGAGCCTGGTGATCACGGGTGATGGCGGCGACAGCTACGAGGCTGTACGCCGTCCACCGGCTCTGCAAAGCGGGCTACGAGCCGCGAATCGCCGATGCTGCACTGCGGTGTGTCGCCTCGATGCTTCGCGACCGGGGCGTCAACATGGCCAAGGCAGCCGCCACGATGAAGAGCGCGGGCACGTCACCCACCAGGTGCCCTCTCTGTCCAGGCTGCGTGACCGCCAGAACGGCCATCACTCCGGCGTGCGCGATGCTGGACCACACGGCGAACCAGATCAGGCTCAGACTGGCCAGGGGATCACGTGCGGCCAGGATCAGGAACACGCCGAGTGTGGCGTAGAAGCCGACGATCATCATCTGGTAATCCGAGTGACCGACGTGCCAGGCCCAGCCCGATGGCCAGAACACCATGAGTGGGTAGAGAGCGAGACACGCGATGCCGGCGAAGACCAGCACGACGCGCAGATACCTGAGCCGATCGGCCGTGATCAAAGCGAGCTCCTCCTGGGGTTGGCCAACGTAGAAGTCATCTCGCTCTGGACGACTGTGTCACCCGTCTCCCGGCAGTGAGGCGCGATGGAGGCAGCCGCACGGCACCGCTACCCGAGCCCCTCACAGTCGAATACGTAGCCAACGCCGAGCGGCATATGCAACCAGGACGAGCAGAAAGGTCTCGCCTCCGAATTGAAGCAGGCCATGACCAGCCGTCGGCACGAAGCGCCCGATCTCGCTCTTCACGTGATACTCGCGCGCAGCCGCGGGAGGGCCCAGCCACAGAAATGCGGCGCCTGTGATCACGGACGCCGACAGGGTGATCCAGGCAATGCGAGAGATGATCTGCACGAATGGGCGGACGGCCGCGCCGATCTCGTTCATGGATCGTCTGCGCGTACGTTCGAGCCGCGCCAGAAGTAGCGGTGAACGTCGGCAGCGAACGATTTCCAGTTCATCGCGACATGAATGCCGATCAGAAGCAGCGTGAAGTTGAGCGTCTGGTTGTGGAGCGCACGCCACGCCCGATCATTGATCGTGGAAACGCCGATGGCTGGAAGCGCGACGTTCGAGATGACGCTGCCGGAAACGACCTCGATGACGACGAGGATGAACAGCAGCCAATTGAGAACGTAGTTGGCCCGTGCTCGTCCACTCGGCTGCGTCGCGAATCGAGCGGTGGCCGCGTGGATCCACGACCAGGACAAGACGAGATGGACGAGCAGCGGAAGACCGAGCGCGATACCGAGCCATTCGTGGAGCGGCAGCCCGGTCAGGCGCGGGGAGAACAGCAACAAGAGCACGAGCAGCAACGCGACGTCGATGTAGATCGCGGCGGCACGGCGGAATCGCGATGAAGACCGGATCAAGCGGTCACCCCGGCGAGGGTCTGCCGGTGGTACGTCCCACCGCGGGAACGCGTTTCAACCGTTGCGCTGCATGCGCGCTCGGCCCCACGCGACGAACGCGGCGAGGGATCCGAGCACGAGGTTGATCGCGATCTCCCTCGTCTCGCCGCGCACGAGGTGGAAGGGGATCGCGAGCGCCATCATGACCGCCAGCCCCGCTGCGGCGAGCGGGGTGAGGATCGGTCGAACGCGCGTCGCCGCCGGGAGAAGCAGACCGAGCGCGCCCGCCAGCTCCACGACGCCGATGAATCGCACGAGCGGCACGGGAAGGCTGGCCACCCACGGCGCTCGCGCGATCGCGACGGCGATCGGCTCGGCCGCGTGGGTGTAGCCGACCAGCAGAAACGCGGCGGCGAGGAGCGCCTGCACGAGCCACAGCGTGACGTGGAGCGAGCGCGATGGGCGGCTGGTGGCCGCGGCGGACGGCAGCGTGATCGATTCGGACGGCATGGCCGGTCTCCCGAGTGGAAGGTGAGCGGTGCGGTGGACCTCGCGGCGTCCGGCCTCGAGCTGGCGGACGCCCTGTCGCGGTCCCTGCCCACAGGCTAGCATCGTTCGACTTTCCGGCACTAGCCGCCGACATCAGGACACACCGTTCCATTTCTGGAACGACGAGGAGCCGCCGATGCTCGACCTCACCGATCTCCGGATCTTCGCGCGGATCGCCGACGCCGGGAGCGTCTCGGGCGCGGCCCGCGCGCTCGGGATGCCCAAGTC